>Ga0137410_10003192_pt1 | contig 11108 bp, 7 predicted proteins | sample CZODoug1_16funga_FD_108878 | JGI IMG/M metagenome (GOLD analysis project Ga0137410, IMG submission 108878) | Vadose zone soil fungal communities from Angelo Coast Range Reserve, California, USA - CZODoug1_16fungal (Illumina Assembly) | ecosystem: Environmental > Terrestrial > Soil > Vadose zone... | reverse complement strand
GCTTCCTGCGATAGCGTGAAGTTCACTTGCCACTGGCCAGGGTTATTGGGGTTGCTGTGCGTTTCTTGTGCAGTGCGAAGGTCTTTGCCAGTGACGATCGGCGCGCGGTCTACGATGTACCAAAGTTCGGTCGCGGGAACAGCGCCAGGAGTGCTGCGCAATTCGTTTTTCCCCGGCATCAGTTCCGTACCCGGCGGAAGAATGCCGCCGGTGGGAGAAAGCGCTTCCGCTTGCGAAGTGTACGGACCGCCGGGATGAACGAGGCGAAGTTCTAATTGTCCGCCGGCTTGGAGCACAATCCTGGCGCGAGCAGGATCGCCTACGCCGGGAAGCTGAATCAGAATCTCGTTGTCTTTGCGGCCGTGAAGCTGAATCGTGGGCTCGGTCAAACCGAGCAAGTTGATGCGGCGCCCGATTGTCTCGACTGACTGCGTCATCGTGGCGTCCGAGATGCTGGAGATCGCGGATTGCCGCAGCGTCAGCATGTAGCCGTTCAGCTCGCCCGTGGCGCTCGAAGCATCCCAATAGTTTCCGTACTGTTGCGTAATAAAATCACGAAATGCCGAACCCTGCGTTGAATCGACATTGCGCACAAGGATATGCGTGTCATCGACGCGGCGAATTTCGTCGAACGGGATTTTCTTATCGCGCAGCTGTTTATTGAGCCGGTCCACCATCTGGTCTGTTTCCTGCGCGATGGCATCCTGCACCTGAACCTGAAGAATCAGGTGGGTGCCGCCCTGCAGGTCAAGGCCGAGCTTAATCTGATGGCTGAAGTTGTCCTTGATCTGCGCGACGGATGTAGGGAACGTCGGATACCCGATCAAAAGATAGATCGAGAATAAAATGACAAAAGCAATGGAGATGATTTTCCACTTCAAATTTGGGTTCATGATTGGAGAGTTGCGCGCGAAGTCCGGATGCAGGGGGTCTTATTTGGCATCTTCCGACGCCTCCACCTGCGCAATTGCCGAACGCGCGATGCGGATTTTTACCTGATCGGCGACTTTCAAAATAACGGCGTCGCCGTCAATTCCATTCACCGTGCCGTAGATGCCGCTCGAGGTGATGACTTTATCTCCGCTCTTGAGCGCCTGCAGCATGGCCTGAACTTTTTTGCGCTGCCGTTGCTGCGGCAGGATGAGCATCACATAAAAAATGCCCATGACGATGACCATCATCGTGAGTGGATTGCCCAGAATCCCCGCGGCTCCACTTGTTGCTTGCATTAGGAACGCTGCCATCATCTTACGGTTGCCCCAATTCCTGCTTATCGCAAATTTGCTTCGACTTCGCTCTACCGCAGATAGCATTAGCAGTGCAGGCGAAATCTCCGCCCGCTTCTCCTGCTACCCCTTGACGGTTCGCGTGCCGTGCGGGGAGCGCGCTCGTCGGACCGCCTTCAGGCCGGCCCGGATGCATACTTCGCGCGCATCTCGGATGAGAATTTCGCTAGGTTCCCAAACTCGATAGCCTCGCGGATTTGCCGCATTATGTCAAGGTAAAAGTGGACATTGTGGTGGGTGGCGAGGATTGCGCCCGTGAATTCGCCGGCGGCGAAGAGATGCCGAAGATAGGCACGCGTGTAACGACGGCAGACGCTGCACTTACAGTTCGGATCGATGGGATTTTGATCTGCTGCGTAACGCGCATTCTTAATGAGCACGCGTCCCTGCGACGTGTAAAGGCATGCATGACGGGCAGCACGCGTCGGCAGCACACAATCCATCATGTCAATTCCCAGCGCGACGTATTCCGCAATCTGTTCCGGTTTGCCGACGCCCATCAAATAGCGCGGACGATCCCGCGGCAGCAGCGCAGTCACTTCCGCCGTCATTTCGCACGCAACTTCATGTGGTTCGCCAACCGCGAGTCCGCCGACCGCGTAAGCGGGAAAATCGATCTCCAATAATTGTTGTGCGCTCTCGCGCCGAAGGTCCGCAAAAGTTGCGCCTTGCACAATTCCAAACTGCCATTGTTTCAAATCGCCGTCGGGAGAACGCTGCTGTTGTTCCAGAAAATAATTTCGCGCGCGCCGCGCCCATTGCGTCGTGCGCCTCAAAGCTGATTCTGTCTTGTCGCGAGGCGCCGGCGCCTCGATGCATTCGTCAAGCACCATCGCAATGTCCGAACCGAGCGCGAGCTGTATCTCGGCGGCTTTTTCTGGCGTGAGCAAATGCTCCGAGCCGTCCAGGTGCGAACGAAAACGCACGCCTTCGTCCGAAATTTTTCGCAGTTCGGAGAGACTGAATACCTGGAAGCCTCCGGAATCGGTAAGAATGGCTCGATTCCACGACATAAATTTGTGGAGGCCTCCCATCCGCCGGACCAGTTCGTGGCCCGGACGCAAATAAAGATGGTAGGTATTGCCAAGAATGATTTCGGCGCCAAGTTCCTCAAGGGCTTCGTTGCGCAAACCTTTGACGGTTGCCTGCGTGCCAACCGGCATGAAGAAAGGCGTTTCAGCCGTGCCGTGCGGCATGGTCAAGCGACCGCGACGAGCTCGCCCGTCGGTATGAAAAATGGAGAAGTGGAAACTCACGTTGCGAGTCTAGCAGGGCTAAGCAAGAGACAGAAAAAGCGCGATCAAAAAAAGGGACGTCACTCAATGCGGCTTAGACAGTACTAAGCGTACGAGACGACATGAATGGACAGACGGCTGCAGTAAAGTGGAAGAGGTTTTCACACTCCCGTAATGTCGGCCCGCTTGGCGCCAGCCACGCAACAAACAACTGCATTGTATTCAGTTATTTACACTGAGTCCAAAGAGGGCGTGTGCGAGCCCGGTTGGCCTCTGACTTGCACTTTGTAGAGGGACGGTAGAGTGGAGTGTTCTCTCACCACGCTCTAGAAAAGAGACGGTCAATATCATGAGGTCAATTTTGAAGTACGCCGCAGTCTCGGCGGTGTTGGTTCTTGGCTTGGCGTGCGTGGCGTCCGCGGATCAGATTTTTACAACGGCGACTGGGGCTGTTAACCCACTCACGGGGCAAGCGGTTTCAGCGACGGCAGATTTCAGCCAGTCTGGCAACACTTTGACGCTTACGCTCACGAATACACTCTTGGGAATAAAGAGTGCTGGTCAATTGCTAACGGGCATTACTTTCACGCTAAGCAACGGCTCCGGCGTCGTTCTAAATTCTCAGACAGGCGACTTGATCAGTATAGCGTCCAACGGAGCGGTGACCGACCTGGGAACGGTAACGCTGGGCTGGGGCTTCGGCTCGACAGGCAGTAACACTTTCGAAATGTGCGTAATCTGCACGGGGAGCGTAACCGCCAGTGCTACCCCCGAGCAGGGAATCATCGGTCCTGGTCCCTACACTACTGCGAACCCCTCGATTTTGGGCAATGGACCACACAACCCGTTCGTGAACCACAGTGCGGTTTTCACGTTCAATGTGCCGTCGAACGAGACCGTCAGCAACGTCGCGTTTTCTTTTGGCACACAGCCGGGCGCCAACATTCCGGCGCCGGAGCCGTCAACACTGCTGCTTCTTGGCACGGGCCTTTGCGCGCTTGCGTGGCTCGCATCACGCCGTTCGCACGCTTAATCAAGCTTAGAACTAAAAGAGCGCCGGCGAGCAAATCGCTGGCGCTCTTGTTTTTGGGGTTGCCCTCGCCAGAACAGGTCACGCGTCCCCGAACCGATCAGTTATCTCCCAACGCAGCTCAGCCTACACGGCCCACCAATTCAGGAAAAAATCCAAGCAATCATCGTGAAGAAAAGCATAATGGAAGCCCAAACTCCCAAAACGATGCCAAAGGATTTTCCGAGTGGGACCTTCTTCGGGTCGGCAGCAGAAAATCCGATAGCAAGCAGCGCAAGACTCCACAAGCTGAATATGTCTAGTGCGGTGAGGGGAACGGCTGACCAACCTGACACATCTCCGATCAAGGCCGCGGGGTTTGACGCAAGAAAATTTTCAGGATCAATAAGAGAAGGATCTTTAACGAGATTCACGGGAATCGCGAGAAGCTCGCGTATCGCAACGGGTAAATGCGCGAATATGCAGATTGCAAACGCCGTGGCGAAGTTTGTACGAATTCCGCCGAGCAGCTTAAACGCGCCAAAGTATATCCCCGTGACAAATAAAAGGAGTATCGGCCAACCGATAAATCCCCGGACTTCACGCACGATTTTCGATCGACGGGCCGCTTGTTCGAAAGCCTGAGCCTTCTGCTGTTCGGGAAGCTGGTCAATTTGGCGAGACGCAAACTTGCTTTTCGATATTTGATCTTTTGCAACTTCCACCCAATCGGCTCGTTGCGCGAGTGTGAAGGATAATCCAATGGAGATAACGATCATGATCGATACGGCGACCATCCACTGCGGGCGTTTGACGATATCCGCGAATGTTTTTGACGGCGCGAAGATCACACCGACGATGCTGGAGATTTGCCCTCTGGGTGGCTGTTCTGGAGCAGGGTCCGGCGCACCGACTGCTGTTGTAGCCATGAAGATGCCTCCACCACGAGTTTAGGAATGAGCGAGCTTGCCCAGTATTACGCTTCGATCGGGCAAAAATATCAAGGGAAAGTAAGGCAGGCCGATTCGATCGGCTCAAGAACTGACGGGTTCGGGCACAGCGGCAAGAAGTTCACGTGTGCAACTATATTGCGGCGTCTTCAGGACTTGGTTGGCGTCCGGACATCACCTCAATTAATCGGTTTGCAGAGAAAAAATCGAGATACCTGAAAATAAATCCTAGAACCTGAATAAAGAGCATCTTCTTTACACAACAAACCCTTTTGAATCTGTGAGTCAAAATCGGCAACACGCTTGCATTAATGGAGCCTATTCAGCCTAGGCTTCGTTCGGGTCCTGTTGGAAAAGCGACTACTTTCCTGTCCCTTACCTCATTCCGATTGGCCTACTGGGGCTGAATGCCAGGCGCAAGACCATGGCAGATATCAGCGGAGGTGAATGGTGAGATTGGGTTTCTTCAAAAAGAGTTTTTTCGCGATGATCGCGATATTCGTCGTTGCAGCAGCCGGCTATGCGCAAGATTCAGGCTCCCTGCATGGAACAGTTACGGATCCGAACGGCGCTGTCATCAACAAGGCGCAGGTTCAGATTAACGAGATCAACACCGGAGCCCAGCGCAGCACAGAGACGGACGCCAGTGGCGCATTCAGTTTCACGCAAGTCCGTCCGGGAACCTACAGCGTCGTAATCACTCACGATGGGTTTCGTCGGTATCAGCGGGACAATGTCACCATTCTTGTCGCATCGCCAACCACGCTCGATGTCCAGCTCGCTCTAGGGGACATAAAGGAGACCATCACCGTCGAAGCGGGTGTACTACCCATGCTGAACACAGTCGACGCCACGGTTGGCAATCCGTTCGATGAAAAGGAAGTGAAAGGGCTACCGTTTGCTGCGCGTAATCCCGTGAACCTGCTGACGCTGCAGCCAGGCGTCACTGTTACCGGTCAGTCGGATACGGACAAAACATTTCTCGGTTCGCCGCTTCGCCTCGATGAAAAGGATGGCGTGGTGAACGGTGTACGCAGCAACCAAAGCAACATCACGCTCGATGGCGTGGATGCGAACAACTGGGAAACGCAAGCGGCCTTTACGAGCGCACTTCCGCTGACGCTCGATTCACTGCAGGAATTCCGCGTCACAACCACGAACGCCAATGCAACCGACGGCGACGCGGGCGGCGCCCAAGTGGCGCTAGTTACAAAGAGCGGAACCAACGATTTTCACGGCAATGCTCGGTGGCTCTACCGCACCAGCGGCACTTCCGCGAACGATTTCTTCAACGCACAAACAAATCTGCCGCCAACCAAGCTCGTCCGGAACATCGGCGGCGCCTCATTTGGCGGTCCGGTAAAAAAGAACCGCTTGTTCTTCTTCCTCGACTATGAACTGCGTCGCGAGGCCAGCGGCGAGCAGGTTTCCCAACCTGTTCCGAGCGACGACTTGAAGCAGGGCATCCTGAAATACGTTTCCACGAAGGGACAAACTATTACGCTGAATCCTTCAGACATTCAAAACCTGGATCCGGCACACATCGGCGTTAACCCGGCCATGCTTGCATATCTCAGCCTTTTTCCGACCGGCAATGATGCTTCGCAATCGTCGGACGGCGGACTGACCAACTCGGCGTTTCGATTCAATGCGCCCGTTGCACAGGACAACAATATCTACACGGCTCGAGTCGACTACAACCTGACAGCTAGCGGTTCACAGTCTCTGTTCTTCCGTGGTTCGCTCGGTGACATCAAGGCGGATTTGATCCCGGCGCAGTTTCCGGGGCTGCCTCCGAACTCTACTCTGTTGAACAATAGCCGCGGCTTCGTTCTTGCCTACAACGCACAGTTGAAACCAACCATTATTAATACGTTCCGCTATGGATTGACGCGACTCGGCATTGACCAGTCCGGCGCCAAGGGACCGGGCTTTGCACTTCGCAACCTAACTTCGACAGCCAATTTTCAATTTGACAATTTTAGTCGCGCGGTGGGACGCCAAATTCCAACTCACGAATTTAAGGACGATTTGAGCTGGATTCACGGTAAGCACACATTCCAGATGGGTGGTTCGTTCCGCGTCACGCGCTCGCACCGCCTGGATGACGCGCTTACGTTTCCGTTCTTCCAGGTCAACACGGGAACTTGTGTGGGTCTTTGTCGAGATGCATTTAATACGCTCACGAATGACAACAATGCCGATAACGACCCCAGCAGTCCCGACTCATTCAATCAGGCCTTTCTCTACCTACTCGGGTCTGTTACTCAGGCGAACGCGACGTTCTTTGTTGATCCGAAGAACAGCACGTTTCTACCGGCGGGCACTGCGCCAAAACGCACTTTCGCTGAAAACGGCTACGAAGGTTACTTCCAGGACAGCTGGAAATTTCGCAGCAACGTAACGCTTACGTTGGGCCTCCGCTACAACTATGACACTCCGGTCTGGGAGACCAATGGCAACATGGTGTCGCCGACCGTGGACGTCCAGACCTTTTGGAACCAACGGTTGGAGGACATGGCCGCTGGAATACCCTCGGACGCGACACCCGACCTCCAGTTTGCGCTATCCGGCAGGGCCAACGGCAAAGATGCCTGGTGGAAACCGGATCGCAACAACTTTGCACCTCGTGTGGCGGTTGCGTGGAGCCCGGCATTCAGCAACGGTTTGCTGCACGCGTTGTTTGGCGGCGTTGGCAAGAGCTCGATCCGCGCGGGTGCAGGAATCTACTATTCGCGTATGGGCGGAGCCATCGCAGCCGACACCGACGTGAACGGCTCGTTCGGCCTGGCGGACAGCCTCGTCAATGGCGCGGGACAGTTTACGATGGCGACCGCGCCGCGCTTCTCCGGTTCGTGCGATGCGACGTCCTGCTCCGGATTTCCGGATTTGAGTCTCTTCTTTGACGCGCCGACTTCGGCTACTTTCCCGGCCGTGCCCGCGCCGAACTTCAAAAATCTAGGCTTTCTGGTGGACAACCGCCTGAAGACTCCTTACTCGACGAATGTCACGTTGAACGTGCAGCGCGATCTCGGGAAGGGCTTCGTGCTTGACGTCGGCTACGTTGGAACCTTCGGCCGCAAGCTCACCGTCAAAACCGATCTATCTCAGATGTACGGCAACTTCAAAGATCCGGCCTCGGGCCAGACTCTGTGGGGTGCGTACAATCAGATCGTGGATTTGGTCGGAAAAGACCCATTCCATCCGCAAACTCCAGTTTCTGCGGTTCCGAATATCGCCTTCTTCGACAACCTATTGCCAAACCTGCCCTCGTTCCTTGGCGTCCCGGGTGACACACCGACACAGGCATTCTATGAATTGGCTTCCGGCTTCGCGCCGGATTGGGGCGACGCCCTCGCTTTCGGTATCGACACAGTTGCCGGCGGCGGCGCAGGCAGTCCTTGGAACAGCACGGTCGATCCGCAACAGGACGGCTTCGTGCTCTACCAGCGTCAATATTCCTCTTTGCCGGCCTGGGTTAACTGGGGCTCATCCACGTATCACAGCCTGCAGGCGGGCCTCCGCAAGAACAGCCGCAACGTCACTTTCGGCGTAAACTACGTCTTCTCCAAATCGATCGACAACGGCTCCGCCCCAGAAAACGCGGACCTGTTTTCGCAGTCTGGTCTGGTCGCTCTCAATGGCCAGATCGCCAATCCGCTCGATCCTCGCGCCGACCGCGCACGCTCCGACTTCGACCTCCGCCACAACTTCAACGCCTACTGGCTCACGGCGCTGCCTTTCGGTCGCGGCCAGCATTTCCTCTCCAGTGCGAGCAAGGGGCTCCAGGCCGTCATCGGCGACTGGCAATTTGCCGGTTCGATGCGGGCGCGGTCGGGATTCCCGATCAGTCCGAGCAATGGCTTCAACTTCCCGACGAACTTTGAGTTGACGCCGCCAGGCACCCTTCTGGGCGCGATTCATACCCACGTCACGCAACGTGACAAGAACGGTTTCCCGAATCTCTTCGGCAATGATCCCGAGGCCGTCGCTGCCCTCCTCGACTTCACCCGTCCCGGTGGTTCCGGAACCAGAAATGGCTTAAACGGTCCGGGATATTTCACGGCCGACATGACCGTTACGAAGGGTTTCCGCCTGCCGTGGAGCGAAAAGCAGCAGCTCATCTTCAGCGCTGCGGCTTATAACGTCTTCAACAACGTCAACTTCAGCGAGCTGTTTGTGCAGGGATTGCAGCCGCAAGTCGGTACGAGTTTCAATCCGACTTTCGGGCGATTCAATGGAACCACCAACAGCCTCCGTGGAGGCAATAACCGCGACATGGAATTCGGCCTTCGCTTCGAATTCTAGTCATCCACTAACTTCAAAGCAGGGCCCCCGCTTTCGGGTGGGGGCCTTTCTTTTTGTGCGTTCGGAATTAGATCAGGATGCACCGGGCCGTCATCGTTTCTCCACAGGCAGAACAAATTTCAGCGCCGTATGCGTGGGCGAAAAACCGACGACTTTCACGTCTTTCAAGCCCGCCTTCCTGCCTATGCTCAGCACGCCATTTTCTGTAATGTCCTTGCGCCCCTTAGGATAAACAATCCATAGTGCGGTCGCCCCGCGCATCGCCTTCGCGATATTCGTCGCGCGAGCGAGTTCCTTCTCTGTTTCCGCCGTCAGAAAAATAAACTCCGTATCTTTCGCAATTGCGCCTCGCACAATGCCCGGCGCAACTTTCTTTAACTCCGCCTCAAACTCCGCTTCCAATTTCCCGATTACAGTGACTTTCGCGCCCTCCTTCACGCCCAGCTTTTCCATCCGCGACTTCGGATTCAAAATCTTGTGCGCCCACTTCTCCGCCTGGGGCCCAACCTCAAATACAACCGGACCTTCCGGCGACTGAACACGCAATTCGCCCTCTATGGCCTTGACTGACTTCATTCTGGCGAAAGGAATCTTCAATCGCAGGGCGTCGCTTCGAAAAATAATCTCCGTCGTCTCGAGCAGTGCCTTACCCTCCGCTCGCTGTCCATTCGCGCGAACCGCACATTTCACTTCGCTTCCCAAGGCTTCACCTCGAGGCTGCTAACTCATTCTCTCGCTGCCGCGAGACTTGGCCCCACGGCAGGCAAATCCCCAGTAAAATAAACCGCTCCCCCTATGTCCTCCGCCGCCACATCTACCGCTCCGATGCGTACCGACTGGTCGCAAATCTGGGCCCAACGCGGCTTCCGCTATTTCTTTTTCGCGATGTTCATTTCGCTTTTCGGGAGCGGCATGAACTTCGCAGGTGTCAGTTGGTACATCCTCGCCGCCACACATTCTACCGTGAAGGTCAGTTTGCAGGTCATCGTCGCCATGGCACCGGGCCTCCTGGTGCCGTTTGTTGGCGGCGTGCTCATTGATCGCTTCGACCGGCGCTACCTCGGCGTCATTCTCGATTTCGTTCGCGGCATCGCCGTCCTTGGCACCGCGTATATCGCCTGGCGCGGCCACCTCCAACTCTGGCACCTCTATGCGATTACGCTCGTCACCGGCATCGGCTCCGCCATGTACTGGGCAAACGTAAATTCACTGGTGCAGGAAGTAATTCCCGCCAGCCAATACACCGGTGCAAACGCCGCCGTCCTCATAGGCGTGCAAACCGGCATGCTCTTCGCCGGTGCCTTCGTCGGCTTCATCTACAATCGCGCCGGAATCGCCGGCATTCTCGGCATCGACGGCCTCACCTATTTCGTCTCCGCCTGGTGCCTCTTCCACATGCGCAGCGGCTATATCTCGCCGCGCGATCATCTCGCAAAGTATCCACACGAATTTTCCGAAGCCACTGAAGTCACCTCCTCCGCGCTCGAATCCGGCGAAATCCCCGAAGTTGCTGAAGCCGGTCTTTCGCTCGCCGTCTATTCGGACATTAAAGAAGGATTCGCCTACCTCAAAGAGCAACCAATCGTCCGCGCTCTCGGCATCACTCATTCCATCCTGATGGGCGGCATCGTCAGCGCAAACGTCTTAATCGTCGGGCTCGCAAGCTACATCCTCCACTCAGGCCCGCGCGCCTTCGGTTTCCTCGAAGCCGGATGGGGACTCGGCGCGATTCTCGGCGGCTTGCTCGCAAGCCAATTGCCACAGCGCCTCCGCCTCACTCTCTATGGCCTCTCCCTCGCAGGCCTCGCGATCGGCCACGTCGCTATGCCTTTCTTTACCTTGGTGGCCGCCGCCGTTTTCTTCCAAATACTATTTGGATTCTTCCGCGCCCTCTCTGGTGTCGTCGCGCAGGCAACGCTGATGTCCATCGTTCCGCGCCACTTTATGGGCCGCACCCAATCCGCCATCGCCATCCTCACCACTATCTTTCAAATCCTTATGAGCTTCGCGCTCGGCTGGGTCTCTCAGAAATTTTCTTTGATCGCTGGCTTCTGCCTGATCGCACTCTTCTATGTCGGCGGCGCCATTTCCGCTTTCCGGGCCCGACATCTCATCCGGACCAGTCCGCCACCCGGGGCCTGATCATGCGACTGATTTAGTATTTTTTTCAGGCAGGTTTTGTTTCGGTTTCGGCCGAAGAAGAGATTTGCACGCCATGTCCGCCGAGCAACTCCACGGCTGACTGGTAAAGCCTGCTCCGCAATTGATAACGCTCGTTGGCCCGCGTTACGTAGCGCACTTGCACGTCAATTCCGCCTGC
>Ga0137410_10003188_pt1 | contig 11124 bp, 8 predicted proteins | sample CZODoug1_16funga_FD_108878 | JGI IMG/M metagenome (GOLD analysis project Ga0137410, IMG submission 108878) | Vadose zone soil fungal communities from Angelo Coast Range Reserve, California, USA - CZODoug1_16fungal (Illumina Assembly) | ecosystem: Environmental > Terrestrial > Soil > Vadose zone... | reverse complement strand
GTAAATTGCAAAACAATTTTGAAGAGAATCGTGTTATCGGCTCGCGAGCGACGCTCGGGCTTCGCGGCCCTGCTTGTGTTTGTTTGTTGGCTCCGCGACTTTTCCCGGTCTCTCAACCTCCAAGAACCTAAACTGAAACCTGACCGCCGGCAGGATCGGCCTGCTCGGTTATGAAAATTACTCCGCAACGAATTGATAGGATTGAATTGATATGGCACAGAGAACACGTTCCCGCGCTTCAGGTGCTTCAGGCGCGAACAACGACGACAACAACGAAGAGAACGGCGGCACCATCGCCACAGCCGAGGCTCCGGAGAAAGAGGGTCGAGATTTCGGCAGTGAAGGATTTCTAAACCTCGCCGATCTCAAGGAGATGTCTATCTCCAAGCTGACCAGTATCGCCAAGGGCATGGACGTGCCCGGCGCCACCGGCATGCGCAAGCAAGAGCTGATCTTCAAGGTGCTGGCAGCGCAGACGGAGAAGAGCGGCCTCATTTTCTCCGAAGGCGTGCTCGAAACGCTGCCGGACGGTTTCGGTTTCCTGCGGGCGCCTGAATACAACTATCTGCCCGGGCCGGATGACATCTACGTTTCGCCGTCGCAGATAAGGAAATTTGATCTGCGGACGGGCGACACCGTTAGCGGACAGATTCGTCCGCCCAAAGAAGGCGAGCGCTATTTCGCGCTGATCAAAGTTGAAGCAATAAACTTTGAATCGCCCGATCAGGCGCGCGAGAAAGTTTTCTTCGACAATCTCACGCCGCTCTATCCGGACGAGATGCTGAAGATGGAGGTCACGCAGGAGAACCTGTCCGCCAGAGTTATCGATCTGGTGACCCCGCTCGGTAAAGGCCAGCGCGGCTTGATCGTCGCGCCGCCGCGCACCGGTAAGACGATGCTGCTGCAAACCATCGCCAACTCCATTACCCAAAACCATCCGGAAGTGACTCTGATTGTCCTGCTGATCGACGAGCGACCGGAAGAAGTCACAGACATGCAGCGGTCGGTCAACGGCGAAGTGATTTCATCGACGTTTGATGAACCGCCGACTCGCCACGTTCAGGTTGCAGACATGGTCATCGAGAAAGCCAAGCGTTTGGTCGAACACAAGCGCGACGTGGTTATTCTGCTTGATTCCATCACGCGTCTGGCGCGTGCACATAACGCGGTCGTGCCGCCCAGCGGCAAGATACTCTCCGGCGGTATCGATTCAAATGCGCTGCAACGTCCGAAGCGTTTCTTCGGCGCCGCCCGCAACATCGAAGAAGGTGGTTCGTTGACCATTATCGCTACCGCCCTGATCGATACCGGCTCGCGCATGGACGACGTTATTTTTGAAGAGTTCAAAGGCACGGGCAATTCGGAAATTCATTTGGATCGCCGGCTAAGCGACAAACGACTATTCCCCGCAATCGACTTGCAACGCTCCGGCACACGCAAGGAAGAACTGCTGCTCAGCAAGGAAGACCTGAACCGAATCTGGGTGATGCGACGCGTTTTGAATCCGCTGTCGCCGGTTGAGCAGATGGAAGTCGTGCTCGAGCGGCTCGAGAAGGCGAAGTCAAACGCGGAGTTTCTCGCTTCGATGCAAAGCTAAGTCCAGCGCTCCAGCGCTAACTCAATGCCGATGGTTTAGAGGCGGGCATTGCCCGCCGGTTCAACGTTGAGACGGCGGGCAATGCCCGCCTCTAAACTATCCGGTCGTTTGTGAAAACCAAACCAGGTCGAACTCTCCAAGAACTTGCGCATCGCCATTCTTTCATCTGAAGTTGTGCCTTTCGCCAAGACTGGCGGACTTGCAGACGTAACCGGCGCGCTTCCCAAAGCGCTGGGCAAGCAAGAGGTCGACGCACGTGTCATTCTCCCGCTTTACCAACAGATCGATAGAAGTCTCCTTAGTGATTCCGTTATTGAGAACGTGCCGGTCGAATGGCGCGGGCAAATCCGGCCAACGCGCGTTTACCAGAGCGACGCCGCCGGCGCTCCAGCCTATCTGATCGATGCGCCCGAGTATTTTTCAAAGTCTTCGATCTACGGCTACGCCAACGATCACGAGCGTTTCGCTTTCTTCTCACGCGCCGCGCTGGCTGTGGTCAAATATCTCGATTGGCAACCTGACATCGTTCATGGGAACGACTGGCCTTGCGGTTTCGCGATGATCGAGTTGCGCGCGCGCCGCCGTTACCAGGAATTCTTTCGTAACACCAAAACGCTTTTTTCGATTCACAATCTTGCTTACCAGGGCGCGTTTGATCCTGACGACTTATGGTGGTTGGGCTTCGGCGAGCAACCGGATAGAAACGACTTCATGCTCAAAGGCGCCGCCTCAGCCTTGAAAGCCGGGCTCATTGCGGCCGACGCGCTTTCCACCGTAAGCCGCCGTTATTCGCAGGAAATACAGACGCCCGAACAGGGTTACGGCCTCGATTGGCTGCTGCGCGCGCGTCGCGATCGGCTCGCGGGTATTACCAACGGCGTGGACTACGATCTTTGGAACCCGGAAACGGATCCGCATATCGCCGCAAATTTTTCAGCGGACGATCTTTCCGGCAAGCAAGCGTGCAAGCTTGATCTGCTTCGTCGCTTTGGTCTTCCCGAAGAGCCGCGACCAATCATCGCGATCATTTCGCGCCTGGTGGCACAGAAGGGCTACGATTTAATTCGTCAGCTCAATGGCGCCATCATCCAAACCGGCTCGTTCTTTATTGCGCTCGGGGCGGGCGCTGAGGAGTATGAGGACTTCTTACAGCGCTGGCACGATAGCGCGCCGCGTCAGGTCGGCATTTACAAAGGTTACGCCGGTGAACCGCTCGCCCATCAGATCGAAGCCGGCGCAGATATGTTTCTGATGCCGTCATACTATGAGCCTTGCGGCCTGAACCAGATGTACAGTATGCGCTATGCCACGGTCCCAGTGGTCCGAGCCACCGGCGGACTGGACGACACAGTTGAAAATTTCGATTCTGACCGCGGCACTGGAAATGGTTTTAAGTTTCACGATTACAATGCCAGCGCTTTGCTTGAAAAAATACGCGAAGGCCTTTACTTTTATAGTCGGCCCGAAGCATGGAAACGGATACAATTGAACGGCATGGCCATGGATAATTCCTGGGACGCGGCCGCGCAGAAATATATCCAACTCTATCAGGAAATAATTGAGCTGCCATAGGTTACCTTGATCCGTTTAGAGGCGGGCATTGCCCGCCGGTTCAACGTTGAGACGGCGGGCAATGCCCGCCTCTAAACGAACGACTTACTGATGAGAAGGAGCTATCAGAATGGGCGAACATCTAACCGAAGTGAGCGATAGCAGTTTTGAAAAAGACGTGTTGCAGGCAGACCGGCCGGTGCTGGTGGACTTCTGGGCCGCCTGGTGTGCTCCTTGCCGAATGCTGGAGCCGACTGTGGTCGCGGTCGCCGAAAAGTATGAAGCCAGCGCGCGGGTCGTGAAGATGAATGTGGACGACAATCCGTCCGTTTCGCAGCGCTACGGCATCAAGGGCATCCCCACACTGATTCTTTTCAAAGCCGGCAGAGAAGAAGAACGTGTCGTCGGAGCAACTTCCAGGGAAGCCATCTCGCGCATGATTGACAAACATGTTGCCGGCGCCGCCACGGCGTAATTTGACAAGCAAACAGCAGACAGCAAACAGCAGACAGCCAAATCTGGAAGAGTCGCTGCGAATCCTTAAGAGGCGAGGATAATGAGATCTTCAATAGGCGTTGCTGCCGTTTACTGTCTGCTGTTTACTGTTTGCTGTTTACTGTTTACTTCTTTCTCATGTCCAAAATAATCGTTGTCATAGGCGCGCAATGGGGTGACGAAGGCAAAGGCAAGATCGTTGACCTTTTGGCCGAACACTTCGACATCGTTGCGCGCTATCAGGGCGGACACAACGCCGGCCATTCCGTGCAGGTCGGCGACAAGTCGTTCGTCTTGCATCTGCTGCCTTCGGGAATTGTGCATGCCGGCAAAACCTGCGTGCTTGGCAACGGCATGGTGATCGACCCAAAAGCTTTTTTTGAAGAGGCAGATCGCTTGATGTCGCAGGGTGTGGAAGTCTCTCCCGAGCGCGTCAAGATCAGTTCCCGCGCGCACCTCATACTTCCCTACCATCGCGCCCTGGATCACACCAGTGAAGAGCGACTCGGCAATGAGAAGGTGGGCACAACGCTGCGGGGCATCGGTCCCGCTTATGAAGACAAAGCCGGACGACGCGGCATACGCACCGCCGATGCGCTGGTGCCGGAAGTCCTGCGCTCGCGTATTGAACGCAATCTCGAAGACGCGAACCGGATCATCCAGGCTTATGGCGGCGAGAAGTTAGACGCGGAAGAAATCTTTAACGAGATGTTACATCTGACCGAACGCCTCGGCGCCTTCGTTGGCGACACGACACATTACCTGAATGTCGCGGCCACCCAGGGACGTTCGATATTACTTGAAGGCGCGCAGGCCACGCTGCTCGACGTGGATCATGGAACGTATCCGTTCGTCACTTCGTCGAGCACGATCGCCGGCGGCGCCATCGTTGGCACCGGCCTGGCGCCGAATCGACTGACCGGCGTGCTTGGCATTGTGCGCACCTACACGACACGCGTTGGCGAGGGGCCGTTCCCGACCGAGATGGTAAAAGGCGAAGCTGAGTTGGGCCAACTGATTCGTGAACGAGGGCGAGAATACGGAGCATCAACTGGCCGGCCTCGGCGTTGTGGTTGGTTCGACGCTTTCGCCACGCGCTACGCCGCCGAGATCAACGGCTTCACGTCCGTCGCGCTAACCAAACTCGACGTGCTCGACGCGTTGGCAGAAATCAAGGTCTGCGTTGGTTACAAACTCGATGGGAAAGAGTGTGAATCCTTTCCCGCTGTCTCGCAGGACTTGCGACGCATTGAGCCGATCTACGAAACGCTGCCCGGCTGGCAAACATCGACGGTGGGGACAACGCAGATGAGTTCCCTGCCCACCAACGCGCGGCGTTACGTTGATTTTCTTTCCGCGAAAATCGGCGTTGAGATCGGATTGGTCTCCACCGGCCCGGAACGATCGCAAACGATCGTCGTCAAAGACTCTGCGGTGGGCCGCTGGCTCAACAATTAGTCTGGAGTCTACAGTCTTCAGTCTTGCAGTCTAGACTGGAGACTCCAGACTCTCGACTCCAGACTGTTTAGGCAACTTGAAAGTTTAGACTGTAGACTCTAGACTCAAGACTCCAGACTTTTCTTTGTGGGCCGATAGCTCAGTTGGTAGAGCAACTGGCTTTTAACCAGTGGGTCGCAGGTTCGAGTCCTGCTCGGCTCAATTCCCTTTTAAGTTAGAAGACTTAGCACAACAAGTCATTTAAAGAGCGTCATTTCCTCACTTGTGGATAAGTCATTGCCGCAATAGGCCTAGATCCAATAAGCGGAGTAATTACTTTCACTCACCAGTCAGCATCGTAGAAATCACTGCAAATCTATTCATGAGTGGTTGTCCTCCCACGTGTGGGAACAGCTTCTCACGTATCGCTCCTACTACATAGTACAGATCATACTATGGCGATGAAGGGCTTTGCACAAAAAGCTTCACTGTATCAGAACCGCGAGCGGTAGCGACCGGCCCAATACTCAACTTCTTGGATGGCAACCTGAAATTAATGTGCGTCTAAGCGACAATCTTTGGCCGGTCGCTACCACCACGCCAGCCGGGCTGCCCGGCTGGGGACCCCCGGTCCGCTTCCGGTTCTGATACGGCCACGCCACGCCAACTCGCCTATTTACTTTTTGTGCAAAGCCGCGATGAAGCCCAAGGAACCTTTCCGCCGATCGCGTGTCTAAAACAAATATCGAGGGCTGATCAGTTTTTTGCACTCGCTGTTTCTGCGCTGTGCAAGAAGAGTGCGGTGAGGCGTTCTCAGGTATCGCGAAAAGAACAAAAGGGACTGTTCGGACTTTTCAAAGGAGTCGTTATGAATCGCAAGACTTTTGCACTCTTAATTGCGGTCCTTACTTTAACCGTCGGCATCGTCTTCGCAAAGCTCGCCCTCCCTCGGATACAACATAAGCAACCGCCTGACAGAACCGCAGGCTCGCCAGGCAGCGACTACAGGCTATCCGGGCCCTACACTCATGAGAATCTCACCATTTTCCTGATTCATGATCCAGATCAGCCCAGCGTGAAGCCGTTCGTGCCTCTACAAGAAGCATTGGAACGCAAGACCGCGATGGTGCACGAGACGAGCGAGGTAAACGAACTCTACATCGAGAACGTCTCGCAACCTGAAGAGGTTCTGGTTCAAGCCGGAGACATCGTAAAAGGCGGTGAACAAGACCGCGTGCTCGCGGTTGATCTCATCGTACCCGCGCGTTCAGGAAAGATGCCCATCGCCGCATTTTGCGTGGAAGAAGGCCGCTGGCAGCAACGTGGGCAAGAGCGGGCGTCACATTTTGGCTCGTCTTACGACATGGCCACGACTAAAGATCTAAAAATTGCAACCAAACAAGCGCAGTCTCAAAGCCAGGTATGGAAAGGGGTAGGCGAAGCCCAGAGCAAACTGAGCCAGAGTGTAGACTCGGACGTTCGATCGCCTGCCTCTCGATCGAGCCTTCAGTTGGCGCTGGAGAACAAGAAGGTGCAGGAGTCAACTGCTGCCTATGTAGCGAAACTGTCGTCGATTGTGGAAGGAAAGAGCGATGTAATCGGCTACGTCTTCGCAATCAATGACAAAATCAGCAGCGCAGATCTTTATTACTCCAATGGCCTGTTCAGGAAATTCTGGCCCAAGCTCCTCAAGACAACCGCCATTGAAGCGGTGGCGGAGCGCCCACTAAATGAAAAGAGCGCGACGGTGTCGGCTGAAGCGATTAAGGCCTTCTTTGCCGGGGCTGAGCGGGGTGAGGAGTCCACAAGCAACGTTACCGAACGAACGCAGATGATCAAACGAGAGAGCGAAAAGAGTTTGTTCTTCGAGACTCGTGACTTGGCGCAGAAGGGGATATGGGTACACCGAAGCTACCTGGCCAAGTAAGTCCCTTACCAGTGGGTCGCAGGTTCGAGTCCTGCTCGGCCCACCACTACGATCGATAGTCTTAACGGCAGTCTAATTGGACTGCCGTTTTGTTTTTCTCCGCGTAATCCTCTCTTCGCTGCCACCTCCGGTTGACTCCGGCTCTGGCACAACGGGTGCACTCCACCTCCTCAAGAGCGCGAATGGCGCTTGATTCAATTGGAAACGGGCAAGAGTCCCAGGCGTTCCACCCCGGCCTTCCAGTTTGCCCCAAGTGCTACTTCTTTAACCAACGATGGTGCTCTTCGTTTGATTCATTCTCTGCGCAGACTCTGCGTTGCCTCTGCGCCTCGGCGGTGGACCTCCGGCCGCGAAAAGTTCACCGCGGAGACGCAGAGACGCAAACGATGCACAGAGAAGAGCTGAAGAATGAAGACACTGCTAATCGACAGTTCAGGAGAAACAAATGCTTTACGCTGACCCAGGCTCAGGTGTGCTCATCTGGCAACTACTGCTCGCAATTTTCTTTGGCGGCACTTTCTATTTCACAAAGCTCAGACATTGGGTCACGGCGAAGGTCCGGCCTGAGCACAGCGATCTTCAACCAAAGCCCGCCCACGAGACTGCCGCCGCAGAGTCTATGTCGGACATTAACTGAATCTCCAATTCATTTCTGATCGAGACCAAAAGTCGATTCCTGACGGAAAACTAAATTCTCAATGGCAACTTCTCTACGAGATCCTAATGGCCACGTTTGCCTCGTTAACAATCGCATCATTCGCGTTGTTAACCGCGCCGGCCTTGCGGACTTGCAAGCCTTTCTCGGTTCGGCTGCATCCGCGCAGTTTCTCCAGTCAGAAAAGCTGGTGAACACTCAGTTTCTCGACGCCACCGCCACCAACGAAGTCCTCGAGCACGAAGACCTTCGCTGCGTATACGAACAATCGCAGGGCGCGACCATCGTCGAGCATGACCGCGTTTGGTTTCCCAGTTTCCCTTATGAATGGCCCGCGGAAATGTTGCACGCCGCCGCCGCGCTCACGCTCGATTTCGCCGAACAGTTGCAGGAAGAAGGATTGGGACTGAAAGACGCTTCGCCTTACAACGTTTTGTTTCGCGGTCCACGGCCAGTGTTCGTGGATCTACTTTCGTTCGAACCGCGCGACGCCGGCGATCCAACGTGGCTGCCCTTTGCGCAGTTTGTGCGCACGTTCCTGCTGCCCCTGTTAGTTAACAAGCACTTCGGCTTCAGTCTCGCCGAACTGCTGACAACGCGTCGTGACGGTCTCGAGCCGGAAGAAGTGCTTCGTCTTCTGAGTCCGATGCAAAAACTACTGCCGCCGTTTTTGACGTTGGTGTCAATTCCCGCGTGGCTGGCTGCCAAAGCAGAGAGTCCGAAAATTTACCGGAAGCGAAAGCTAAGCAATCCGGCCAAAGCAAAGTTCATCCTGCGCCGAGTGCTCCAGAGCATTCGCCGCAAGCTTGCCGCCACCGCCCCGCGCGCCGGCCGCACTTCCGCCTGGTCCGACTACATGGACCAAAACAATTATTCAGCGGATTACTTCCCACTAAAGCATGCGTTCGTTAGTGACGCGATGCGCGACGAGCAGTCGAAAACAGTTTTGGACGTCGGCTGCAACACCGGCCACTTCAGCCGGGTCGCCGCGCGCGCGGGCGCCAGCGTGGTCGCCATCGATTACGATCCGGTCGTCGTCGGCGAAGTTTGGCGCCAGGCCAACGCGGACAATCTCGACATTCTGCCGTTAGTCGTAAACCTCGCGCGCCCAACGCCAGGCATTGGCTGGCGGAATGCCGAATGCGCATCGTTTCTCGCGCGCGCCCGTGGGCAGTTTGACGCGGTGCTGATGCTGGGCGTGATTCATCACCTGCTCGTGAGTGAGCGAATTCCCTTGCGTGAGATCGTCAGTCTCGCTGCTGAGTTAACAACCAACGCGCTCGTGATTGAGTTTGTCGCGCCCGATGACCCGATGTTCCGGCGCATTACGCGCGGGAACGATCACCTTTACACGCACCTGACAAAAGAATTCTTTGAGGAGACGTGCCGCGAACATTTCGATATCGGGCGCTCCGAACGCCTGGATCAAACCAGTCGCTGGCTCTACCTCATGAAGAAGAAGGAGGCTGTGATCGAATGCTTCGAGACGCAGCAATAAGCCTGTCGCTGGCAAACATCTCTTTCCTAAAAGTCTGGGGCAAACTGCTCAGCGGCGCCGGCTCTTACTTCACAGAATTTCCCATCGCTTACGTCAGCATCATTGCGGACGTGCTGGTGCTTGCCGTCGTACTCTTCGCCACCATCAGAATCATCAGGCGCAGCGGCAATTTGCTGTCGATGAAACTCGCGCGCTGGCTTTTTCTGCTGGCGATACTAACCGCACTGAACAGCATTGCCTTACTAGTTCTGACAATTTCAACCGTCAACTTCGCCACGCTATTGGGACGGAATACAGCCTGGTTCGCGGGAGTCGGTGTGACGGCGCTCATGGTTCTTGCGGCGGTCAAGGCGCGCGACCGTATCATCCGCGTCGCTCCACGCATCCTGCTTGTTTTGCTGCCATTCGTATTGATTACGTTTTCGCAAGCGATTTGGAAACTGACGTGCAACTTCGGAGTTGCTTATGCCGCGGGCAAGCCGGCGACTGCTTTTCCCGTCGGGCGCAAAAAGCCGGCGACGCGCGTGCTCTGGATCATTTTCGACGAGTTGGACCAGCGCATCAGTTTTAGCGAACGTCCCGCGAGCGTCGAGATGCCGGAGCTTGATCGTCTGCGCAGTCAATCAGTTTATGCAGTCAACGCCTATCCGCCCGCGCCGCTGACCTACATGTCGATGCCGGCGCTAATCACCGGCAAATTGGTGGCGAAAGTAACGCCGGTTCGCGCTGACGAACTGATGATCACGTTTGACGGTGAACAAAACGCGGTTGGCTGGAGTACGCAACCAAACGTTTTCTCGGAAGCGCAGCAGCTCGGCTTTAACGCCGGACTCGCCGGTTGGTGTCATCCTTATTGCGAAGTGATCGGCGGCAGTCTTGCCAAGTGTGAAGAGGTCAAGGAGAAAAATAACGACAGCATCACGCTGCAGGCGAGCATGTTTCTTCAGGCCGAAGGGTTGATTAGTAGTGTCCCGCTGGTCCAACAAGCCGCGATTCCCGTCATCCAACGCGTGGACTTCGTCAACCGAATCGTCACCACCGGCGAGCGCGAGAAATACACCGTGCGCTACCAGCGCGTGCTCGAGTCCGCTTTGAAAGCCGCGGTTGATCCCGATCTGGATCTCGTATTTGTTCATTCTCCGGCGCCGCATCCACCGGGAATTTACGACCGCACAAAGAATGATTTTTCGCTCGCAAGCACGAACGGTTATATCGACAACCTCGAACTCGTCGATCGCACGATTGGTGAATTGCGCCGGGCGATGGAAAGCGCCGGCGTCTGGGACCAAACTACCGTCATCATCAGCGCCGACCATTGGTGGCGCACGGAGATGTGGAGGCGTGGGCCGTTTTGGACAAGCGAAGACGAGGCTGTCTCAGGCGGCAAGATGGACCATCGCATTCCGTTTGTCGTCAAGCTCGCCGGCCAGCGCGAACAACTCACTTACACCGCGGGATTCAACACGATCGTAACTCACGACCTGATCCTTGCGCTTATGCGCGGTGAAGTTTCCAGTCCTGACAGCGTTGCTGCCTGGCTGGACAAGCACCGCTCAATCATTGACAGCCCCTACAACCGAGACGAATTACTACCATGAAAACTCTGAAAACAACTTGCCTGAAATCATTAGCCCTTGCCTTGTTGGCGCTTGCCATGGGTCTGTCTGTCTACGCACAGCAACCAGATAAGAACGCAAACGAGCAGCAGGGAAATAGCGCTTCGGCCGCCGATCTCTATCGCATCGGCCCCGGCGACGTGCTTGACGTGCGCGTATTCAATCGGCCGCAACTCTCGCGCGATGTGGTGCGTGTCGATAATCGCGGCATGATTCGCATGCCGCTGATCGATAGCGACATCCTCGCGGGTTGCCGCACCGAATCTGAGTTGGCTGGAGCGGTCGCAGCGCTTTATCTGAAATACCAGCGCCACCCACATGTTGACGTCTTCGTCAAAGACTACAGCT
>Ga0137410_10003187_pt1 | contig 11125 bp, 8 predicted proteins | sample CZODoug1_16funga_FD_108878 | JGI IMG/M metagenome (GOLD analysis project Ga0137410, IMG submission 108878) | Vadose zone soil fungal communities from Angelo Coast Range Reserve, California, USA - CZODoug1_16fungal (Illumina Assembly) | ecosystem: Environmental > Terrestrial > Soil > Vadose zone... | reverse complement strand
TGTCGGCCATGCCGCCTTCGGCGCGCGGCTTCGCCGCGAGCTGCTGCAGCGGCTGCAGGACGTCGCGGCCACCGGTGGCCACGCCGACGATCAACACCCCGCCAGCCACTAGAAGCACGGCACCGATACCTTTCCACAAGCGGCGCCAGCCCGACACATCTTCGGGCAGTGGATCGAACACGCGCAGGTACGACGCACAAACGACGAACAGCGCTGCCCACGCCAGCATGTACGTCCACGCAGGTAACACGGGCGACACCATCCATATCGCGACCGCAATCAGGAGCACACCAAAGAATTTCTTGACGCCTTCCATCCACCCTCCGGCGCGCGGCAAGAGCGAGCCCGCGCTCAGGCCCACCAGCAACAGCGGCACGCTCATGCCCGACGCCATCGCGAACAGGGCGCCGCCACCGACCACGACATCATGCGTCTGGGAGATGTAGAGCAGCGCACCGGCGAGCGGCGCGGCGACACAGGGGCCCACAATCAGCGCGCTGATCGCGCCCATCACGAACACGCCCGCGTAGCTGCCGCTCTTCTGATTGTTGGACAGTCCCGCGAGACGCGCCTGCAACCCCGCCGGCAATTGCAATTCATAGAAACCGAACATCGATAGCGCGAGCGCCACCAGAAGCAGCGCGAAAGTGGCCAGCACTGCCGGCCTTTGCAGCGCTGCGGCTAGACCTTCGCCGGCCAGTCCGGCCGCCACACCGAGCGCGGTGTAGACGATTGCCATGCCGAGCGAATAGGCGAGGGCGAGAGAAAATCCACGCGACTTCGAAAGCCGAGTGCCGGCGCTGCTCTGCCCGACGATGATCGACGACAGGATCGGGATCATCGGCAGGACGCAGGGCGTAAAGCTCAGCAACAGGCCCAGCACTAGGAAAAGCGGCATCACCGTCAACAGCGATCCGGACTTCAACGCCGCTTCGATCTTGCTGTCCTCCGACAGTGGCGCGCTGCTCGCCGTAGGCGGAACGAGCGGCGCGGTGGCTGCGGAAGTATTCGGACCGGAAGTACCCGAGGCCGAATTGATCAAGCCGCCCCCTTGCCCAGGCGTCGACATTGCGGCGAGCAGCAGCTTGGCCGTCTGCTGCGTCGGCGGATAACACAGCCCCTTGTCCGCGCAACCCTGGCTGGTTGCGGTCAGCGTGAAATCGCCGACACCAGCGCGCACCGGCATGCGCACGACCAGCTCGTGGCGATACGTTTCCAGTTCCTTCTTGAAAACATCGTCGTATTTGACTTCGCCGGCCGGCATCTGCGGCGCGGCGAGCGCGACCGCATGGTCAGCAGCAAACGAAATCCGGTCGCGATACATGTAATAGCCATCGGCGATTTTCCAGCGCACTTCGATCGTTTGCGCATCGAGGGTGCGCGCGCTGAACGTAAACGCGCGGTCGAATTCAAGAAAATCATCGTCGGCGGTGAACGCAGCGAATGAGATCGAGAGCAGCAAAATCGCCAGAAACCAGCGACCCAGGTTCTTCATCTTTCAAACTCCAAATCAGTTGCCGCTTCGAAGTAGTGGCCCGGGGCGTCCTGGTGCTTGCACGGCCAACAATCCAGTGCCGAATGTTGCTATGGCACGGGAGGCAACTCGAAGAGTCAGTTTAGCGGCGGCTCTTCGGCGCGATTCGATTACGCCGGTCTGCTGGCCGCCGCTGCCATGGGCCTCTTGCCGGTCAGGATACCGTCACGAATGGGAATGTTTCCCGCAGAGATTACAGCCGATCCCAAATTGAGCAACTATCGCCGCAATCCGCGAAGCCAGAAAGACGAAAAGCAACCAAATAAGCACCGTTATGCGGTGGTGGCAAGGTAATCCGCGCCGTTAATCCGCGCCACCACGGCGCATCGACCACCCTGCCGACGCTCAGACCGCGGCAGCTCGGCGAGGTTCAGTCGCCCCGGGTTCGACGCCTTGCATCCATCGCACTATTGGGCTAACGCAGAAAACACTTCGTCGGCGGCCCTGATCGTCGCCGCGATGACACTCGCCGAATGCGCGGCCGATACGAAACCCGCCTCGTAAGCCGACGGCGCGAAATAGACACCGCGCTCCAGCATGGCGTGGAAAAAGGCATTGAAACGTGGCTTGTCGGCAGCCATTACCTCGGCATGGCTGCGTGGCACTGCGCGCGTGAAGTACAAGCCGAACATCCCGCCGACACTATCAGCGCAGAAGATCGTGCCACGCTGAGCCGCGACACGCGTCAAACCGGCGACCAGCGACGTCGAAGTCTTTTCCAACTCGCGATAAAAATTCGGCTCTTGCACCAATGACAGCGTGGCGAGGCCGCAGGCTACAGCGACCGGATTACCCGACAGCGTGCCCGCCTGGTACACGGCACCGAGCGGCGCGAGGTGCTTCATCACATCGCGCCGGCCGCCAAAGGCCGCGAGCGGCATGCCGCCGCCGATCACCTTGCCCAGCACGGTGAGATCGGGGGCGATCCCGAACAATGCCTGCGCGCCGCCCAGTGCAACGCGAAATCCGGTCATCACTTCATCGAAAATCAAGAGCGCGCCCCACTGCGAACACAGGCGGCGCAGCGTCGCAAGAAACTCCGGGCTCCCGCGCACGAGGTTCATGTTGCCCGCAATCGGCTCGACGATCACGCACGCGATCCGGTCGCCGTCGCGGCGGAACAACTCTTCCACTTGCTGTGAATTGTTGAAATCGAGCACACGCGTGAGGCGCGTCAGATCGGCGGGCACACCCGCTGAACTCGGATGCCCAAAAGTCAACGCGCCCGAGCCGGCCTTCACCAACAGGCTGTCGGCATGGCCGTGATAACAACCCTCGAACTTCACGATCTGGTCGCGCCCGGTGGCGCCGCGCGCAAGCCGGATTGCACTCATTCCGGCTTCCGTGCCCGAGGACACGAGCCGCACCTGATCCATCGTCGGCACTAGGCGCAGTAGCAGTTCGGCAAGCTCTACTTCAGCTTCGGTCGGGGCGCCATAACTCAGTCCAAGCGCAGCGGCCGACTGCACGGCGTTCACAACGTGCGGATGACCATGCCCAACAATCATCGGGCCCCACGAGCCGATGTAGTCGATATAGCGCTTGTCCTCCACGTCCCAGAAATACGGCCCATCTGCGCGCGCGACGAAGCGGGGCGTGCCGCCTACCGAGCGAAAGGCGCGCACGGGTGAATTGACGCCACCGGGGATCGACTGTTGCGCTCGTTCAAACAGTTGTTGATTGCGGTCCATGGTGCGGAGTCCAGAGGTCAAATTGATCGAGCAGGATGCGCGCGACGCGCCCGGCAGCGTCCTCATCGGCGGCGCCAAAAACAGCCTGACTCACGGCTGCTGCATGGGCACCGGCGCCCGCGACCGGACCGATGTTCGCGGCATCGATGCCGCCGATGGCCACCGTGTGCAAGCCGCTCTGTGCGCCGCGCGTGAGCAGGGACAGCGGCGCGCAAGCGGCCCCGGGCTTGGTGGTCGATGGAAAGACGGATCCAAACGCAACGTAGTCCGCGCCTGCCGCATGCGCATCCTGGGCGCGCCGCATATCGTCATAACATGAAACCCCGAGCAACATCGGCGGCGGCAATTGCGCCCGCACCGCGACCGCGTCGCCGTCGTCTTTGCCAAGGTGCAGGCCGTCGGCGGCAACGGCAATGGCGAGATCGAGATCGTCATTGACGATCAGCAACGCGCCGCTGGCGCGAGCCAGTGCACGCAGCGCCTGCGCCTGCGCCAGATGCACTCGCGAATCGGCGGTCTTGTGTCGGTATTGCACTGACGAGACCCCGGCCGATAGGGCGGTCTGGACATATGCCAGCAGACGGCTCGTATCGTCCCAATCGGGCGTAACCAGGTAGACGCGACGCAGGCGACGAATCGCGGCCGCCCGCAGCGGTTGCGTTGCGAATACGTCCGTATTTTCGCTGCGCGGGTTCACGATGAGCGCGACGATGATGGCGCCGCCAGCGGTGGCGGCGCTGGCTCCGGCGGTGACGGCGCGGTCGCTCCTCGGTCGCCGCTGTCTTCGTTCGCGGCCCAGAACATCCGGTCGGGGACGGCGTGTCCGAGGCCGGCCCGATAGCCCGCGGCCAGAGCCTGTGCGAGAAAATCGTTCGCCTCGCGCACGGCGTCGCCCAGTTCGATGCGGTGCGCCAGCAGCGCAGCGATAGCCGCGGACAACGTGTCGCCGGCGCCAATGAAGGTCGCATCGATCCAGTCGATGCTTTCATTCTGCGTGGCGCCGTCGCTCGGCACGCTGCCATCGAAAAGCTGGTTGACGATGCGACCGTTGTCACGCGCTGCGCCCGTTAGGAAAACGGCGCGCGCGCCCCACTGCTGCAACTGCCGCACACATTCGTGCGGCGCTAGCGGTGCTGCGCTGTTCGCGTCCTCGAGCAGCGCGATCCATCGCCGCGCGAGGGCGAGCGAGAGCGTGCAAATGTGTGCGCGCGGCAATAGCGCGCGCCACGCCCGCACCTGGGTTGCATCGTCGTCGGCGCTGTTCGCGCGCGCCTCATCGCTTGCCGTGAGCCGCGGATCGAACACCGAGGGCAGATCGGGGTAGTCCGCAAGCACCGCGGCCAAAGCGAGCGCGCTTGCCGGCGCGCCGACGGTGCCGATCTTGATTGCGGCAACGTTCATATCGCCCAGCACGGCGCGCGCCTGGCGTTCGACAAAGTCGCTCTCGACCGCGATGACGCTGTGCGTGCGGTTCGAGTCGCGAACCGTTAATGCGGTCACCACAAGCGCGCCATGGCATCCCATTGCGGCACAGGTGACGGCGTCGGCCGCGACGCCACCGGCGCCGCTGGGATCCGACAGCGAGCACAGCAGCACGGTGGGCGGAGCGGGTTGCACGATCGGCGCGTGGGATTTGGAGTAACAACAAACGGATAGCGGCGGCGCGCCCGCGGCGCTTGTGGCACTGGTAACGGGTTCTTGTGATCAGCGCAACTGGGCAAGCGGGCAAAAAGGGGCTGCTTTTGGACCTACAGGCTATGATTCGAAAGGGTCAGTATGTTATCGAATTCATTCAAGAAATTTTGCTCGATGACGACAGACGTGGGGACGCGAACATGGATGTGCCTGATCTGCGGATGGATCTACGACGAGGCCTCTGGTTTGCCCGATGACGGGATCGCGCCCGGAACACGCTGGGAAAATGTGCCGCCGAACTGGACCTGTCCGGAATGCGGCGCGCGCAAGGAAGACTTCGAAGTGATCGAGATCTGACGTCGCTCTCCGCGCGGCGATGGCGGGAGTAAACGATCGCACCGGACGCGGGCACGTTGGACCGAAGCAAGGGGTTTGCATCGGCGCGGCGGGCGAGCGTCATTGCGGGACGCCGGCCGGCGCGCGGCAATGGTTCGATTCATGCTTGCCGCGATGGCGAGTCGGTGCGAGCGTTACGGCGGCAAAATGGCAAGGTCAAGCGCAAAGGAATGCAGGTGGCGGCCCAGGACTTCTCAGACATCCGCGGCAGGAAAGTGATGGTGATCGATGATTCAAACACCATCCGTCGTAGCGCGGAGATTTTTCTCACGCAGGCCGGCTGCCAGGTGATCCTGGCGCAGGACGGCTTTGAGGCGTTGGCCAAGATCAATGATCACCAGCCGAGCATCATTTTCTGTGACATCCTGATGCCACGCCTTGACGGTTACCAGACCTGTGCGCTGATCAAGCGCAGCCCACGTTTTTCCAAGACACCGGTCGTGATGCTGTCTTCCAAAGACGGCCTGTTCGATCGTGCGCGCGGGCGCATGGTCGGTTCGAGCGAATACCTGACCAAGCCCTTCACCAAGGACAGCCTGCTGGTCGCGGTGCGACAGCATTCGATGCACTGAATTGCCACCGTTTCGATTGTCATCCCTGCTTGCGCGCCGACACCGGACAACGTAACGCAAGGCGCGCACACTCACACTAAATAAAGCCACGCACCGGGACATTTGCAATGCCGATCAAGAAAGTTCTGATCATCGACGATTCACCCACGGAGCGCTATTTCCTGAGTGAGCTACTGGCGAAAAACGGATTTTCGGTCTCCGCAGCGGAAAACGCCGAGGAAGCCACCGCGAAGGTGAAGGCAGTTAATCCGGATTTGATCCTGATGGATGTGGTGATGCCCGGCCAAAATGGCTTTCAGCTGACCCGCCAATTGTCGAAGGATCCGGCTACGCAACACATTCCAATCATCATGTGCACCAGCAAGGGCCTCCAGACCGACCGCATCTGGGGCTTACGTCAGGGCGCGCGTGATTACGTCACCAAGCCGGTCCGAGCCGATGATCTGCTGCAGAAGATCGCCGCGCTCGGCTAGCCGCGCGCCACGATTTCGACCGAGGCTCGGCCAACTACTCGCGAACCGGCACGCATCGAATGGCCAAAGAAGCGGGCAAACAACTCGGCAAACTGCGCGAGTTTTCCATGCAGCTGGCGGAAAAGCTCAAGGCCGCCAAATACACGCCCAGCGAGCCGATACGGCTGGCGCTGCGCATCGGCGCGCTGAGCTATCTGCTGCCGATGGTTTCCGCCGGCGAAATCGTTGCACTGCCCGTGATCGCACCGGTGCCGTGGACCAAGCCGTGGTTCCGCGGCCTCGCCAATGTGCGCGGCCGGCTCACCGGTGTGGTCGATCTGCAGCATCTTGCGGGCCGTGGGCCGCTGCCGGCGGAGCAGTCGCAGCAGCTGCTGGTGCTGGCCGAGTCGCACAATGTCAATACGGCGCTGTTGATTTCGCGGGCGTTCGGACTGCGCAATCTGAACGACCTCGAATCGCTTGGCCGCGCCAGCGATCAGCCGCTGTCGTGGGAACAGACCCGCTTTCGCGACCTGGACGGCGCCGTGTTGACTGAGCTTGACCTCGGGGCGCTGATCCGGTCCGAGGCATTTGCAACGATAGGGATTTGATGACAGCCAGGGTGGTCAGCGGGGTGCAGGTTCGGCGCGAAGGAAGCACGCATCGTTAGCGTGGGCGGCCCCACAAGATGGCCGCAAGAATGGCGCGGCCGCGGCTGGCACCAGAGAAGGCACAACAGAAAATTGCGCGGCCGCAACGGCGCGCGAGCACGGCGTCGGAGGACATGATGGCACTGGACATTGGCATCGGTCGAAAGAAGAAAGACAAGCGCAGTGACGGCAAGGCAGATGCCAAGGCCAAGGCCGACGCGCTGCGCTTCAACGAGTTCTCGCCGCTCGACGCGCCGCTGGACGCCGAGCTCGACTCACGGCTCGACGCTGCCCTCAGTTCGCCTCCGATCCTCGCCGAGAAGGCAGCGGCGCCGCCGCGCACGCGTGTCGGCACGCAGCGCGTGGAGCGCCATTCGGCCGATGTGCTCCCGCAGCCTGAGCCGCTGTTGAGCCGCCTGATCGAACGCGGCCTGGCCTTCAAGCTGCCGGTGATCGGCGATCGGTCGGTCAACACGCAGGTGCAGGTGCTGTTGATCGTGATGGGTGTGTGCGCGGCCTTTGCTGCGATCGTGCTGCTGAGGGATGTCAGCGTCGCTGCCAATGGCACGCTGCAGACCGAGATCCTAGGCGACACGTTGATGCATACGCAGCGGCTTGCCAAGGCGGCGCCTAACGCCGTCAGCGGCAACCGCACCGCCTTTCTCGAGCTGCGCGACAGTCGCGATCGGATCGACGCTAATCTCGACGCGCTGTCCAACGGCGATCCGGTGCGCGGGCTATCGGCCACGACCTCGTTTATTCAGCCGACGCTGCAGCGGGTGATCGACCGCTGGAAGAGTTCGCAAGCGGCAGCGTCGGTGATCGTCGCCCAGGAAAAGGCGCTGCTCGCTTTCGGCGAGGTGATCAAGAAGATCAACGACGCGAGCCCCAAGCTGCTGCAGCTCGCCGAAGAGATCCAATCGCAGAAGCTGCAACAGCGCGCCTCCCCGTTCGAAATCGCAGCCGCCGGCCAGCTCGTGATGCTGACGCAGCGCCTCGGGCGCAGCGCCAATACGCTGATCGGCGGTGAAACCGCGAGTGCCGAAGTCGCACTGACACTTGGGCGCGACATCAACCTCTTTGCCGAGCTAACACAGGCCCTGCTCAACGGTAGCGAGCGCTGGCGATTGAGCGCGGCGGCGGAACCGGAAACGCGCGCCAAGCTCATCGAACTGGCGAAGGTGTACGGCGAATTTCAATCATCGATCGGTCCCGCCCTGAGCGGATTGCAATCGCTGGTGCAGGCCAAAGAAGGCGAACTATCGATCCTGCGCGAATCCGAGCCGCTGCGGCAGCAGGTTGCGGATTTGCAGCGCCTCTACCAGGGCGAGCAGCGCGATCGCGTGGTGGATTTCTGGTTTATGGGCTTCTTTGGCCTGGGCGTGCTGTTGTCGGCGGTGGCGATCGCCAAGGTGCTGCTCGACGAAAGTCGCCAGCGTGCGGTTGAAGCCGAAAGTCAACGCGCCGAAGCAATGAAACTCGAGGAGGACGCCAAGCGCACCAATGAGCAGAATCAGGCAGCGATTTTGCGATTGATGAATGAGCTGCAGGAAGTGGCCGACGGCAACTTGACCGTGCAGGCGACCGTGACCGAAGACATCACCGGCGCCATCGCCGATTCGGTCAACTACACCGTGGAAGAACTGCGTGGCCTGGTCGGCCGCATCAACGTCACGGCCGAGCAGGTCAATACCGCGTCGACTGCCGCGCGCGATATCGCCACGCGGCTGCTGACCGCGTCCGAAGCGCAATCGCGCGAGATCAGGGAGACCGGCGAAAAGGTGCTGCGCATGGCGACGCAGATCAACGACGTGTCGCGCAATGCCGGCGAGTCGGCCAAGGTGGCGCGCAACTCGCTGGAAGCGGCCGAACGCGGGCAACGCGCTGTGTACAACCAGATCGCGGGCATGAATGAAATCCGCGAGCAGATCCAGGAAACCGCGAAACGGATTAAGCGGCTGGGCGAGTCCTCGCAGGAGATCGGGGAAATCGTTGAGTTGATCACCGACATCACCGAGCAGACCAACGTGCTCGCGTTAAACGCGGCGATCCAGGCCGCCTCCGCCGGCGAGGCCGGACGCGGCTTCTCGGTGGTGGCCGAAGAGGTACAGCGGCTGGCGGACCGCTCGGCAGAAGCGGCCAAGCAGATCGGCGCGCTGGTGCGAACGATTCAGACCGACACGCAGGATGCGGTCGCCGCCATGGAAAAAAGCACGCAGGGCGTGGTCGAGGGCACCAAGCTTTCCGATGCGGCCGGCACGGCGCTCGCGGACATCGGGCGCGTTTCGCGCCAGCTCGCGGAACTGATTGAACGCATCGCCGGCAATACCAACGAGCAGGCGCAATCGGCGGGCGGTGTGGCCCATTCGATCGAGCGCATCTTGTCGGTGACCGAACAGACGTCGCAAGGCACACGCCAGGCGGCGCAGTCGATCGGTCAGTTGGCAACGCTTGCGCGCGAGCTCAAAGCGTCGGTGGCGCGCTTCCGCGTCGGCTGACGGCGGGGCCGCCCTCAACTCTCCAATGAACTTCGCCGCCCCAATTTTTCCGAGCCGCCGCCATGTCTGAAACCCGCGATCCGAACGAGCTGATGGGCGCCGCGCAGGACATTGCGCCACTGGCGTGGGTAATCAACGAGATCCGAACGTCGCTCGGCGACGCGGTGGCGGGCGTCAAGGATTTTCTCGGTGCCAAGCAGGATCTCGATCGCCTGCGTAATGCGCGCAGCAATGTCCACCAGGCCAACGGCGCGCTGCAATTGCTCGACCTGCGCGGCGTGGCATTGATGGTCGATGCCATCGAGCACCTGTTGCGGCGCTGGGAATCGCATCCCGCGGATTGCCTGCCGGTGTCGGTGCGCACCGTTGAAACGGCCATCGCGGCCGTGCTCGCGTACCTCGATGGATTGCTTTCCGGGCGGCCCAACCAGCCGGTGCGGTTGTTTCCGTATTACCGCGACGTTTTGCAGCTGAGCCGCGCCGCGCGCGCGCATCCGGCCGACCTGATTTTTCCCGACCTGTCGCGCCGGCCGGCGTTTCACACGATTGAAGTCAAGGCGCTGACGCCCGACCAACTGCGGGTGCGACGCGTGCGTTATGAAGAGGGTTTGTTGGGATTTCTGCGCGACAGCGAGAACCCGCGCGCGCGCCGGTTGATGCGCGAGGCGCTGGCTGATCTCGAGCACTTACCGCAACGCGGTCTGGCGCGCAGCTTCTGGTGGATCGTACGCGGGCTCACCGAGGCGCTTGATGCGCACGCGGTGCCGGTCGATATAGATCTGAAGCGCGTGCTTGCGCGCCTGAACCTGCAATTGCGCCGGCTGATCGAAGGTGGCTCCGCCGTGGCCGAACGGCTGATGATCGACGCTTTGTATTACGTCGGCCGCGCCGAAGAGAAGGTGCCGCGCGTGACTGAAGTGCGCCGGCTGTACGGCCTGGAAGCGCTGCTGCCGCCCGACTTCGAGCGCGCCACGCTGACTGCGGTCGACGTCGACGCCTTGCGCGAATTGAAAGAGTCGATCGCGCAATCGAAAAACTTGTGGGCGCAGATAGTCAATGGTGTTAACGCCGATCCGGCGCGCCTGGCGCAGGAACTGGGCAACGCCCGGGCCGCAGCGCTCAAGATCGAAGTGGCCGACGGCGCTGCGTCGATCGGCCGCGCCTTGGCCACGGTGGGCGCAGCATCGGAAGGCTTTGCCGCGCTTGAGCCCAGGATTCGCGAAGCGCTCGGACTCGAAGTCGCCTCGGCGCTGCTATTCATGGAAATCGGCGCCGACGAACTGCCGCAGCTTGATCCGCAATATTCCATGCGCGCAGCCGCAGTGGCGGCCCGACTGCAAGCTGCACGTCGCGGCGATCCGATGCCGGATTCGGCTCCGTGGCTGTCCGAACTGGCGCGACGCGCACAGGACCGGATCACGATGGGCAGCGTGGTCAGCGAAACGCAGGCCACGTTGCGCGAGATCGAGCAGCGGCTCGACCGCTTCTTTCGCAATCCGGCCGAACGCAGCGAGTTGGCCGCCACCGGACCGATGTTCGACCAGATTTGCGGCGTGCTTTCGGTCCTGGGCTTCGAAGAGCCGGTTGCCGCGCTTCGCAACGTGCAGGTGTCGGTGCGCAATTTTGCTGAACCCGACAGTCAGGCCCAGCCCGAGGAATTCGCACGCATCGCCCAGAATCTCGGCGCGATCGGATTT
>Ga0137410_10003186_pt1 | contig 11127 bp, 7 predicted proteins | sample CZODoug1_16funga_FD_108878 | JGI IMG/M metagenome (GOLD analysis project Ga0137410, IMG submission 108878) | Vadose zone soil fungal communities from Angelo Coast Range Reserve, California, USA - CZODoug1_16fungal (Illumina Assembly) | ecosystem: Environmental > Terrestrial > Soil > Vadose zone... | reverse complement strand
GACCATTACCAAATCCGCGATCCAAGAGTTCTCGACGCAATGCGATCTGTGCCGCGGCACGCGTTTGTTCCCGAAGCCCTGCAGGGTCGCGCATATGGAGATCACGCCCTGCCGATCAGCGGCAGTCAGACAATCTCGCAGCCATATATTGTGGCGCGCATGACTGAACTGCTGGAGATCAATTCTGAGAGTAGGGTACTTGAGATAGGAGCTGGCTCTGGGTATCAGACTGCCATCCTCGCGAAAGTTGCAGGTCAGGTTTACTCGATCGAACGTATCGCTAGCCTTGCGCGCGAAGCACAAAGCCGCATTAGACAATTGAACATCTATAATGCCACTGTGAAATGTTTTGACGGCACGTTGGGTTGGGCGGCAAACGCTCCGTACGATGCGATATTAGTTGCAGCGGGTGGCCCAACTGTTCCGGAGCCTCTGGTGGCCCAGTTGAAAGTTGGTGGCCGGTTGGTCGTACCGGTAGGGGAGTCGCGGGAGTCACAACGTCTCGTTCGAGTCATCAAGGCTGAAACGGGGCACAAGAGAGAAGACCATGGCGCCTGTGCTTTTGTTCCCTTGATCGGCCAGCATGGTTGGTCAACCTGAAGGTTGTTAGTCTCGCGGTTGGTATTTTCGGGTTAACGATTCCATGCGGACTCAGTAACCAATGCTTGTCCCAGGCTCACCTGAGCCTTTTCTTTTTTGCTCAAACGCTAAACTCTGAACTCGGATCCTGCTCAATAATGATTGCAAGAATAATTGAAATCCTCTCGGGCATTATAGTCGCCACAATCTCAACCCTTGGTTACTCCGGGATAGTCTTGCTGATGGCTATCGAATCCGCCTGCATACCTCTGCCTTCCGAGATCATCATGCCGTTTTCCGGCTACCTGGTCTCTACCGGGGAAATGAACCTCTGGGCCGTGGGTTTCGCCGGCGCTGTCGGTTGTGTCCTCGGCTCTTTGGTAGCCTATTGGGTGGGAAGTAAGGGCGGACGTCCTTTGATTGAGAAATACGGACGCTTTGTCTTAGTTTCACCCCACGATCTCGACATGGCTGACCGCTGGTTTGCTAGCCACGGCGAAATCATTGTGTTCGTAAGTCGGCTTTTGCCCGCGATTCGCACTTTTATCGCTTTTCCAGCTGGCGTCGCCCGAATGAACTTGAAGCGCTTCATTATTTATACATTCGCTGGTTCGTTGCCCTGGTGTCTGGGGCTCGCCTATGTTGGTCAGAAGCTCGGCGAGAAGTGGAACAAGGACGATACCCTCAAAACGTGGTTCCATCGTTTCGACTTCTTGATTGGGATTGCCGTGGTGTTGCTGATTGGTTGGTGGGTTTGGCGCCACGTGGGCCACCTGCGTAAGGAAAAAGCCGACGCTTAAAATTTCGCTTTGATATCAAAATGTTGGATGAAGGTTGGTTGAACAATAGCAGCGTGCTTGTCTCGCCGCCTTAAACCGCCTGCGACGAAAAACTGCACAGATTCTTTGTCCGGGTGCTTGCCCATGAGTGACGCTTTGCAAACAGGAAATCTGAATCACGAAGATGCAATCAATGAGCACGTGGAGTGGAAACACGACTCCGCCCGCCTCGTAGCTCGTTTTCTGGGTCTTTTGATCTTCTTTTCCCTGCTGGTGACCATCGCCTTAACGGCTATCCCGTACGGCACTGTCCAGCCGTGGTGGATAGCAGTCTTCGAGTGTGTGATTTTCGTCATAGCGATACTCGGTGTCATCGAGGCATCCTTTGGCAAGAGCTGGTCGAGGAAAGATCTGTCACTGTTCGCGCCGCTTCTTCTCCTCACTTTGTTTACCGTGATTCAGTCTTTACCGCTATTTTCGGGGATTGGACCACTGGGACTCGGTGCATCTCTCAGCGCGGACCCCTATGGCACGCGTCTGTTTGCGATCCGACTGTTCGCCCTAATCGTCGCAAGCTTATTACTACTGCGTTATACCTCGAGCAAAACTCGCCTGCGTAACCTGATCTACGTCATCATCGGGGTCGGCATCGCAAGCGCTTTCTTCGGCATAATGCGCAAAAGTTTTCAGCAAGGCCCCGGGTTTTTTCTTCCGGGATTGACGATCGTCGATCGCAGCTTTGGACAGTTTGTTAATCGAAACCACTTCGCATTCTTGATGGAGCTGTGCCTGGGACTAACCTTCGGATTGATTGCGGGTGAAATCGGCCGTTACCGCCGCGTCCTGGTGTTGTTATCCGTAAGCGCTCTGCTGTGGGTGGCGCTGACCTATTCCAATTCACGCGGCGGCATTCTAGCGTCACTCTGCCAGCTGCTTTTTCTCGGGTTCATGCTGGACCCAATCGGACACTTAACCAAGACGCAAGTGAGCACCGGTTGGCGCCGTCTTCAAAATCTTGCTAGTGGGTTGGTGGTGCGAGTTTTTCTGGTCGTGTGTCTGATCGCTGTATTTGCCTATGGAGTCGGTTGGGTAGGTGGTGAGCCCGTGGTCTTTAACTTCCAACAAGCTACAACCGACTTCAGCCAGCAGGAAATGGAAAACAACGCCAACACCAGCAGAAAGGAAATCTGGGCGGCGACGTGGCAGCTGATCAAGGACCATCCGGTGGCTGGCTTGGGCTTCGGCGGCTACTGGGTCGGTATCACCAGGTATCACAACGCGTCGGGGGCAATGACGCCCCAGCAGGCCCACAATGATTATCTTGAGTTGCTGGCCAGCGGCGGGCTCATAGGCTGCGCCTTGGTCGCCTGGTTCGCAGTTCTGTTTCTAAAGAGGGCGCGGCGGCAACTGAAGTCTCGAGATTCCTTTTACCGGGCTGCCTGTTTAGGGGCCCTAACCGGGCTTTTTGGCGTAGGCATTCACAGCTTCGTCGACTTCGGGTTGCACATAACAATTAACGCCGTAGCCGCTTTTGTCCTTATTGTTGTTGCGGCTCAGAACGACTTGCTCCCAGAGGCCAATCCCAGCGCCGGCCCAACCGCGGGCCTGGTCCGGGGATCGGAACTTGACCAATTTGATTGACGACGGTGGGGAGCGGGGGTATACTCCCCGCCTATCCTTTTAGGCTATGTGCGGGTGGCGAAGTTAAGCAAGGAAGATTTCTTCGGAGGTAAACTCATGAACTTCAGAAACCAGAAGATACTTACGGCAGCCGCCCTGTTGGTTATTTTTGCCGTCACTCAGGTCTATATTGGCGTCAGCTTTGCCAAGCCAAATGGTGGTGTCGCTCCGGCGGCCGCACCTCAACAGCTTATGGGGATCCTAACCACGCGGGACAACCAACCGATCCTCGTTAACGGAGTCAGCACGGTTAGTGGGGCGACAATACCAAGTGGAGCCACGATTGAAACTCCCGACAAGGTCGGCGCAACAATCAACATCGGCGCTCTTGGTAGTTTATGCATCGCGCCAAACACCAGACTAACTGTCCAGTTTAGTCGAAGCGGCAACGGAGGAGACATCAACGTAGGCTTGACCCAGGGCTGCGTAATCCTTACGACCGTGAAAAATGTGAAGGGCACTATTGCGGCAGCTCAAGCCAGTGCTCAGATAAACCCAACGATTGGCGGGACCATCGATGTCTGTTTACAGGCAGGCGAAGCACCAAAAGTTAACGAAGCAGCAGCTGCCAACGCTGGCGCTGGCGCATCTGGCTTAGGCTGTAATCCCCCTGCTGGTGCGGCGGCTATCCCACGTGGATTATTTGGTCTTGGCAGAACCGCAACGGCTGCAATCTTCGCGGGTACAGGCGGCGTGGTTGCTTGCATTGTCTTTTGTAATCCGAGCCCATCCACTCCATAGTTCTTAAGTGGAGGACAACAAGCGTTGAAAGGCGAGTGCTCTCAAAGGGAGTCTCGCCTTTCAGCTTTTTAAGGGGTAAATCTTTTCAACCTTTCATGAGCCTAAGTTCAAAGAAAATTGCGCGTCGGGAACCGAGTGAACACGTACCCCGCCGCATTGGTCGGATTGCCGCGGCCGCCGGACTCGTGGGCCTTTTTCTGTTGTTGACTTTGAATGCCGGGCGCGCAGGATTTTCCAGCCTGCTGTCCGCTTATGCCGCGAAGAGTTATGAGACCGAAGCAGCAACAGTGGCCGTCCGTCTAAGCTCAAACAATCCAGACGCACACTTTGTGCGCGGCAGCATCTTCGAAGCCAGGAATGAACTTGCGCAAGCCGCCGCCGAATATGACGCCGCTACGCTGACCCGTCCCGACGACTGTGTCTTGTGGCTGAGTCTCGCCCGCGTGCGCGAGCTCAATGGAGACACGGCAGGTGCGATTGTCGCTGCGAGGCGTGCCGTACCTCTGGCTCCATTCTATGCGCAGCCACATTGGCAACTGGGAAATATTCTCTTAAGGGCGGGACAAACGGACGAAGGCTTTGCGGAGCTTCGCCTGGCGGCCCATAGCAATCCAACCTTGATGCCAACGGTAATTGATTTAGCCTGGCGTCTCTCAGGGGGCGACCCCAGATTGATCCAACAGGCGATTCGGCCCGAGACTCCGGAGACCTACCAGGCCATCGGCCGGTACATGAGACATCTTGGAGATCTGAATGCAGCGCTCTACATATTCAACGCTTCCGCCGGTCGGGCGCCAGAACAAGAGCGCCGCGCAAACACTGCGGCGCTCATTGCGGCAAAGCGATTTAAAGAAGCCTATGCTCTTTGGGTGTCAGGTCGGCAGGGAAGTACCGCTGGCGTGATGATCGATTCGGGATTTGAGGAAGAGGGCGACGTCCAGGAGCCGGGATTTGGTTGGCGTACAGTCGATAAGATTCAAGGGTTTCACCTCTCGCTGGATACCACTAATCCCCGGCAGGGGCGCTCGAGTCTTAAGGTTGATTTTGATGGTGATTCCGATCCAGCGTCACCGGTAATATCACAACTGGTCCTGGTTGAGCCCCGCTCCCATTACCAACTGCGTTTCGCCGCTCGCACGGAAGGTATCGTAAGCGGCGGCCTCCCTCGCGTCGTCGCCCTTGATGGCAACAACAACGTGCTGGCCCAATCTTCAGAATTGCCTCAAGCAACCAACGGTTGGCGCGACTACTCGTTCGATTTCGATTCCGGAGATTCGACCGTCGCCGTCCAGATAAGCCTTCAGCGTCAGAGCTGTTCAGCGTCTGCCTGTCCAATCTTCGGTCACCTTTGGTTAGGTAACGTCTGGCTGCAGAAGTTGTAAACGAAGTCGAGACCTGGAAACCACAGGACAACAGTATTCTCCAAAGTCTCCTGCGAACCGGTCATCTCCTGAAGGCAGGGGAATGCATAGAGACGGTTGAGCTTCTTCTTATGTCGGTAACTACTCGGGGCGAGCGACAGGCTTAGGCACTGGCGAGCTTCCGGATAAACGCTTAGTTGAGGTTGGAATAACTATGGGTGTGTCATCATCAATTGGTTCTTCACCCTCGTCGACCGGCACTAACTTTCCGCCCGAGGGTGGGACGCTAGCGACATCTTTCAACCCTTTATAGGCTTCTCTTACCTGAGCTATGTCGCATGACGTGGGCTTCTCCATGTCGTTCGGCACATTCACGGCCTCAAACTGGTTCATCACAGTGCTGTTCCGTTTGCAGGTGTAACAATCAAGCAGTCCCAGGTTGTGGCCCAGCTCATGAACCAGCGCATTCAGTAGCACTCTTGGATTCGTCAACACCGGATCGACGAGTATGGCGGCAGAGGTAATGATTTGATTGCCACTGGCGCTGTAAGCTCGTAGCTCCGTCGGGTGACGCGTAACCTTGTTAAAGACAGCGTCTCGGAGGATGGTTAGGCAGTTGTCGCACTCTCGCTGCAGCAGAGTGTTGCCCTGGTAGTCAAACTTTACGCCCGATTCCGTTTGTTCTGAGGCGCTGTTCCAATTGTTTAAGGCAGTAACTAAGTAAGGAAGTTGCTCAGGATCGAAATCAGCGGAACGAATATAGACGCGGACATGCGCATTAGCCGCCCACTTCCAGAAGCCAGTAGCAGCCGCCTGCTGGCCTATTTTGCACGGGTCGATTGAAGGTTTCCTTTGGGCGTTAACATCTTTAACCCCGATCACAACCAGCAGCGATACGAATATTATCGAAACAAGTCGTCTCAAATTCGTTTTCTCCCCGTGTCTCACTTGAAAAGCGTATCCCACCATTTTAAAGCCGAATGACCCGGAGGGTGCGAAGAGCTAGAGACAAAGGGTGAGGGCGAACTGGCGAAACTGAATGGCGCCAATGCGAAGGGAGTACCTGTCTGAATCTTGTCACCGCTTTTGGCCCCGTCCCGTTTGGCGGCCGCAACTTGCCTTTCCTGTATGTAGACTCCTTTAAGAGTTGCGAGGTCGCACCTCGAAGGCGCAACCAACCCATTGTCTTTATTGATGTCGGGGAACCCATTCATAATCGTTCGCTTCTTTTTGCACGTTTCGCAGTCCCAGAGTCCCATACCGTGGCCGAGCTCGTGCGCGAGGAAGCCCTCCACCGCGCGCGGATTGGTTGTGGCAAAGTCGAGATCTATCCAGGCAGAGATCAAAATGTGCCCTTCCGAACTAAGTGGATTGAAAAAGGAATAGTGACTTCCGTCGTTTTTAAATACTTCCCGACGCCGGATCGTAAGACAGCTCCTGCAGTTGACTAGCGCATCCGTCTCGCCGGCGTAGGTGAAGGTAATACCCGCATCGGAGTCGTTGCCGGCCACGGTCCACGTTTTCAGGGCCTCAAGTAAAGCTTCTCGTTGTTCTGCGGTGAAAATATTGCGGATCAGGTAAACCTTCACTGCCGCGTCTGCTGCCCAATGGTAAGAACTCACTGGGGGCGCATCGCGGTTGGTGACACAAGCCTCCTGGCTTTGTGGTTTAGGTTTGATAGTCGGCGTTAGCGAAGCGGCTGGGGCCTCGTCTACATCGGTAATGGTAACTTTACTCCCGAAGAGTTTGTAGTCGTAGTAATTGACTTTGATCCTGTAATGAACATCGCCTTCCGGGAAATGCAATACGTCATCAGCCTGCGTCCGCGTAGGGAAGGCAAACTCCCCCGTGACCGGTTCGCGCCAGGTTTCAAAGAAGGGGAAACGTTGCTTGCCTTGTGGCTCCACCACTCCTCTGATTTTGACGATCTGGAGGCTAATCGGATCGACCCATACGCGTCCCACAAAGAAGCGCTCCCGCATGCGTTTGGGATCGGGCTTCGTTGTTGGTGTAACGTCAATTGCGAACAGTTGACGCGTCTCAATAATCTCGGGACCAGCGTAAGCTAATTGATATTTGGTTGCTTCGACGATATCGATCCCAAGCAGTTGACTTCCTGCGAGGTCCTGGATGTCTTCCTTGGTAATCCGCATTTCGTGGATTCCGGAGGGTGGGTGAAAAAGCACACGCTCAATGCGCCTGCCATGGTCATCAAAGAGAAATTGGGAGTTGCGAATGTATTCTCCGGTAACCCCGCCGTCCCGTCCGATTGTTTGCAATACCACATCGCGCTTGAATGTATGTTGATTCAGAGCCTCACGTCCCTTGGTTTCAACCTCCACGAAGCGCGCAAGAATTGTTGCGGGATCATTGGTTGTAAGTCCCGCCAAAGTGAAACTGCCAGCGCGCAAGCTGGCCTGGGATCCGCCAAGCGTCGCAACTGAACTCTCTTGTGCAAAAGCCAAACTGAAAGACGTTATTAGCAGAACCAGAAAGGCGAGCGGCTTGCTGCGATTGATCGCCATATGAAGCATGTTTTCCTCACTTGAAGCATGGGAGCGTTAGTCAGGAATGAACCCCGGCGCCCGAAGGTGGCGTTAGACTTCTCTCCGGAAACGCAAAGTTTGAGGTGAGATCGAATTATTCGCGGGGCGCTTTGTAGTCTGAGTTGGGAAACTGGACCACTGACTAGTTGAGCTCGAACTGCAGGCAACATCGTTGAACCCTGCACAACACACTGTAACACCCGGCGTCTGAGAGGGTCAAGAGGGAAGAATTGCGGATAGTTCGGGTGCGAACGGAAGAGAATTAGACGGTTTTGGGGAAATGAGGCTGAATTCCTATTTTGACTACAGTACTCGTTCTAGAAGAGAAGAATGGGCACCGAAGGAGGCAGAAGATCTGCGTGGCATAAAGGGCCAAGTCTAGCGGGGAGAATGAGATTGACAGCAAGACTAGTATGATCTAGAGTCGCTGCCTCGCCATCATTAGAATCGTACAAGGGATGCCGCGAAGCTCCCGGTGAGCGAGTTTTGATCACCCGTTAAGGACAATAAGGCTTTCCAGCGAAGCGCCCGCAATTTGGAAAACCTGGACACCTTAAACACCTAGACGTCAACTCCCCTCTAGCCAGGTGGGAGACTTTTCCAGCTTAGCCTGCGGGTTCGGTCCTAACACTTAGTATGTGATGTTGTCTATTTAGACTTGGCGCAAAAAGAAGTTTGCTCCACCAAAATTGCAGCCGAGCCGGCGGAGCTGTCGAAGACTTCTCTGGTTTCCGCAGTGGTTGCCAGCCAGTCACAACTCATTATCGATCAAGGGAGACAGTCAAGTTTCTTTTAGGCATAACAAGTAAATAACGACGAGGTTAGCAAGACACCGACACACATAATGCGCGTCGACGCTATCCTTTTCCTGAATGCCGCCTCGCTAGAGAGGTTTCCCCTCGGGGTTCCGGGTGAGCTTTACCGTTTTAGGTATAGTGGTCACGCCATTGTAAAGAGTGTGCGAATAGGGCGCCGATTGAAAAAGCTCGACGGAAGCAAATACAAACGAACACTGCAATCCTCATCCTGACTCGCCAACAGCAAGTTGGACCACGATGACAAAATCCGCAGGGTATTAAAAACAAATAGCCATCAAGAGTGATTGGACCACAACTGGCTGAGAGGCTGTTATGAAAGAAATTAAAAGGCATCCCGATCCCCGCATTGCGCTGGTTCGTTTAAATCAAGCCGGTAGTCTCGTGCTTTTAATTGCATTGTCTGCCGCTGTCTCGCTGGCCCAGCAGCCCGGCACCATGCCCAACTCAACTAGTCAGGCTGCGTCGCTCGGCGCCGAAACTCTTCCCTCGGCCGTGACCGACACGCGTTATCGAATAGGGCCTGGGGATGTCCTCGAGGTGCGCGTGCTAAGGGCGCCGGAGCTATCTCGTGGGGATGTTCGCGTGGATCAAAGTGGCATGATTCGTATGCCGATGCTTGAGACTGACATTCATGCCGCTTGCTTAACTGAAGCAGAACTAGCGGCGAACATTGCCAAGCTCTACTTGAAGTACAAGCGCGAGCCCCACGTGGAGGTTTACGTCAAAGAGTTTCAATCGCAACCAGTTGCCGTCATCGGGGCAGTGCGCGGTCCCGCACAGTTCAAGCTCCAGCGACCAGTGAGACTGTCAGAACTGCTGAGCTTCGCTGGTGGCCCCTCGGATGCTGCCGGCCAGACCGTCCAAGTGGTCCACGCTGTTGGCCGATCTTTGTGCGACAAGTCTTCGGGCGCGGACCAGGAAGAGCTGTCCGGCTTCGTTTCATACCTGTTGGTCGACACCCTGCATGCTGTGCCAGAAGCGAATCCATTCGTGCGACCAGGCGATCTGGTTCAGGTACCGAGCGCCGATCAGGTTTACGTGATTGGAAATGTCCTTAGACCGTTAGCGATTTCACTTAAGGAACCGCTCACCGTCTCGAAGGCAATCGCTATAGCTGGCGGTACCGCTCCCAGCACCAAGAAGGACAAGGTAAAGATCATCCGGCAAGTTCCTGGTAGCGGTAAGCAGGAAATCAATGTTGACTTGAGAGCCATTCAGAAGAACCAGGCTGAGGATGTAGCTTTATTAGCAAACGATATTGTAGACGTACCGATTTCCGGAACTAAGAGCCTTTTACGTAGTTTGGTTGGGACCATCGTGCCATCGGTTGGACAACTCCCGGTGCGCGTTATCCCATAAGCATCAACTCATCAATTTCGCCCGATAGGACTGAGATGAAGCAACAAGAAAACACAAACGATCGACCGAAACTCCCCACCGCTTTGGAGGTAGTTCCCCGTGCTTCGGAGATACTTCCGTCCGAGGCACCCTCTGCGGAAAGCGCCAGATACTCGAGTTATGGCCCTCCCAATCGCATCGACGAAGGCGTCCGCTTGCGCGACGTTTGGATCGCGATCAGCAAGCGGCGTTGGCTGATTGTTTTTATTGTCCTGCTTATTACCTTGACTACCGCCGTTATGTTGGCGCGCAAGCCCGACATCTATCTGGCTGAAAGCGAAGTACAGGTCGATACGGAAAGCCCGGCTTCAGGTTTAACTTCCGGAAAAGGCAATGCCATTATCGTGGACACCTTCACGGATCCTTCCTACTTCAATACCGAACTACAAATTATTTCGAAGCCCGGGCTGCTGCGCCGGGTTGTGAAGACCCTGGACTTGGAGAACAATCAGGATTTCCTGCGCGCTCAAGCCGGCGACACAGCCTGGCAGCGCCTGATGCGCACATTCGGCGTGGCCAGCAAGTCGACAACCCCAACACCGGGCCAGAAAGGCGACAACAGTAAACTACTGGTTATCAAAGATGTCGCATCGCCAACTTCCAGTAACGATCTTGCCGAGGCAACCCGGTTAGAACCATACGTGAGCTCAATTCAAGCTGGATTAAAGGTCGAGCCGGTTAAGGAAGAACGGTTGCAGTTTACCGGCACACGGCTGATCAGCATTAAGTTCAGCCATGCCAGTCCAGTGGTTGCCGCCAAGGTCGCAAACGCGATCGCCGATACGGTCATACTTTCCAATCTCGAGCAAAAGACCAAGTTCACCAGTACAACCGGTGACTTCCTACAACAGCGCATCGCGGAACTGCAATCGCAAATTCGGAACGATGAGGAACGGCTGATCAACTACGCCAAGGGCCATGAGATCCTTTCCCTCGACGCTGCACAGAACACCGTCGTCGATCGACTGGCGGGACTGAACAAGCAACTGCTCGAAGCGGAAAACGAACGCAAGATGGCGGAGGCTTCATACCGGGTACACAAAGAGCCGGGCGCCGCTGATGTTCTGGCGGCGAGTGGTGCTAAAGAGGGCGGCGCCAGAGAATTGGAGGCCCAGCTGGCCACGCTGAAGCAGAAGCGAGAGCAGCTTTTGACCGAGAACACTGAAGAGTGGCCCGAGGTGAAAGAGGTAGAGAAGCAGATCGCGGTAGTCGAGAAGCAGATCAG
>Ga0137410_10003183_pt1 | contig 11137 bp, 4 predicted proteins | sample CZODoug1_16funga_FD_108878 | JGI IMG/M metagenome (GOLD analysis project Ga0137410, IMG submission 108878) | Vadose zone soil fungal communities from Angelo Coast Range Reserve, California, USA - CZODoug1_16fungal (Illumina Assembly) | ecosystem: Environmental > Terrestrial > Soil > Vadose zone... | reverse complement strand
CAGCCGGTGACGGACAACTGGAATTCGATCGAGACGAACCTGATCGACAAGAGCATCGTGACGACGAAGGGCGACCTGATTGCCGCGAGCGGGGCGTCGACGCCGGTGCGGGTGGGGGTCGGGACGGACGGCCAGGTGCTGACGGCCGACTCGGCGCAGACGGCGGGGGTGAAGTGGGCCGCCGCCGCGGCCGGGGGATCGAGCTCGTCGCCCGGGATCGCGATCTACGGGGACGGGGCGGACGGATCCCTCACGCTCGGGAGCAATACGACGCTCGGGACGACGGCGAACGTGAAGCGCTATACGACGCTCGACCTGGCGGGCTTCACGCTGGACGGCTCGGCGGACTGGCTCGTCATCTACGTCCAAGGCACGCTGACCCTGGGCGGCGGGACGATCAAGGGCTCGCTCAACACCTCGGGGACCTCGGGCGGGACGGGAGGCAGCGGCCGCGGGGCGGGCGGGAACGCCGCGATCACGCGGAGCTCGGTCTGGGTCTACGCCAATACGATCACGGGGACCGGGACCATTCACTCCAACGCCGACACGGCCTCGAACGGGGCCAACGGCAGCTCCCCGACGAGCAACATCAGCGGCGCCGCGGGCGGCACCGGGAGCACGTCGCTGTGGGCGTTCGGGGAGAACCTGGTGGCGACGGGAGCGGGAGCCGGCGGCGGGGCATCGCAGACCGCGGGCGGAACCGCGGGGACGGCCGGAGGCGGCCTGACGGCGAGGATCTTCCAGGACCTGGTCCGGTACCTGGGCGTGAGCGGCGGCTCGAACAGCAACGGGGCTTCGGCAGCAAACCAGCGAAGCTTCATCCCCCAGACGGCAAGCGCGGGCGGCTCCGGCAGCGCGCGGAACACGGCGGCAGTGGGGAGCAAGGCCTGCGGGGGCGGAGGCGGTGCAGGCGGGGCCTACCCCGGAGCCGGCGCAGGCGCCGGAGGGGCGGGAGGGACGGGGACGGACAACACGACCGGGGGCGGCGGAGGCGGCGGCGGGGGCGGCGGCTCAGGCTGCGTGGCATTCGTGATGACGGAGTCGGCGCCGTCGACGTTGACGGTGAGCGCGAACGGGGGAGGCGGCGGGAACGGCGGGAACGGCTTCAACGCCAACAGCGGCCGCGGGGGAGGCGGGGGAGGCGGCCAGGGAGGGGTCGCGATCCTGATCGCGCAGAACGGGGTCAGCTCGACGGTCCAGGCCAACGGCGGGGCTGCGGGAAGCGCCGGAAGCGGGACGGGCGTGGGAGGATCCAACGGCGCGGCCGGGACGGCGGGGATCGCGATGAAGCTGGCGAAGTCGTAAGTCTGAAACCACGAAGGAAAGGACGAGGCCATGAAGAAATACGCGGTGAAGTGCCAGGGGGGCTGCGGGAAGACGCTGGGGACGCTGGAGCTGCCGGACGACCGGCCGCTGACGACGCAGGCGTCGGAGTACTACTGCGAGGCCTGCGGGAAGAAGCTGCGGGCGAACATCGGATCGGGCCAGGCGGTGCCGGAGGGGGCGTCCCTGGACCAGCAGGCGAAGCTCGAAGCCTTCAAGGCCAAGATCGGGGGGAAGAAGACGGTCGCCCCAGCGGATCTCGATGAGCTGGTCGAGATCCTCTTCCGGAAGTAGAGGACGTATCCCGAGCCTGACTGACCGAAGGCGGCGAACGACTCAAGGAGCCAGTCATGGTGACGATTCTGAATCCGGCGGCGGCACGGACGGTAGTCTCGCCCAACCAGACTATTCACTGCCAGTCGGATGAGGCTGCGGATTGGACGGCCTCCGTCAACGGGGGGGCTCCAGTGACGTTTGGGACCATGACGACGGAGGCCGACTATATTACGTCAGCGACCGTCCAAAACAAGGACCCCAACTTCAATGTCGGCATCGACGTCATCACCATCACCGCCAGTACCACCTACGGAAGCGACAGCCGCGAGCTGCTCCTCACCGAGGACCCTCCTCACGACCCCTGTGACTGCGACGAGTGCGATCCCACGTCCATGATGTCCGATCCCGAGGCCGATCCTCAGGACAGCGGGGAATCGGACGGCGTGAACGACTCCGAGTGTCCCTGCAACACCCCGATGGATCAGGATAACGGGGGAGGGGACGACAGCGGAAGCGATTCCATTGACGACACCGACTCCGAAGACAGCGACGATGAGTGTGACTGCGAGGAGATGGAGTGCGACTCCGACTGTCCGTGCAAGAAAGGCGACAATTCGGAGAACACCAATCCGGATACCGGAGGAGACGGGGAGTCTACAAGCGGTGACGGCCTTTCCAATTCCATGATCGTCGCGCTCGACAGCAAGATCCGAGCAACGTTAGGAGGCGCGGTCCAGGTCCTGAGCGATCCTGGGAACCTCTACACCCGCGGCGAGACCGTCAACCTGGGGGTCTATTTCTGCAACTTCCCTCAAGGTCTGGTGGCTGCAGGCGAGCAACCCGCCGGAAAGAAGTCGAGCTTTGGCTGGCAGATGCGGCTCATCGTCGACAATAACGGCAATGTTGCGATATATAAGGGCAACCGGAAGGCCGAGGCCTGGAAGAACAACGGGGCCGGCGGCTACGTCTCCGGCGGCGTCTTCGGTACCCTCACCAAGCAGCTTGACGGCTCCTTTACCCGCACCACGAAGAAGAGCGTCTACTACGACTTCGACTCCACCGGGCGCATCAAGACCATCAAGGATCGCTCGGCGGATGGGAACGTCATCTACTACAACTACAATGCCGGCAGCCCTCCTCAGATGATCCGGATCACCGGCCCTGGGCTGGGATTCCGGCCCTATTTCACCTATGACGGCTCCAACCGCGTCACCCAGATGAGCCTGGAGAGTTCCAATCCCGCTGAGAATCGGTTGACGTACTACACCTATGATGCGAACGGCTTTCTCTCCAAAATGCAGGGGCCCGAGAACTACACTTCCTACTTCAACTATGACGCCAACAGCAACCTGAAGGAGAAGATCAATCCCGACGGCGGCCATTCTTATTTCAGCTATACCTCGGATACCATTCCCCGAATCCAGGAGATCAACCTTCCCGAAAAGGCCGCTGTCTACTTTACCTACAGTGATGCGAGTTTCCGCTCCACTCGCGCTCAATCGCAAGGTTCTTCACGGACCTTCCTTTACAACGCTGGTGGAAAGCCCGAGCTCATCACGACACCGGGCGACACGGAGTTCATGTATTTCTCCTACGATGGGAGCCTGAAGCCGTCATTCATCCAGGGCACTGACGGAAAGCAAAGTTATTACGTCTGGGACTCCCTCGGCCAAGTCGTCTCAGCGCATACCTGCGACAACTTTACTCACTACTTCACCTACGGCCCTTACGGGCGAATCACCAGCCGCAAGGACCAGTTGGGCCGGATGACCTACTGGAACTACGACTCGAACGGCTATCAGACTCAGTGGATCGACGCCAAGGGCCAGACGACCTACTTCACCCGTGACATGTTTGGCCAGATGACCTCCAAGAAGGACCGCCGGGGAAATGTCACGTACTACACCTTTGACACGCGCGGCAACCATTCGTCGACGAAGTGGCCCGATGGGTCGGTGAGGTATTACAGCTACAATGCCGCCGCCGCGATCGAGGTCCTGATCGATGAGACCGGCAGCATCTCCTACTACGACCACGACAAGCGAAGCCGGATCACGAAGTGGAAGGACTTCCTGGGTCAGATTACCCAAAAGGTCTATGACAACCGGTCGAACAAAACTGCCCAGATCGACCGTCGTGGGAGTGTCTGGTACTGGCAGTACGACGCCCTTTCCCGCAGGGTGGCCCAGAAGACGCCGCTAGGGAGCGTTTCGTACTTCAACTACAACGCCGGGAACCTGAAGACCAACACCGTCGACCCCAACGGCAATCCGACGTATTTCTACTACACCAGCAATAAGCGGCTGTTGGCTAAGGAAGACGCCTTCAAGCAGCGGACCTATTACACCTACACCTCCGGCGGCCAGGTCCAGAGTGTGAAGGATCCATTCGGCTGCACCGTCTACTACACCTACGACTGCCATCATCGGAAGACCTCGATGAAGGACGGTCTCGGCAATGTCACCTACTTCGACTACGACCCCGTCAGCAATCCTGCCTCTCAAACCGATCCTAGGGGAAATATCACCTATCTCTACTTCGACCAGATCCATCGAATGACGGGGCTCCGGAATGCCCTCAATCAAGTCATCTACTATTACTACGACGTCGAAGGAAACCGGACCACCACCGAGGACCCCCTGCAGCGTCGGACCTACTACTACTTCGACAACCGCAATCGACAGTTCTGCCTGGAGGATGCTCAGAAGAACCGCACTTACCTGACTTATGACCCCAGGAGCCTGATCTCCGGTCAGCAGGACGCCCGGGGCAATGTGACCTATTTCTATCAGGACAAGCTGAAGAGGCAGTTCGCCGTCCGGGATGCAAAGAACGGCATTTCCTACATCGAGTACGATCAGGAAGGCGATCGTACCGGCACCAAGACTCCCCGCGGCTTCAACACGTACTACACCTTTGATGCAGATAAACGGCTCAACTCCGCGAAAACCCCTCTGGGAGATGTGACTTACTACGGCTTTGACGCGGCTGCCAATCAAACGAGCGTGAGGGACGCCCGCGGCAATCGGAGTTACTTCTACTTCGACCGGCTCAACCGGGTCTTCGCGGCCGAAGACGCCAAGCAAGCCAGGACCTATTACACGTACGATGCGGCAGGGAACCGGGATTCGGCGAAGGATCCGCTGGGCCGAGTAACCTACTCCACCTACGACTGTGATCACCGGACGGCCGTAACCCGGGATGCTCTGGGAGGCATGCGTTACTTCACCTACGACGCCGCTTCCAATAATGATTCGATCAAGGACGAACGCGGCAATGTCACCTACCTCTACTACGATGCCCTCAATCGGACAATAGCTGATCGCAGTGCAATTGGCGCATTGACATACCTTGAGTTTGACAGTTTAGGTCTCATATCTTCATTTAAGGATTCACTTGCACGACCTAACTACTTCTATTATGACAGCCTTCATCGTCGTATTGCGGGAGAGGATTCATTACAACGTCGGACTTATTACACCTACGACGCCGTAGGCAATCAGATCTCAATAAAGAACCCACGACGTGCGTCTGTCGCCCCGGTAGAAGTGGGGATCCAATACTTCACCTACGATGCGCTTAATCGAAAGAGTTCATATAAAGACGAGGACATAGGAATCTGGTACTACGACTACGATGGCGACTCCAAGGTGTTCGTGCAGACGAATCCCCGGGGAGCCTTGACGTATTGGACGTACGACGCGTTGGATCGTCAGCAGTCCCAGAAGGATCCCCTCACGCGGGCATGGTACTGGACCTACGACGGAGTGGGGAACCAAACCTCAATTAAGGACGGCAAGGCTCAAGTCACATATTATCAGTTCGACTCGGTCAATCTGCAGAACCGGATCGATTACCCCGATCTCACCAAACACTACTTTGAGTTCGACCTGGCCCGGCAGCAAACGGCATTTGCCGATCCTTCGGGTCGGACCACGTTCGTTTACGACAACTTGGGCCGGATGACGACCCGCGCCAATCCCGGCAGCCAGAATCTCTATTACGAGTACGACGCCACCACCAACCGGATCAGCGTGAAGGACCCCGATGGTTTCGTCAGCTACCTGCGCTACGACGCAGTGAACCGGATGATCGAAACCGGCTCTCTCGGCTACGGGATCCAGCCCTATGGCCGGAGCCCGTACGGGGGATTCGTCTCCTACTACGAGTATGACCTAGCCAATGAGCTCGTCCACGAGCGTCGGGCCAATAAGACCATCAGCTATTTCGGCTACGATCTGGTCGCTCGCCAGATTCTCATCCAGCATCGCAAGAGCGACAACACGTTGATCGAGCGCTACGACTACACCCGAGACGAGGCGGGGAACATCCTCCTGCAACTGCGGGGTTCCGATTCGATGTCGACCTACTGGAACTATGACCCCGCCAACCGTGTCACGAGGGAAGCCTGGAGGACTTCAGGCGGATCGAATGTGTACGGCTTCACCTATTCCTACGACGCTGCCGGAAATCGCATCTTCAAGCAAGATACGATCGCTGCGGCAACCACCTACTGGGAATACGACTTGGGCGACGAAACCAGCCTCCAAAAAGCCGGCTCCGTAACCAAGGTCTACTTCACGTACGACTCCAACGGGAACCTGGCCATCGAACACGATGTGGACCCCTCGGCCGGCCGGACCTACTACGACTACGAGCCCCGCAATCTGCTCTTGAGGGTGGATTTCCCAGGTGCCATCGCGACGAACTACTTCCAGTACAACGCCCCTGGCGAGCGCATCCGCAAGGACGACTCCTCGGGCGGGAAGAAGTACACGTGGGACGGTCTGGATGTGATCCTGGAGAAGGATCTCTCGAATGCGACGCTTCAGAGGCTTGTGAAGGGATACACCGCGATCGGAGGAATCGGCAGTTACGCCCTGCAACACGTATCGACGAACGTGCTTTTCCCGCACAAGAATCAGGTCGGGACGACGATGCGCCACACCGATGGAACTCAGGCCGTCGTCAACACCTACGAGTACGACGCCTGGGGACAGCCGTTTGTGGCAACACAAGGGGTTGCTCAGCAGTACCGCTATACCGGCAAGGAGCTTGACCCGGACTTCGTCGACTTCAACTCGGTCAGCCGCAGGTATCACTTCCCGGCGAGATTCTACCACCCCTCCAGAGCGGCATTCGGTCAAGTGGATCCACTGGTCTTCAAGAGGCCGGGGATGCTTCCTTATTCCTACGTGAATGGACGGCCCACTCTTGTTGTGGATCCAGACGGGCTCCAGGGATGGGAAGAGGCTCTTTTGCTTGCGCTTCTACTCAGCCTCCTTGCGGGGACAGGGTGCAGTAACAAGAAGAAACCCGTGATAAGGACGTGTGCTCTTGCACCTGTGAAAGCTGGTCCTTTGGCGCCCGGGGACCTGATTGATTTCACTGTGTCTTCTTCTACTTCCGATCCATCTGTAACCTGCAACGGCTTTCAACTGGTCAATATCGCTATTTCGGGATACTTCGAGAATAGGGTCTACCGGCCTGGCGCGGCCCCTGATGTCTCCATCACATCAGGACCAAACTTTATTGCACCGACCGGTGACACCGGCATTGGGAAACAAACTGAGTCTGCCTCATTCACATCGGGAGCGTGGAATAGTACTTTCAATCTTCCAGCTCAGACAGGGTATGTAATCGTAGTGACCGTTCAGTGTCGTTATAGCGACACTGAAACGAGAAATACATCAGTAGAGATTACCCTCAAGTAAAGGGATGCAAGTCTATAAGCATGTGTGACGTCTTGCCCCAAAGGTACCTAGAGCCCGGTGCCCTTGGATCACTTCGTATGTCGCTCTGTACCCGACCAAGCGGCCGCGAACCCGCGGTAAGAATCAGTGGCTCCAGAGTGAACACACCCTTGACCAGGACAGTGCACATACGGCGACTCTGAGTCGTCCTGGAAGGCGTGTGACGATCCCATTGATTCGGCTTGGATGCTACGTCCTTGTCGCAAGGAGCAGTGATCGCCGGAAAGAGGACCCTTTCCTTTATCCTCGCGGCCAAGTCGAGATCAACCTATTCATGTGGTGTCTTAGCGAGGCCGGCCCCATTGCTTGCATCTGAGTCTCGTGACGATTCGTCAGAAGAGCCTGAGTAAGCGGTTTTGACCAGCCTCCTTGGACTAGGTACTCACTGACACCACCAATGGTCCGGTTGCTCTTGCGAGTCGCGTAAACTACTTTGGCCCTTGTGAGTTGGGAGGGGTGGCATAAAAGTCCAAAACGATGGCGGAGTTCTGCATATTCGCATCTTTCCAAAGGTTAGAACGGTCTTCTCCAATAGCGAGGTCTCCGACACTCCATACCCGATAGTGGCCCTTTCGGTCCGAAGTGTGAAGGAGCAGATCGCCAAATGGATCGGCAAGCTGCAGGTGATCTCCGGTCCGTCGGAAATGCGTTAGTGAACGCAAGAGTCTTTGCTTTGCTAGGAGGGATCGTATCCATCCCGTCCAAGCGTATGCGTGGACACCATACTGCCAATATGGCAATGAAGAGCTGTGAACCTCCCGGTCAATCTCACTGTGACTTCTACGAACTTCCTCCCATGTGTGAGAACTGACCGCTGCCTCTCGCGTCATACAGCGATCAATATGGCGGAAAAGAGAGACCTTTAGAAGCGTCTCGGAAAAACAATATCTCCATTTATGCAGGTCGTCGTTTTCCGAGTACATAAGAGCGCCTGGCCAGTCCGGCCTTTCCAGCAAGATGAGTCCGATGCGACCCGTCTCATTGAGGAGGATGGCGCCATGGTCCAAGCTCATAGAATCGAGCACTGCGAGTTCGCGCTCCATGTCGAGGAAGTGATCGTGCGGAAACTGCTCACACACAAGCAGCCTGCGCAAGTCATCCAGTGCAGTTGCGATAATGACGGCGCCTATCCCCTCCATGTCCCTGAATCCCGCTTGCCCCACATCCCTCCCGAATGTTGCGCAATCCAGAATCACCTGTGCCGACTGAAGAAGTAAACCCTGTGCAGCTAGCATCCTTGCCCGGTGTAAAGACACCAGGGCAATGTATTCGCATATCGTAGAATCCGGTCGGCCGATTCCCCGGGCTTGAGTTGCGAGCGAGCCGCTCTGAACTGTCGAACATTGCACCCCCCTTCGCATGAGTTGGATCACTTGCTCACTAGAAGAAGTACTGACGAGATCTCGGATAACCTGCGAGAGCATCTCCGCTGAGACGCCATCTTTCATTAGGTGATATTGCGACAGGAGCGTTGCACGAGGCGTGGCGCTCTTAACTAGATCAAAGGCCTTATTGTAGGACTCCCATGCATTCCCGGCGGCAGCAGTGCCCCTTAAGGGTTGTCTATTCTGAGGTCGCTGAGATGCGGTAGTGAACAGGTGGTTTACTCGCTTGCCAATATCGTCAATACCCTGTGCTTCTCGTACTTTTATCCAATGAACCACTCCGGAGAAGGCGGTACCAAGAGCTAGTGTGCCTATTAGGAGAAGCCGGTTCCTTCGACGCAGAACATTGACCGGTTGCATTTATTTGGAGTTTATCACATGGTATTGCATTCGCCCTGTTCTCATCTTCGGTAGACGTGCCTTTCGGTCCGATGAAGTGTCGTAATCGTTCAGGGGGTCAGGCTCGATGGCTACTGTCCACACCCTGACCCCCTGAACTTCTATGAGCGCATCCTAGTCCTACTGTTGTGAAATATGGTTGCTACTGTTGGGAAATCTAAATACCCTCCCCCTGATCGTGTTATTGGCCTCTGGGAGGCCATTTGGAGAGAAGGTTCCGGCGAAGCGGCCGATTTGCCGTTTCGAGAAGAGGGGGGGAACATGCCGCTTTGTGCCCTTACCGAGTCGATTTTTGAATTCAGGCGATTTGTCCGTCGGTACCAGGCGATCTTCCACAGCAAGGCTCAGCGTCAACACTTTGAGGCGTTCCTTCGTGGGTTGATCGGTCCCTTGGAGCGCAAGTCGATTGAGCCCATCGCGCTTGATCAGGGAGTCCCCTGGTACCGACTGGAAGATTTCATCATCCGGTCGAAGTGGGACTCGGAAGCTCTCTTGGTTGAGCATCGCCAACATGTGAGCCACACTCTTGGGACCCCTCAAGGTGTCATCGTCATCGACCCGACGTCGTTTCCCAAGCGCGGGGACAAAACGGTTGCCGTCACCCGCCAATGGTGCGGGCAACTGGGCAAGGAAGAGAACTGCGTCGTCGGTGTGAACATCGCTTACGCCTCGAAGAAGGGGCACACCTTCTTGGATCGCAGGATGTACTTGCCCAAAGAATGGGCCGGGGATCTTCGCCGCCGCCGAAAAGCCCGGGTCCCTGAGGACGTCGTCTTTCGTACCAGCGGGGAGCTTGCCTACGAGATGATCTCGAAGGCGCGGCGAGCCGGCTTGCCGCACGGATGGATTACCGGAGATGAGGAGTTCGGGAAGGCACCGTGGTTGCACGACTGGCTGCATGAAGACGGAGAACGATACATCCTGGAGGTCCCGTGCAGCTCGCGCGTTTGGGTCACCTTGCCAAAACGTGGTTTTCGGGGTCCAATCGGCATTTCTGAGCGTCTTCGAGTTCGAGGTCCCGGGCGTCCACGCCTGGTCAGGGTGGATGATCTGGCCCGCCAGTTGCCCGAGCGTGCCTGGAGCTTCCATGAAGTCCGGGACGGCAGCAAGGGGCCCATCCGAGTGAGCGCTGCGCTGATACGGGTGAGATTTCATCGCCGCAAGGAAGAGAAACAGCGGGATGGTTGGCTCCTGATCTCGACCACGATGGACCAGAACGCTCAAACCAAGTACTTCCAAAGCAACGCCTCTGCCGCCGCTACGATCGAAGAACTTCTCTCCGTCGGATTTGCACGATGGCCTGTCGAGCAGTGTCACGGACAAGGAAAGAACGAAACGGGGCTGGGCGACTACGAAACCCGTTCTTGGCACGGATGGCATCGACACACCGCGCTCGCCTTCCTGTCGCATCATTGGTTGGTTCTGGAGCGGAACCGGTTGGGGGAAAAAATATCCCGAGATGACGGTCGAGGAGGTACGCCGAGCTTTCTGCGTCGTCTCGCAGACCGTTCGATCGCCGCTCCGAAAGCTGGTCCGGTTGATGCGCCATCGGCAAGTCCGCAACCGGGCTGCGCGCCTCTCACACTGGAAGAAGGCGCTCGGCCGTCGAGCGACGCCAGAACGGCTCAAGCGAGTGGCGGCAGGTCCGGTCAGGTCGACCATCATTCAATCGCCGGAGTAAATTCCCAACAGTAGGATCAGAACTTTCCAACAGTAGGACTAGTCAAGCCAATATCACGTTCGCCTTAACGGTCTTTCCATTCCAAAGCTCCGTCCTCTCCTGGTCCCTGAATTCCTTGCCTGGCCTCAAGCCCGTCCTCGGTACAGGAGGATTCCTGTCCACACATCTATAGGGTCCTCTTCTCGAGTCCCATGAACATATTGGAGGTCGGGCCGCCCAATCGATTACTGGGGCCCAGGGCCCACGTTCAGGAGGGGTCGACCCGACCTACGCAATGCGCTTCTTCTTTCTCTCCAATAGTTCCGTGTATGAAATCCCGT
>Ga0137410_10003177_pt1 | contig 11140 bp, 10 predicted proteins | sample CZODoug1_16funga_FD_108878 | JGI IMG/M metagenome (GOLD analysis project Ga0137410, IMG submission 108878) | Vadose zone soil fungal communities from Angelo Coast Range Reserve, California, USA - CZODoug1_16fungal (Illumina Assembly) | ecosystem: Environmental > Terrestrial > Soil > Vadose zone... | reverse complement strand
TCAATTCAGCCCCGCTCAGATAAGACGCAAGGTAAACGTACGACGGCTTGATCCCTTCTCCCGCGATCGCGCCGATTGCGCGGGCGAGTTGGTGATGGAAGTAGCGCGCTACACTCTCATTGTGAGCAACGTAGCGCCGCGAACTCTGCTCGTCGCCAAGTCGTATGCTTCCCCGCCGGATCGCGTGCCGGTAGTAGCGGCGTAACGCGGCGAGATTGAAGGGGTGAATCAAGCTGCAAAGAGGCACGTATCCTTTTTCTCGAAACTGGCAGGCACTTTTCCTGACAACTTCGGCCCACTCTGCGATACGGCTTTCAGCATGATCGGCGGTCGTCAGGATGCCGGCGCCCGCCAATAACTCCCGCACCTCTGCGCGAAGAGACAAGGGCGCCAACTCCCCGGAACGCAGACGCGAAACGGTGTCTTCCAGTCGGGCACTCAGCCAAAATGGATACAGAGCGCCGGTCGCCGGGTCGCGCACCCAGGCTATTGTTCCCTGTAAATAGAAATTCTCTAGCAAGTCGCGTTGCGATTCCAATTCCGCAGGCATCTGTCCTGCCGGCAGCACCGCGCATTGCGGATTGACTACGAGCTGTGCGGAGTTTTGCTCGTCTGGTGACTCGAGCTGCCGCCGCGGAATCAAGTGCAGCGGCAACTCGTCCAGCAGACAATGGAATTGACTGGGGGGCAGCGTCGCGGTAAGCGTCTGCCGCGACCCTACCCCCATCAGGCCTGCAATCCAGCCAAGCCATGCCGTGTCTTTTACTTGTGAAGCCATCCGTTTAGGGTGAAGCGGCTATCGGCGAAGGCCTGGGACGGGCACTCCACCGGTGTAATCTCATGCAATACCGAGCATGGGAAAAACACGATTTGGTTCTGCTGCGGCACAATGCTTTGATAGTTGCCTGTGCTCACATTCCGCTCGTTCCCGCGCGAATCGTGGAGCCGCAACTCTCCGCCTTCAAACTGGCGCGGTTCGCGATGGAAAAAGTAGACAAACGTCAGTCGGCGCGCTGCAATCAAGTCCTGCGAGTCGTCACAGTGCGCGCCGAAAAAGTCGCCGTCATTGCTGGCCGTGATCTGAGCCTCCGAGTTCGCAATGGCAAACTCCTCAATCCCAAACTGATCCAGCACCCTGGGCAGCACGCCACGGATTCGGTCCAGTATTACTGCCTCATGCCTTCCCAGATCCAGAAGCACCCGCGAGCGCCGATGGTTGTAGTCGACCGTTCCCGGCTCCCCGCTCGGCGAAATGACCTCGCTGCTGTGGAAATCTGCTTCATGCTCCAGCACATGGCGAACCAGTTCGTCGAGCTCTTGCGGAGCCAGGAACTCGTCCAGCACGACGCATTGTGCCCGCGCAATCGCAGGCGCCTCCATAACACCCACCTTGCCCGAATCGAACTGTCCTGCTCGTTGCTGCACCGTCAGGGGCCGAAGACCGTGGCTTGGCGGCTGCGGTCCGCTTGGAGGCTGTGGTCCGACGGGCACATCTCTCATGGGCTGCCGCACGGAAGGCGGCTGCGGGCCCGGCGGAGTTCTTAACGGAGTGCTGGGCGGTTGCGGTCCACTAGGCGGCTGCGGCCCGGGCGGATTTAACGGAGTGTGGCTCGGGGGCTGAGGACCGCTGGGCGGTTGCGGCCCGGGCGGATTCGCAGCCATGGACTCTTCAATCCCGACAGGAACTCCCGAGTGAGCCAGAATCTGCTCCACAATGCTACCGCCTAACAGGGCAAAAGCACGTTGCGCGACTGTCTCGCCCACCGAACGGGCGATGGCTGCGTTTACCGCGGATTGTGTTTGTGGGTCGCTACTGGCTACTGCCTTGGAGTTTTGCAGGAGACTCATCAGCAACTCCCGCTCGCGCGGGCTGAGGATTCGTTCGTCCTGCATTAAGGTTTCAGAGAATGCATCAAGAATCTGCTTCGCAGTCATTAGGCACACTCCTCCCTGATCTTGGTTAAGCGTTCTTAGTTCCGTTAAGCGAAAAGGGGAAGCGGTCGCCGAGACATTAACACCTGGGCAGCGAATTATCAAAAGAAATCTCGTTTGGTTCGATAGCGAACACACGGACCGCGAACAATGGATGAACAGAACCTTACCGGCTGACCATGGCGCTGACCATGGAATGGAAAATCTTCATCCCATCGATGCCGCCGAGTTCGGGCTCGGACGAGCGCTCCGGGTGAGGCATCATGCCAACTACATTTCCACCGGGGCTACAGATGCCGGCGATATTGTCCAGGGAGCCGTTGGGATTGGCGGACGTCGAAATTTCACCGGCTGGGGTCCCGTAGCGAAAGACCACGCGATTGTCGCGATGCAGTTCGTCCAAGGTAGCCTGATCGCAGAAGTAGTTCCCTTCCATGTGGCCGATGGGGATGGTCAGCACTTCTCCTTGCGAACAAGCGTTGGTGAATGGAGTCGCGGCATTCTCCACTCGCACCTGGACGGGCTTGCAGACGTATTTCAGGCCGGTGTTGCGCATGAGGGCTCCGGGCAAAAGTCCGGACTCGCAAAGGATCTGAAAGCCATTGCAGATTCCCAGCACCAGGCCTCCGCCATCGGCGAAACGGCGCACTGATTCCATCACCGGAGAGAACTTGGCAATCGCCCCGGTGCGCAGATAGTCGCCGTATGCAAAGCCTCCGGGGACGATGATGGCGTCGCAGTTCTCAAGATCATGCGACTCGTGCCAGAGGAAAGTCGCCGGTTGTTTGGCAACCTGCTGAATCGTCCAGAAGGCATCGTGATCGCAGTTGGAACCGGGAAAGATGATGACGCCAAATTTCATCTGTCGTTGTCCTGGAAGTGGGATTCGAGGTCAGTCTAGCACGCCCGCCGCATGCCCTGGCTTTTGGGTGGCGCAGCGCTTCAGCGCTGCGATCGAGCCCAAAATAAATCTAAACGGCGGCTTCAGCTGGCCCGAGCCAGTTTACCTTTTGGTAACAGGGTACCCCCCCTCCCCCTCCCCCCTCAATCTTTGAAATCATCGATTTACGGGGGAAAATCCCCGTAAAATTATTGATCTAAAAGAATTAGAGGTCATAATCTAGATAACATGGGACTTAGCGCCCGATTCCAGACCGGGAGCCCTCTTGCCGTTACGGCTGCGCGTACTTCCTTTGCTGGGACAATGATGGAACAAAAACTGGTATGACCGCAAGGTCAGATGTCACAAGGGAGCTGTGGATGGTTGTGGAAAAAGGGCGGGGATTTGAGGAGGCAAAAGGCAAACCTCGTAGCTATCGACTGACGAGTGCGCACCCTTCGACTAAGCTCAGGGGCAGGCTCTTTCGAAAAACCAGCGAAAGGTGCGGCAGCCTCAGTTGTGGTGGTGCGGGCAAGAAAAAAATCAAAGGTGGCCCAGCCCCCACCGGGGCTCGAAGACTTGATAGGGCAGATCCAGGACAGGATGTGGAAGGACGCCGGTATTGTGCGCACACGGGTTGGAATGCAGGAGGCCATTGAGTTCCTGGAAGCGCTTGTACCGAGAGTGGCGCATCCACGCACAAGGCGGGCGCATGAAGCGGGGAATTTGTATCTGGCAGCGCTATTGGTGGCGAGTTCGGCACTGGCGCGTAAAGAGAACCGTGGGGCGCACTACCGCATTGACTATCCCGGACACGATGACAAGAAGTTTCTGAAGCACTCGGTGATTGAGGGGGAGAGTTTGAGGTTTTCCTAAGGCACTTTCTCCAACGAGATTCGAGCAATCTAACGCTGAGGGGGTTTTGAGTGTAATGGCCTGATTACAACAACTACGCTTAAGGATATGCACCGCGGCCCGCTGTTAGGCCGCCCACAAGAATGTTCTGCGCTTCTTCAAGGGCCGCATCGCGGCCGTTGTTCATGCCCTCAACCGAAAAGAAATCGAGGCGGATATCGGGAGGGACGCCCGTGGCATCGAACGCTTTGCCGTCAACGGTCAGATAAACCTCATTCGGCAATCGAAAACGCCACCCGTTCGGCAACCTGCGGTTGAGCACGTCCGAGAAGACACCCTGCGTGTTCAAACCGACGCGCGTGACGTGCGGTTCGCGCCCCAACAAGGCCATTGTAAAAGTCTCGCCCGCGCTCACCGTGTCGGGACCTGTGAGCAAAACAACATTCCCATGAAAGCCGGGCCTAGTGCTTGGTATCACCCAGCTTTCTTGTGGGTCTGTGAAGCGTAGGGTGCCTTCTAGATTGTTCCGCGCCACCTTCGAATAAGCCAGATACCTCTTATTAGTCAACCGTGAAGCTATCTCGATTCCGAGCGGGTCGTCCCCGCCCTGGTTCAAGCGCACATCAATCACGAGCCCATTGAACTGGCTCGCTTCTCGAAAGACTTCGTCGAGAGCTGCTTGTAGCGCGTGCAGAGCCCGTTCGTAATTGTCAGGATCTACATATCCATAGAACGCGGTAACCCGCAAATAGCCTATCGAGTGGTCAAGCTTTCCAAACTGTACCCGGCCATTGCAGAACGAACGTAGCCCGCCGCGGACGTAACGTGTTTCGATGACCTTCTGCGCCTTGTTCCATTCTTCCTTCTCAAGATGGTTGGGGTCGCTTCGCAACCCATCAAAATCTTTCTTGATATCCTCGGCCTCGATCCCGGTATGAGCGTCCTGCAACGGCTTAATCATCTGTCGGAGAAGTTCAAACAACTCCTCAGGCTTCGTGGCTGGCCCTACCTTCGGTCTGAATTGTCTGTCGACCGATTGCCAGTCGATGTGGCGCAAGTCGAAGAAAGCATATTGCTCAGCGAAAGTCTGCCAGAAGACCGCATAGTTTCCTTGGGGAGAATTGTCAGGTTTCCGGGCACATGTTGCCGGGCGCTCGGAAGTTCTGTGCAGGACTATGTCTGAGGCTGTGCCGTCGAGATGTAAGCGCTTTATGTCGCCGGAAGAGCCATCAGACAAACGAAAAGTGGCGTTGCCCATGAAAACGCTCGCTTTGCTTCGCCGAGATTTGTGGTCGCGCTGGGCGCTCCAGCCGGGAATGCAACTGATAGAAGTCAGCTGGAAAGCGCGGAGTTCATCGTCGTCGATTTCCACCAGCAGGCCGTAGCCGTCCGATAGCCAGAGCCCTTTCTCTGCTTTGTGTTGAGCTGCCGCGAAGAGGGCTTGCAAGATCGTGCAGAGGATCAACGCCAGACGAGAATTTCCTTTCAACAGAGCCATTGGCGGACTTCCCCTTCGAGGACTACCCTTCAGATTGACTTGCCCAGCACCAGGAGGGTATCAGGCCGCTTGAAACTTCGTACTGTCTCGGTGTCCCGGCGGGTTGTTGGCGTAATATCCCGTTAACAGCAACTATCCCATCCGCTGCTTATAAAACCGGTTTTCGTCCATGACGGATTTCTTCCCGTTTGCCCGCGATCCCATCGCAACGGCGCGCAAGCGAGCCAGCCAGAGAACAAACGCTCCCATCCCCGCCGGAAAGGAGTATAGTTCGGTCCGACTGAGACCGAACCCAGGAAAAACAATCATTCGTTGGTACGACCGCCGCTTCGAATCCAGTCGAAACTACGTAGTAAATCCATCTGTGATCCAGGAGGGTCAAACTATGGACAGATTTGCACGATCCATTCTCGCCGTATTTGTTCTGCTGGCGGTTGGGCGATCCGTAATTGCCGCTGCCCAGGACATGTCTAATCCCCCCATGCCGCCCAAAGTACTCGTGATCGGCCGGGAGTATACCAAGCCGGGGAAATCGGGTGCCGCTCATGAAAGGACGGAAAGCGCGTTTGTACAAGCTATGAAGCGCGCGAAATGGCCAACTCACTATCTGGCCGTCGAGTCTCTTTCGGGCAAGTCGCGTGCGCTCTTTCTCACTGGATACGACTCGTTTGAAGCGTGGGAGAAGGATTTAGGTGCGCAGCAGAAAAACGCCACCTTGTCGGCTGACCTGACCCGTGCCTGGGCTGGGGATGGTGAACTGTTGAGCGATACCGACGGCGGGGTGTTCCGCTTCAACGCGGACTATAGTCTGCGTCCCGCGGTGGACATCCCTCACATGCGCTTTTTCGAAATCGGGCGCTACCAAGTCAAGCCGGGACACGACAAGGAATGGGATGACGGGATGAAGATGGTCCTTGCCGCCTACGAGAAGATCCCCGGCACACACTGGGCCTGTTACTCTTCGGTCTACGGAAATCCCGACACCACGTACATTTTCTTCACGCCGCTGAAATCGGCTTCGGAGATTGACAAGGAAATGGGCCAAAGCAAAGATTTTGAAGCGGCAATGGGCGCGGAAGGCATGAAGCGACTGGGCGAGTTGTCAGCCGCGTCAATTCAGGAGAGTCAGACGAACCTCTTCGTCTTCAATCCGCGCATGAGCTACCCGTCGGACGACTGGGTCAAGGCCGATCCGGACTTCTGGAGTCCTAAAGCTGCCGCGGCTCCCGCGGCCACCAAGAAGCCAGCCGCCAAACCGGCTGATAGTCAGTAGGAATCACCCGGACCCCAACCGAGTCCCAGCCCTGTCTCTTCAGCACAAAAGAGAGGCAGGGCTGGGCGTGTTTTTGCCGATTTCCTTGCAGCCCCAACCTCTCGTGCTTTGTACTTACACCGACAAGAGACATCAGATGATGGACCCCGATTCCTAGCGCTCAATGAGTGTAATCGCCTGGTTTCGCCAGTTGGGTCGCTACTCGCACCGGGATTGCATGCTCGGCCCGTCTTCCTCACGGGACGGCATTCAAGGCGACGTAGGCCAAGCCCGCGATCGAGATAGCAATGAACACGTAAGGCCACAGTTCGAGAGCACGTCTCAAACCCGAAACTGATGGAGGTATTTGCGCTATCAGCCTCCGCATGCTACCCCCAATGGGACAAAATTCATGCGCCTACGGCCCGTGAAAGACGGATGACAGGTGAGAACCTTGAAGGACCGAAGCGAGGCGAAAGTGACTGTGAACACTATAGCGAGTCCTTGGCTCCGCAACTCGCTGGATGCCGGTTTTGTTCGCAATTCGTAACTAGCCCTTATAGACGCCGCAGCACGCAAAATCACCTCTATGAGCGCTATGGCCTGGTTACGTCAACTGATGTGCGGACCCCGAGTAGAATGTCTCCCGAGCACCTACGAGGCCGGGCCATGGCAAGAATGTCCGCAAAGAGAAAATCGAATCACCGCAAAAAAGCGAAGAAATCCCCGCCAGGGAAGGCGAAGAAGGCCCTCCGTCAGGTGAAAAAAGTACCTGCGCCACGGCGGGCAGCGGAGGTCGGCGGCGAGAAGCTGACCTTTAACCATGCAATGGTCTATGCTGCGGACGTGCGTCGCGCGCTGGGCTTTTATCGCGACCTGCTGGGATTCAAACTCGTGGACGAATTCCGCGACGAAGGTATACCCGTGTATGCGCGGCTGCGCGCGCCTGGAGGCGACGGCATGATCGCGCTGCACTTGGCGGGGCCGGGGACGCCGCTTGCCAGTGACGGCGTGCGGTTGTACTTCGAGATTCGCGAAGTTGACGACTTCTGCCGCAAACTGCAGGCCAAGGGCTTCTACATTACGCAGATGCCGCGCATGATGCCATGGGGTTGGCGTCACGCCTATCTGAACGATCCCGATGGCCACGAGATCAGCATCTACTGGGCTGGGGAGAACCGCATGAAGAAGACCGTCATGCGCGCGGCAAAGGAAGTTGAGCAGGCACCTTCAGCGAAAGGGCGATGACGGCCACCGCAGCATTCGGTGCCTATCGTCCCTCACGCTGAACCGAACCCTGGTCAATAAGTGTAATCGCCTGGTTACAACAGTTATTTCCGGGATTGCTCGTGACTCGACCAGTGACCGCCGCATAATGGTGATATTCTCCGCATGATTCTGCCGAGGCCACGGTTGAGTTTACCTTTGCACAACCCGTCATTTTGGGCTCTTGCGGCATGTGGTACCGCTGCCCTTTGTGAGGGCGTCATGTCGGGTACCGGGATCAAGGCCCGCTTTGCCGAGCTTCGGCTCCCGAAAGGTGCGCCGCGGTTATGGGCTTGGTCGGTCATCGGAGGCGCGTACTACTTCCTTTTCTTTTTCTTGCTGAGATCCGTTCTGTCCCGACCGTCCATACCATTCTGGACCTCAGTCACGCTGACTCTCACGGCCGTGTTGCTGATTGCAAATGCGAGCTGGAATTGGATTTTCTTCCGCAAGAAGAATCTCTGGTTGAGCTTTGTCTTTTTTGTGCCTTATCTTCTGTTGGCCTTCGCCCTTGCGGCAGTTCTGCATCGTATTCGCAACCCGCTCTCAGGCTGGTATGCCGCCTACCCTGCCTATCTCGCATATGCGACCTGGTGGGGCTACCGTGTTTGGCGCCTCAACCGTGGTTCGTCCCAAAACACTAATGTTCAAGATACATTCGCTTCGTACTAATCGAGAGCCTTCCAGACTGGACTCTGGGACGTGGAGTGTATTGTCGGCAAACCAGAAACAAAACGCTTGTCGGTTGGCGAACAATTGCATTGCACTCAATTGGCCGGAACCGGTCTGCGCGATTTTCGGCTCATCATCCAGAGCGAGCTGCCACTACCAGCCGATCACGACAATTTTGTACACCAGCAGAACGAGTACGGTCGCTAGCGTGATCCAGGTGGACAGCATATAGCGTCGGAAGAAGTAGAAGGTCACGCCCGCCCAGCAGGAGCAAGCCGCGATCAAAGCGCCGCCGACATAGAGCACTGCCGCTGCGGTCGAGAAGTTCGTGCCATGGACGTGCCTGAGCCGGAAGACCTCACCTAGAGTCCTGACGACGATAAGAAATTCAGTCGTGATTCCTATCTGAGCCCAGCGTTCTTTAGTCACGCGGAAAATTGTAGCTTGGGGCGGTCCTTGACGATAAATCGCCATTGCACTCATTGACCCCCACCGTGGCCTGAGACATCGACAATGCCTTAGAATCAGCGATGCCGTGAGACTACTCATCGTCGTTGAGGACATATACGAGTTTCAAGACGGAATACTTCACTTTGCGCCCCTGGTGGCAAACCCGCTGCTCGAAGGAGTGAAAGCAGGAGACCCGCTCGAACTGAGGAGGCCGGATGGCACCGCGATCCGCACTACGCTCTACGGCCTCGACTGGCCTTCGCCGATGTGTGGGAAGATGGGCTTAAGCGCGAACAGGCCCCTCACAAAGGCTGATGTTCCAGTCGGTACTGAAATCTGGAAAGTGGGATAGGGCCGGCCGTAGCTGGCGAAATATCGCCATTTCACTCATTGACCGGGTTTTGAGTGTAATGGCCTGATTTCAGCAGTTATCTCGCGAGTAGCAACTTTTCATCTTCCCCTGAATACAAACCGAGTCTGCCGGGAAGACACGACAGGATGGTCCCTGTGTCGCTGTCGAATACGCGTTCAAGTACAGATTCCAATTCCAGTTCCTTGCCGTCGAGGTCAGCGTCCGCCGACATGGCCCAACAAGTCTCCCCGGCTCCCTTCGATTTCAGCAATCGATGAACATTGTCGATGCCTTGCAGGTGCCTTTGCCAAAGCCCGAGGTTTGGGTCAACCTTCCACGGAATCGCGGTTGCAAATCTCGGATCAAACCACGTGAAAGACGCGAGTTCCTGAGTGAGTTTCTTGCGGGTCTTTGGTTTCGACAAGAATGTCAAGAATCTCTCCTGCTTGTCGCGTGAGACGAAAGCCTTGATCGTTGCCTGTTCGTGTTCGACCTGTGATCCAGTGCCCATTGACTGGCAATCGTAGGCGATTCGTGGCTGAAATCCAAGTTGCGGCGAAGTTACCAACCGGCCGTTGGCGAAAAATCGCCATTTCACTCATTGACCGGGTTTTGAGTTAATCGCCTGATTACGCCAACTACCAGTAACCGATTAGAATGTGGTGCTCCGTAGGGAGCCATTCATGTTTGAACGCTACACGGAAAAAGCAAGGCGCACGATCTTTTTTGGGCGCTACGAAGCAAGCCAGTTCGGGTCCCCTTACATCGAGTCGGAACATCTGTTGCTTGGTCTGCTGCGCGAAGACAAAGCTCTTGCCAATACATTCCTGCACTCACATGGGGCGGTTGAGTCCATCCGTAAGCAGGTCGAAGGGCTGACGATGATTCGCGAGAAGGTATCGACTTCCGTGGATTTGCCTCTCAGCAACGAATGTAAGCGCATTCTTGCCTACGCGGCTGAGGAGGCAGATAAGCTTTCGCACAAGCCCATAGGTACTGGGCACCTATTTCTAGGCGTCCTGCGAGAGCAGGATTGCCTTGCCTCGAAATTGCTTCGCGAACGGGGCATCGGCCTAGAAATGGCTCGTGAGCAGATCGGGAGTAACCCAGAGCAACTTGGCCCCACTCCCAAATCGCCGGGCCTCCCTGCGGGATACACTTCTCATAGACTCCTATACAACAATGCCGCCGAGACACTCATTCTTGAATTGGGTGCAATTTCGAGATTTCATCTCCCGACGCGATTATTCGTGCGCCACAAAGACACAGACGCGTATGAACAGATTGGCAGTCCGGCTGAGGACGTGTCTTACGAATCCCCTGTGACTTGCCAGAGCCTTCCGCTTGTACTGTTCAACTCTTTTAAGCGGGGCAAGGTGGGAGCCGATTGGGACGGAACCTATTCGTTCAATCTCCGCACCAAAGAGCTTGAGCTCTGCATTTCTCCGCAAAACCTGCAATTATCAGAACCCCATGGAAGGCTCTGGATTCCAGAACTTGTTTCGTTGTCGGAGGATGCTCGCACGCTTTACGTCAACATTGGTGTGGAGAAACTCGTTTCTGGTGGCGGAATATTTCACTACTATCTTACGAAAGTGGACTTGCAAGATGAACAGGTCAGCCTCTTGTCCCGACTGCTCGACACTCGCTTCTGAGACGCTTTTCCGTGGGTCAATTGATGAAATATCGCCATTACGCTCATTGGGGTAAAATCGACAGAAGCAATTTGCAAAAGGCCACTCGACTCCACACCCACATACTAGGCCGCTCATGGATTGGGCACTTCATCAGCAGCAAGTGCGCTTCGATATTCGCGCAGAACGTGCCGAATATGAGTATCTATTCAAGCATTCGGCGAGAGTCCTTCAGGACCGACTTGCGCGGCTCGGGGTGGCGACCGGACAAAGGAAATTCCTATCGCGGAGTGGGAGAGAGTCTACCGAAAAGAAGCACAGGAGCGGAGACTGCTGCATCAGGCAAGAG
>Ga0137410_10003176_pt1 | contig 11141 bp, 15 predicted proteins | sample CZODoug1_16funga_FD_108878 | JGI IMG/M metagenome (GOLD analysis project Ga0137410, IMG submission 108878) | Vadose zone soil fungal communities from Angelo Coast Range Reserve, California, USA - CZODoug1_16fungal (Illumina Assembly) | ecosystem: Environmental > Terrestrial > Soil > Vadose zone... | reverse complement strand
GACGACCAGAAGTTTCTCGAGCTGGCTCTCACGTGCAACGCGACGTTTCTCGTCACCCGGGATGCGGCATTGCTGGAGCTCGCCCGGCACAAGGTCCGCCCGCTGCCCTACGGCATCGTGACGCCCAGGCAACTGACCCAGGAATTGAAGACGAGCGATTGACGACGGGCGGGCACCACCGGCGAATACCGGGGGCCATCATTCATCCTTTATTAGAGCCTATCTCAATAATAGGCACGTGTGCGACGGAGGCGATGTGGGATGCAGTTTTAGGAGGAGAACTCGCAGTAATATGTCGATATTGCAAGAGTTCCCGACGACGAAATGCGCTCAGATCGCCCCGTCCCTCCGGGTTGCGGCCGGGACGGGCGTCTGCTTTGTTGCCCGGCTTGACCCTATCGACATAGGGCCTGCGCCGTGCGCCTCACATCCATCCCGTCCTGGCCACAACGCATCGCGCGCCTATTATTGAGATAGGCTCTAGTTCCAGCGCCAATGCAAAGCATCTCCAAGGAAGACCTCGCCGACCTGCCCATCCGCCGCTACGAAGGCAGGGTGTCGCTGGTTGAGACGGCGCAGGACCTGGAGCAGGCGCGGGCGGACATCCGGCAGGAGCGCATCGTCGGCCTCGATACCGAGACGCGGCCTTCGTTCAAAAAGGGCGAAGTCCATTTGCCGTGCCTGGTCCAGGCTGCCACGGCGCAGGCAGTGTATCTGTTTCAGCTCAGCCGCCTGGATGTCTTCCCCGCCCTGGTCGAGCTGCTGGCGAAACCCACTATCGTCAAGACTGGAGTCGGACTGGCGCACGACCTGCGTCAACTCAAGCTGGTGTTTCCGTTCACGGTGGAAAACGTGGTCGACCTGGGAGTGATCGCGCGCCGCCGCGGGCTCGCGCAGACCGGCGTGCGCAATCTTGCCGGAATGCTGCTGGACTTCCGCATCCCCAAGGGCAACCGCACGTCGAACTGGGCCGCGCCGCGCCTGTCCCCGGCGCAGATCAATTACGCCGCCACGGATGCCTGGGCCAGCCGCGAGCTTTACCTGCGCTTCGAAACGCTGGGACTGCTTTCAGCGCAATGAGGGAAGGAGACGAGGAAGTCTCGCCTGCTATGACCGTTGCGAGCCTTGTTTCAGCATCGACACAAGATTCAGGCAGATCAGGTGCGCGATCCGCCGCTTGTCCGGAGCGGCCCGCTTGCGCAGGATCTGCCGGCTGAGCGCGCGCGCCACGGTCAACTCGGGCGCAGACTTGCGTCTGGTCACCGGCACACGCCGGGGCATCGGCTTCTCGCCGAACAAATCGGCGGATTCCTCGGCAACCCTGTCGAACCTCGCCATATCGCACCTCGGAGTGAGTCCCCTATTTATCCTGTTCGTTTGACACTTTTTCGTGCAACGAGTTGCTCCATTCGGATCATCAGTTCAGGTCGCGTCGAGGATTGACGGCTAACCTTCGGAAATTCAACCCATTCCTGCGCTGAATTTCTGCAGACCCGCGGCCGCCCGATAACCCGATTGCGTAATCATTCGTCATAGGAACCCCCAACGCCCGACCGGGAGAATGGTTTACGAGGGGCGGCGCCCGAAGTCGAAAACGCGGGGGCCGCCGGTTGAAGGACCGAGACTGTTGTTCCTTCCGTCTTCCGCCTTGCCATGACCCTTATCTCGTCACCACCGAATGAATTACTATCACTTCTTCACTTCATCACTTGGATAAAAACTCAATGACTCCCAGCGAAAAACGTCAACGCCTCCGCGCCGTGCTGGCCGGGCCCAAAATCATGTCCCCCGCCACGGTCTTCGACGCCCTCTCGGCGCGCGTTGCCGAATCAGTCGGCTACGAGCTCGGCATCATGTCGGGCTCGGTGTGCGCAGCCACGATGATTGCGGCGCCGGACATTGCGCTGCAGACGCTCACCGAATTTGCCGACCAGGTCCGTCGCGTGACCCGCGTGAGCAATCTCAGCGTGTTCGTCGACGCGGACCAGGGCTACGGCAACGCGCTCAACGTGATGCGCACCGTCGAGGAGCTGGAGCACGCCGGTCTCGCCGGCCTCGCCATCGAGGACCTCTACATGCCGGCGCGATTCGGCGCAAAAAGCGAATACGAGCTCATTACGGTCGAGGAAATGACGGGCAAGCTGCGCGCGGCACTGAGCGCGCGCCGCGACCCCACGCTGCTGATCGCTGCCCGCACGGCGTCGGTCCGCGTCGAGAAAACAGAAAATGTCGTCGCGCGCGTGCGCGCCTATGCGGCCACGGGCGTGGATGCCATCTTCATCACCGGGCTCAAGAAGCTGGAGGATCTCGACGCGGCGCGCGCGGCGATCAAGCTGCCGATCATCGTCGGCACCGCCCCCGGACTGAAGCGCGAAGACCTCGCTGCGCGCGGCGTGCGCTTCCTCCTTCAAGGCCATTCGGCCGTATCCGGAACGGCCAAGGCGCTGCGGGATATCTACTCCCATTTGTACAACGGCGGCGCCCCCGCCGACCTCAAGCCGCGCATTGCGACGCCCGAGGAAATGGACCGCCTGCTGGGCGGCGATAACTACAAGAAGTGGCAGGAAGATTATCTACAGTGACTGGAGACCAGTGACCAGCGAGCCTGTCCGTGGCCGAATTCGCGCCGCTGTTATTCCAGCGGCAGCTTGATGTCCCTGACCAGCTTGCGGTACTTGTCGACCTGCTGCTTCAGGTAAGCACCGAACTGCTACGGTGTGCTGCCGACGGCCTTCGCCGCCTCGGCTTCCAGCTTGGCCTGCACGTCCTTCTGCTGGACCGCCTTCGCCGTGGCCTGGCTCAGCGTGGCGACGATCGGTGCCGGAACTGCGCGCGGCGCGAGCAGGCCGTACCACGAGCTGAACTCGTAGCCGCGGATGCCGCTCTCGTTGAGCGTGGGCAGATCGGGCAGCGATTTCGCGCGCGCCGCCGTGGTAACCGCGAGCGCGTTCAGCCTGCCGGCTCTGACATGTGGAAACACCGTGATCGGGCTGGCGATCATGATCTGGGTGGTGCCGGCGAGCGTATCCAGTAGCGCGCCGGTGATCCCCTTGTACGGGATGTGGACGATATTGATGCCGGCGCCGAGCCGGAACATCTCCGCCGCGAGGTGCGCTGCCGTGCCGCTGCCACCCGACGCGTAGTTGATCTGCCCCGGCCGCGACTTCGCGAGCACGACGAGCTCGCGCACGGACTTCACCGGGAGCGACGGATGCACGGTCAGGACGAAGGGCGTCGAGGCCGCGAGGGAAACTGGAGCGAAATCGTCGATCGGGTCATACGGCAGCTTGCGGATCAGACCGGCATTGATCGCGTGAACGCTGTTCGCAATCATGATGGTGTAGCCGTCCGGCGCCGCCCGCGCCACCAGCTCGGTGCCAATGATGTTGCTCGCCCCGGGGCGGTTGTCGACGATCACTTGTTGCGGGAGCATTTCCGTCAGCTTTTGCGCGACCAGCCGCGCGACGGTGTCCGCACCGCCGCCCGCGGAAAACGGCGCGATCATCCGGATCGGCCGGCTCGGATAGGTCTGTGCAAGCGCGGCGTGCCCGGCGAGGAGCAGGCACAATGCCGCCGCGCCGGCAAAACGTGGATCGGGAAGGGCCAGGGGCATCGTTCGAATCTACGAGAGGAAGCGCGTTGGTGCAAGAGCGGCCTCCATAATGTGGAGCGCTGGCGCTCCAGGCCGCCCTGTTAGAAGATATCGCCCCGTCACTCGTTAGAAACCTGTGACGAGGTACGGGTGACGAGATAATGGTGACGAGGTATGTGTGACGAGAAGCTAAAGAACGACGTCTCTTCTCAAGCAAAAAGACAGTGTTTAATCTTGGGTTTTCGGCACCCGTAATCGTCACTTCCATCGAGAGGAGTTCCGCTTGAACATTCTGCACCACGTAATCCGAATTCTGTTGGCGCTGTGTTTGACATCGGCTGCCGGCGCGGCCGTCCCGGCCGAGGCGCCGCAAAAACAGTACGTGCCGGAGGTCGGCCAGGAAGGCAAGGACGTCGTGTGGGTGCCGACACCCCACGTCCTGGTCGAGAAGATGCTGGACCTGGCGAAGGTGACGCCGCAGGACTACGTCATGGACCTCGGCTCGGGCGACGGCCGCAACGTGATCGCCGCCGCCAAGCGCGGGGCGCGGGCGCTCGGCGTGGAATTCAACCCGGACATGATCGAGCTGTCGAGGCGCACCGCGGCGCGGGAAGGCGTCGCCGACAAGGCCCAGTTCGTGCAGGGCGACATGTTCGAGGCCGACATTTCACAGGCCACGGTGATGGCGTTGTTCCTGCTGCCGGACAATCTCAGCAGGCTCACTCAGAAATTCCTGGACCTCAAGCCTGGCACGCGCATGGTGTTGAACGGCTTCGGAGTCCCCGGATGGGACGCCGACGTAACCGAGCGCGCGGAAGGCGACTGCGGGAGCTGGTGCACCGCGATGCTGTACATCGTGCCGGCCAGGGCCGCGGGCACCTGGCGCCTGCCCAAAGGCGAGCTCAAGCTCGATCAGAAATTCCAGGTACTCACCGGCGCGCTGTCCTCGGGCGGCAGTACCACGCCGGTCAAGGACGGCCGGCTGCGCGGGGACCAGATCAGCTTCAGCGCTGGCGGCGAAAAATACGAAGGCCGGGTGAATGGAGACACGATGCTCGGCAACGGCGGCGGATGGACCGCGACGCGCCTCAGGCCAGTGACCCAATAACGGTAATGAAGTGATGAAGTGATGCGGTGATGAAAAAGCCGTTACCCGTTCCTACTTCACTTCCTCACTTCTTCACTTGCCTCAACTTCCTTCTCGAACAGGCGGTTGATTCTCTGCTTCTGGTTGCAGTGGGTGCTGTGCAAGGCGAGAAGATCGTCTTCCGCGGCGATGCGGCGTTCCTCGGCTTCGATCAGGTGGATGCAAATGCAGTTCCCCCCGTGCTTCCTGAAGCAGTCGAATTGCGATTCGGTGGCGAACGGGTCAGCGAGATTCGCGGTCTGCCCGATGTAGATGCTTTCGTGTGAAGCCTGGTTGTAGGTGCTGTGGGTCTGCGCGCGCTTCGTCACGACATACACGGCCGCCAGGGGCTTGAACCGTGTATCCAATGACCAGACCTGGAAGCGGTACTTCACGCCCGATTTCCCGGAAAACGTAATGTCGCTGTGTTTCATTGCGCGGGCTCCTACCGCCGCCGCATGTAGGACGGCCGCGGCGCCATCGGCGGCGGGGTATTTTCGTCCTTGTGACGGAAATTGATGCGCCCCTTGGTCAGGTCATAGGGCGACATCTCCACGGTGACGCGGTCGCCAGTGAGAATTCGAATACGGCGCTGGCGCATCTTGCCGGAGGCGTGGGCGGTAATATCGGCGCCGTTGTCGAGCTTTACCCGGAAAACCGCGTTGCGAAGCACTTCGTTGACGACGCCAATCAACTCAATGGTCTCTTCTTTTGCCATTCGTGATCTTTCTAAAAGTGAACAAGTGACGAAATGACGCAGTGATGAAGTGACGACTCGAACAGCCGTATCACTCCATCACCTCATCACCGCATCACCGGGGTTCGATCGCGTTGCCGCCTTGCCGCGGTAATGTGTTGCGCGTGAATTTCCCGGGAACCCGCGCCCGCCATGGGCACGGCATCAATCAGGAGATTACGGAGCCGCCCGGTCAGACTGCGAATGACGCCCGGGGGCCGGTGAGACGCGCGAGTATGGGCGCTACGGCCATGATTAGCAAGAAATTTCATTTCCGCTGGAAGCGCTTTAGGCGCATACTCCCGCCGTCGAATGCGCTTTGGGTCTGTTCGTTGTCGTTCCGGCTGGCTTCTTCGGTCCTCTCCCACTGATACTTTTGATGCCTCGCGTCATTGCGCGCGGCCACGCCATTCAGGGAGGACACTATGTCTACCAAAGGCACCGTAAAGTTTTTCAACGCCACCAAGGGTTTTGGCTTCATCCAGCCGGAAGACGGCTCGAAGGATGTGTTCGTGCACATCTCCGCGGTACAAGCCGCCGGCCTCGGCACGCTGAGCGAGAATCAGAAAGTCTCGTTCGACACCCAGACCGGCAACAATGGCAAGATCTCGGCGACCAATCTGAAAGCGGTCTGATGCTCTTGCATCGAGCCGGCCTGAGAAACCCCGCTTCGGCGGGGTTTTTTTGCGTATTGAATTACCCCGATCTTATCTAATCACCGGTGTAGGAATCAATGCACATCTGGGTCGATGCTGACGCCTGCCCGGTGGCAATTAAGGAGATCCTGTTCCGCGCGGCGGAGCGGTCGCAGCTGCCGATGACGCTGGTGGCGAACAAGCCGCTGCGCACGCCACCCTCGCGCTTCATCCAGATGGTGCAGGTGTCGAGCGGGCTCGACGTCGCCGACAACGAGATCGCCCGGCGCGTCGGGCAAGGCGACCTGGTGATCACCGCCGACATTCCGCTCGCCGCCGACATCATCGGCCGCGGCGGGCACGCGCTCAATCCACGCGGCGAGTTCTACACTCCCGAGAACGTCCGCGAGCACCTGTCGATGCGCGATTTCATGGACGCGCTGCGCAGCGGCGGCGTGCAGACGGGAGGCCCGCCGCCACTCGACCTGACCGATCGCAAGCGCTTCGCCGACCAGCTCGACCGCTTTCTGGCTCGCCAGGCGCGCTTGAATCCAGTGACGAGTACGGGTGACGATCAAGGGTGACGAGGTAGCGCGTCGAGGGGTGGAAGAGGGGCCCCAACGTTTATTGTTGGGGATCTGACCCTCGGTGGCGCACAAGGCGGCCGATCGGATGCGGATGGATGCTTGTCGAGGGCGCCGCAGAGGCCGCGGGTGACGGGAATTCCCGGCAAACGCCGGGTCCCGACCCGCTGCACCGCGTCGGGCGTTCGCCTTCCGGGTTATTCTGCCCGCGCGCCGGAGAACTTGATCGCCTTCTTCCAGGTCGCGATGTCGTCGCGGAAATACGCCGAGAATTCCTGCGGTGAGCTCCCCACCGCGAACGACGCTTCCTTCTTCATGCGCGAAACGAAATCCGGCGCCTGCACGACCTTTACCGCCTCGGCATTGAGCCGGGCGATGATCGGTTCGGGCGTGCCGGCGGGAACGAGAATGCCGTACCACTGCGCCACGTCGTAACCCGGCACTGTCTCCGCAATAGTCGGGAGGGCCGGAAACATTTCCGAGCGCTGCGAACTCGTGATGCCCAGCCCTCTCAGCCTGCCCGCCTCCATCTGCGGCAGCAACGAGATCGCCGGTGCCACGATGACGGACGTCTCTCCGCTCAGCGTCGCGATGACGGACGGGCCGGTCCCGTTATAGGGAACCTGGACGATGTCGACTTTCGCCATCGTCTTGAACAACTCGGCATTGAGATGCAGTGTGGTACCGGCGCCCCCCGCATAATTGATCTGACCCGGCCTTGCCTTGGCCAGCGCAATCAGCTCCTTCACCGACCGGGCAGGCAGAGAAGGATGCACGGCGAGGATGCTCGGCGTCTTCGCGAGCAGCGTAACCGCTGCAAAGTCCTTGAGCGGGTCGAACGGGAGCTTGCCCATCAGGCTGGGCGCCGCCGCCATGTTGGTGGAGCCCATCACCAGCGTGTAGCCGTCGGGTGCCGCCTTCGCGCCGACCGCGGCGCCGATGGTGCCGCCCGCGCCTCCCCGCTTCTCCACGACGATCTGCTGCCCCCACCGCTCGCGCAGCACCGGCGCGATCAACCTCGCCATCGCGCCCGCGCCGTCGCCTGGCGCCAACGGCACGATGAAACGCACGGGCTTTGCGGGATAGCCCTGCGCAAGCGCCGCCAGGCTACCGGCTGCTCCCGCTGCGCCGAGCAACGTGACGACGCACAGCGTCCGCAATGACTTCATCTGCTTCCTCCTCGTTATAGTTTTAGGGTTCCTGGATCAGCACCGTCGGGCTGCGTCCCGCGGTCTTGGACGAGCCGAAGCCCGGCAGCACCATGGACAGTGCGCCGATCGGGCTGCCGGCGCAGACCAGCATGAGATCTTCGGGCGTGTCCATGGCGTAGTGCATCGCGGTCTCGTCCGCCGCGGTGATTGCACCGTCGAGGCGGCCGGTGCGCTTGAGATCGGCGATGCTGCGCCCCGTGTGCTTGACGACGAATTCACGGATGCGCTGCTTGCTCCATCCGCTCGCGCGCAAAAGTTCGGCATGCTCGCCGCCCAGCACCACCGCGCCCGGCGTCTGCCCGAGGATCGCGATCGAGCCTAAAAAAGACAGGGCGTCCCCGATCGCGCGCAGCAGCTGCTCGTGGTCGCCGTAGTTCCAGACCTGGATCATCGTGCTCGCGGCGACGAGCGTGACCGTGCTGTCCTCCGGCCTGAAGCCGCGCTCGACATGCCACGGCTCCCACGGATGACCTTCCTCGTTCTCGGCAATGCAGCAGGTGAACTTGCCCGGCATCCCCATGGTGGCGCGGTCGGAAACACCGGGCCGGTATTTCAGACAATTGTGCAGCACCAGCCTCACCGCACGACCAATGGTAGCGTTGGCGCGCGCGCCGGGGCCGAAGACGTTGTTGGTAGCGTTGATCCCAAGCCTGCTCGCGATCGGCCCGTTCACCAGCACCATGATGGTCGGCCCGGCCAGCGCCGACGCGACGTGGTGCAAACCGAATTCAGGAGCGGCAAGCGCCTTCACTGCCGCGGTCAACACCGGCATGTATTCCGGCTTGCAGCCCGCCATTACGCCGTTGATGGCCACTTTCTCGGCCGTCACCGAGACCTTGCGTGACGGCATCTCTGCGATCACGGTATCCGTCTCCAGGCCACCTGCCTCGAGAAGATCATCCACCAACTCGCGCGTCGCAGGCACGACCGGCAGGCCATCGGTCCAGCCGCGCGCGAAGCAGAACTCGACTTGCTCCGATACGTTGATCGGGATGCAGACTTCGCCTTCCGGCTCGGGCATCGCTGGAGACGTCTTTCGAGTAACCGCCACTGATTCCCCTCTGAATTCCTGCAGACTTGCTATTCCTTCTGGCCACCCTGCAACAAGCCCAGCACTTTTGCGATCAACTCTTCCGCGCGCCGTTCGATGTCACCGCCAGCCAGGCTGGCAAGCGGATGGGGCATCATCACGAAACGGAATTCGGGCACGCCCCACAACTCGGCCATTTCTCTCGCCGTGGACTCGAACGCGTCCGTAATGACGGGTACGGCTGGAACACCCTCCTTTTCCAGCATGATGGCGTCGAGCAAACTGCCCGACGAGCAGGCGCCTCAGTCGCCGACGCCGGCGATCGCGAAGTCCACCCGCCCCTTGAGCGCCGCGATCTGGGCATCCTTGAGTGGCGCGCGCTGGGGCTTGTGTAGCAGCACCCCCACCGTCATGCCGTAGCGTGAAGCGAGCTTGTGCGCGACTTCCTGCAGCACAGCTTCCGCATTTTTCTTGGTGTTTTCGATCAGCCCGATGCGCAAACCCTTGAGGGTCTCGGGACGCGGAACGTACTGGATGGATTCCCGGGCAGTCGCAATGGTGGGATCGAGAATGCCTAACATGAGCCCGTCCTGTATCAGTCAACCGGAAAAACCGAGTATAGCAATCTTTTATCGGTGGACCGTCTTCGGGTAAGGATGACGGTCCACCTCCGTGACGGGTGATGAGTGACGAGCGACGGGAATTTCCGGCGAACGCCGGGGTTCATCCTTCATCCCTCTGGCGTCAGGCCTGCCACACGCCGTACCCTTTCGCGCGCAGGTAGATGCCCAACTCGATCTCCATGTCCAGCGCGGCCTCGTACGGCATCGGGTTATAGCACTCGTACAGCTCCGGCATCAGCCGCAGCCCGTACTTCTTGACGTAGCGATTGGCCTTGAGCCCGGCCTTGTGCTTGTCGAAACGCACGTCGGGACTCTGCCCCGTCATGCCGACATACACGCACGGCTGGTCGGGATCGTAGTTGGGATTGCATTTCACGAACTTCCGCTCGAACAGCACGTCCTTCGAGAGCAGGACGACGTAGACCGAGTAATGGTATCTGGGCGCTCGCTTCTTCCTGGCCGGAACTGCGCGGGTCGTGGTTCGTGGATTGTGGGTCGAGGCTTCCGCCTTCCTCTTTCCGCCTCCCGCCTTCATTTTTCAGTCCGGCTTGGCCCCCGACACTTTCACGAGCTCGGTGATCTTCTTGCGCTGCCCCGCGCGGAACGCGTCGAGCTCCGCGCGCGTGCTGCCGACGACGTCGGTCCCAAGGTTCCTCAACGTCGCGGTGAACTCGGGCTCCTTGACCGCCTTCACCACCTCGGCGCTTACTTTCTCCAGGATCGCGGTCGGCGTGCCCGTGGGCGCGACGATGCTGTACCAGCCGAGCATGTCGTAGCCGGGCACCGTTTCGGAAATCGACGGCACGTCGGGCAGCGACGCGGAGCGCTTGGTGCTGGTGACGCCGATCGCCCTCAGCCTGCCGCCCTGGATCGCGGGCAGCGCGGCGGGCACGACCGCGTAGGTGAGCTGCACCTCTTTCGCGATCGTATCGGCGATCGCCTGGGGCACGCCCTTGTACGGCACGTGCAGCATGTTGGTGCCGGTCAGCGTCGTCAGCATGACTCCTGAGAGATGCTCGGAGGCGCCGGTGCCGGCCGAACCGTAGCGCAATGCGCCCGGCTTCTTCTTCGCGATGTCGATCAGCTCGGCAACCGATTTAACCGGCAGCGCTTCGGGATTGACCATCAGCACGAACGGCACCGTGCCGATCAGGCTGACCGATGCGAAATCCTTGTCGAGATTGAACTTGATGTCGGGATAGACCGAGGTCGCGACCATCAACTGCGACGTCAGCATCATCCACGTGTAGCCGTCGGGCACCGAGCGCAGCGCCAGCTCGGCGCTCAGGATACCGGCCACCCCCGGCCGCGCGTCCACCACGACGCGCTGGTTCCAGGACTTGTACAGCCGTTCGGACAGGATCCGCGAGATGATGTCCGGCCCCGACCCCGGCGCGCTGCCGATGATCAGCCGGATCGGTTTCTCCGGGTACGATGGCTGCGCCGCCTGTGCCGTGGGCACCCACAGCGCTGCGCACAGGAACGCCGCAAATACGTGACGGGTGCTTTTCGTCTTTTCGCCGGCAAGCATTTCAGACCCCCTCTCTTATTGGGTGTGACTGGTGACTGGTAGCCAGGCTGTTTGTAAACCCTAGCGATTATCG
>Ga0137410_10003175_pt1 | contig 11141 bp, 13 predicted proteins | sample CZODoug1_16funga_FD_108878 | JGI IMG/M metagenome (GOLD analysis project Ga0137410, IMG submission 108878) | Vadose zone soil fungal communities from Angelo Coast Range Reserve, California, USA - CZODoug1_16fungal (Illumina Assembly) | ecosystem: Environmental > Terrestrial > Soil > Vadose zone... | reverse complement strand
GTCTTCAGCATGGATGGCGACGTCGCACCGCTCAGCGCACTCGCAAGTGCTGCGCAATCCAGCGGTGCCTTGCTGATGGTCGACGATGCGCATGGCATTGGCGTTCTCGGCGCGCGCGGTCGCGGGACACTCGAGCATTTCGGGCTCGATGCTGGGCGGGTGCCAATCCTGATGGGCACTTTCGGCAAAGCGCTCGGTACCTGCGGCGCCTTCGTGGCGGGCGCCGAGGAGTTGATCGAATATCTCATTCAGCGGTCGCGCACCTACATCTACACGACGGCGCTGCCGCCCGCGATCGCGTGCGCGACTCGAACGGCGCTGCGCCTGATCGACGAAGAGAGTTGGCGCCGCGACCGGCTGCTCGCGAACATCGCGCGTTTTCGCAGTGCCGTGCACCAAGCCGGCATCGAGCTCAGCTCCTCGGCTACTCCCATCCAGCCCATTGTGCTCGGCAGCGCCGCGCGTGCTGTCGCCGTGAGTGAGGCGCTGTGGGAACGCGGCTTCTGGGTGACGGCGATTCGTCCACCGACGGTTCCCGAGGGAACGGCGCGGCTGCGCATTACGCTGTCCGCTGCGCATCACGACGATCACATCGATAGTCTCGTCGACGCCCTGACGCACGCATTGCGGGGAACATCATGAAGCCGTCGCGCGAGGGTGCGAGCGAGCCCTTTGCACTCGATCGGCGCCAGATGCGCCGGGGCTTCGAGCGCGCCAGCCGCAGTTATGACCGCGCGGCGATCCTGCAGACGGAAGTCCGACAACGCCTCCTGTCGCGACTGGAATACGTCAGGCTCGAGCCCGAATTGATCGTCGATGCCGGTTGCGGTACCGGCCACGCGGCACGCGAATTGAAGCGTCGCTTCCCGCGCGCGCGGGTAGTCGCGCTCGACATCGCAACCGGAATGTTGCGCGAGGCCACTCATCAGCAAGGCTGGCGACGGCGCTTCGAGCGGGTGTGCGCCGATGCCGAGCGCATGCCGCTGCCGGATGAGAGCGTCGACCTCATCTTCAGCAACCTGATGCTGCAGTGGTGCGATGTGCCGGATGGGGTGCTGCGCGAGGTTCAGCGCGTACTGAAGCCGCGCGGCCTGCTGACGTTCAGCACTCTCGGGCCGGACACACTGATGGAGCTGCGTGCCGCGTGGGCTGCGGTGGACGAACGCCCGCATGTCAGCCGCTTCATCGACATGCACGATCTTGGCGATGCCCTGGTTCGCGCGCGGCTCGCCGAACCGGTGCTCGATGTCGAGCGCTTCACGCTCACCTATGACACGGCCATCGCGCTGATGCGTGACCTGAAGGCGATCGGTGCCCAGAATGCGACGGCAGGGCGGCCCTCGGGACTCACCGGCCGCGCGAGATTCGCGGCGGTCACGGCTGCCTATGAGCGCTTCCGGATTGCGGGCCGGTTGCCCGCAACCTATGAAGTCGTGCTCGGACACGCCTGGGGCGCGGTCTCTCGCGAAGGAGAAGTGAGAGTGCCCTTGAGCCAGATCTCGCGCCGCGCCCCGTCGACCTCACTGCGTGAGAACTGACCCAGACCATTTGATGACGCGCAAAACCCTATTCGTCACCGGCACCGACACCGGGGTTGGCAAGACGCTGATCGCGGCAGCGCTGCTGCGAGGCTTGCGCAACCGCGGGTTGCGAGTGGCCGGGATGAAACCGGTCGCTTCCGGCGGTCGCGAAACCCCGGAGGGCTGGGTCAACGAGGATGCGCTCGCGCTGATTGCTGAAGCGAGCGAGCCGGCGCCCTATCGCATCGTCAATCCGTATTCCTTCAACCCTGCAGTCGCCCCGCATATCGCGGCGGTGGAGGCGGGCGTGCAGATCGATCTGCGCGAGATCGTGCGCGCATTCAGGATCCTGTCCGGCCTCGCCGACGTAGTGGTCGTCGAAGGCGCGGGCGGCTGGCTGACGCCGCTCAACGAGCGCGACTCGTTCCCCGACCTGGCACGCATGATCAACGCGCAGGTGGTGATGGTCGTGGGTATGCGCCTGGGATGCCTCAACCATGCTTTGCTCACCGCACAGGCCATCGAAGCCGGCGGCCAGCGCCTCCTTGGGTGGGTGGCAAATGGCATCGATCCCGATTTCCAGCGCGCCTCCGACAATCTGCGCAGCCTCGAGGAACGGCTCGAGGCGCCACTTCTCGGGAGTATTCCCCACCAGGCTCCGCCCTCGGCGGCGTTCGCCAGCGAGTGCCTCGATCTGGATCGACTGCTGCCCTGAGGTCTCGGTTAAGTTTTTGAGTCGAGAAGAAATTTCGCCTACCATGCGCCCTCTGGCGGGGGCGACCGGTCGTGACGGACGAGACTACAAGAGCTGACCAGGAACCTTTTTTTCAGGTCGAGCTGCAACCCAACTGCGCGTTGACGCCCGCGACCGCACTCTTCTTCTTTGCTTCACTGTGCACGGTGTCTTTCTCGATCGCCGGCCTGTTCGCCCTGCAGGGCTTCTGGCCGGTCTTCCCGTTCGCAGGCCTCGAAATGCTGGCCCTGGGTTGGGCCCTCCGGCTGAGTCTGCGGGCGCGCTTCGTGCGACAACGCATCAGCGTTTCCCCGCAGCAGGTCGTGATCGAGCTCAAGACCCATGCCAGCGAGGAGCGCCTCGTATTTCCTCGGCACTGGGCCAAGGTTACACTTCGCGCCTCGTATACGGCGCTGCACCCCAGCCGACTGCTGATCGAATCCCACGGTCGCGCGTGCGAGATCGGCGGGTTCCTCAGGGAGGAAGAGCGGCGCGGGCTTGCAGCACGGCTCAAGCAGGTGATTGGCACGATCAATGAGTCGCCGCCCCTCGTGGTCCGCGGGGTGGATCAGGCGTTGGCGCGCTGACAATTCGAATTCAACGTGGAGCTCCGGTCGCAATGGTCATGAATTTCGCATCGAGCTGGCGTCGCTTGCCATTGTGGCTCGCGCTCGCCTGGGCGGCCCCGGTATTCGCGGCGCACGACCTAAACATGCCGGTGGGCGTCACCGAGCTCAGCGCCGAGATCTACGCCCTGCACATGAAGATCTTCTGGTGGTGCGTGGCCATCGCGATCGTAGTGTTCGGCTTCATGATCTATTCGATCGCCACCTTCCGTAAGTCGAAGGGCGCGGTCGCCGATGTCACACTGACCCACAGCCGGAAGGTGGAAGTCGTCTGGACCATCGTGCCGATCGTGATTCTCGTGATCATGGCGATCCCGGCGGCGAAGACGCTCATCCAGATCGAAGACACGCGCAACAGCGAGCTCTCGATCAAGGTCACCGGCTACCAGTGGAAGTGGCACTACGACTACCTGGATAGGGGCGTGAACTATTTCTCGCAGCTGGCACAACCGAGCAACGCCGCGCGCCAGCTCGGCTCGGGCATCGATCCCAACACCGTCGAGCACTACCTGCTCGATGTCGACCATCCGCTGGTGGTGCCCGAAGGCACGAAGGTGCGCCTGCTGGTGACCGCGAACGATGTGATTCACGCCTGGTGGGTGCCCGACTTCGGCATGAAGAAGGATGCGATCCCCGGCTTCGTCAACGAGATGTGGTTCAAGGTCGACGAAGGCAAGACCGGGTTCTACCGCGGACAGTGCGCCGAGCTCTGCGGCCGCGACCACGGCTTCATGCCGATCGTGGTCGAAGTGAAGACCAAGGCGGATTTTGCCACCTGGCTCGAAGCGCAGAAGGCAGCGAACAAGCCGGCTGCCGAGCCCGCGACCGCCGCGGCCGCACCCGACGCAGCCACCACCGTCGCACAGACGCCCTGAAGTTCACTCGAACGAACCCGACCCGAGATCAGAACATGGCAACGTACGCCGACAATCACAGCCACGCTTCCGACGCCCACGGGCATCACGACGAGAGGCCGAGCGGCATCAAGCGCTGGCTCTTCACCACCAATCACAAGGACATCGGCACGCTGTACCTGGTGTTCGCCTGCATCATGTTCTTCGTGGGCGGTGCTTTCGCGATGGTGATCCGCGCCGAGCTCTTCAAGCCCGGCCTGCAGATCGTTGATCCGGGCCTGTTCAACGAGTTCACGACGCTGCACGCGCTGGTGATGATCTTCGGCGCGATCATGCCGGCCTGGGTCGGTCTCGCGAACTGGATGATCCCGATGCAGATCGGCGCGCCCGATATGGCGCTGCCGCGCATGAACAACTACAGCTTCTGGATCCTGCCGTTCGCCTTCACGCTGCTGCTCGGCTCGATGTTCGTTCCGGGCGGCGGTCCTGCGGGCGGCTGGACGCTGTATCCGCCGCTGTCGCTGCAGGCCGGCAACAGCCTGCCGATGACCGTGTTCGCGATTCACCTGATGGGCGCCTCCTCGATCATGGGCGCGATCAACATCATCGTGACGATCACGAACCTGCGCCTGAAGAACATGTCCCTGCTGCACCTGCCGCTGTTCGTCTGGACCTGGCTGATCACGGCGTATCTGCTGATCGCGGTGATGCCGGTGCTGGCGGGCGCGGTGACGATGCTGCTCACGGATCACTTCTTCGGCACGCGCTTCTTCAGTGCGGCGGGCGGCGGTGACCCGGTGATGTTCCAGCACATCTTCTGGTTCTTCGGCCACCCGGAAGTCTACATCCTGGTCCTGCCGGCCTTCGGCATCGTCTCCGAGGTGATCCCGGCGTTCTCGCGCAAGCCGCTGTTCGGCTACGACGCGATGGTTTACGCGGTGGCCAGCATCGCGTTCCTGTCCTTCATCGTCTGGGCGCATCACATGTTCACCGTGGGCATGCCGCTCGCGGCGCAGCTGTTCTTCATGCTGTCCACGATGCTGATCGCCGTGCCGACGGGCGTGAAGGTCTTCAACTGGACGGCGACGATGTGGAGAGGCTCGCTCAGTTTCGAGCCGCCGATGCTGTTCGCGCTCGCGTTCCTGTTCCTGTTCTCGATCGGCGGCTTCTCGGGGCTGATGCTTGCGATCGTGCCGGCGGACTTCCAGTACCAGGACACCTATTTCGTGGTGGCGCATTTCCACTACGTGCTGGTGCCGGGCGCGATCTTCGGCATCATGGCCGGCGTTTACTACTGGCTGCCGAAGTGGACCGGCCACATGTACGACATGAAGCTGGCGACCTGGCACTTCTGGCTGTCAGCGATCTTCGTCAACGTGCTGTTCTTCCCGCAGCACTTCCTCGGGCTCGCCGGCATGCCACGCCGCATCCCGGACTACGCGACGCAATTCACCGACTGGAACATGGTGTCCTCGATCGGTGCATTCGCCTTCGGCCTGTCGCAATTGCTGTTCCCGTACATCATCTGGAAGTGCGTGCGCGGCGGCGCCAAGGCCACGGACGACGTGTGGGAGGGTTCGCACGGTCTCGAGTGGCTGCTGCCCTCGCCTCCCCCGTATCACAGCTGGGAAACCGCGCCGACCATTCAATTCGGCGAGGAAGCGGGCGAATACGATCCGCATGCCAAGCATTAGAAGTGAAAGCTCGTGCAGGCCGATGATGAGGAACGCCGCCGCAACATCCGCCGCCTCGCGATCGGCCTGGCGCTGGTGGCGCTCGCCTTCTACGTCGGCTTCATCCTGCTGAGCGTCCACCGCAGCCATGCCGGCGCCTGAACCCAACGAACGCAAGCACGCACACCGCGCCCTGGCGCTGCGACTCGGCGCGTTCGCGCTTGGCAGCTTCGCGTTCGGCTTCGCACTCGTGCCGCTGTATGACGCGTTCTGCCGCGTGATCGGAGTCGATGATCGCGTAGCGCTGACGACCCGCTCCGCGGCTACCGAGACGGCGCAAACCGAAGAGCGCAGCGTCACGGTGGAATTCGTCGCCAACCTGCCGACCAACGGCAGCTTCGAGTTCCGCCCGGCCGTTGCCTCCATGAAGGTGCACCCGGGCAAGCTGTACGAGACGACTTTCTACGCGCGCAACCTCACCGGCCACGACACCGTCGCCCAGGCGGTCCCGAGCATCGCGCCCGGGCGAATGTCGGCCTACTTTCACAAGACGGAATGCTTCTGCTTCACGCCGCAGCATTTTCGCAGGGACGAGGGACGCGACATGACGGTGCGCTTCATCCTCGATCCCGCGCTGCCCTCGGACACCGACCGCATCACGCTCGCATATGTGTTCTACGGCCAGTCGCAGCTGGCGAAGACCCGCTGAACCCGAAACCATCCGGTACCCAACATGGCACACGCCCACGAAGCCCACGATCCCAACAAGTACTACATCCCGCACGGCAGCCCGTGGCCGTTCTTCGGCTCGATCACGCTGTTCGTGCTCATGTCGGGCGCCATCGCGTTCCTCAACGAATGGGATGGCTCGCTGGGGGCGTGGTCACTGCTGCCCGGCTTCGTGATGCTGGCGCTGCTGTTCTTCTTCTGGTTCGGCACGGTCATCGACGAGAGCGAGCGCGGCATCTTCAATCTGCAGGTCGACCGCAGCTTCCGCCTGGGGATGATGTGGTTCATCTTCTCGGAAGTGATGTTCTTCGCCGCGTTCTTCGGCGCCCTGTTCTACGCGCGGGAATTCTCGGTGCCCTGGCTCGGCGGCCAGGGCGTGAAGATCTTCAGCAACCTGCTGCTGTGGAAGGACTACTCGGTCGAATGGCCCACCAACGGACCGGCGCATGTCGGCGGTGCGTTCGAGATCATCCCGGCCTGGGACATCCCGGCTATCAACACCGCGATCCTGCTCTCGAGCGGCGTCACCGTGACGATTGCGCATCACATGCTACGCGCCGGCAAGCGCGGCGGCCTCGCCCTCTTTCTGGCACTCACATTCATCCTGGGCTTCACGTTCGTCGGCTTGCAGGCCCACGAGTACGGCCACGCCTACTCGGAACTCAACCTCAAGCTCTCAACCGGCGTCTACGGGTCGACGTTCTTCATGTTGACGGGCTTTCACGGCCTGCACGTGACGATCGGCGCGATCATGCTGCTGATCATCTGGTTGCGCGTGTTGCGCGGACACTTCACGCCGCAGCGTCACTTCGCCTTCGAGGCGGTGAGCTGGTACTGGCACTTCGTCGACGTGGTGTGGCTGGGACTGTTCGTGTTCGTTTACTGGCTCTAGCGCCCCGGTGCAGCGCTCACTGCCCGACAGCGTGCGGCTGCAGCAGTCCGCGCGAATACGCGAGCATGAGCAGCGCAAAGAGCAGCACCGAGAGGCTGATGCGCCAGGTCAGTGCGCGCAGCATCTTCTTCGAATCGCCCTTGCCACGCGACAAATGAAACAGGGCCGATCCCAGGCTCACAACGATGGCGATCAGCATCAGGATGACCAGCAGTTTGATGAGCGGCACGGCGGCTCCTCGTGAGGCTGCGCTGCACGGCAGTATAGGTCGTTAGGCAATGAGGCTGCGAATTGGTGCGCACGCCCTCGAGGCGCAGCTGCTGCCGACCGCCCTGATGCTGGTCCTGTTGGCGGCGCTTCTGGCACTCGGGTTCTGGCAACTCGCACGCATGCGCGAGAAGCAGGCACTGTTCGCAATGTTCGCGGCCGGCACCAGCGCGACGGTCGATCTCGTATCGTTGCGGCCGGGAAGCAGCGCGCGCTATCAGCACGCCGCTGTCACGGGCCGCTACGACAGTGAGCACCAGATCCTGCTGGACAACATGACCCGCCAGGGGCAGGTCGGTTATCGCGTCTTGACGCCGCTCAGGTTCGAGGCCGGTCGGACCGTGCTGGTGGATCGCGGCTGGATACCGCTGGGCGAGAGTCGTCAGAAGATTCCGGACGTGACAGTGGCCGAAGCACAGCGCAGGGTTTCAGGCCGTCTCGATGAGTTGCCGCGTGCGGGCATTCACCTCGCAGCAGAGGCCAAGCCCGATGCGCCCTGGCCGCAGGTGTTGAGCTATCCGAGCATGAAAGAGGTTCTGGTTGCCATGCCGCAGGATCTCTATCCCTACATCCTGCTGCTCGATGCCGATCAGTCCGACGGTTTCGTGCGCGAGTGGCAGCCCGCAACCTTCCCGCCGCAACGTCACCTGGGATATGCAGTCACCTGGTTTGCCATGGCAGCGGCGCTAGTCATCATCTACGTCGCGACGCACTGGCGTCGTGGGGTGCCCCAATGAGCGCGCCTGGTGGCGAGAAATCACGCCAGCGGCGCACGCTGTTGCTCATCGCGCTGCTGTTCCTGCTGCCCGTGGCGCTCTCCTTCTATCTCTACTACGGACACAGCGGCTGGCTGCCCACAGGCACCGCCAATCACGGCGATCTCATCATTCCGCCGCGCACGCTGCCGGCGATCGCGCTGCGCGATTCGAATGGAGCCACTGTCGATCGGCCCTTCGATGGTGCCTGGTCGTTGATCTACGTGGGGCCGGGCAGTTGCGACGCGCGTTGTCGCGAGGCCCTCTACGAGATGCGGCAGGTGCGCCTGGCGCTCAACCGCGACAGCGACCGGGTTCGTCGCGTCTTCCTGTATGAAGGCGACTGCTGCGATGAGTCGTACTTCACCGAGCAGCAGCAGGGCCTGCTCAGGCTCGACCTGGATTCGGACGCGGACGGGAAGCTCGTCCGCGCGTTTCCTTCCGCGGTGCCCCTGGTCGAGTCGGGGCGCATCTGGCTCGCCGACCCGCATGGCAACCTGATGATGAGCTATGCACCCGCAGCGGACGCCAAGGGAATGCTGACCGATCTCAAGCGGCTGCTGAAACTGTCGCACATCGGCTAGGACTGATGACTCGTCTGCGCGCGTTCAGAGTGCTGGCCATCGCGGCGTTTGCGCTGTGCTTCCTGGTCGTGGTGCTCGGCGCATACGTGCGCTTGAGCGCTGCCGGGCTCGGCTGCCCGGATTGGCCGACCTGCTACGGCCACATCACCGCGGGAGGCGCACTCGAGAACTCCGCGGCCATCAACGCCGCGCATCCCGATCGTCCGGTCGTCTATGGCAAGGCGGTGCGCGAGATGGTGCATCGCTATGCGGCGGGCACACTCGGTCTTCTCATCGTCGCGATGGCCGCCATCGCGATCCTGAATCGCAGCGAACCACGGCAACCGTTGCGCCTGCCCCTGATCCTGCTGGCTGTGGTCGTGTTGCAGGGTGCGCTCGGGATGCTCACCGTGACGTGGCTCCTAAAGCCCCTGGTCGTCACCTTGCATCTGCTGGGCGGCATGACGACCCTCGCGCTGCTGTGGTGGATAGTGTTGCGACCCGGGCATCGCGAGCTGCATCGCGACGAGTTGGTGTTGCGACGGCTTGCGGTCGCTGCGCTCATCGTGCTCGGTTTACAGATCGCGCTCGGTGGCTGGACCAGCAGCAACTACGCTGCGGTCGCCTGTCCCGACTTTCCGACTTGCCAGGGAAGCTTCTGGCCGCACACCGACTTCAGGGACGCATTTGTGCTCTGGCGCGGGCTCGGCCTCGATTACGAGGGCGGCGTGCTGGATCACCCGGCGCGTGTCGCGATACACCTCGTGCATCGAATCGGTGCGCTGCTCACGGCCCTGGTCCTGGCGCTGCTCGCCGTACTGTGCGTGGCGCGCGGTCGCAGCTCGAGCGTGCGCGGAGCAGGGCTCGGCGTCGCCGCGATGCTGGCGCTGCAATTGGCGATTGGCGTTGGCATGGTGATGAAAGGTTTCCCCCTGCCAGTCGCGACGGCGCACAATGCCGGCGCTGCACTGTTGTTGGTGAGCGTAGTGGCGTTGGTCAGGACCCTGTCGCCCCTGAGCGCGACCTGGTTCGCGGGTGAACGAAGAACATGAGTGAGGAAGGCCAGCAGAAGAGCGGCGCAGAAGCCCTCGGTACTGCGGCGGGCGCAACTGCGCGCGATCGTTCGGCATCCACTCGCCTGCATGACTATTTCGAACTCACCAAGCCCAAGGTCGTCGCACTCATAGTCTTCACGGCAATCGTGGGGATGTTGCTGGCAACTCCGGCCCTGCCGCCTTTGCCCTCTGCGGCCTACGCGATTCTCGGCATCTGGCTGGCGGCCGCCTCCGCCGCCGCCATCAATCATGTGCTCGACCGGCGCATCGATGCGGAGATGGCACGTACCCGCCGCCGGCCCATTCCCACGGGCCACGTGAGTGAAGTGAACGCGCTGCTGTTCGCGTTCGCGCTGGGTCTCGCTTCGATGCTGATCCTCGCGCTGCTCGTCAACCCGCTCACCGCGATGCTGACCTTCGCCTCGCTCATCGGCTATTCGGTGATCTACACCGTGTGGCTCAAGCGCACGACCCCGCAGAACATCGTGATCGGCGGAGCGGCGGGCGCGGCACCACCCGTTCTCGGCTGGACGGCGATCACCAACAGCGTCGACCCGAACGCGTTGTTGCTGTTCCTCATAATCTTCACCTGGACACCGCCCCATTTCTGGGCGCTCGCGATCGCGCGGCGCGATGACTACGCGAAGGTGGGGCTGCCCATGCTGCCGGTGACGCACGGCATCGAGTTCACGCGCCTGCACATACTTCTCTATACGATCCTGCTCGTCGTCGTGACGCTGCTGCCGTACCTCACGGGCATGAGCGGCATGCTGTACCTGCTCGGCGCGCTGTCGCTCGGTGGCGGATTCCTGTACTACGCGCTGAAGCTCAAGCGCGGGCCCGGCAACGAGTTGGCGATGCCCACGTTCGGCTACTCGATCAGCCATCTCATGGCGCTGTTCACGTTCCTGCTCGTGGACCACTACATCCCGGCGCTCTGGCCCTAGCGATCCCGAGCGCGGCGCTCCGGCCAGCCGATGGACGTCACCGACATCATCGAACCTCTGAACGAGGCGCAGCGCGCCGCCGTTACGGCGCCCGACCAACCCACGCTCGTGCTCGCGGGCGCCGGCAGCGGCAAGACGCGAGTGCTCGTGCATCGGATCGCGTGGGTGATCCGCGTGAACGGCGTCGCGGCGCAGCACGTGCTCGCGGTCACGTTCACGAACAAGGCGGCGGCCGAGATGCGCGAGCGCATCGAACGGCTGCTCGACTTCCCGACGCGCAACTTGTGGATCGGCACGTTCCACGGCCTCGCGCACCGCCTGCTCCGAATCCACTCGGCCGAGGCCGGCCTGTCGGAAGGTTTCCAGATCATGGACTCCGACGACCAGGTGCGACTGATTCGCCGGATGCTGCGCGGGCTAGAGATCGATGAGACCGTCTGGGTGCCGAAGGAGATTGGGTGGTTCATCAACGCCCAGAAGGACGAAGGCCTGCGCGCCAAGGACCTGCACGACGAGGGCAACGCCGG
>Ga0137410_10003174_pt1 | contig 11142 bp, 8 predicted proteins | sample CZODoug1_16funga_FD_108878 | JGI IMG/M metagenome (GOLD analysis project Ga0137410, IMG submission 108878) | Vadose zone soil fungal communities from Angelo Coast Range Reserve, California, USA - CZODoug1_16fungal (Illumina Assembly) | ecosystem: Environmental > Terrestrial > Soil > Vadose zone... | reverse complement strand
GAAGGATCGCCGGCGCCGCTTCGCGCTTCTGCTTCGCGTTTCTGCTTCGAACAGGAAAACCATGACCCGGCTCTCGGCGCTCGCGCTGATTACGACGGCGGTGCTATCGACCGCGCTCGCTCTTGCTCTTAACGCGCACGCCCCCGCGGCCGACAACCCATGCTCTGCGGGCGTCGTGTCGCGCGTCTACTTCGGCCAGACGACGCCGTGGGGCGCCGTCACCGAGGTGCAGTGGCAGGCCTTTGTTGCGCAGACGCTGACGCCACGTTTCCCGTCGGGCTTCACGGAACTGCGCGCGCGCGGCCATTGGCGCGCCGCGCCGGGTTCGATCCTCGAAGAGGACACGCGGGTGATCGAGGTTGCGCACGACGGATCCGAACAGGCGCGCGAGCGCGTGCTTGGCGTCGCGGCCGATTACCGCCGTGCTTTCGGGCAGCAATCGGTCCTCGTCACGCAATCACAAGCCCTGCAATGTTTTTGAACCAGAAGGAGTATCGAATGTCGTTTGCCGGATCCGGAAGTCCGACCACTGCGCGCGTCCGCCGTCGTGTTTCGCTGGTCACCGGGGGCACAGAGGGTATCGGCCGCGCCGTAGCCGTGGAACTTGCGCGCCGCGGCGAACGCGTGTTGTTCGTCGGCCGCAACGAGGAGCGCGGCGCGCAAGTGCTCGGGGCGTTGCATGCGATCGCACCGTGCGTACGACATCAATTCCTGCGCGCCGATCTGTCGTTGCTCGACGAGACCGCGCGGGTCGCGGAGCAGGTCGCGCTGGCAACCGACCGTCTCGACGCGGCGGTGTTCTGTGCCGGCGTGCTCTCGACGGTGCCGCGATGGACCCTTGAAGGCCTCGAGCGCAACTTCGTACTCAACTACCTCTCGCGGTATCTGCTCGCGCGACGCCTGATGCCGTTGCTCGCACAGGCTCCGTCGGGCCGGCTGGTGCTGGTTGCCAATGCCGGCATCTACAAAGACACGCTCGATTTCGACGATCTGCAGTATCGGTGCGGCCGGCCGGGCTTGAATGTCTCGGGCCGCACCCAGTTTGCCAACGACCTCTTCGTAACCGAACTTGCCGATCGGGTGCGTGGTTCGCGCGTCGAGGTGTTCGGTGTTTTCCCGGGCCTTTCTGCGACCTCGGTGTTCCGCAATGCCGAGGGCTTGCCATGGCTCGCGCGTACCCTCGCGCCGGGCTGGTTGTCGCTGTTCGCCCAACCGGCGCACGCGGCGGCGCAGACACCGGTCCATCTCGCGCGCGACGCGCGCCTGGCCGGCATGGGCGGCCGCTTCTTCGGGCCAGGGATGCGCGAGCGTCCGGTTCCCGCGCGCGCGCAACGCCTCGATCGGCGCAACGCACTCTGGCTGGCGAGCCAGTCGCTGGTATGCGACTACCTGCTGCCGGTGCATGCGTTGCCCGACGACTGGACGGTTGAATCCGCAACCAACGCTGTGTCGGCCTGACCCGGGCCGCGCCAGCGGCAACCGGCAAAATATTGTCAACAATCCACCGACCTCGCCGGGTGCGCCACGCTGCGCCGGTCGCGCCGCCTTCAACGGTCCCTCCCTGGGCTCGATCCGCGGCGCATCGCTGACCTGAATTGGCTACGCGGGTACGCGATTTTGTGTACAAAAATCGCAGCCCAGTGTTGACAAATATTTTCGAGGCATGCCACTATTCGTGCCGTCGATGCCTCTGGTTTTCACCCACGCATCCAAGCGCACCCTAGTCGGCCCGCGAACAATCTGGGCAGGCACCAGGCAATCACACGCGGGCGGCAAAGCACCGCCCGGCAGCGAGGAGCGTAAATGGCAGGAAACGCGGTGGTCCGCTTCCTTCTTGGCGACGAACTCGTCGAGGTTGACGATGTCAGCCCGGCGAAATCGGTCCTCAATTACCTGCGTGAAGATCTGCGCCGCAAGGGCACCAAGGAAGGATGTGCCGAGGGCGATTGTGGTGCGTGCACGGTCGTCCTTGGTGAACTCAACGGCAACGACGTAAGGCTGCGCACGGTCAACGCCTGTATCCAGTTCGTGCCCAGTCTCGACGGCAAGGCGCTGTTCACGGTCGAGGACCTGCGCCACAACGGCGCCTTGCATCCCGTGCAGCAAGCGATGGTCGACTGCCACGGTTCGCAGTGTGGTTTCTGCACGCCCGGTTTCGTGATGTCGCTGTGGAACGTGTATGCCGACTGCGTCACCGCGGCGGGATGCAGCAAGAAGCCCAGCGAGGCCGAGCTGCGTACCGCATTGACCGGCAACCTGTGTCGCTGCACCGGTTATCGGCCGATCCTCGAGGCTGGCCAGCGTATGTTCGACCACCCGCCGGTGCATCTTGATCGCGCAGCCCTGGCAGAAAAGCTGCGCGCGCTGCAACGTTCGACGTCACTCGTCTACAAGCACGGCAACCGGCGCTTTTTCGCACCGCGCACGCTGGCCGAACTGCTCGAGCTTCGCGCCGCGCATCCGAAGGCGACCATCCTGGCTGGTTGCACCGATGTCGGCCTCTGGGTCAACAAGCAGCTGCGCGATATCGGCGACATCCTCTACATCGGCGAAGTGGCCGAGCTCAAGCAGATCGAAAAACGCGCGGACATGATCGTCATCGGCGCCGGGGTCTCGCTCACCGACGGTTACGCCGCGGTGGATGCTCTTTATCCACAGGTGCACGAGATGTGGGAGCGATTCGCGTCGGTGCCGATCCGCAATGCCGGCACGCTGGGCGGCAACGTCGCCAACGGCAGCCCGATCGGCGACTCGATGCCCGGTCTCACCGCACTCGGCGCACGCGTGGTCCTGCAGAGCGTGCGTGGTCCGCGCACCATTGCGCTCGAGGATCTTTACGTCGACTACATGAAGAAGTCGATGGCGGCCGACGAAATCGTCGCGGCCGTCGAAGTACCGCTTCTCTCCGCGGGAGTGCAGTTCCGCACGTACAAGGTGTCCAAGCGTTACGACTCGGACATCTCCGCGGTGTGCGCCGCGTTCGCATTGCGCATCGAAGAAGGCCGGATCGCGCACGCACGCGTCGCGTTCGGCGGTCTTGCTGCCACGCCGAAGCGCGCGGCGGCTACTGAGGCAGCGTTGCTCGGGCAGCCGTGGAACGAAGCCACCGCAAAAGCCGCGATGAACGCGCTCGGCGACGACTACAAGCCACTCACCGATATGCGCGCCAGTGCCGACTACCGCGGCGCAACGGCACGCAATCTGCTTTATCGTTTTTTTCTCGAAACCCGCGCCGATGGCGTGGCGCAGCTAGCCGCCGATCAGGTCAGCGTGTTCGCGAATGCAGGGTGACGCATGAATAAACCAACCGAAACCGGCCTGCTTCTGCAGTCGGCGCAACCACAAGCGGGCGCGCCCCTGCCGCACGAATCGGCGCATCTGCACGTCGCCGGCGAAGCGGTGTATGTGGACGACATTCCGGAGCTCGACGGGACGTTGCACGCGGCGCTTGGGCTCTCGAACAAGGCGCACGCCATCATCAAGTCGATCGATCTGACCCCGGTGCGTGAGATGCCGGGTGTCGTCGCGGTACTGACCGCGAAGGACATTCCCGGCGAGAACAACTGTGGTCCCATCGCACACGACGATCCGATCTTTGCTGAAGAGCTGGTCGAGTACATCGGCCAGCCGATGTTCGCGGTGATCGCGAACACCTATGACGAAGCGCGCCGCGCCGCGCGCAAGGCGAAGGTCGAATACAAGGACCTGCCGGCAGTGCTCACGCCGCAGGAAGCCAAGCGGCGCAAATCTTTCGTCGTGCCGCCGCTGCACCTGCAGCGCGGCCAGGCTGCGCAAGGGATCGCCGGCGCGCCACGCAAGTCCAAGGGCGAGTTCTACGTCGGCGGCCAGGAGCAGTTCTACCTCGAAGGGCAGATCTCCTACGCCGTGCCGCGCGAAGACAACGGCATCCACCTTTATTGCTCGACCCAGCACCCGACCGAGATGCAACGCATGGTGTGCCACGCGCTGAACCTGCGCTCGCACCAGGTGTTGTGCGAGATGCGCCGCATGGGCGGCGGGTTCGGCGGCAAGGAGTCGCAGTCCGCGTTGTTCGCGTGTGTCGCGTCGGTCGCGGCCAGACAGCTCAACCGTCCCGTCAAGTGCCGGCTCGATCGCGACGACGACATGATGATCACCGGTAAGCGCCATTGTTTTCACTACGAATACGAAGTGGGCTTCGACAACGAAGGTCGCATCCTCGGCGCCCGGGTCGAGATGGTTTCGCGCGCCGGATATTCGGCCGACCTGTCCGGCCCGGTGGCAACGCGCGCGCTCTGCCATTTCGACAATGCGTACTACCTTTCGGATGTCGACATCACGTCGCTGGCCGGCAAGACCAATACCCAGTCGAACACCGCGTTTCGCGGTTTCGGCGGCCCGCAGGGTGCGATCGCGATCGAATACATCATCGACAACATCGCGCGTGACCTCGGTTGTGATTCGCTCGCCGTGCGCAAGATCAATTTCTACGGCAAGGGCGAGCGCGATGTGACGCCCTACGGCCAGAAGGTCGAAGACAACGTCATTCACGAACTGGTCGCGGAGCTCGAGGCATCGAGCGAATACACGAAGCGCCGCGCGGCGGTACGCGACTTCAACCGGACCAGCCCGGTACTGAAGAAGGGCATTGCGCTCACCCCGGTGAAGTTCGGCATCTCGTTCAACGTCTTGCAGTACAACCAGGCCGGCGCGCTGGTGCAGGTCTACACCGACGGTTCAGTGCTGGTCAATCACGGCGGCACCGAGATGGGCCAGGGCTTGAACACCAAGGTGGCGCAAGTGGTCGCGCACGAGCTCGGCATCAGTCTGCGTAACGTCCGTGCCACGGCTGCCGACACGAGCAAGGTGCCGAACACGTCGGCCACTGCCGCGTCGACCGGCGCCGATCTCAACGGCAAGGCAGGGCAGGATGCCGCGCGCCAGATCCGCGCACGGCTGGCCGATTACGCGGCACGCACCTACGGCGGAACGGCTGAAGAAGTGGGGTTCGGCAACGACACGGTGGTTGCCAACGGCAATGCCATCGCCTTCGGCGACTTCGTGCAGGAGGCCTACAACGCCCGCGTGCAGTTGTGGTCCGACGGGTTCTACGCGACGCCGAAGATCCACTGGAATCGCCTGACCTTGACCGGCCGGCCGTTCTTCTACTTCGCGTATGGCGCGGCGGTGTCGGAAGTGATCGTCGACACGCTGACCGGCGAATGGAAACTCATGCGCGCCGACCTGTTGCACGACGCGGGAACTTCGATCAATCCGGCGATCGACCTTGGCCAGGTCGAAGGTGCGTTCATCCAGGGCATGGGCTGGCTCACCTGCGAAGAACTGTGGTGGAACAAGGACGGGCGCTTGATGACCCACGCGCCCTCGACCTACAAGATTCCCGCCGTCAACGACTGTCCGCCGGACTTCCGCACGGCGCTGTTCAAGAACGCAAACATCGAAGACACGATCTTCCGCTCGAAGGCGGTCGGCGAGCCGCCGCTGCTGCTGCCGTTTTCGGTTTTCTTCGCGATTCGCGATGCGGTCGCCGCGATCGCCGACTACCGCATCAATCCACCGCTCGATGCGCCCGCGACCAGCGAATCGATCTTCCGCGCCGCCGAAGCGGTGCGAGCCGCCAGGCGTGCGGCGGCCTGAGCCGGATGACAGGGCTGCGAAGGTTGACCGCATGAACGACTGGATCGAAGCGCTCGGTGACTGTGTTGCGGCTGGCACGCCGGCTGTGCTGGTCACGGTCGCGGCAGCCAAGGGCTCGGTGCCGCGCGAGCCCGGCACCAAGATGATCGTGACGGCGGATCGCCTGATCGGCACCATCGGCGGCGGGCATCTGGAGTGGAAGGCAACCGAGATCGCACGCCGCCTGCTCGACGGCGGCGACGTCGAAGCGCTGCAGCGTTTTCCGCTCGGCGCTTCGCTCGGCCAATGCTGCGGCGGAATGGCCCAGCTCCTGTTCGAACCCATCACTGCCGGGGCACGGTGGATAGAGACGCTGGTGCAGGCACAACGGCAGGCCGTGGATACCGCACGGGTGATCGTCACACGCGCCCATAGCGCCGCGCGCACCGACAAGCTGATCGTCACCGCGGCGGAAAGCGCGGGCACGCTCGGCGAAGCCGCCCTCGATGTCGCCGCGATCGATGCAGCGCGCGTGCTGCTGAAGGATGGCGGATCAACGCGGCTCGTCGAGCTCAATGGCGGCCAGTCGACCGCCACGTGTTTGTTCGACCCGCTTTATCCGTGCAACTGGAACATCGTGTTGTTCGGTGCGGGGCATGTCGGGCAGGCGCTGGTGCGTGCGCTGGCCGAGATGCCGTGCCGGATCACCTGGGTCGACAGCCGCGACGCTGTGTTTCCGCAGAGCGTCCCCGCGAACACCACCATCGTCGCGACCGATGTACCCGAAGCGGAAGTCGATGCGGCTCCCGGCGGCGCTTACTTCCTGGTGATGACCCATAGCCATCCGCTCGACCAGGCGCTGACCGAACGCATCCTGCATCGATCCGATTTTGCTTACTTTGGCCTGATCGGCTCGAACAGCAAACGGCAGCAATTCGAGCGCCGCCTGCTTGCCCGCGGCGTCCAGCCAGCGCAGCTCGCGACGATGACATGTCCGATCGGCGTTGCGGGCATCAATGACAAACGACCGGCCGTGATTGCGATCGCGGTCGCGGCGGAACTGTTGCAGCAATACGAAATGAACCAGCAGCGCGCCGCTGAGCCCGAGCGTGTGCCGCTGGCCTTGGACAACATAAAGCGAACCGTGCAGCGCTGATCGCGCAGCGGCTTTGCCAACAACATCGGGTGTGCGACAACAACAGCACTGCACCCGGGAGACGAGAAGGGACAACATGCAGAACCAGCAACCTGGTGCCGGCGCCGCGGGCGGAGAAACGCTGCGCCTCGAGCTCACCGGAATACGCAAGGTCTATCCAAGCGTGGTCGCCAACGACGGCATCGACCTGCAGGTGCGGCCAGGCGAGATCCACGCCGTGCTCGGCGAGAACGGCGCCGGCAAGTCGACGCTGATGAAGATCATCTACGGCGTCACGGCGCCAACCGAAGGGCGGATGAAATGGGAAGGCCAGGAAGTGGTGGTCACCAATCCGGCCCACGCACGCCGGCTTGGCATCGGCATGGTGTTCCAGCACTTCTCGCTGTTCGAGACGGTGACAGTGGTCGAGAACGTTGCGCTCGCACTTGAAGGCGCGCCCGATCTTGCGACGCTGTCGAAGCAGATCGAAGAGGTGTCCAACAAATACGGCCTGCCGGTGGATCCGCGCCGGCTGGTGCACGCGCTGTCGGTCGGCGAGCGTCAACGGGTGGAGATCATCCGCTGCCTGCTGCAAAAACCGAAGCTGCTGATCATGGACGAGCCGACCTCGGTGTTGACGCCGCAAGCGGTGCGCAAGCTGTTCGACACGCTGCGCCAGCTCTCCGCCGAGGGCTGCAGCATCCTCTATATCAGTCACAAGCTCGACGAGATCCAGGAGCTATGCCATACCGCCACCGTCCTGCGCGGCGGCAAGGTGACCGGCACCTGCATCCCGTCGCAGGAAACGCCGAAGTCGATGGCGCGCCTGATGATTGGCAAGGACCTGCCGGTGTGCCAGCACAGCGCGCCGAAACAAGGGGGCGAAGTGCGCCTGCGCCTCGCTGGCCTCTCGCACGCGGCGGACGATCCGTTCGGCATCGATCTCAAGGACGTGCATCTGGACGTGCACTCGGGCGAGATCGTCGGCATCGCCGGCGTGTCGGGCAACGGCCAGCGCCAGCTGCTGTATGCCATTTCGGGCGAAGAGCCGCTGGCCGAAAAATTTCCGGTGCAGATCTGCGGCACCGAGGCGGGCCGTTTGGCGCCTGATCAACGGCGCCGGCTCGGCATGGGTTTTGTCCCGGAGGAACGCCTGGGCCGCGGCGCGGTGCCGCGCATGTCGCTCTCCGATAACGCGCTGCTCACCGCGCACAACTCCGGCATGGTGAAAAACGGCTTCATCAACTTCGCGTCAGTGCGCGCGTTTGCAGCCGACTGCATCACCCGCTTCAATGTCAAGGCCGGCGGACCCGAGGCGGAAGCGCGTTCATTGTCGGGCGGCAACCTGCAGAAATACATCATGGGGCGCGAGATCATGCTCACCCCCAAGCTGCTGGTGGTGGCGCAACCAACCTGGGGTGTCGACGTCGGCGCAGCCGCGGCGATCCGCCAGCAACTCATCGACCTGCGCAACGCCGGCACGGCGATCCTGGTGATCTCCGAGGAACTCGACGAGTTGTTCGAGATCTGCGATCGCATTGCGGTGATCGCCAAGGGAAAACTTTCGCCGACCAAACGTGCCGCGGAAACCAATGTCGAGGAGATCGGTGTCTGGATGAGTGGCATGTGGCCGGGGGTTGCCGGCACTGAAACCAAGAGTGCGGAGGCCACCCATGCTTAGGCTGCAGGCACGCGCCGAACCGTCGCAGACGATGCGTTACCTGTCGCCGCTGATCGCGGTGGCGCTCACGCTGATCTGTGGCTTGCTCATCTTCTACACGCTCGGCAAAGATCCGATCGGCGGTTTCAAGGTGTTCTTCCTCAATCCATTGAAGGACACGTATTCCATCGCGGAGCTGTTCCTCAAGGCGACGCCGCTCGCGATGATCGCGATCGGGCTGGCTGTCGGGTTCCGCGCCAACGTCTGGAACATCGGCGCCGAGGGTCAGTACATCGTCGGCGCGATCTTCGGCGGCGGCGTGGCGCTTTACTTCCAGGGTTCGACCTCGCCGTTGATCCTCCCCATGATGGTTGTGGCCGGCGCACTCGGTGGTGCACTGTGGGCGGCGATTCCGGCGGCGTTGCGCACGCGGTTCAACACCAACGAGATCCTGGTCTCGCTGATGCTCGTCTATATCGCGCAACTGCTGGTCTCGTGGCTGGTGCACGGCCCGTGGAAGGATCCGGAAGGATTCAACTTCCCGCAGACCAAGATGTTCGACGAGTCGGCGATCCTGCCGATCCTGATCGAAGGCACGCGCCTGAATGCGGCGCTGCCGATCGCCATCGGCGCGCTGATCGCCGGCTACCTCTTCATGAATCGCAGCTTCCCCGGTTTCCAGATGCGGGTCGCCGGACAGGCGGAAGCCGCCGCGCGTTACGCGGGCTTTTCGGCAAAACGCACGATCTGGATCGGTCTGCTCACCGGCGGCGCAATGGCCGGCATCGCGGGCATGACCGAGGTCGGCGGGCCGATGGGCCAGATCACCGAACACGTGTCGCAGAGCTACGGCTTCTCGGCGATCATCGTCGCGTTTGTCGGCCGCCTGAACGCATTCGGCATCTTTCTTGCGAGCCTTTTGATGGCGCTTCTATATCTCGGCGGCGAACAGGCGCAGCAGTACATGAACCTGCCGTCGTCCATCTCGAAGGTGTTCCAGGGGATGCTGCTCTTTTTCCTGCTCGGCGCCGACGTGTTCGTCAACTACCGGCTGCGCGTCGTTCACGGCAAGTAGAGGAAGCGATCATGGAAAACAGCATCCTCACCGCAATCATCGTCGCCACCATCGTGGCGGGCACGCCGCTGCTGATCGTCGCTCTCGGCGAACTGATCACCGAACGGTCGGGCGTTCTGAATCTCGGCGCCGAGGGCATGATGGCGGTCGGCGCGATCGCCGGCTTCGCGGTTGCGCATGCCACGCACAGCGCGGTACTTGGCGTGCTCGCGGCAATGGTCGCCGGAATGATCATGTCCGGCATCTTTGCGTACATCACGCTGACGTTGCTCGCCAACCAGGTCGCATCGGGTCTTGCGCTTGCGATCTTCGGCGTGGGCTTGTCTGCGTTCGTCGGCAAGCCCTACGAATCGGAGACGTTGCCGCCGGTGCTGCCGCTGCACATTCCGCTGCTCTCGGACATTCCGCTGATCGGGCCCGCGCTGTTCAGCCAGCAATGGCTGGTCTACTTCTCGTGGCTGCTGCTCGCCGGGGTGACCTGGTTCCTGTTCAAGACGCGCGCCGGACTGGTGTTGCGAGTGATCGGCGAATCGCCGTCTTCCGCACACTCGATCGGCTACCCGGTGATCCGCATCCGCTACTTCGCCACGCTGTTTGGCGGGGCGATGGCTGGCATCGGTGGCGCGTTCCTGTCGCTTTTCCACACCCCGCTGTGGGTGGAGGGCATGGTCTCGGGCCGTGGTTGGATTGCGCTTGCGCTGGTCGTATTCGCCACCTGGCGTCCGTTGCGCGTGCTCGCCGGCGCTTACCTGTTCGGCGGCGTGTTGATCGCGCAACTGTTCGTGCAGGGTTCGGGCACGTCGATCGAGATTCCGTCGCAGGTCCTGTCGATGCTGCCCTACATTGCGACGGTTGTCGTGCTGGTGTTGATTGCGCGCAATCCGAACACCATCCGCCTGAATTCGCCGGTGTCGCTCGGCCAGCCGTATCGGCCGGACGCTTGATTTGACAAATGAAGGTAGTACCAGGACGGCGCCACATGTCGACGCGCCGATTTGATGAAGAGGAGAGAAAGATGTCAGGTTTGAAGAAAATCGCAGCTGCCGCTGTCCTGGCCGTCGCATCGCTCGCTTTGGGAGCGTCTGCGCAGGCTCAAGCCACCAAGGTCGGATTCGTCTACGTGAGCCCGATCGGGGACGCGGGCTGGACGTTCCAGCACGACCAGGGCCGCAAGGAAATGGAAAAAGCTCTGGGCGCCAAGGTCGAGACGAAGTACATCGAGAACGTGCCGGAAGGCGCAGACGCGGAACGGGTGATCCGCGAACTGGCCACCAGTGGCAACAAGGTCATCTTCGCCACCAGTTTCGGGTACATGAACTACATGGAGCGCGTGTCGAAGCAGTTTCCGAACGTCGTCTTCATGCACGCCACCGGCTACAAGCGCGGCAAGAATTTCGGCACGTACAACGCGCGTTTTTATGAGGGTCGTTACCTGACTGGCGTCATTGCCGGGCGCATGACCAAATCGAACGTGCTTGGTTACGTCGCCGCGTTCCCGATCCCGGAAGTGCTGCAGGGGATCAACGCATTCACGCGCGGGGCGCGCAGCGTCAATCCGAAGGCCGAAGTGCGCGTGATCTGTGTCAACTCGTGGGACGACCCCGGCAAGGAGCGTGATGCAGCCAACCCGCTGATTTCGCAGAACGCCGATGTGGT
>Ga0137410_10003173_pt1 | contig 11142 bp, 9 predicted proteins | sample CZODoug1_16funga_FD_108878 | JGI IMG/M metagenome (GOLD analysis project Ga0137410, IMG submission 108878) | Vadose zone soil fungal communities from Angelo Coast Range Reserve, California, USA - CZODoug1_16fungal (Illumina Assembly) | ecosystem: Environmental > Terrestrial > Soil > Vadose zone... | reverse complement strand
TGCCCCAGGATGTACCGAATGGCCGAAACGAAGACGACTACAACGACGGCGCTCATGGCGGCTGTCAAACCAGCATTGACTCTCGCGGATGTCTTGATTCCTTGCAGATTCAACAGCGTAAAAACCAACGCAAAGAAAATCTTCCAGCCCCACACCGGAATTCCCGGCGCGAATTCATGCGCTTGCCCCGCGCACCACACCGTGCAAATCAGCGGGTTTACGATGTAATCCATCACCATGCCCCAGCCGGTGACGTATCCTGCCGCGGGATGAATCTCTCGCGCAACGTAAGTGAATGCCGACCCGGCGCTCGGATAGACCTGCGCCATACGTCCGTAGCTGACCGCCGTCGCCATCATCGCGACCATCGCAATCAGCACTGCCGTGACGACGTGTCCGCGCCCGCGGTCGCTCAACGCCCCGAAGGCCGACATCGGCGCCACCGGCTGCAGCACAATCATCCCGTACAAAATCAAATCCCAGAGCGTCAAGGATCGGCGCAACCCAATCTTCGGCCCGGCGTTTTCAGTGCTCAAACGGTTCTCCTTGATTGCCGCCTGTTATATACCAAAAATCCGTTTATTGAATCGTTTTAAGCGCGATGATTGTGCAGGAACCGCTCCTCCCTCTGCAAGTCCAATTTTCTCCACAGCACTTCCGCCCCTCTAACTCATTTTCCACACCTGTACGTTCGTACAGCAGCGCAAATTCTATCGGGACAGTATCCTTTCTCTCACACGCCGTCTGATTTGGCGAAACTCCAGGCAGGGTTCAAGGGTCTAATTAATAGGTGATCCGCCCCCGGCCAGAAAGATAACATGGGCGAAGCCTATCTCAAACCCGGACGCGGTAGCGCGACCCCTGCCTTCTGGCATGTCGTCGCGTTCCTGTCCATTCTGCTGCTCGCCCTATGGATCCGGCCGATACCCGTTGATGCCGACGCCGCCCTTCAAGGGTACCTCCAGATTGTCACTGGCCTTCTCGCCTTCGTTTTTTCCGCCGTCGCGCTGGTTCGTTTTCAGGGCACGCAGGACCGCATCTCCCTGATACTTGGCTCGGGATTCCTCTTGTCCGGGTCGGTCCTGGTAGCGTCCAGCTTGTTTTTTTTCGACCTCCCGGCGCAGACAGGCCTTAAGGTTCATTGGGCGCCCGTAGCGCTTTGGCTCGGCCGAATGATTCTGGCGCTGCTTTTGGTTGTCGCGCTCCTCGTTGAGAAATTCCTGCCGCGTTCGCGCCACCCGAAAGGTGAGATTGCCGGCGCGCTGTTCACCGTCGTCCTGTTCACCTACATCATCAGCACGGCCGTCCGCAAGCTGCCCACCGAAATGTCTCCGCATCAGCTGGCTTTTATCCCCAGTCCGCAGCAATTGCTTCCTGCTGCCATCTACCTTGTTGCGCTCATCTGGTATCGCCGCCGCCTCCAATATAACGATTCTGCCTTTGACCGTTCCGTCTATGCCGCCAGTTGGCTCAACTTCGCCGGACAACTGGCAGCTTCCCAGTCCGCGCGCCTTCTGGATGCGCCTTTCGTGCTTTCTCAGGGATTGAGCATCATCGGCTACGCCGTCGCGCTTGGCGGCGCGCTTCTGGACAACGCGCGCCTTTTCGAGCAGGTCCGTCATCTTGCCGTCAGCGACCCCCTTACCGGTCTTGCCAATTACCGCCGCTTGCTGGACGTTCTTGAAAACGAAACGGAACGCACCAACCGCACGGGCCGCCCGTTCGCACTGCTGTTGCTCGATTTGGATGGCCTGAAAAAAATTAACGACAGCCACGGCCATTTGGTGGGTAGCCGCGCGATTTGCCGCGTCGCCGATACGCTGCGCGTCAATTGCCGCGCCATCGATACGGCCGCGCGTTATGGCGGCGATGAATTTGCCCTTGTCTTACCGGAAACGGAGCAGGATGAAGCCGAGCGCGTCGTACAACGGATTCACACCGTTATGGTGGAGGACAAAGAGCAGCCTCCCCTTTCTGCAAGCATCGGCATTTCCATCTATCGGGGCGATGGCGAACGCATCGAACGGCTTCTCTCCGAAGCCGACGAGCATCTGTATGCAGAGAAAGCGAAGCGCAATCGCAAGCTGGCTCCTGCCCCGCCGCCGCGCCGCCGTACTCCTCGCGTAAGCTGACCCCGACTCGTCTGACTGCTTTTAGTGTGTCTGCGAATTGCCTGTCATATAAGGTGCTAGCTGCTCGCTGATCTGCGCCTTGTCGCCGACCACCACGATCGTCATCTGTTCCGGCTTGATGTATTGCGCGGTCATCTTCTGCACATCAGCCGGCGTCACGGCGTTCACCTTTTGAACGTACGTCGAAAGATACGAATCGCCCAAACCCTGTAGATCCACGTACCGAAGTTGGCCGATGAGCGCTCCCCGAGAAGAGTTTTGCAGTACAAAAATTCCAGACAGAAAGCTCTGAATGCCTTTCAATTCCGCCGCAGACGGTGGTTCCTTCTGTAGTCGTTCGACTTCGCCAAAGATTTCCTTCAGCGAAGGGCCGGTAAATTTCGTCGTAACGTCCGCAACTTCCGCCCAATACGCGTCGTGATAGCGCCGCGAAATCTGGCTCGAGGGTGAATACGTGTAGCCCTTTTGTTCGCGGATGTTCGACGTGATGCGCGATCCGAACGATCCTCCGAGCAGCGAATTTGTCACGAGCAGCGGAATATTGTCTTCGCTCGTCGCGTTCGCTACCGGCAACCCAACATACAGCGTGGATTGCGCCGCTCCCGGCCGGTCCGTCAAATCGAGCCCGCGATTTGGTTTCACCTGCGGGACATCCGGCGTTGGCGCCGCGCCCTTCGACCACGTCCCGAAGCTCGATGTAATCGCTTTTTTCACCGCTGCCGTATTAAATCGACCCGCCACGTAGAGATGGGTCCGCTGCGCGCCAAAATTCCCGTCGTAGTATTTCTTCGCGTCGGCAAGCGTCATCTTCTGAATCGCGTCTTCGGTTGCAAACACCGTCCCGTAAGGATGGTCGCCATACAGCAGTTTCCGGAATCTCATCAGCGCGATATTCTGCGGCACCGATTTCTGAATCGTCAGTTGCCGCAACATGTCGTTCTTGATCCGCGCAACTTCGCTGTCCGGTAAAAGCGCGTTCCGCGCCACATCCGCCACCAACGCAATCGCCTTCGGCCCGAATTCCGAAAGAACATCCGTCGAGATGTCGCTCTCGTCCGCTCCAACGTTTACGTCAACCGAACCGCCCATATCCGCGCTTTCTTCGGCAACTTGTTTCGACGAACGCGTCCGCGTGCCTTCTTTCATCAAATGGCCCACCAGATCGGCAAGACCGGGCAATTCCGCCGGCTCATTCAAGTTACCGGCGTTCACAACCACGCTCACCGTCACCTTCGGCAAATTGCCGTACGGCACCAGCGTCACTTTCATCCCGTTCGGCAGTGAATAAGTCTCGTGCGCCGGCACGGTAAACGGCTTTGGCGCGCCTCCCTGTGGCGGCGCCTGTTTCTGCGCGCTCGCAGAAAGGCTCATCGTCAACATCGTTCCCATTGCCAGTAAAGTTTTCCCGCTCAAGATGTTTTTCATTGTCATCTCCTTTACTGGTTCGTCGCGGGGGCCGCAGCCGCTTCCGCCGGCTTCGGTTCGCGAATCAGAATCGTGCGATTTTCCGGCCGCAGATATTCCTGCGCCGTTTTCTGGATCAACTCCGGTGTCACTTTTTCAAATTGCCCTACCAGCGCGTTCACCCGCGCCGGATCATCGTCGAACAGCGCAAAGCTCGCCAGCAAATCAGCCAACCCGAATCCGGAAAACGTGCCAATGTTGTCGTACAAATTCGACCGCAGTTTCACCAGCGCGCGATCGAGCGTTGCCTTATCCACCGGCTTCGTCCGCAGTGGCTCAATCACTCCGTCCACCGCTTGCACAATCGCTTCCGGCTTCGTCGTCGGGTCGTATCGCAAGTCCGCCATCCACAGCATCGGCCCCTTATAATTGAACATGTTCCCCAGGTAGTTGATTCCGCCCTCGACGCCCGCCGTTACGCCGCGTTTTTGCACCAGTTCCTGATACAAAGCGCTGTCGTCGCCCTCGACCAGAATCTGATCGATCAGCCCCATCGCGTAGTATTCCGGCGTATTGCGTTCCGGCATGTGGTACGCGATCGCAATTGCCGGCCGCTTCGCCAGCGCGTCGGTCTCTGTGACTCGTTTTTCTCTTTCCTGCTTCGGCTCGGTCAAATCTGGCGGTGGAGGCAGTTGCGAAGCTGCGATCTTTCCGAAGCATTTCTCCACCCACTGTCTCGCTTCCGCCGTTTCGAAATCGCCAACAATCGCCAGCGCCGCGTTATTCGGTGCGTAGAAAGTCTTGAAAAAACTCTGCACGTCTGGAACCGTCGCCGCCTCGATGTCTTTCCAGTCGCCGTAGAAATTGTGCGCGTTATACCAGTTCGTGTTCTCATACCGCGGCATCTGCAACCAGGGAAATGCCCCGTATGGGCGGTTGATCACGTTCACTTTCACTTCGTTTCCGACCACACCTTGTTGATTCTTCAAATTCTCATCGGTCACAGCCAGGCCATTCATCCGGTCCGCTTCCGCCCAAAGTGCGGTCTCCAATTTGTTCGAAGGCAAAATTTCAAAATAATTCGTAAAGTCGAACCGCGTCGAGCCGTTCAGCGTCCCACCGTTCTGTTGCACCAGCTTGATGAACTCCATCTTTCCCAAATTCTGCGAGCCCTGGAACATCATGTGCTCGAACAGATGCGCAAATCCCGTTCGCTCTTTCGGCTCGATTCGAAACCCAATCCGGTAGTACACCGCCACGCAAACTGTCGGTGCGGTGTGATCCTGCGACAACACCACCCGCAGTCCGTTCGGCAGCTTGTAATACTCCACGGGCACCTGGAACGCCGCTGCGTCCGTCTTGCCGCCGCCGCTCTTTGCGGCACCTTTCTTCTCCTGTGCCGCCGCACACAGCCCCAGCGCCGCGCTCGCCGCCACGGCAAACAGGTTCCGCGCCGCTCGTCTCCATACAAAACTCATATTTCCTCCATCGGATCGTGGTAGATCGGCCTTTTCGGGCACACTTTGCCCGTCCACCCTATGAAAGACGTAACACTTCTCCAGAAGTTTCGCATCCAATGAGAATCCTACGCTTTTCGCTGGTCTTTTTCCCGGCTGAGAGTCGTTTCGAGGCGATTCCACCATGACGCAAAAAATCGTTTCCCCGTTCACCGAAGAAACCGCGCTCGCCAAAGTTCAGGCCGCTGAGAATCTCTGGAACACCCGCGACCCGGAAAAAGTCGTTCTCGGTTACACGCCTGATTCCGTCTGGCGAAATCGTGCTGAATTCCTCAACGGGCGTGACGAAATCAAGGCCTTCCTCCGCCGCAAATGGGACCGTGAACTCGACTACCGCCTCAGGAAAACACTTTGGACATTCAACGGAAATCGCATCGCGGTTACGTTCGAATATGAATGGCACGACGACTCGGGCCAGTGGTTTCGCTCTTACGGCAATGAACTCTGGGAATTCGACCCCGACGGACTCATGCGCCGCCGCATCGCCAGCATCAACGACGCCCCGATCTCCGCCGCCGACCGCCGCATCGGGGTTTAGCTTCGCCCCGATTTGCTATTCGTAACCCGTACTCCAATTTCTGATTTACATCGTTAGGTGCGCCTCGTATAAACTGTTTTCGGGAGCGGGTGGGGACCATGTCGACCGATCGCACAAAAGACTCAGCTCAGGAATTCTTCGCAGAAAAACTCAGTCGGGATTTCGAAGCCCAGGAAGCCAAGCTGAATCACGAAGCGGCCGTGCGCCTCTGCCGTGTCGTTTGGAATCGCGTCGCCGCAGCCGTCCGCGAGAAATGCAAGCAATGGAACCAGGTCACCGGCGAAGAGACACTCACCTGCAAGGAAACCTTGCTCGGCGATCTCCGCGTCCGCTGCGCCGGGCGTCCTCATCAGCTCAGCGTCCACTTTGATCCCGGCAAACTTCTCATCACGCTGAAGAACACCGCTCGCGCCGAACACGAAACCGACGTCATCCTCAACATCGAAGGCCATGCCACCGAAACCGGCCGCGACGCCCATGTCGTCCACAACGGTCTCGTCGCCAACCCCGACACGGTCTTCCTAGCGGAGCTCCGTGTCCTCGCGGGCATGACTCGCCAATAGTTTCGCTCGAAAAATATTTCTTTCCCCAAAGACAGCAGCCCTCGAATGCAATCCAACTATCTCTTCGCAATACTCAAATCGCTCGGAACGGCGCGAACCACATACCTTTGAGGAGACCGCGGGCCGCGGCCGAATGGATAGCAGGTGATCAGCGTTAATGCGTCGTCATCCGTCGGAGCCAGCAACTCCACGTCGTCCGGCTTCACAATGTGAATTGCCTTTACCTGGTACGCGCGGCTGCGAAGCACATGGCTGCGGGAATCAAGCCACTGCAATTCAAGATCGTCGCCTGTCTTCACTCCCTCAAGCCGGCGAAACCAGCTCGTGCGGTGTCCAGCCACCGCAATATTTCCCGCTTCTCCCGGCCGGGCGCTGCTTAGCAATCTGGCTGGGCCGAAGGCGAGTATGCGAGGAGACGCGCCTTCCAGAACAATTTCGTTGTACCCAATCCGCGGAATTCGCAATCTTGCGACGGGATGTGTGTCCGCCCACGGCCAGGGCGGATTCAGTTTTCCGGTTCGTGCGCTTTGGTCCCAGGCCCGTTGAATCAGCAGACACGCGACTTCCGCTTTAGCTCGCAAATACCCCGCCCGAGCCACAAGACAGCTTCCTACGAACAGCATTGCCGCCAGCACGACTCGTAGTACCTTCACGACCGCGCGCCCGCTCGGCGGGTAAGCTGTAGGAGCAGCAAACTGATTATCAAAAGCGTGGCGCCCAGAGCTTCAAGGAAATCGTCCGCTGTGCCAGTGGCAGGCGCGCCGAAAACCTTGTCCGTCTTCCAACCCGCCGGCAGTTCGGTCGGCACTGCAACCGTGTTTGATTCACCGCCCGGATTTGCCACTACTTCTTCCACAGCCACCAGCGAGGTGAATCGTGTCACAAGCCGGTACCGGATTGCGTGCGAAATCACTTCCGTTCGAATGTTTGCCCGCCCACCCTCATCGGAAAGCCGCCACCGATCGATCAATTCGTCCACCCGCTTCCGCGCCCACAACGTCGTAATCCCTGGATGAAATTTCGAAGCGGACGCGTCGAACGCGAAGCTCGCTTCATACGGCTCGTCTCCTGCTCGTGCCGTCAGGTGAACAATTCCTTTTCGCCCCTGCGTGATGCGTCCGTAGACTATCAACGGTTGGTGGAGAAAAAGATCCGGAATTCGTTCGGGGCAAATGTCTGTAGCCTCAACCCCTTCAAAGGATATCTTCACGTCCGTCAGCACCGGGCTTTCAATCGTTTCAAGCAGCCTGCCCATTTGTTCGCGAATCTCGCTAACGTCCGCGATGTGCGTAAAGCTGCCGCGGCCGTATTGCGCCATCTTTGTCGCGAGAAAGAAATTCGGTGCGCTCCCGATGGCTACAGTATAAAGGCGAGCTCCGCCCAAATCGCGTCGCAGCGCTGCAAAGATCTCTTCTTCGTTGCCCAGATCTCCGTCCGTCAAAAGCACGATGTGCCTCAGATAACCGGGAATCTCCGGCTTACGCATCAGGTGCAGCAAGGCAGGCAGCATTTCTGTGCCTCCTTCCGCCTCCAGGTTCTTGACAAACCGGCGTGCCGCGGCAAGATTCTCCGCGCTAGCCGCCAGGGGTTCTGCCGCGAATTCCCGGTAACCACTGCTGAATGCCAGGATTCCAAAGCGATCGCCGGGGCTCAGCCGGTCCAGCGCCTGCAACAGAGCCTCCCGCGCTTGCTGAATCGATGTTCCATTCATCGAGCCGGAAATGTCGATCATGTAGAGCATTTCCACCGGCACGCGTTTCGTCGGTTTCACGGTTGGCGGAAAAGCAGCCAGCAGGAAGTAACTTTCTTGCGAGTCTTTGTCTGGCGAAAGAAAAAGAGCCGTCTTTGGCTGCGCGCTGTTTCCTTCTCGTAGCTCCAGAACAAAATCCTTGTTTGGAATCGAGGTCCCTCGCGCCAGTTCAACGTGCTGGCGCCCGTCCGCCAGCCGCGTAACCTGAATCGCGTGCGAAACGCTCTCCACCGCTGCAGCGTTGAATCCCGTGTCGAGGTCGACCGCAACCGAGATGTCGTGGCCGTCTCGGCTCTCCGGGTTGTTCACAATCGGGGTAATTCGGGACGCATCGGGCACGGCATTTGTGTCGGGAGCCCAGCCCGTTCCTTGCTGACTGATTGCGCTTGTTCCCGGTATATATCGCGGCCCGACTACCATCGGAAACACCAGCCGAATCTTTCCTTCCTCCCACTTCAGCGGCTCTACATATCGCAGCCGCACGTCAATGTGGTCGCCGGGCATGATGTTTGCCACCGACGTCGTAAAAATGTTTGGCCGTTCTTCTTCCACCAGCGCGGCGTGCTTGCCCTCCGACTTTGCCGCTTCATAGACGCGTTTTGCTTCTTCCCTCTCTTTGATCACGCTTCGAATGACCCGATTGCCAATCCGTATTTCCAGGTCATACACCGCCGCGTCGTGCGGTAGAGGAAAAATGTAAACCGCTTCGATTGGCGCCGTGCTGTTGTTAACGTACTGCTGCGTGACGGCCGCAGCCGCGACCAATCCCCTTACGTCGAGCGAAACGTCGGTGTGAACCAGCGGCACCGGCTCGTATCGTCCTGAAATCGCCGAGCTGTAGCAAAGCGATCCCTCCGTAACGCGAGGGATGGCGCCATCCCTTTGCCCGGCCGATGCCACTGCCGCCAGAATTGTCACAGCTGCAAGCAACGCCCACACAAATCTCCGCGCGACCCACTTTGTGAACCAGCATCCACCCGTAGAACGCATAATTCCTCCCCCTACTCGACGTCCGCCGGAGGGAGGAATGCAACCACCACGCCAACAGAAGCTGGTGCAGTTCGATTCACGAAGTCTTGTTGATCCAGTCTGTTAGGAGGAGAGAGCAGTTCTGCCCGAAGTCCTGGCTGTGTGGCAGTGCCCACGTCCGTGGGTGGACAGATACGGTTTGACCCGCGCGTCTCCCCACATAGTCAGCTGCGTTTAGTAGACAGCCCGATGTTGCACAGTTTCTTTCGTGGTGAGAGAAAAGCGGGGCTCGGGCTGAACTTCACCGAGAATCAGGCCAGCGACATAGTCGCCGAGCGCCGGTCCATGTTTGAACCCGTGCCCCGATCCGCCGCCCGCAAACCATACGTTCTCCATCTCCGGGTGACGGTCGATCAGAAAATCTCCGTTCGAAGTGTTTTCGTACTGGCACACGCGCGTTTCCGCAATCGGCGCATCGCGCAGGGCAGGGAATCGTTTCGCAAGGTACTCCCGCATCGCGCTCGCCGATTCTTCTGAAACCACGCGCGATTGCGTATCCGGGTCGACCGCAGCGCCGTGCGCATCCAGCGCAATCTTCAGTCCCCGGCTCTCGATGTCTGGCATTCCATAGCTTTCATCATTCTGAAAAAGAAAAGTCGGCAACGCTGGTGGTGCAAAGCGAGAATCGCCGGCCGGCAGCCCAAAATAGAAAACTTCCTGCCTCGTCACAAAGAGTCTCGGCCCTACAATCTCTGGAAAAAGTTTTGCTAGCCACGACCCGCACGCAAAAACAAATTGCCCCGCCGAAATCTCCTCACCGGATTTTGTTTTGATCGCCCGAAGCGGCCCCTTCGCTTTGGGCCGCTCAACAAGCGCGTGAACGAATGTCGCCCCGCGCCGCCCCGCCTCAGCCACCGTTGCCGCCACCGCCCGCCGCGCCATCAACACACCGCTCTGCGGCTCCAGAATCGCGCTCCGAATTCCGTCCAAGCCAATCTGAGGAAATCGCGCGCGCAGCCCTGCCAGATCCAAATCCTCAAACGCCACACCACATTGTTTTAGCGTCGCCCGCGTCTCGTTCAGTCGCGTCTGGTCTTCGCCTGCAAGCCACAGCACGCCCGTCTGCTGGAATAGTGCGTTGTCTCTTGTCGCAGCGAATAGTTCCTTCCACTGCGCCAGCGATCGCTGCGACCAGCGCGTGTAAATCTCGTCTCTCCCATACCCCATTCGAATAATTCGCGATTCATCGCCAGAACTCGACCGCGAATGCCCCGGTCCATACGCTTCGAGCAACGCAACGCGCTTCCCGCGCCGCGCCAGTTGCAGCGCCGTCCACGCGCCGAAAACGCCCGCGCCCATCACTGCCACGTCGTAGGTTTTCATGATTTGGAAAATGCACCGGCAAGAATCTTTGCCCAGTGCGAAAGATGATTCAGCGATTCATCATGCGTGGGGTCCAGATGCAGCGGCGTCACGCTCACATCTCCCGCAAACACCGCCTCATAATCCGTATCCGGCTCCACGTCTTTTTCAATCTTCTGCTCGAAAATCCAGTAATACGTCCGCCCCTTCGGATCTTTCCCTTCCGAAAGTTGATTCCGCGTAATCTTTTTTGACTGCCGCGTAAACCGTACACCGCCTTTCCATGGCTCCGGCACATTGATGTTCAGCAGCACCTGGTCCGGCAATCCCTCTTTCATAATAATTTCCGCCGCACTCCGTGCGATTTTCGCCGCGTTCGAAAAATTGTGATTGGTTTTTCCCGCGCAAAGCGACATCGCCACCGACGGGATATGGTGCAGCGCCGACTCTCGTGCCGCGCCCACCGTTCCGGAGTAATAGACGTTCTCTCCCATGTTCGCGCCATGATTGATTCCGGAAATTACCAAATCCGGCTTTTCCGGCAAAAGTTTGTGCAGCGCTACAATCACGGCGTCAGCAGGCGTCCCGTCCACCGCCCAGTGCCACTCACCTTTCGGATGACACACAATCGGCTGCCGCAGCGTCAACGACTGCGCCGCCCCGCTCTTCTCTCCATTCGGCGCCACAATACTCACTGTCGCCCAGCCCTCAAGCACCGCCGCCAGCGCCTTCAATCCCGGCGCGTCATATCCATCGTCATTCGTCAGCAGTATGTGTGGGATTTTATTGGCGGGAGACATGGATTATAAAAATGGTCGGGGCGCCCGGATTTGAACCGGGGACCTCACGCACCCCAAGCGTGCGCGCTACCAGGCTGCGCTACGCCCCGACTGACACAAAAGCCGCG
>Ga0137410_10003172_pt1 | contig 11145 bp, 10 predicted proteins | sample CZODoug1_16funga_FD_108878 | JGI IMG/M metagenome (GOLD analysis project Ga0137410, IMG submission 108878) | Vadose zone soil fungal communities from Angelo Coast Range Reserve, California, USA - CZODoug1_16fungal (Illumina Assembly) | ecosystem: Environmental > Terrestrial > Soil > Vadose zone... | reverse complement strand
CTGCGCGGCCGAGCCCGTAGATCGCGGCGAGGACCGCAACGTGCCAGTACTGGATGCGGCCGCTCCAGACGAGGGCGGCCAGCACGAACGCCTGCAGCTGCATGGCCGTCTGGCTGATGAGCAGCACCCTCCGCTTGGCGAAGCGGTCGCTCAGAACGCCTCCAACCGGTGACAGCAATAAGATAGGCGTGAACTGGAGCGCGCTCACGATCCCGAGCTGGAGGGGCGACTGCGTCAGCTCGAGCACCAGCCAGGCCTGCGCCACGCTCTGCATCCAGGTCCCGATCTGGGAGATCAGCTGGCCGATCCAGAATAGTCGGAAATCACGATGACGGAGGGCGCCGAGGCGGACCGGCCGAGACGCCGGCGCAAGCCTTCCGACCCCCTCGGTAGCTTCCGGGCGCCCGGACATTGCCTCGACTGTACACGCCCTCGGCTCGAGAGTTACCGGAAACCCGGCCCACCACTGGAACGAGCCCCGGGACCGAGCTTGAAAACAATCTACGTGAAGCGACGATCGCCGCGCCTGGAACGAAACTGTTCAGTGGTCACAAGAGCGCGATCACGCGGCACTGAAGCTGTAATTCGCCGATCCGCTCGCTCGCCGCACCGCGCCGCTCACTTCACGCTGCCCGCCGTGAGGCCGCCAACCAGATGGCGCTCGATCATCGCGAAGAGCACGACGACCGGCACGATCGCGATGACCGAAGCGGCGAAGAGCTGGTTCCAGTGCTGGACGTACGCCGTCACGTACGAGGTGATGCCCACCGTCAACGGCTTCCGGGACGGGTCGGCCATGAGCGTGAGCGCCACGATGTACTCGTTCCAGGCGGCGATGAAGGCGAAGATCACCGCGGTGACGATCGCGGGCAGCGAGAGCGGCAACACGACCCGCACGAGCGTCCGCAGCCGGCCGCAGCCGTCGACCGCCGCGGCCTCCTCGATCTCGCGGGGGATGGACGCGAAGAACGCGCGCAGGATCCAGATGGCGAACGCGAGGTTGAAGGCGGCGTTGGTCAGGATGAGTGCCGCGTACGTATCGACCAGGCCGAGCTCGAAGAACTGGCGGTAGAGCCCGACGACCAGCGCCGTCGGCGAGAACATCTGGGTGACCAGGACGACCAGCAGGAACGCCGAGCGGCCCGGAAACCGGTGTCGCGCCGTGTAGTAGGCGGCCGGCGTCGCGGCCAACACGACGATGGCCGTGGACGTCAACGCCACCACCAGCGAGCCGTAGAGCCACCCGTGAAAGCTCGGATCGCGGAGGACGTCGAGCACGTTGCCGAGCCGCCACTCGATCGGCGTGAGCCGCGGCGGCGTGATCCGCAGCTCCCGTTCCGGCTTGAGCGCGGTGCAGACCATCACGGCGTAGGGCGCCAGCACGACGAGCGCCAGCGCGAGCCCCGCGCAAGAGAGCGCGGCGCGGCGAGCCACGCGCCGACCCGAGCGCCTCACGCTCACGCCTCGGCCTCCCGCCAGGACATCGTGCGCAGGTAGAAGAGCACGGCCAGCAGGATCACGAGCACGTTCACCACGCCGAGGGCCGCGGCCAGCCCGACGTCGCGCAGCGAGCTCTTGAAGGCGATCTTGTACATGTAGGTGATCATCGTGTCGTGGGCGAAGCCCGGGTTGCGATCGTTCAAGGTCCACACGATCGGGAACGAGTTGAACACGTAGATCACGTTCAGCACGACGGCGACGAGCAGGGCCGGCCGCACCAGGGGCAGCGTCACCGACCAGTAGGTGCGCCACGCGGAGGCACCGTCCACCCACGCCGCCTCGTACACCTCGCCCGGGATGGCCGAGAGCCCGGCCAGCACGACGTAGGTCGTGAACGGCAGCGACACGAAGATGCCCACGGCGATCATCGCCGCCATCACCGTTGCGTCGTTGCCGAGCCAGTCCACGGGCGCGGCGACCAGGCGCAGCGAGAGCAGGACGTGATTGAGGATGCCGAAGTAGTAGTCGTAGATCCAGGCGAAGAGCTTCGCGGTCATGATGAGCGAGGCCGCCCACGGCACGATCAGCGCCCAGCGCACGAGGCGGCGGCCCGGGAAGTCTTCGGTCAGCAGCTGGGCGAAGCCGAGCGAGAGGACCACCGTCACGAGGACGATCGCCGCGACCCAGAGCACGGTGTTGGCGACGACGGTCGGCAACGCCTCTTGCTCGAGGAGCCGCGCGTAGTTGGCCGCGCCCACGGAGCCTTGACGGACGCCGGTGAAGGAATAGCGGCTCAGCGAGGCGCGCACGAGCGCGACGGCCGGATAGAGAACGACAGCGGCGATGAGCGCGAGGCTCGGGCCGAGCCAGAAGAGCGCCTGCCAGCGGCCCACGCCGCGACGGCGCCCGAGCCCGCGCTCCGGCGTCAGCGGCTCAGGCCTTCTCAGCGGCTCCCGGCCGCCGCGACGGCGTTCTTCTGGAGCTGATCGAGCACCTGCTTGGGATTGCCGCCGGGCTGGACGGCCAGACCGATGTTCTGCTGGACGTCGAGCTTCACCCGATCCCACGCCGGGTCCGTGGTGGGCACGAGCCGGGCGTTGGGCAGTGCGTCCAGATACGGCTTCAGCTTCGCGTTCGAGCTCATCTGCTGCAGGCCGGACTTCGTCACCGGCAGGAAGCCCTCGGCGGCGATCCAGCGCGTGATGTTCTCCGGCTGATAGTAGAGGTCGAGGAACTGCTTCACGGCATCCTGGTTTCCGGTCTTCTTGAACGCCATCAGGTAGTCCTCGACGCCGAGCGTGACCGCCTGGCCGGTGGCGGTCGGCATCTCGGCGATGCCATAGCTCACCTTCTTCTCGGCGTCCAGCTGGGAGGCGAGCGGGCTGAAGCCCATCACCATGCCCACCTTGCCGTCCTTGAAGAGCTGGAAGGCGCCGTCGGTGCGATTGGTCTTGCCGGGATTGATCTGCGTGACGCGGTGCCGATTGGCGAGATCAGCGAGGAACCGCAGGGTCTGGATGTTCTTGTCGCTATTGATGGCCCACCCGTCCCCCGACTTCCAGTCGCCGCCGTTGTTCCACATCCAGATCGCCCATTCGGCCTGCGCCTCCTCGGGGCCGAGCGGCAGCGCATAGCCGATGACGCCGCCGCCGAGGGCCTGGATCTTCCGCGCGGCCTGCACGAACTCGTCCCAGGTCTTCGGCGGCCCGGCCAGGCCGGCGCGCGCGAAGAGGTCCTTGTTGTAGAAGAACGCGCGCGCGCTCGACAGGATCGGGAACCCGTAGAGCTTGCCCTGATACTCACCGCCGCGCGCGAAGGCCTCGATGAAGTCGTCGCGGGTCTTCGCCGACAGGACCTCGTCGGCCGAGTAGAGGAGCTGGTCCTTGGCATAGCTGGAGAACGAGTTCAGATTCAGCACGTCCGGCGGCTGGTTGCTCTGGATCATCGTGCTGAGCTGCTGGTCGATCGAGTTCCAGTCGATGATTCTCAGATCGACCTTCACACCCGCCTGCTTGGTGTACTGCTCCGACAGGCCTTGCCAGAAGGGCTTCGTGTGCTCCTTGCTGTACTCCGCGATCACCACGGTGATCGACTTGTCACCGCCGCCGGATCTCTCGGGCCCGCGGTCGCACGCGCCGAGCACAAGCGTGGCGGCGGCGCCGAGCGCCGCCAGAGCCGTGAGAGCTCGGGTCATAGGCCGTGTCCCCTCCCGGCGGTCCCGCCGGCCGCGGCGGGCCCGTCCACGCCAACATCTTAGCCGGGAGGGGGACAATGTCGGCTATTTCGCGTCGAGCTTCGCGCCGGCGTTCTTCCGGCTCAGACCATGCTCCGCGATCTTGTTCAGCATGGTCTTGTAGCTGATCCTCAGGACGGAATCGCCGCGCAGTTGACCCGGACGAACGGACCGTGGCGTCGTACCGACCGGGCGTGGATGGCACGAGCCACGAGGTCCTTTCCGACCCCGCTTTCTCCGCGCAGCAGGACGGCTGCATCCGTATCGGCAATATTTTCGATGATGGTCCGAATGGCGCGCATCTGCGGGCTCCACCCGAAAACCGCGACGCCGTCGACGAGATCGTGCTCGCCAACGTCACCGTGGACCGCCGCACCGTTCCCTGCGTCAGCTCGTTCAGTCTTCAAGAGCCCCTCCTCTGAGAACCATGAATCTGAGCGCCGGCGCGAGCTCGGGGTCCTCCTCCTGGAGGCAGGTCGGTGCCGGAGAGACGGATCCCGCGAGTCGAGTGATCCAGACCGGCCGCCATGCTCGGCGGCCGCCCTGCGGGGAGGTTCAGGCGACCGGAGGACCTCGGGGCTGATGCGAAGCGAACGCCGGGCTCGGCGAGAGCCCGTCGTCGCCCGATGGGACGGCCCAGATCGGGACCCAGTGCGGCTCGAGCGCGCCCAGCGGGCGCGTGTCGGCCGCGCTCGAGGTCGACGTGATGCGGACGATGACGTCGTCGAAGTCGGCATCGTCCCAGAAGCCCGAGATCCATGTCGGATCGGGCGGGTCCGCGTAGGCCATGAACTGGCTGCCAACGAGCACTCCAACCACCGCCAGCGCGATGAGCCGGCGCCTCATGCCGTGGCGTAACGTACCCGAGTCCTCCGGGGCCTGCAAGCGATCGAGGCCCTCGGCGAGGCAACGAGAACGTTCGAGCCCGCTCATGCACCGTGTAAAGACTCCTGACACGCCGCGGAGCGCCGGTCTCACTCCGGCAGCAACAACTCTGTAGTTCGCTTCACACTGTCCTGCCGCTGGCACGTCGGATGCCAAGCAGGCGAGGGCGTTTGAATTCAGGCGGTTCCGGTTTCGGTCGAGGAGCCGAGACTCCAAATCGTAAGAAAAGTCGACGCCGGCGGGCGGGGGCCGCACTCGGCCCACTCGCTCTCAAGGCCCATTGACGGGCCCGCGCGGCCGACTTAGCTTGAACGGCGACCCAAGCGCCCGACCTCCGGGAGGAGACGCCTCGATGAGGACGAAGACGAGCACGCTCGCCCTTGAATCGCTCCTCGCTGCCCTCGTCGTCCTGGCCGCATCGGGCTGCGCCCACTATTGGGAGCGGCCCGGCGGAGTCGTCGCGGACTTCGAGCGCGAAAGCGCGGCCTGCATCGAGGACGCGAAGCAGAGTCCGTACGGCCCCTCCAGCCTGGAGCCGGTCTATCGTGCGTGCATGCGAAGCAAAGGCTGGAAACGGATCGAGGTGTCCGTCGCCGACACCAATCAGTACAGGGGGCCGGAAGACGACGAAGACTTCCTCAAGCCACCGTCACCGCTGAGCGGCAAGCGCTACTATCAGAATCGCTAGGTGCTACGCTCTGGGCCGATGACGAAGGCGCCGCTGGTTGCCGCAATCTTGTTGATCCTCGCCGGCTGCACCACCACCGCCAATCTCAAGGCCACGCCACTCAAAGAGCAGAGCGCGGTCCAGGTCGAATCGGACCGCAAACGATGCGACGAGTGGTCGAAGGTGACCGGCGCCGTGCTCGCCGGCTTTGCCGCGTGCCTGGTGGCGGGGGGATACGAGACCACCCCGGAGGTCGGCTCGACCTCACAGACCGTGCGGCTGGCCCGCGTGTCGACGGCGCCGGAGCCTACGCGCGTGCTCCTCGAGGTGCTCGATTGCGACGGCCAGGCACGCCGCGAGGCCGAGCGCGATCTGGGGACGATCTCGAGATGGATCAAGGAGAACCTGTTCTACTGGAGGACCAACACCGAGACGCGCCGGCAGGTGTTCGTCGATTGCCTCAAGCCCCGCGGCTACGAGATCGGGAAGGGCTGAGCTCTTTGCGCCGGGCGAGCGCCCCACTCAGCAGGAGACTTCTGCTGCTCGCCTGCGCCGGCATCGTGCCGCTCGCCCTCATGTCCGGCATCGGTCTCCACCTCCTCAGACAGCAGCACCGCGTTCAGACCGAGCGCGTCGGGCTCGAGCTCGCCCGGGCGATCGCCACGGCCGTCGACGCCGAGCTGCGCAGCACCATCTCGGTCCTCGAATCGCTCGCGACCACTTTTGCCCTCGACGGCGACGACCTGCCGGCGTTCCGGGAGCGGGCGCGGCGGGTGCTCGCAACGCAGCCCCAGTGGGCCGGCGTGATGCTCGCCGATCCCGCGGGAGCCCGGCTCGTCGATACACGATTCGGCGCCGGCAGCCAGCTCCCGCCGATCGCCGAGCGCCAGAGCTTCGATCGCGTCGTCCTTACAGGCGCGTCCGCCGTCGGGAGCCTCGCCAAAGGCCCCGACGGATCCTTCCTGTTTCCGGTGCGAGTGCCGGTCGTCAGGAACCGAGCGCTGCGGTACGTCCTGACCGCCATCGTCAAGCCCGAAGAGATCCGCGACGTCGTCGGCAGGCACGGCGTGCCTGGCGACTGGGTCATCTCGGTCTTCGACGCCAACGGCCGGCGCGTGGCGCGCTCGAGGGCGCACGAAGAAAACCTGGGCGGCGAGGCCTCACCTACCCTGCGCGCGCTCGTCGCGAAGCAGGAGCGCGCCGGGTTCGGCGAAACGAACACCCTCGAGGGCGAGCGAATCTACACGCCGTACACCCGCATCGAGCCGAGCGGTTGGCTCGTGGCTCTGGGCATTCCCACGGCACTGGTCGAGGCCGCCAGCTATCGTTCGCTCGCGGTCTACGGGGGCGGCATCCTGCTCTCGATCGCCCTCGGCTCGCTCGCGGCCGTGTGGGTCGCACGGAGCATCAACCGCCCGATGGCGGACCTCCGCGGCGCCGCCCAGGCGCTCGGCCGACGCGAGGCGCCCCGCCCGTCGGACACGTCCATTCAGGAGATTCGTGACGTCGGCGCCGCCCTCGTGGCCGCCTCCCAGGAACGCGCGAACGTCGAGGCGGACCGCGAGGCGCTCTTGCTCAAGGAGCAGAGCGCGCGGGCGACCGCCGAGGCGGCGGACCGCGCGAAAGATCAGTTTCTGGCGGTCCTGTCGCACGAGCTCCGCACGCCGCTGAACGCGGTCTACGGCTGGGCGCGCATGCTGCGTACCGGACAGATCAAGGGCGAGGCCGCGACGGCCCGCGCGCTCGAGGTCATCGAGCGCAATGCCAACGCCCAGGTCCAGCTGGTCGACGACCTGCTCGACGTCTCGCGCGTCATCACGGGCAAGATGCGCCTCGACGTCCGCAAGGTGGATCTCTCGCCCGTCGTCGAGGCGGCCCTCGACGCCGTGCGGCCGGCCGCCGAAGCCAAGGGGATCCGTCTGCAGAGCGTGCTCGATCCGCGCGCGGGGCCGATCACGGGCGATCCGAACCGGCTCCAGCAGATCGTGTGGAACCTGCTCATCAATGCGGTGAAGTTCACACCGAGGGGCGGCCGGATCCAGGTGCACCTGCAGCGGATGAACTCCCACGTCGAGATCGTCGTCAGCGACACCGGGCAGGGCATCGCGCCGGCCGTCCTGCCCGTGGTCTTCGAGCGTTTTCGCCAGGCGGACAGCTCGAGCACCCGAATGCATGCCGGCCTCGGTCTCGGCCTGGCGCTGGTCAAGCATCTCGTCGAGCTCCACGGTGGAAGCGTCGTGGCGCAGAGCGACGGCGACGCCCAGGGCGCGACCTTCATCGTCAAGCTGCCGCTCACGATCGCGGCTATTCCACCGGGGCCGGTCCCGCGCATCCATCCGACGGCCTCGTTGACCGAGCCGGTGCTGGCCGGCGCGCGGCTGGACGGCCTCAAGATCCTGGTGGTCGACGACGACCCCGATGCGCTCGAGCTGGCGACCGCGATTCTCGAGGCCTCGGGCGCGGCGGTGCGGCGCTGCCCCGCGGCGGCGGAAGCGCTGAGCGCGCTCCGGGAGTGGCATCCGGACGTCCTCGTCTCGGACATCGAGATGCCCGGCGAGGACGGATACGCGCTCATCCGCCGGGTGCGCGCGCTCGACGCGGCGGAAGGCGGGAGAACGCCCGCCGTCGCGCTCACGGCGTACGGACGAACACAGGACCGGATCCTGTCGCTCGCGGCCGGCTACAGCATGCACGTCCCGAAGCCGGTCGATCCGGGCGAGCTGACGGCGATCATCGCCAGCGTCGCCGCCCGGCCTTCGCAGAGGACCCGGCCCTAGCTCGTCATCGCCACGTAACGCGCGCGGCCTACACTGGATCACGCGCGTATGCGGCGACTTCTGCTCGGTCTCGCCCTGGCGATCCTCGCGGCGGTCTCCGCGGCCGCGGCCGAGACGCCGACGATCGTCGTCGAGGACTGGTCGCGCCAGCGACCGGACCGCGCCGGCGTCCCGGACGGCTGGAGCGGCCACAGCTGGGGCAGCCCCAGATTCGAGTTCACCGTCGTCGCCGACGGCCCGACCAAAGCGCTGCACCTTCGCAGCCGCGGCGACAACTCGACGATCAGCAAAGAGACCAAGATCGACGTGAAAGCGTTTCCCCTGCTGGTATGGCGCTGGAAGATGGTGACGTTACCCGCGGGAGGCGACTGCCGCCGAAAGGCGATGGACGACGAAGCGGGTCAGGTCTACGTGACCTTTCCCCGTTTTCCGACGTCGGTCCGATCACGCATCATCGGCTACGTCTGGGACACCACCGCGCCCGCCGGCACGATCGTCAAGAGCGAGGGTAGCGGGCTGGTGACCTACGTCGTCGTGCGCTCGGGCGCGGCCGAGGTCGGCCGCTGGCTGACCGAGTCCCGCAACGTGTACGACGACTACAAGCGGATCTACGGCGAGGATCCGACCGAGACGGTCGGCATCCTCTTCCGCAAACCCTGAGCCGCCGGGCTCAGGCGGGCCGCAGGAAGCGCGGCGAGTACGCGATGACGTCCGTCAGCGGATCGGTGGCGAGCTTCACGAACCACACGAGAGCCAGGCGCGGCCCGCGCGCCCACACCAGATACGCGACGCGGCCCGCAACCACGGCCCCGGTCCACACGAACCACTGGAGCGCCACCGGGGCGGCCAGCTGGCGCAGAGCCTCTCCCGACCAGGCGCCGGACCACACCAGGTTGACGATCGGAATCGCCAGATAGGTGCCGAGGATCATGGTCTTGTTGCGCGTGTTGTAGCCGAGGAGAGTCGCTTCCTTGTCGTGGCACGGCGGCTCGAGGATCGCGTGACCGATCTGCCGCAAGAAGAGGGCCGCCAGGCCGGCCCACATGGCCGTCGTCAGGTCCCAGAACGCGAGCGCGTAGCATCCGAGAAACACGCTCGAGCTCACGATGTGGAAGAGCTGATTGACGGTGTCGCTGTGCGAAGCGACGTGGTCGTCCTTCTTGCGTCGCATCACCTCCGTGTAGAACGACTGCACGGGGCGCGGCACGGGCACGAGGGCCGCCAGCATTTCATGGATCAAGCGCAGTCGCATGGTCTTCTCCCGGCGCGGGTGGTCCGCGCCCAGCCACCAGCCGTCGGCCCGCATCGTGGCCGCGGCGTCGACGAGCTTCGTTTGCAGCGCCGAGTAATCCTTCTCGGTGAAGTCCATCGTTGCCAAGCAGCGGCCGGTGCCGACCCAGCTCAGGGTCACCCCCTCGGCCCGGAGGTAGTACTGCAGGAGCCAGTTGTAGCGCCCGGGCTCGACGAAGAGGACCGTCCACACCGTGGCCAGATGCACCACGCGAATCGGCAGCGCCGCCTCGGCGAGGATCCGATTCGTCGCCTCGGCCCACTGCGCGCACCGGTCGTTCATCTCGTCGTAGAGCGCGGGAGTCGCGGGATCGCTCAACCACCGAAGGAACTCGTTCATCGCGCCCATCACCGTGGGGTGCGCGGAGAAGGTGCCGACCACGTACGCCACGCGCATGGGATGCTCGGGATCGAATCGCCGCATCAGCGCCTTCGTGCCGCACACGACTCCGATCGGCATCCCGCCCGCCACCGTCTTGCCGTACACGACCATGTCGGCGCGCACGCCGAAGTACTCCTGGGCGCCTCCCGCGGCCAGCCGGAAGCCGGTGTAGACCTCGTCGAAGATCAGCGGCACGCCGGCCTCGTCGCACACCACGCGCAGCCGCTGCAGCCACTCGCGGTACGCGGTCGAGGCGTCGCTGGTCTTGCGCGCGCCGCTGGTGAGCAGCACGGCGTCGTTGGGCGGCGGCGCGTTCGGATGGAAGGACTGGATCGGGTTGACGAGCACACCCGCGATCTCGCGCCGGCGCCGGCGAATGACGTCGAGAGACGCCGGATGCAAGTCCTTGAGGGTGAGGCAGTCGTCGACCGCGCGCTCGCTGCCGAGCCCGGGCTGCACGCCGTCCCACCAGCCGTGATAGGCGCCGGAAAAGCAGACGACCAGCTTGCGTCCGGTGTTGAAGCGGGCCAGCCGCACGGCGGCCATGACGGCTTCGGTGCCGCTCATGTGGAACGACACCTCGTCGAGCTTCGAGATCTCCTTGAGCCTCGTGATGTTGTCCGCAACTACTGGGTGCAGCGGGCCGAGCACGAGCCCGAGGTCCTGGGTGCGCTCGAGACCGCGCGCCATCCATTCCTTGTAGCGCGCGACACCGGCCACGTTGACCCCGTAGGAGCCGCTGACGTCGATCGTCCAGTGGCCGTCGAGGTGCTGCAGCCGAGGGCCGTCGGAGGCGGTGACGACCGCGGCGAGGTTGAAGTGCTCGTGCATGTACCGGGCGAACGGAAACGGCACGCGGTTGGCGTCGGTGAAGCGCAGGTCGGAGAAGCTCTCGCGCAGCCGCGCGCCCCAGGCGGTCGACTCGGGATACCGGCCGCGGAAGAACGCGGCCAGCCGCTCGATGCCCGTCCGCCGGCGCTCGGCCAGAGACTCGCCGGCGCCGTCAGCCCGGAAGAACTGGGCGTCGGAATAGGAGTGCGTCCTCACCCACCGGGAAAGAATTCGGAGCAGCGCCGGCGTCAGCGCCCGGGCGCGCCACGTGGAGAGCCAGTTCACGAGCCTCCGCCCCACGACCACCGACGCGGCGACGAGGCACAGCCCCAGAACGACCCAGAGCAAGCGGTTCGGCACGTTCGTCCTCCTCTCGGCGCGCGTCACCCAGCAAGAGCTGCTCGAAACGCTCGACCACACGCGTCCAGTCGACGGCTTCCATCGCGGCCCGCGCCCGCCGGCGCATCGCCGGCAGCGACTCGGGCGCCCGCGCCAGCGCCGTCGTCGCGGCGACGAACCCACCAGAATCGCCCGGTGACGCCAGCACGCCCGTCACGCCGTTCTCCACGTGCACGTGGGCGGCGGCATAGTCGTAGGCGACCACGGCGAGGCCGCTCGCCATCGCCTCGAGCGTGACGTT
>Ga0137410_10003170_pt1 | contig 11150 bp, 9 predicted proteins | sample CZODoug1_16funga_FD_108878 | JGI IMG/M metagenome (GOLD analysis project Ga0137410, IMG submission 108878) | Vadose zone soil fungal communities from Angelo Coast Range Reserve, California, USA - CZODoug1_16fungal (Illumina Assembly) | ecosystem: Environmental > Terrestrial > Soil > Vadose zone... | reverse complement strand
TTGCGGCGACCGGTCGAGCCGCATTCCGTCCGGGGCTAGCTCGGTGGCGCCCAGATTCATCATGTAATGCGTTGAGCCCTGGCGCGTGACGCTCCCTTCGGTGTTTACAAAATATTCGTTCAGGGTAATAAAACTCAATGTAGCGCCAAAAGATTCGATCTCCGGATCGTCTTTGTAAACCGATGTCGCCGATTCCAGCATCTTGACCCACTTCGCAGGCTCGACACCCATCTTCGCCATAGGGCCGATGGATTGCACCGCCGCCGCCTTTGCGAAATCGTCCACGGGCTGTTCGACGTTAAGCTGCTTCAGCAGGGATAGTTTTCCCGAGAGCGCTTCACCGGCCCCTTTGTATGCCTGGTCGGTCGCGAGCCAAATCTGATGCCGGAGCGCCAGTTCGTCGCCATCCAGGGGAAGAATGTCGCTGACTCCCTGGCCGGACTGGTAATAACTGTCGACCTTGTAATTCCCGATGCGCACCAGGGCGCGAAGCAAACGAATCCGCGACCGGTTCTGCTCCCGCAGCGCGCCAAACGCGGCATTCGCCTCAAATTGTTCCACATCGAATACGCGATACTCGATGTAAAACGGAGCACCCACATTGTCCATCTTGAGTTGCGCCTTCGACCGGCCGATTTCCGCTTGGAGCGCGCGCAGGACCGGGTCCGATGCAGCTTCCGTCCCAGCGTGTTTTTCTTGCGCGCGCAGAGTGAACGAGGAGCCGAATACCAAAATCGAGCAAACTGCGGCGATCACCGCAATCGCAAGGCCTGAGCGTCTGTGTCGTTTCAGCATTACTTCACCCCGCCGCTGGAGTTTGTTGCTGGCGCACTGGCCGGGAAATCCTCAAATCCCGGAGGTGGCAGCACGGGAGGCCGCTCGCGAGAGGCCGCGCGTTTCTGCACTTCCATTTCGCTGAACAACATGGCGGGCGCTGAGGCCGAGACCGGCACGCTGCCGGATTCCGCTCCGCAGATGCCGTTGAATACCTGCGTCGTATTCCCCGTGAGCAGTATCCGGTTCAGCGATGCGAGCGGAGTTCCCACGATATCTACGCCTCGCACGAGCTCATCCGGCCGCCCGTCGGCGTACACACGCCACACAATCACCGGAAGCACCTGGAACGCTTGCGGGAGTTCCCGGGTCGTCAGCGTAAATCCGCCCTGGACGTCCTCAAAGTACAGACCGTACGGTTTCCCGGCTTTCTTGACTTCCTCAATCAATTTCCCGCGTAGTTCGGAATCCTTCACCTTCTTGGACGATTCCACGATCAAGTTGCCCTGGCGGCCCGTAGGCATCAGACCCGCCTGACGCCTTCCATGGCCGTTCGATTCGGCAAAATTTGAGATCGGCATGCGCGACATCAGGAAATTCTTTAAGATTCCGTTCTGGATCAGAGATACGCGTTGCGCGGGGACGCCTTCATCATCGTGCGAATAGGAGCCCGCCAACGCCACACCATTCAAAGTATGCAGCGTAGGGTCATCGTAGACGCTCAGAAAATCGGGAAGCACGCTCTGATTCACCTTCTTGGTGAATGTCTGTCCTTCGGTTTCACCACGTTGGCGGTGTCCTTCCAGGCGATGCCCCAGGACTTCGTGGAAAAACACGGCTGCCGCGCGCCCTGACAGAAGCGCGGGCCCGTCGAATGGTTCTGCCAGTGGGGCAGCGCGCAGGGCCTTTAGGTCGATCGCCATCTTTTCTTCTTTAGCGGCAAGTTCCTGCTCGGACGGGAGGCCCTCGGGCTTCGTGGAATCAAAAGTTTCCACGCGCACCAGGTCCATTCCATCCTCGGCTCGCGTGCTGGCTTCCACGACCAGCCGCGCGATGACCCCCGGCGTCTCCACTTTGCTTCCTTCGCTCGAAACGAAATACGAGGTGGACTGCTGGATTTGCAGCGTCACCGACGAACTGTAGACGTCGGGATATTTCCGGAACACCGACGAATATTTTCGGATCTTGTCTTCCCACTCTTTTTGATTGAATGCGATCGGAGCGGTGGGATGATCGAGCTGAGTCTGCGGCGACTCGTGTGAAAAATCCGGCGACTTGTCTTCCTCCTCCGCTTGCACCGCCGTATTGCTGATGACCTTCGCATACGCCGGCGACGCGCGGCGATACTCACGATTGGTCATTTCCCACAACGTACGCGCGATGGCATCGCGGTCGTCCCCCAGCGGAAGTGGACCGGAGGTAATGCCAGAAGAGCGATTCTCGTTGTGCGTATTGTCGAGCACCGGGCTGCCCACACGCATCGTCACGTCGGCCCAGCGGCGGTTCGTCGCGTTGGATGTGACGATCGTTCCGTAAGTCCCTGCGATCTGAAAAATATGCTGATCGTACACCTCATAACTGATGAAGTACGGGGCAGGGTCCGACTTGGAAAGGGAGTCCTTTGCTCGTTCCAGTTCCGCCTGCATGGATGCGAGCAGCGCGCCCGATTCCGGTTCCGGATGCGGCGCACCCCAACTAAGTGCTCCACTGGCCGCAAGAGCGGCAAGAAAAAGGGATCGCATGGAAATAGAGAGAAGGGATTGCCTCATTCGATGATTTGACGTACTTCCTCCTGCTTTGATAGCCGCCAGTGATTGGAATTCCGTTCCCGAAGTGTTTCGGACCTGGATCCGCCGTTGGCCGTTTACGATCGGTCTGTCGTATTGCGGATGGGCTCCACGCTTCAGTTGGAGCCCTTCACTTGCACCCCCGCGGGGGTGAAGGGCTTACGGTAAACGTTCAGCGTAAAAGTCGAGACCGCACCCAGCTAAAGATCGATAATGCCCCGAATCTCTGCGCCGGGCAATTGCTTTTCATTGAACATGCCACCTGATTCGTCAAGGGGGTTCTCTGCTACGCAAGCAAGCGCCAAAGTTGCCCGCTGGACCGTTGACCTCGTGAGGGTCAGGGAACTAAGATGCGCCGAAACCAAATGATGCAACTTCACGCTTTGTAGCGACCGCCTCTTGTTGTGAGCGAATGCGAACCAACAGGCGGGCATGCGCGACGCTACAATGCCGGCCAAAAGGCCTGCGCAACAATAGCGTCTCACGTCCGGATGCCAATCGACAAGCCGACTGGAGGAGACATGTCCGACCGCAGGGAATTTCTGAAACATTTGGCAGGGACAACAACAGGAATTTTCTTCGTCAACTGCGGCCTTCTAAATGCAGCCATCAGCCCTCAGCAGCCCGGCGCCCAGCCCAAACGCCGCGAAGTTTTGGTCGGAGGCCACCGCGCCCTCACGGTTGACGTTCACGCGCATTGTTTCGTCGACGTGCAGGACCTGGTTAAAGACCACGCGGACTCCGCAGCCGCTAGTGGAGGTCCGGCCAACTTCGATGCCCAGATATTATACCCGGCTAGTGTGGAAGCTCGACTGCGGCACATGGACGAACACGGAATCGATATCCAAGCCGTGAGCTTGGCGCCCGCCTACAATTATTGGGCGGACCGAGACTTGGCCAGCCACATCGTCGCACGGCAAAATGAGCAGATCGCCGCGTTGTGCGCGTCTCACCCGGATCGCTTCGTGGGACTTGGCGGGTTGGCATTGCAACAACCCGATTTGGCTGTCGAGCAAATGGAGCACGCCGTCAAGAAGCTAGGCATGCGCGGATTCGAAATCGGTGGAAGCGTAAACGGGGAGGACCTCTCGGCCCCCATGTTTAATCCCTTCTGGGCCAAGGCCGAAGAGTTGGGAGTCCTCATTTTCATCCATCCCGCCAGCTTCGCGGAAGGGCAGCGGCGCTTTCAGGGGAACGGATTCTTGCCCAATGTAATCGGGAATCCCCTGGAGACCACGGTGGCGTTCTCCCATCTGATCTTCGAAGGGACGCTGGACCGGTATCCGGGGCTCAAGATTTGCGGCGCCCACGGGGGAGGCTACCTTGCCTCCTACAGTGGCCGAACGGATCACTGCATGGAGCAGAGCGCGCACTGCAAGCCGGTCAAAAAACATCCCAGCGAATATTTCAAGCAACAGTTGTATTGCGATTCGATTGTGTTTACCGCGGAAGGCTTGCGCCATCTAGTCGCTGAAGTCGGCGCAAGCCACGTCCTGCTGGGATCTGATTTTCCGTTCGACATCAGCGATCCCTTCATGGGCGATCCCCGCGAGGTTGATTCCGTCCTTGGCGTGCCTGAGCTGAGCGCCGCCGACCAAAGGATGATCCTGGGCGCCAACGCCGCCAAGCTGCTGGGAATCAAATCTTAGACTCAAAACTGCTCACGTAACAATTGGACCGCCAATCTGAAACGGAATGTGCCTGTGGATCGCGGGTGCCGCACCCTTACGGTTTTCAAGGGTGCGGGTTTTCGGTCCCGGCACTCGATTCGTTTCAGCGATCGATTCCAATCAGCCCCGTAGCGCGCCGAAGTGAGTTACACATACGAAAAAACCGCACCCTTGAAAAACGCAAGGGTGCGGCACCCAAGCTACTTGCTTGGATCGTGGGAAGAAATGCGGGCAACAGCAATCCCAACCTCCGTCATTCCGAGCGAAGCGAGGATTCCCTCTGCGCCGGGCGTTGAACTTTGATCCCGCACGCGCGATACTCCCCCCATGTACAGCGAAGCCGTCCTCGACCATTTCCAGAACCCGCGCAACGTGGGAACGCTCGAAACTGCGACGGCCACAATTTCCGTTGAAAACCCAGTCTGCGGCGACATCCTTGAACTCTCGGCCCGCATCGAGTCGGGGCGCATCGTGGAAGCCCGTTTCCGGACGCGCGGATGCGTCACTGCGATGGCGTGCTCGTCCTTATTGACGGAATTGCTGCGCGGTAAGTCTCCGGCAGAAGTGCGGGCCATCACTCCCGAACAATTGTCGGACGCTCTGGGCGGCCTGCCTCCAACCACGTTCCACGCCGCACAACTCGCGCGCGACGCCGCACAGGCGCTGGCCGCAAAACTCAAATAAAAAGATTCAACACAAAGGGCACGGGGAACGCGGAGAAAGAAAAATGATCTCGGCTTCTCTCTGTGCCTCCGTGGCTAGTCCTCATCCTTTTTGATCGTGTGGCGCAGCATATCCGGGTCGTTCAGGTTGAGCACCACGCCTTCTTCGTCCGTGGGGACCTCCAGTACGTCGGCCGAGTGCGCCCAGACCACCGCACGCGCGCCCTTATCGGCGGGAGCAGCAAGCAATTCCCCGTACAACACACTCGCAAAAATCACCGGATGGCCGCGCCTCCCGTTGTAAATGGGCAAAACGATAGACTTATGGTTCAAGTAAAATTGCGCGACCAATTCGCCGACCAACCTCGCACTCACAAGCGGATGATCGACCGGGCAGAGCACGATCCCTTCGGTTTCGATCCCCTCCAGGCTTCGTATCCCCGCGCTGATGGACGACAGTTGGCCCTGCTCCCAACTAGGATTCACAACAACCAAAGAGGCGTCCAGCTTCGCGATCGTGCGAATCTCCTCCGCGCCCGCGCCGAGCACGACGCGAGTCACGCCAATGCGCGAGTGTCGCGTGACTTGAATCAGATGTTCGAGAAAAGTTCCTTCTCGGTAGGGAAGCAGCGCTTTCGGTCGTCCCATCCGGCTGGAAGCCCCGGCGGAGAGAATGACAGCAGCGAGCAGACAGCCCCCTTCACGTCACTGAAGCGGGTGTGGCGTTTACGTGATTCACGGCCTTGTGGGAGAGATTGGTGGCGCCGCGGCGGATGGCGATAAGTTCCGCCGTAATGCTGATGGCGATTTCCTCGGGTGTGAGCGCACCTATGTCGAGGCCCACCGGCGCATGCACGTTCGCGAACTTCTCCGGCGCAATGCCATCTTTCTCGAGCGCGCGATAAACGGACAGAACCTTGCGCTTGCTGCCGATCATTCCGATGTAGCGCGGCGAAGTTCCGACGGCCCAGCGAAGCACGTGCATGTCGTCCTTGTGCCCGCGCGTGACGATCACCATATAGGTCGCGGCGCTGGGCTCGATCTTCGCAAACGATTCTTCAAAGCTGGTGTAAATCTCCCGCGCCATCGGAAAGCGCTCGCGGTTGGCGAACGATTCGCGATCGTCGATGATGCCGATGGCGAATCCAGCCGTGTGCGCCGCGTTCGCCAGCGCGATCGAAACATGCCCGCCGCCGAAAATGTACAGCACCGGCTGCGGCAAGATCGGCTCGACAAAAATCTCGAGCGTGCCGCCGCAAATCAGACCGTTATCGTAGTTGGCCTCGTTGTTCAAACTGAAGGTCATCTTCCGCGGCGCTTCGGCCTGCATGACTTCCTTCGCGGCGGCCCAAACTTCGGCTTCGACGCATCCCCCGCCAATCGTTCCCGCAATCGAGCCGTCTTCGCGAACGAGCATCCGCGAGCTTTCATAGCTCGGGATCGAGCCATTCGTGTGAACGATGGTCGCCAGCGCCCCGCGTTTTCCTTCATGGCGGAGCTTTACTACTTCTTCAAAAAGATCCATAGGGAAGCGCCTGAAAATCGCGTGTCGGCTCTACTTGTTTACCCTGAATCCGGAAGGGGAGCCCACATAAATCAAGATTACGGCGCGGGGTCCCGCGTGTCAACCACGCAGGGGCCGGAGGGGCCACATTCCGAGAATACTGTCATCAGGACCAATGCCAAAGATGCCTGTCGCGAGTATCATCACGGCCCATGCAGGTTAGGTAGGATCGTGGCAACGATCTATCTTCTGGGTCTCGCGGTCGGACCATTCTTACCAGAGACTCGTAGCAAATCGTTGCCGGAAACTATCTAACTAACGGGGTAGCGTGATCACCCCGAAAGGTCTCCGCCTTCATAAACCCAGCGAGTGAAGTTTGCTCGGCGTTCATCCGTGTGCAATCCGCAAACGACGGCGGAGTTTCCATTAAGGCGCATTCCCGATCCACCAAAGAACCTTGGCCAAGATTTTCCACTCGTGTTTGCCATCCAGAACGATCGATTCGTACTCTCTGTTCTCCGGCTGTAGCACCTCCGTATGGTGGTAGTGCTGCAGGCGGGTCACGATCAATCCCATGTCTCTATGCCACGCAATTACGATTTTACCGCTAAGTTTGCCGGGGTCTGTTTGCGATGAGTCCACGGCGAGGATGTAGCCGTCGTGGATCAATGGCATCATTGATTTTCCTCGCACCCGCAAGCAAGTTGTCGCAGATGGGTGCGGGCACCAATTCTTCGGAGCTGCAATCACGTATTCAACTGGCGCGTCGTGAAGTGTCGCCGTCCTGTCTCCCCTTTCGCCATGGGACGCCGCTACAACCTCCTGTAAGGGAATCGCTACCAACTGCGGAGCCTTGGAGGTCTTAAGACCACTCCCCGCGCTCGCGATTTGAAAGTTGAGGGCGCCGGTCCGGCTGAGTTGCCTGCCGATTTTTGGCATGACGCGCCTCAAGTCTTCGGACCGCAGGCCGGCTCGACCCCAAAAATACCAACAAAGAGGAGCTCCCGCGAGATTTCCAAGCTCAATGTAACCACCGGCAGTCGGCTCGTGCAAGCCTCGCTCCCACCGGGATATGCACATTGCCGAAGAGTGGAGCCGTTGTCCAAAAGCATCCTGACTCAGATTTAGGCGCTGACGTAACTCGTAGACAGTTGTCGCCCATTCCGATTTAGGGAAAATTTTCGATTTGGCACGCGACTTTCGCATTGTGTTGTTGCTCTTGGCGCTCCGCCGGAGTCTCCCGCGGAAATCGGCGCCGAAAAAGCCTTTGGAAAAGACGCGGAGGGGAGCGGTACAAACCACTTTTCCCCTCCGCCTGGAAATCCCGCAAACCCGGCGGCATTTCCACTTTCCCACGCCACGGCCGCGACGGCGCGTCCCCTGCCCCCAGAGCAGGTTCAGAACCAGACCGCGAGCGCTAACTCATGGTCGGACCAAGAACGGGGGACAGATCACTCTCAGCCAGGCAATTTTCGGTTTTCGTCTTGCGGAAAGCTTGGGTCGCAGTGCCTCTCGGACCTCGCGCGCCCTCCGAAGTTGGGAGGCCTGGAGTTCGCTGGCGAGGAAGAGCAGCCGCTCGACGTTCGAGTAGCGCTTGGTCATATCTGGTATGAGGCGAGTTGCCAGGAACGCCTCTGCTTGCTCCCTAACCTGCAGACGTCGGCAGACTTGCAGCGTCCTAGCGAGGCAGAGCAACCACTCAAAATCCAGATCGTTCTTGGTCTTGTTCGAAGCCAGCTGGAATGACAACAGCATCTCCTCTCGATCTCTGAGAGGACCCTCAGGATACTTTGACGATATAACGCGGATGTTACAACAGCAATACGGTCAATACCCTAGAACCTTACAATTTCTCCTGTAGCGGACTGCGGACACGCCACGTTTCGGTTCTTGACGGCACACGAAATATTCTCAGTCCACGAATTCAGATCACGAAAATTGGCGCCGGATTTGTCCGAGGGGGGAAACCCGGGGCCGGGGGGTGGAACAGAGGAATTGATTCGACAGCGATCTGCGAGCGCAAACAGCAAGCCAATCACGCAAGGAGATGTGTTCTTCGATATCAAAAGGAAGGCCTTTCGGAGGGTGCCAATTTGCCCGATTGATTTCCCGAGCGGTGCGTGGAGGAGTACAAATTAGCCGCAATAATGTTCACTTAACGATTTGGATCGGGGAGGTGAATACGGGATTTGGTTTTGGGTCGCCGCTTCCTCGGACGCGCGACTCTCTGAGGGGAGAAAGTCTTGCGTTTTCAAGGGTGCGGTTTTTTCCCATGCGCAACCCTCTTCGGCGCGCCATGGGGCTGATCGGAATCGATCGATGAAACGAACCGAGTAGCGGGCCCGAAAACCCGCACCCTTGAACGCCGCAAGGGTGCGGCACCCGCGACCCACAACCAAATCCCGTTTTCAGCTCGGCGATTCCGATCGTTAAGTGAACAGTATTGAAATTAACCGGTTTTTTTTGAAATCGAGAGTCCGGCACATCTCTATTTTTCCCCAATGGGAAGATGCAGCGGACACCTGTACGAAGGGACAGGTGCCTAGGTCCGCACAAGAAACAATCGCGGGTCTCTCATACGGAACCGTTTTGCAAAATAATAGCAGTCGTGGGCGAACATCTCCGCCGTTGGCCCGGACGCTATGAGAACAAGACTCCGAATGTGTTGGCTGTTGGTCACCTTCCTGTGTTTGCCTCTCCTTTCGTGGGCCCAATCCCCTGAATCGAACTATGTGGTTTCCGTCAGGGAACTGAGCATTCCACCCAAGGCCCTTCACAACTTCCAAAAGGGCGTCGAACTTCTGGCAAAAAAAGATACAGCGCGAAGCTTGCCACAATTTCAACGCGCGATCGCGGAATTTGCGAACTTTTACGAGGCCTACTACAAGATGGGAGTGGCGGACCTGAATTTGTGGCGCATCGCGGACGCAGAGCAGGCCTTTCGGAAGTCCATTGACCTGAGCGGCGGACTATATGCGCGCTCGTTGCTTGCTCTGGGTGCGGTCCTCAACTACCAGAAAGAATTTACCGAGGCCGAGGCGGTCATCCGCAAGGGTTTGGATTTGGATCCAACCTCCTGGCCGGGTCATTATTCCCTGGGCTGGTCGTTGTTCGGTTTGAACCGCCTGGAAGAGGCCGAGAAAAGTGTACGCGAAGCGCTTCTTCTGACGACCGATTCCGCGCAACCCCAACTACTACTCGCTGACATTCTGACTCGCGAGAAGGATTATCCCGCGCTGGTGAAGGATTTGGATGACTATCTCAAGCACGCCCCCGACAACCCGACCACCGTCCGGGCTAGAGCCCTCCGAGACAGCGCCCAGCGAGCGCTCGTCGAATCCAATAGCAACACGCCCCCCGCACAGCCAAAGCCCTGATTTCGTGCCTGGAAAAAACCCTTTGAGATTCGCCCCAAAGCGCTGGGGCGCGTGCGATTCGCAGCTTCTGCAAGCCTTCTTATAAGTGGAAGGGAAATGACAACTTGCGGGCAAACCTGGGGCAACTCAGAGGTCGCGGTTCTGAAAGTGATACACCGCGATGGCCAGCGCGCCCAGCATATAAGCGCCCGCATAGCCGATCATGAGGAGACTCGGTACGGAAATATCGGCGAATGGCGAAAATTGAAGGGAGCCTGCAAGAGGCGATTCCATCTCGAATGCCGCCCGCCGCCACACGGCCTCGCTCGGCATTACTAGGCTCGACACGATCCCCACATCCACCAGCCGCGAGCCTTCGGCGAATCCGCTCATCTGCTCGAGCCATCCGCCCAGGAACGCCAGCCCATGAAGGCCCAGAACGATAACGCCATTCGTAAGCGTCGAAAACCATGTGCCGAACATGAATGTAACCGTCAGTGCCAGGACGCATTCCAGAAACACCAGCAGCGCGCCGGCAACCGGATTCTGGGGGACCACTCCTCCGATCCAGTGCGCCTCCGCGATCGTGCCGCCGAACATCAATGCCACATAAATCGCCAGCATTCCGACGAACCCCATCCACTTGCCCACCAGCACTTGCCAGCGCGCGATCGGCTTGGTGGCGATGGCATGAATCGTGCCCGAATCAATTTCTCCCGAGATCGTGTCCACCGAAGTCAGGATGGTCATGACGACGGCGAGCAAATCCACAGTGTAGAGTCCGATCATGAGCATGCCGCTCAATATCTGATACCGGAGGAATGGCGGCATGGAACCCCGGCTAAAGTCCGCCATCTGGTAATGCAGGCCGATACCAAACACTCCGAGAAAGCCGATCCCCGCAAGCAGCGCGGTCCAGAGAATTTTCTTGCGCGCAGCCTCGCGAAACGTCATTCCGGCTATGATCCAGAGAGCCATCACAATCCTCGATCTTCGCCCATGATCTTTAGAAATAAATCTTCCAGCGAAAGGCGCTGGGGGGTGAACTGGTAGACATCGGCGCCCGCCGCGACCAGGTGACGCAAAATATCGGGCAGGACATCCTGCGAGCGCGTCGTGAGCGTAAGCTGCTCCCCATCAATCTGCGTCGACGTGCTCCACTTCGCGAGGCCGCCAATCGCTTCCGGAGTAAGCTTCCGAGCGCGAGCCACGACGCGAACCTCTTCTCCATTTTGTGTTCGCAGGTCGCGGCTGGTAACAACTTCGCCGTCCCTGATGAACACAACCTCGTCGCAAGTGATTTCAATTTCGCTGAGGATATGTGAGTTCAGAAAAACCGTGGCGCCGCGGTCGCGTTGGGCGCGAATAATATCGCGCACGAGTCGCCGGCCCATGGG
>Ga0137410_10003169_pt1 | contig 11153 bp, 12 predicted proteins | sample CZODoug1_16funga_FD_108878 | JGI IMG/M metagenome (GOLD analysis project Ga0137410, IMG submission 108878) | Vadose zone soil fungal communities from Angelo Coast Range Reserve, California, USA - CZODoug1_16fungal (Illumina Assembly) | ecosystem: Environmental > Terrestrial > Soil > Vadose zone... | reverse complement strand
GGTTTTCGAAAAACGTTCCTGGTGTTAATCCTGATTTTTGTATTCCTTTTGTGGTCGCCGTGGCGCCCTTTGCTCTGTCCGGTATTCGGCGTTTGCCCTGGTCCTGTTGTGCGTGCTGATACTTCTGCCCAGCCAAAGCCTCAAGGTCCTCGGGTAAAGCATTCCAAGCGCCTCGCGTCAACTCCTGCTCCGGTTCAAATTCCAGAGGAGCCCCCGGTTCAAGCTGCGCGCCGCCCGTAGTCTCTTCGAAAAGACATTCCCACGGTCGTCGCCTGGAAATCGTGAGTGATTCGAGAGCGGGCAGGAAGCCGTTAAGCAATGGAGGCCCTCCAGAAGCGCACCTGAGGTGTCAAGGGGCACGGTCAATCGCATGGGCTGTGGCGCAAGTTGGAGCAAAACTTCTAGGGAAAAGGGGGATGTGGTGCGCGGAGGTTGGGCCGAGTTACCAGGCGACTGCCAGTGAACCCTTCGGCTTGACTAACCTTTCCAATTATCCCCGATTCGCTGCTGAGCCTTCTTAATCGTGCGATCGACATACTCCTGTTGCCGTTTCGCATCTCCTTTGTGCGTAAGATCACGCGATGCGACCGCATTACGCGCCTCATTTTCCGGGACGCCGTGGGCCACGTAGACGGCATACGCGAGATCCACGCGCGTCTGGTCGCCGCCGTAGATTGCCTTTGCCCGGAAGTCTTCGATGCTCTTCAGATTCGAACGCCTAAGCCTGCGGCACTGCAAAGAAGCGGGAGCCGCCACCTTGGATCTATCCGCTTCGCATATGCCTTTCACTTCCGCGAGAAATGCGACTGCTTTTGAATAGACAACCCCTGTTGCCTCATGCAGCCGGTCGTACGGAAAGGTCCCATCGGTTTTTCGGTATTTGTCTTTGCGATTCGTAAATCCCGCAAGTCTTCCATAATGCCGCCAATCCGCCGAGGCAAGGCCACCGCCATAACGAGACGCTAGCAGTCGTGCTGCAAGCGTAGAAAGATGTTTCGGCAGAATCTGTCCGTGGCGCAGCCATGCTTGAAAGTTCCCCGGAGAAGTTTCAAGAACAACCGCTGGGGCAAAGCCTTCTGATTTCAAACGCTCGACGACCTGGATACTGGCATCGTCGATTAACGAAAGACTATGCTCGCCGGCCGGGCGGATGTAGATGTGCCGGCCTTCAGCGTTTTTCAAGCGTAGCCAAGAAACGGAGCGAAGCAGCGTGTCGAGATTCCAAAGACGCGGGAGCATCGCTCCCTCCGCGGCGTTCGGATCGAAAAGGTCGATTTCGAAAACCTGTACGCCCATCGCGCAACTCTGCTTCTCGACTGCTTCGAGGGTAAGGCTGGTGGCCATTTCTTTTTGACTTGACAAGGGCACCGCACGAGCGTAATAACGTACCCTGGTCATAAACAGTATGTATGTATAGTACCATTGGTTGGCATACAGCAGGGTAAAAATGTAAACCGATTGATTCCGCGCGTTGGTAATAGCGAATGCAAGAACTTCAGCAAGTGACCGAACGCCGCAATGAAAAGCTGGTCCGGGAATTGGGACCGCTGGTCGCTTCCTGCCTTGAAGATCATCACACCGAAGATATCTTGCTGAACGCCGATGGGCGGGTATGGGTGAAACGCACGCACCAAGATTTTGAAGTTGTGGGGTCGATGCTTCCCGCTCAAGCCTTGAGTGCGTTTGGCACCATTGCGGCGATTCGCGATACGGTCATCAATCACGAGAACCCCATTCTGGAAACGGAGCTACCTACGGATGGCAGCCGGTTTGAAGGATTGATTCCCCCTGTGGTCCGCCAACCAGTATTCGCGATTCGGCAGCGCCCTCATCGCGTATTCACCCTCACTGACTACGAAAGCGCGGGAATACTTACAGACAAAAGTGATGAGCTGAACCGCCAGCGGCATCGAGACTATTTTGTGGAGCTGGTACGCGGTAAACGTCACGGGGAAGTGATCCGCGCCGCGATTAGACAGCGGAAAAATATCCTGGTTGCCGGATCAACGGGTTCCGGCAAAACAACCTTCATTAATGCGGTTCTTGACGAACTGGCGGGCATTTCGCCGGACGACCGCGTGCTCATTATCGAAGACACGCCCGAATTGCAATGCAACGTAAAGAACTCCGTTGCATTACTCGCGGTGGGACGCGTGTCGATGCTCGATTGCCTGCGTGCCTCTATGCGCCGGAAGCCGACAAGGATTGTCGTAGGAGAGGTGCGTGGAGCGGAAGCGCTGAGCATGTTGAAAGCGTGGAACACCGGCCACCCAGGGGGCGCGGCAAGCGTACACGCAAACGACGCGCACGGGGCTCTGATTCGGCTCGAAAGTCTGGTGGCGGAGACTACAGCCGCGCCGCAGCAGCAATTGATTGCTGAAGCAGTGAATGTGGTCGTCTTCGTGGACGGCGAGCCAAGTATTCGCGCGGGCCGTAAGGTCCGCGAGGTGGCGGTCGTCATGGGTTACCGCGATGGGAATTACGAGCTGGAATACGTGTAGGGGGTTCCATGGAAAACAGCACGCAACCGACCGGAATGGAATCTCCGCATGGCGCGAGCCAGCTTTGGAGCGTCTTGTTTGTCACGGCTGCCGCGATGGTTGCTGTGGCCGCGCTTGGTCTCCTTCCTGGGGTGCGGATATCGCAGACGAGTTTGCCTGAAGAGGTCCGCGTCGCGCTGGTGGTCCTCGTTATGGCATTAGGTTTTTCGGGTGTGCTCGCGAGCACGTTGTTGAATCTGCCAGACACATTGCGGCGGGCAGCGTTGGTGTTGTTTGCGACCGCATTTTTATGTTCAGGGTTCGTTGCACTAGTGGGTTGGTTTGCCGTCAGTGGAGCCAGTAGTCGCTGGTCTTGAATCTCGACACGAAAGGGAGAATCGAAATGAGAGCATTTACAAGAACTGTGGATTGGCGGCGCCTCGCGGCGCATATAGGTTTGTTAACGTTGGCCTCGGTGTTTTTCAGCGTGCCGGCATTCGCGGCGGGTGGCCAAGGTGGACCCTCTCTTGCGTCATGTCTATATCCGGCACATTCGTTATCGGGATTTCTATCCCGCCAAAAGCCGGTTGTCCGCTCCTCCAACTACAACCCCCGCGACCTGGAGGTGAACCATGCCCCTTGTTGAACAGCGCCGTCATGCGATTGGATTAGCTGACCTGCTTCTCTATGACTCCCTGATTGAAGATGGGATTTTCCTACTGCAAGACGGCGGGCTGCTTGCGGCTTGGAAATTCCAAGGCCCAGATCTCGGTTCGGCGACGAACGGAGAGATGGCGGCGCTAAGCGGTCGCTTGGGAGCCCTGCTCCGACTTGGCGGGGGCTGGATGGTGCAGTGTGACAGCGTTCGCGCCCCGGCTCCCGGCTATCCCGAACATCAAGAGTTCCCGGAATCGGTTACAAAGATCATTGATGATGAGCGTCGCGAGCAGTTCATGTCGGAAGGCATGCATTTCGATAGCGATTACTATCTTTCCCTGACCTACCTTCCGCCCGTTGCCCGAGAAGAAAAGATCAAGGGATGGATGTTTGAGGGCATGAAGAACCAGCGGGGGAATGCCGCGCGTATCGTAGATTATTTCAAGAGCTGCATTGCGAGTTTCGAGGATGTTTTCAAGTCGCTGTTCGCTGTAACGCGCTTGAAAGCGGTACGCGCGAAAGACACTGCCGGCAACCCTGTGGTTCACGACGAATTGCTGCGCTACGTACATCGCTGTGTATCATGGAAAGACCATCCCATCCGGCTTCCCGAATTTCCTGTGTATTTGAACGACATGCTAGCGACGGAGGATTTCGTGGGCGGTTTGACGCCGCGCATTGGGCGTAAGCATCGGCGCGTGGTGGCCATCGATGGCTTCCCCAAAGCGAGCGTGCCGGGAATTCTCGCGGCGCTCGATACGTTGCCGATCGAATACCGCTGGAACACACGGGCAATTCTGATGGACCCGGAAGAAGCGCGTTCGTTCCTCGATAAGGTGCGCAAGAAATGGCGTTCGAAGGTGCGTGGCCTTAAAGACCAGATCATGCAAACGCAAACCGGGGCAGTGAACCTACACGCACAAGAGATGAGCATCGATGCAGAAGAGGCCATGAGCGTTGCTGCAGCGGGGGATGTTCTGTTCGCATAATACACCACAACATTAATTTGCGGCGATGATGATGAGTCGAGCGTTGAGGAAGCCGTCGCTCTAGTCGCGAAGACGGTGCAAAACTTGGGCTTCTCGGCGCGGATCGAAGACGTGAACAGCGTCGGGGCCTGGAGAGGGAGTCTTCCCGGAGATGGTTATCGCAATGTGCGGCGTGTAGTTCTCCACACATTGAATCTGGCGGACCTTCTTCCCATAAGCGCGGTGTGGGCTGGAAATAAGGAAAATCCTTGCCCATTCTATCCGCCGAAAAGCCCGCCACTCTTATACGCGGCGACGACGGGTTCGACCTCCTTCCGATTCAACTTGCATTGCGGGGATATTGGACACACTTTCATGGTGGGGCCGCCCGGCTCCGGAAAATCGACGTTCCTCTGATTCATGGTTACGTAATTCTTCTAGTAACCAAACAATTCTTATAGGTTCCGTGTGGTGGCATCTTGTGGGGTGTTATGTTCTTGGCTGCTGTTCATATTCGTAATTACCGGTGCTTCGCCGACCAGACCGTGCAGTTCCGGCCGGGCGTGAATGTTCTCCTGGGGGAGAACAATGCTGGCAAGACGACCATCATCAGGGCGCTCGGCCTTGTCTTGGACCAAAGGGCTCGACGCCGACCAACGTTTTTTGATTTCCACCATCCCCCTCAGGATTGGACTGCCCCGCCCGCTATTACTGTGACCCTCACGTTCCGGTCGTCCGAGACGGACTCTGTCGACGACTTGGCACTTGTGGCGACCTGGCTGACGGAGCTTGACCCGCCGTGGGAAGCGCAACTCACATACACATTCAGACTCGAACCAGATCAGGAAGCAAAGTGTATGGATGCCCTTGCCAAGATAAGCGTCCCCAATTTCCTAGAGTATCGGCGCGTGGTCGAGTCCCAGTTGGAAAAGTACGTCACCAAAACGTATGGCGGAGCCATCGAGAATCAGATGGAAGCAGAACGCGACTCGCTCGAGAAGATCACCCTTCATTCCCTCGACGCACTCCGAGACGCCGCCAGGGAACTCTTAACCGGGACCGACCCACTCCTCAAACGCCTGCTCAAACAAGTCCGTGACGAAGGCAAGAGCGACGAGCAAATAGCCGAAAGCACGAAAGAACTGGTCGTTCTCACCCAAGCCCTCGGCAAGCACATCAGCGGACGCATCAGTCTCGACCCACTCTTGCGACTCGTCAACGACACTGGCGCCGTTGAGGGCGGCAAGCCACAACTCGCTGACGACCTCAGCGAAGAAGACCTCCTCTACGCCCTCCGCCTGTATGTGGAGACCAACGGTGTCAGGATTCCCGCAGAACTGAACGGGTTGGGGTACAACAACCTCATCTACATCGGTCTGGTCCTCGCGAGCCTCGACCACCAAGCAGACCCCGCCAGGCATGGCACCAACGCGAGCATCTTCCCCATTCTTAGCATCGAAGAACCAGAAGCACACCTCCACCCCGCGCTACAGTACAAACTTCTGAAACATATCGAGAAACGAGTGCGGGAGACCAAACGCAACCGCCAAGTCTTCATCACGACGCACTCCACCCACATCACGAGCGCATCACCGCTCGACCAACTCATCGTGTGCACACTTCCCAACACGACCGGCACTCCCTGCGTCGCGTATCCAGGCAAGTGCTTCGCCGACAACAACGACGGTAAAGCCTCGAAAGCGTACGTCGAGCGCTACCTGGACGCGACGAAATCCAATCTTTTGTTCTCCAAAGGTGTCATCCTCGTCGAAGGCAGCAGCCGCAAGCGACGAAGAACAGCGCATCACGTACGTCGCTATCAGCCGGGCGCGCGACCGCCTCTTCCTCGCCACGCCAACCCTCACAGCAGAACAAGAACAGCGAGCACTAGAACTGGGGCTTACAGTCACGCGCCTCGAAAACCACTAGGCGAGGTAAAGGCATTGGTCCGCTCGAACGTCCACGACACGGCGACAGGCAAATACCTTCTGATTCCCCAGGGATCGCGGATGGTTGGAGTCTACGACTCTCAGATTACTTACGCGCAAAATCGCTTGCAGGTCATTTGGACGCGGATCATTTACCCCGATGGCAGCTCGATCAACCTCGATGGAATGATGGGCCAGGACATACAAGGAATGGCAGGGTTTCACGACCAGGTCGATAATCACTACAAACGACTAATCGGTTCTGCCCTACTAACGAGCGCCTTCGCGGCGGGGATCGAACTGTCGCAGAGGCAGAACGCGTTTCTGCTCACGACTCCCACGGCTGGTCAAACGGCATCCGCCGCGGTAGGCCAGCAACTCGGCGAGCTCGGATCAGAAATCACGCGCAAGAATTTGAGCATTCAGCCAACCATAAAAGTTCCTGTTGGCTACCGGTTCAACGTCCGGGTGAATCGGGACATCCTTTTCGATGCACCCTACACTCCGGCTGAACCGTAAGGGGACTTGCATAACCCATAAGGGTCATGTATATATCTCACGTAGGACCGCGACGTATGTTGGGTTGCGGCAACCCTAGTCCAAAGACGGTAGGAATCGTGGCGAAACGACGAAGCGCTAATTTCGCAGTCTACAATGTCAGGCTCCTGAGTGTTCTGGACAAGCTGCTGCGGGATAAACCTAGGTATATGGGAGAACTGTCCACTGCGATCAATGACGCGCTTCTGGCAATCGACCTGAATACCGTCGAGCTTGTCACTCTTCAATCCAGACAGAAACAAACCGGGAGAGAGACGCAAGTCGTTATTTTGAAGCGTCTTCGCAAGCGCATTCATCAAGTCGCTAAAAAGCGGAAGTGTTCGATGAATCAGCTCGTGAATAGCGCTCTTCTGGCTTATTACTCAAAGACTGGAGAAGGCAAGCTCAAAAGACCGATCAAGGGACAGGGGGTATCCATGCGAACGTATGACACGATGTCGGACTTGGAGCGTCGCGAGCTTGATCAGATGCTCTCAGGACTTGCAGGAATGCAATCAGTTGCAGCGGATGTGGAAGAGCCCGATGGGACGTATTACGAATACGATCGGAATCTGAAAGCGACGGTGAAAGTCACGCCTGACGGCGAGCGAACCCCCGTTGGGCAATTAGAAACTCAGTTTGAGCGTTCACCGCAGAAGGGTTCGCACAAAACTGCACACGAAGGGATGACACCCTGAGCCAACCTAAACCAAGATTATTAATCATCGCGGGACCATTGGGTGCCGGCAAGACAACGTTCTATGAAGCCTACTTGAAAGGGGCGTTCCCCACCCTGGTTCCCCCAGTTAGACACCAGCAACAGCCGCTTCTCAATGACCGCCGTTCTTTTGCGGTCGAAGATATTCGTGTGGACACGCAACTGCTGGACGAAGCCAAAGCGGCGGGCTACTCCACGAAGGTGCTTTTTATATCTACGGAAGATGCAAATTTGAATGTCGGGCGTGTCCTGGTGCGCATGAGTCGGGGCGGACAAGCCGTGCCCATATCAAGTGTGATTGATTCCTACAGGGAGTCTCCGAAAAATCTTCCCGAGGTCCGCAAACGCACGGACGATTTACTCGTATACGACAACACAGCCCATCGCCGTGGCTACAAAGTAGTGGCGGAGTTCATCGGTGGTGAACTGAGTAAAGTCGCGCAGACGATTCCGGACTGGGCCGCTAGAGTGTTTGGCAAGGATTTGCACGTTGCAAAGCAAAAAGAGAAACCAGGCCGTGGGCGCTGACCTATTCCTCGGTTCAATTCGCGGTAAGATGTGTCCATTGTTGCGGCTATAATTCAGGAAAGCGACTCCCAACCTACCGAAGTATCGGAAAACGCTACCGCGTTAGCGGGAATCTACCTTCCGAACGCCCGGCGTATCCCACATTTCCGACGCCGGGACTTGATGGACTCCACCGCCGCACCGAAGATCGTCATCGGACATTTCGCAAGGATGATTCTTCCACTGCCTCCGGTCTTGGAGCATAATATTGGCAAACAAGGCAGGGAGGGGGTTGAAGTGCGAGATGTGGCGATTTGTCCGACTTGCAACGCCGAGGTGAAGCGTCCCGAATGCTGGCCTTACCTTCACGGGGCTCGATGCACCAAAGGGCATGAGGTAAACCCAAACGACCTTGGTGGGTTCTTTGGAGGCTTGGCAATGGCGTCCACCATACCGATGTTAGTTATGCTGGCTTCTGTCGCTCTATATGTCCTAGGCTGGATCTCTAATGACGGCACCCCGGCAGAGTTCCTCTTAATACCATTCGGGGTTGATGGGGTCTTCTCGATCTTAGTGCTGTTTGTGTTCCTACCGTTTTTCACAGGTTATAGTCTGACAAGGGGCTTGCTTTACGCACTCAGACCACTCCCTACACGGCGACTTTCCCCTTGGTACTTCGGAATTGGGACTGGATTGGGAGCGCAACTATTTTTTTTGGAATTTTTTGGGACACGCCTGCTCCGAGAGGTTTACCTCTCACTGGATCAGTCCTACCCCCCAGGAGGATGGTCTCCTCTCACTCCGTGGTACACGACCGACACCCTCGAGAAGATATTTCGATTCTTCGTTCCTGTTTTTCCTACCGAAGTAACAGCAAATGTTCTCTTGAGCGCAAGCGGCCTATTACTACTCGGTTCCGCCATCGGCGCGCTCCGAAAAGCCTTCCGCGAGAGGCATGCCCAAAATCTGAGCCGGTACGGGAGCGCGAGGAGAGCCCTCGCTTCTCCCGCTATATTTCCTCACGGCTGATGACCGCCCCCACGGAAGTCCGCGAGCCGCCCGCGCGTTTCACAATGGGCAAGTTTTGCATCATTCCTGAAAAGCCTGTCAACAAGCGGCTTGGCGTATTGCAAATGCAAAATGACGGGCACGAAATGAAGGACGCGCTAACTCCCACGAAGCACAGGTCCACATCGTCGTAGGCTCCTTTCGGATTCGAGTTCGCAACCGAATTCTAAGAGTCGGTGCCAACCGCCACCTCCCAATCTTCAACTAAGCCCAGGACATCATCGCATGGCGGAAACAAAGGCCGACGTTCTGCATCGTGGGCTATACGGAGGTAATCCTGGAACGGGGTTCGGCGAGATCGAAACACAAAGCGGGGCCGTCTTTCGGAAGGACGGCCCCGCTCCGCGTGTCCGTAATGTTACTTGCGAACGCGTTTCGACGTGATTGCTGACTTCGGTTTAGCTGCGGTCTTTTGAACCTTCCTCTTCGCTTTCTCCTGCTCCTCTTTCGCGACGTTGGCGCGGAGTGTCTTCGTGTCGATCTTGAAGAGAGCGGCAGCGATGCTCAGTGGATAGTTATCTTTACTTTCGGTTGTCTTCTCGGCGGAGCCCAAGAGCATTGCCTCGAAGATGAGCACAGCCAATCCAGCGGCATCCGCTTTCTGGTAGAGTGCCCGGGCCTTCTCGGCCATCTGAAAATCGCGGGGGTCTTTCGGATTTTGCAAACCATGCCGCTTTGCAAGGCGGCAAACCAGTTCGTGTGGCAGGGAGCGCAACGCGAAGCAGGCAACCATCCGCATCTCCTCGATTCCAAATTGCGACTTCACTCGTTTGAGAACATCGGCCATAAGCCGGTGGCGGAAAGAAATGATCTGCTTCATCTTCCGTTTTGCGGCTGTCTTTTCGGCCTTGAATTGAAGCCGCTGTTTATCCTGCTGTTGTTGCTCGCGGAAATGGACTTTGCATGTCCGATCTGCGCATACCTTCACGAGTCGGCCTTTCTCCATTCCGTCCGCATAAATCGCGGGCTTGAGGTGGTCGCAGAGGCGCTGTTCGGGTCGCGCTTCCTTCCCCTTCCTCTCTTTCCGCGCGACGACTTCGACGTAGTTACGCCGCGGAATAATCGGTGTCTCCCCTGCGATGGTGTACCTTTCCGAAATCAGGACGAGATTCGGCATCTGCTCCTTACGCCGAGTAATATGCGCATCTAGCTTGCGATTAAAGCAAGCAGCGTCAGAGCACGAATCATCCTTGACCTCGGAGAAGAGGAGTGTGTTAAATCCAGTCCGCTTCGGGCAGTTGGCGCAACTTCCGGCTTCCGGCAAAAGCGTCTCGTCCTCTTTCGAAAACGGCACTGACTTGAGGCTGAGATATACGTTTTGCTCAATCCACGCCTGCAATCTGCTGGCGGGCACAAGGCTTCGCTCTGAGTCGTTCCCGGCAAAAAAGCCATCAAAGCAATGGGCCAGCGCCTTCTCCTGCATGTCGAGTGCGAGCTTCGCAATTAGTAAGGCGTGCTCGACGCCGATGTGTCCAGCGGTAAAAGCATCGGCGGCGGGTTGTGTGAGGTCCAAGAGCTTGAGACGTTTAGCGATGAACGATGCGGCCTTTCCCGTCTTCGCCGCTATCTTCTCAATGGTGTAGTCTGCTCTTTCTCTGTCCAACAAAGCGCGAAAACCCTGGACTACGCTTCATACTGCACCTCGATGTCGTTCGAGTGTACGTTCGGTCCTGCGCATTTGCCTCGGCGATATTTGCGATCAGAGCAGAGTAACGGAGATTCTGTTTCCGGCGGCTCGTAGAGATAAGCTCCCGAGTCATTGTATTTGTGCGGGCGAAGTCGGCCCTGGCGATGCCACACGTAGATAGTTCGCATGCAAGTTCCGAGCAGCGCAGCCATTTCACTCACGTCCAACATGCCGCGTTCGCGCAGCCGTTCGTATCTGCTCCTGAGATTGTTGCCTTTGCGCAGCGCTGCGATGATCTCGCCGGTGAACTTCATTCTTCGTCCCGAAGCGATACCGCGTTCGTTGAGGATTTTTGCAACTTCGGCGTCGGTATGCTCGTCAAGTAGGCGATCTATTTCCGCGAGCACCGGCGGAGGGGTCATGTATTTCTTCCAGGCATTCAAGGCGATGGGCACGGTGAGTGTTCGGGTAAGTCCGCCCTTGAAGCGCACGTGGATGGTGATTTCCGTTCCGCGTGTGAGGGTCACATCCTCGATCATCAGTGCCACCATGCGTTTCTTCTCGCGCACCGGAGTTCGGGGATCGTTCCAGAGACGCGGGAAGTCGGACGCAAGTGCCATGATCTTGACACGCTTTTCTTCATCGAGCACCTGCCGGTCGAGC
>Ga0137410_10003166_pt1 | contig 11156 bp, 11 predicted proteins | sample CZODoug1_16funga_FD_108878 | JGI IMG/M metagenome (GOLD analysis project Ga0137410, IMG submission 108878) | Vadose zone soil fungal communities from Angelo Coast Range Reserve, California, USA - CZODoug1_16fungal (Illumina Assembly) | ecosystem: Environmental > Terrestrial > Soil > Vadose zone... | reverse complement strand
GCGCGTCGTGACCCGAGTCCGGCGTTCCCCCGCGGTGCAGGACGCGGCCCACGAAGCCCGCGTCACCGCCCGCGAGGCGAAGGCGACCCGGACGTCCGCCGGCAAGACCGTGCGGGCCGCCGAGAAGGCCGTCGAGGACGCGATCAAAGATCCCGAGTCGGCCGGCCTGAAGAAGCTCATCGACGAGCAGCGCAGGCCGTATAAGGGGACCGAGGCGGACGCGTGGTTCCAGGACGCCGAAACCATCGCGAAACTCAAGAGAGGGGTCGTGAATCTCCAGAAGACCAAACCCGACGACAAGCAGAAGTCCCAGTTCGTCGCCGCCCTCGAAGCCGAAGGCACGCGGCTCAAGACGATTCATTTCAAATCCGAACTCTCCGGCCTGATTTCCAAGGTAAAATCTCTCTAAGGGAGATTGAGCGCATGCGCATCGCCTTATTGGCCTTCCTGCTCGCGACTCCGCTACCTGACGAGGACAAACCGCTCAAAGTGGTGATGGTCCCGCAGGATGCGCCCGGGCACTGGCAGGCCCAGCTGCTCGGCGACCTCGACCGCCCCGTCGGCGACCGCATCGAGTTCGGCGGCCAGACCATTCCCGCGAAGGTCAACGACAAGGGCGGCCTCGAGCTCGATCTCAAGAACGACGGCAAGCCCCGGACGATCAGTGCCAAGCGCGAAATCGTCCAGGTCGCGATCAAAGGGACCGGCGACAAGCCCAAGACGATCAATGCGAAGCTGGAGTTCCGAAAGGAAGACGGCAAGTGGGTCTATCGCAATCTCACGCAGATGCACGTCCTCATCGGCGCGGAGCAGTTTGTCATCGTCGACGCCAACGGCAACGGCGCCTATAACGATGCCGACGAGGACGGGCTGGCGTGGGAGGGCCGGAGCTGGCTCTTCCCCCTGCCCCGCGAGGAGGAGCGCTGGTGCTCCGCGACGATGGACCTTACGGGGCTGATCTTCGGCCCGCTCGGCGAGAATCCGACCATCAAGGGCAAGCCGATCGCGACGACGGTCCCGGCGGCGCTGTCGATCCTGAAGGGCGTGAATGAAGAGCGCGTCCAGATCGGCCTCACGCCCCGTCCCGAGGACGACAAGCTGAGCGCCGACCTGCAGAAGCACTGCGCGTACATGGAGAAGAACAAGATCCTCACGCATCCCGAAGACAAGGGCAAGCCCGGCTATACGGACGAGGGCAACAAGGCCGGGATGCGCTCGATTCTGGGCCAGGGTCACTCGGCGGACCGCGTCGCGGCCGGCATGGTGGAGACCTACTTCCACCGCCAGGACGTGATCCGACCCGGAGCGCTCGCGTTCGGCGTCGGCATCGACGGCGCGTTCACGGGCATCGACGGCCGATCCAGCATGCGCAGGATCCCGGAAGGCTGGTGGCCGGTGCTCTGTCCTGTGCCCGGGCAGTCGGGCGTCGCGACGAACTACGCGAAGGAGGCGCCTGACGCAACGCCGGGCGACCAGGCCGCGGGCTACCCGATCACGGCATATTTCGGCACCTCGATGCTGAAGATGAAGGAATGGAAGCTCACGCAGTTCCCGGCGGGCGCGATGCAGATGCCCGCGGGCGCCAAGCTGCCGCCGGGCGTGCCGGTCGACTGCTACGTGTTCGACCCGACCCAGGGTGCGAGCCCGGACATGACGAAGTACCAGAACTGCGTCTGCCTCATTCCCAAGGACCCGCTCAAGGTGAACCTCGACTATGAGGTTTCGATGACGGTCGACGTGGCCGGCAAGCCCTGGTCGAAGTCCTGGCGCTTCTCGACCAACGTCTCGAAGAGCTCCCGCGACAAGATGCCCGGCCGCTGAAGCCGCAATAAACCACTCTGAGTCCTTTATTGCCCGAGCTCCCAGGCCCATTCCACGACCGCCTGCGCGTACTCCTTGCTCACGGACCGGTCGTCCTCGAAGCGGACGCTCCAGGATTGGAATTCGAGGAGTTCCCAGGGAGCGTCGTCATCGCCTCAGAGTCGCAGCAGGTCGAAGAGCTCGGCTGCGCCCTGCTCGACGCTGACCTGTCCCCGCAGGATTCTCAGGGCGACCTCGCGCGCCACGCGCAGAGCCGCCTGCGGCCGGCTCAGGGGCTCCCGCCCCATAGCCCCGGAGGGGCGCGACAAACACCTCCGGCCTGATTTCCTGCCGCGTCGGCCGATGAACACTGGCCAGCTCGAGGAGGCTGGGCCCGTCGAAGCCCTGCATCATCGCCTGGGCCGCGAACTCCGGGATCTGGACGGCCGGAAACAGCTCCGGCGTCCACTGCGCCTGGACGAGATCGAGATCCAAAGGATGCACTTCAACCGTCGAAAATGGGGAAGGTTCGACGAAAAACCGCTTACTCGTCGCCGGTCTTGGCTTCGCCTTCGACCGGCGTGATCAGCCCCTGCTCGCCCGCCTTGGTGAGGCGCAGGGCTTCGCTGACGACCTTGAGCAGCTGCTGCTTGGAGAAGGGCTTCGCGAGGAAGCCATAGAGGCCGTAGAAGAAATCCTTGGGCGTGTGCAGAATGATGGCCTTCGCCGTCAGCATGACGACCGGGACCTCGCGCGTCCGCTGGTCCTTCTTGAGGTTGTCGAAGACCGTATAGCCGTCCATCCCGGGCATCATGATGTCGAGCAGGATCAGGTCGATCCCGCCCTGCTGCGCCACCTGGATGCCCTCGAAGGGGTCCCCCACCGCCTTGACGCTGTACCCCTCGTTCTCGAGGAAGTACTTGATGATGTCGAGGATCTTCTTCGAGTCGTCGATCGCCAGGATGGTGTGCGTGTGGCTCATTGGTCGGGGTTTATTATAACCTACTCCGGCCGGAGTTGCAGAAGCCAGGCCAGAAGCAGGAAGGCCAGGGCGCACCAGGCCGCCGACCCCGCCAGGCTCTGCCGCTCCCGGATCCGACCCTCCGGCGCCGACGGATTCCAGTCCGGCGCCCGCGTCTCCCCCGCCGTATCCGACTCGCGCTCGTCGAGGAGGTTGACGTAGACGACCTTCTCACCGTCGGGGCCATGGAGCCGGACGGGGCCGACCTTATAGGCGATGAAGGTGCCGTCCGCGGCGACGCTGCCCGTGCCGATGCGTGACCCCGGCGGCGGCTTTATCGGCTGCCCCGTCCGGGCGATCGTCCAGCCTGACGATCCCCGCGCGGCCGCGTCCATCACGTTCACCCAGAAGATGGGGAACGACGCCAGGCCCTGCCACTTGTTGACGTCAATGCAGACGTGGACCTCCCGGCCCTTCAGCGCCGCCGAGACTTTGCCGCCGACGGTGATCAACGGCTCCCCGGCGCGGGCGCCGGAGGGCAGTTCGCCGAGTTCCGCCGAGACCAGTTCCCCCCGCGATTGGCCAGGTCGGCCATCAGGGGATGCTTCGCGACCGTGGGAACGCCCGTCAAAGGGACTCCCGGCGAATGGATCCAAACCTGCCAGTCTCCCGGCCCAGGCTCCTCGTCGAAGCCGACGGCGACCCGCGCGGGCGCCCGGCCGTGCTGGACCGTCACCCCGGGGATGGAACGGAAGACCCGCACGAGCGCCTCGTGGTGACGCCCCGCCAGGGTGACGAGGGCGTCGGCCGGTCCCATCTTCGTCGCCTCGACCACGTCGTCGAGCGGAAACGAGTCCTTCGTCTCCAGGGTCACGCGAACCGAAGACGCCTTCGAATAGTCGGCCTTATGGGACCAGACGCGTTGTCCCGCAGGGACGATCTCGTTCACCCGGAGGTCGCCCGCGACGAGGTCGATCGGCAGCGGCCGGGCGGGGCCGTGGTTGACGATGCGGATGAAGACCTCGTCGTCGGAGACGCTGAGCTCGACGATGCCGGCGTTGTCGGCGGGCGCGCCGAAGAGGGCGAGCTTCGGACCGTCGACCGGGCGGTCGCTGAACAGGATGACGTGCTCCGCCGACGCGGACGCCGCCAGCAGCATCGGCTTCAGGTCGACGTGGACGTCCAATCCAGACACCGCGCCCGAACCCGGGAAGTGCTTCGGAGTCGCCGCCCACCAGTAGGAGGTGACCTGATCCGCGCTCCCAAAAGTATCCTGGATATTTTTGGCGAAGGCCTTCATCCGGGCGATGCGGTCGCCGGCCTGCATCCGGGGCGATGTGTCGAAGACCAGGGCGATGCGGCGCGGGGCGAACTGCTCGGTCTCGCGATACGGGCCCGCCAGCGCCGCCACCACGGCGGCGATCGTCAGGGCCTGGAACAGCAGCTCGAGACGCCAGCGCGGGCGGCGCAGGGCGCGCACCGGAGGATTCCGCTCGGGGATCTTCTTCCACAGCAGCAGGCTGGGCACCGTCACCCGCGCCGCCGCCTGGCGCCAGAGGCTGAACAGAATCAGCAGCAGCAGCGACGCGAGGCCCCATAAGGCGGCGGGCTGTTCGAACTTCACTCCAGCACCCCCGCTTCCCGGAGGTAGACCTGGACGATCTCCTCCAGCGGCGTCGAGCTGGAGCAGCGCAGGTAGTTCATCTCGCGATCGAAGCACCACTTCTTCCACGCGTCGCAGTGGTCGGCGAGCAGGCGGCGGTACGCCGCGCGCTCCTCCTCCCCCACGAAGCGGACCACGCTCTCCCTGGTCTCGGCGTCGACGAGGCGGAGCTTCCCCGACAGCGGCGGCTCCAGCTCCCCGGGCGAGAGGACGTGGATGACGGCCGTCTCCGCGCGGAGCTTCATCAGCTGCGGCTTCATCCCCTCATCCCAAAGATCGCTGACGACGATGGCCAGCCCGCGCGGGACGGTCGGGACCGTGAACGGCGCGCCGAGCTGGAGGTTCTCGATTTCCGGCAGCGGGATCGACGCGGCCTCGCGATTGGCGACCAGCGCCAGCGCCGCCCCGAGGCGCTGCGCGAACTCGAACTTCGGCGCCATGGACGCGGACGTGTCGATTGCCAGCCGCACGGTCAGCGACTCCTCGCGGGTGAACTCCTTGACGTAGAGCATGCCGAGCCGGCCGTAGAGGTTCCAGTCGATCGCCCGGAACTCGTCGCCCTGGGTATAGGAGCGGTGCGAGGTGAAGTCGGCCGAGCCGCCGCGCCGCTTGGTGAGGCGCTCCCCTTCCCGGCGGCCGGAGATCGACCGACGCACGGCCAGACGGAGAGCCTCCAGCTTGCGGAGGAACCCCTCGTCGAAGACCATACGGTTCAAGGATACGCCGGAATCAGGCGCGAGGCGACAATTGCCGCGCCAGGTCTATATCGGCTTGAATCCGGCGCTTGAGGGAGTCGGGCCCGTCGAACTTCTGCTCGTCGCGGAGGCGGTCGAGGAAGCGCACCTCGACCGCGCGGCCGTAGAGGTCGCCGCCCGCATAGTCGAGCAGGTGCGCTTCGATGACCTCGGCCCCGTTCTCGCGGAAGGTCGGGCGCGTGCCGATGTTGACGACCGCCCTATAGAGCTTCCCGTCCAGCGGGACCTCCGCGGCATAGACGCCGCCCGGGGGACGGACGGCATGGTGCAACTCGAGGTTCGCCGTGGGAAAGCCGAGCTTCGTGCCGCGGCGGTCGCCCTTGACGACGGTGCCGAACACCGCCGGCGGCCGGCCCAGCAGGAACGTCGCTTCCTTCAGGCGACCGGCGAAGACGGCGTCGCGGATCAGGGAGCTCGAGACCGGCCGCCCCTCGAACAGCTCGGGCTCCGAATGCCGGACCTCGAGCCCGACCTTCCTCCCGAGCCCCTCGAGAAACGCCAGGTCTCCCGTGCGGTCGTGGCCGAACCGCGAGTCGTGCCCGAGCACGATCCCGTGCGCCGTCATCCGGCCGGCAATGAAGTCTCGGATGAACTCCTCGGCGCTGGTCTTCGAGAAATCGAGCGTGAAATTGATGACGACGCAGAAGTCGAGCCCGAGATCGCCGATCAGGCGGAGCCGCTCGCCGAGCGGAGTCACGAGCGGGACGGACTTCCCGCGCAGCACTTCTTCGGGATGGCGGTCGAAGGTCACCAGAGCCGACGAGACGCCCTCGGCGCGGGCCCAGCCGAGGACCTGGGAAAGCACGCGGCGGTGACCGCGGTGAACACCGTCGAAGACGCCCCAGGTGACGATCGGGGAGCGGAGCCGGGGGTCGGGGAGCGCGTCGAGTCCGGAGAGGATCTCCATCTACTGCGGTGACGTCGGACGCGGCGTGGGTCGGCGCTTGGGCTTCCGGTTCGCCTTGAAGTCCTCCTCCATTTCCTTGAGGAGGGCGGCCCACTGCTTTCGGTCGGCGGGGGTCATTTTGTCGACGATGAGGATGCCGTCGAGGTGGTCGATCTCGTGCTGGAAGAGCCGCGATTCGAGCATCTCGGCCTCGCGCTCGATCGTCTTGCCCTTCAGGTCCTGGTAGAGGACGAGGACGCGTTCGGCGCGCTGGATCTGGGCGGCCATGCCCGGAAGGGAGAGACAGCCCTCCTCTTCGCGCAGGTCACCGGCGCGGCCCAGGATCTCGGGGTTGATGAAGACCTGCTCCTCGTCCTTCTTCTTGGGATCGCCGGAGAGGTTGGCGACGACGACGCGACGGCCGACTCCGGCCTGCGGGCCGGCGAGACCGATGCCGCGAGCCTTGTACATGATCTCGAACATCTGGGGGATGGTTTCGAGGATCTGGGGGTCGATGCCGGTGATCTTTTTGGAGAGATCCCGCAGCCGCGGGTCCGGGTAATACACGAGTTCCATAGTGCGCATTATAGTCATCGGCAATCCCTGCCTCAACCGTTAGCTGCGTCCCGCTGGCGAACTGTATTGACAACGTTTTCCCCCGGGAGTAGCATCGAAAAAAGCGACATCATGAGGGCTGGGCCACATGGCGAACGACGGTGACATCGAGGCTCTTTATAAGCGGGCCGAAGAAGCCTTCAAGAAGCACAGTTACGACTACGCGCGCGACCTGTTCCAGCAGATCCTCACGTTCAAGCCCGACCACGAAAAGGCCCACGAGGCGCTCAAGCTGACGCTGGTCCGCAAGTTCCAGGAGCAGGGCGCCACCAGCAGGTTCAAGCTCCTGGCCATGAAGGGCTCCTTCGAGGTCCACGTCAAGGCGACCAAGGACCCCAACAAGCGCATGGACGCCTGCATGAGGTACCTCAACGACGACCCCACCAACGGGAAAGTCCGCGCGATCTGGGCCGAAGCCCTTCTCTCCCAAGGCCACGCCAACGGGGCGGCGGTCGAGGCGAAGATGTCCCTGCAGGATGAACCGTCCAGCATCCTCGCCCTCAAAACGATGGTCCAGGCCTTCAGCCAGACCGGCCGCGTCCAGGAGGCGCAGAAGGCGCTGGACCGCGTCGCATCCCTCGTGCAGGACGACCGCGACCTGGAAAAGCTGCGGCGCGACCTGGCGGCGCAGCAGACGATGGCGGCCGGCTTCGACGCCGCGGGCAAGGACGGCTTCCGCAGCGCGCTGAAGAACTCCGACCAGGCCGAGGAGCTGGCGAAGCGCACCAAGCTGGTGAAGACGGACGAGGAAATCCAGAGCCTCATCAGCGACCTCGAGGCGACGCTCGCCGACGCGCCCACGGACCCCAAGATCCCCCGCAGCATCGGCGAGCTCTACTTCGACAAGAAGAAGGACTATGCGACCGCCCGCGACTGGTTCAAGAAGGCGGCGGCACTCGCCCCCCAGGACTCGGTCCTGCGCGACAAGGTCGACGACTGCGAGCTGAAGATCTGGGAGCTGAAGATCCAGGCGGCCGCGAAGGCGAACGACCCCAAGCTGAACGAGATCCGGCTGGCCGAGCTGAAGGCGCGCATCGCGAGCTTCGAGCGCCGCGTCCAGGACCGGCCGACGGACATGGGCCTGCACTTCGACCTCGACAAGGCCTACTACAACGGCTCGATGAACGACAAGGCAATCGCCGAGTTCCAGATGTCGGTCAAGGACCCGAAGCGGAAGAGCCAGTCGCATTTCTACCTGGGACGCTGCTTTCAGAAAAAGAAGATGTATGACATGGCCGACAAGCAGTACGTCTCGGCGGAGGCCGACGTGCTCTCGCAGGACACGCGGCTGGACATCATGTACCATCGGGCCAAGCTGGCGGCCGAGGCGGGCAAGCTTCCGCAGGCGATCGAGCTGGGCAACAAGATCGTCGAGATCGACATCAACTATAAGGACATCGCCCAGCTCGTCGAGAAATGGGGCGGCGGCGCCGCCTGACGCCCCCGGCAAACCCTGCTTGACTCCCGGGAACGATTTGGGTATCGTTCCTATCCCTTAAAGGAGGATTCTTCGAGTGGCACACACGATCAGCGCGCTCCGTCAGTACAAGCAGAGTGAGATCCGCCGCCAGCGGAACCACGCCGTGAAGAGCGAGCTGCGCACCCAGATGAAGAAGGTCCTCACCGCCGTCGAGAAAAAGGACGCCGCCGCGTCCAAGACGGCCCTCAACGAAGCCTATGCCCTGCTGGACCGCGCCGTCGGCAAGGGCGTCATCCACAAGAACAACGCCGACCGCCACAAGTCCCGGCTCGCCGCGCGCGTGAACGCCGTCGGCGGCGCCGCGCCTGCTAAGAAGTAAGGGCCGCCCCGACCCTTCCCGCCGCCTCCCGCAGACGACCCAGGACGCTCCGTGTCCGCATCCCCTCCTGCCGGGGCGGAGCGAAGGCCTCCCGCACGAAGCGTGCTTTCTGATCCGTCATCGACAGCAGCCCCAGCGCCGACAGGCATTCCGAACGTCGCCGACGCGCCAGCCCCAGGAACAGCCGTCCCGCCCAGTCCGGGCTCGTGCCGCCGAAACGCGTCAGCCCGGGGGACGGTACTCCCATCACCTCCCTCAGGAGCACCAGCGAGTAATAGACGGCGCGGTCCAGGCCCCAGCGGCGGGCGACGTCGGCGATCGCGTCCCAGTCGGCTCCGCGGGAGGCCAGCTCGATGTCCGTGAGAAGGATCAACGCGGAATAGGAGTGCTTGAGCGCGTGCTCGCACAGGGTGACGATCAGATGATGCGACGCCAGCGCCCCGTCCCGGGCGTCCCTCCAGATCTCGTCCAGATCGATCCGGAACATGAAGTTGGGCAGCGACCCGTTGGTCACGTGCCAGTGCAGGTGCACGGGCATCGATCCCTCGCGCCAGTACTCGACGGCGTTCAGGCTGCCGCCGTCGACGCGGTCGAAGTCGTGGTCCGGGACATAGCCCAGGCCGCGGAGGACGACGTCGGCCTCGCGCAGGTTCGATCGACGGACGAGGAGGTCGAGGTCGCCCATGTCGCGCAGGGACGGCGTCGGATAGACGCGATGGGCGAGATGCAGGCCTTTCAGCGGCAGCGCCTCGACCCGGCCCAGAATCTCGTCCGCCTGGTGCCGGGCCATGGCCTGCCGGGCGAAGACGGAACGCTCCGTGTCACAGGGAATCGACAGATTTCGGCAGAGGATGGGATACGTCCGTTCCGCCCGGCTGGCCGCAAGGACGCCGGGCGGCAGGGCCCCCGCGGCCGGGGAAACGGCGCCCAGGACGGACAGGCGGCCGAGCAGGCTCACGGCAGTATGATACCCGATGCGGCGGATTCAGGGACGGGGCCCTCTGAACTCCGCGTTCACGAGGCACGGAATCCTTCATGAAGCGACGCGCCGCCGGGGTGTTCATCGGGGTTCTGCTGTCGACCCTCACCCCTCCCGCCTTCGCCCAGGAAGAGAAGCCCAAGAATCCCTTCTGGGAGGGCAACGAGAACATCGGCCTGGGACTCTTCCACAGCGTCTCCCTCGCCCCCTTTCCGTCCCTGCGCAGCGGCATGGTCACCCGGCTTCCCTCCTCCCTCGCGCAGAACGGCCTCGAGCTCCGCGTCACCCAGGACTGGGCCACGATGCTGTCGACCCAGGACGCCTGGCTGCTGGACTATGACGTGCTGCGCTCCAACATCGGATTCTCCTGGGGCGTCACCGATCGGCTGCGACTCGACGTGGACCTCGAAAGCGGGAGCCGGACGAGCGGCTATCTCGACACGTTCATCATCAGCTTTCATCGGACGTTCGACCTCTCGCTCGGCAACCGGCGCCAGTATTCCGGCCACTCCCAGCGCATCGAGATCCAGCCGCCCGACGGCTCTCCCAGAATCGTCGTCGACGAGCACGACCAGCAGCCCTTCGCGCAGTCGATCGTCGCCACCGCGCAGTACGCGCTGGTCCGCGGCGATGAGGCAGTCCCGGAGGTCTCCGCCTCGTTCTCGCTGCGACGAGTGCTCAGCTCCGGCGATCTCAGTCTCGGCAGCCCGGTCGACGTCGGCGCGTCGCTCTCGATCGCCAAAGGCTTCGACCCGGTCTACCTGTATGCCGGAGGCTCCGTGTCCTGGTACGGCCAGGAGGATTTCTTCGGACTGACCCTGCGTTCCCTGGAATGGTCGGGGATTTTCGGGATCGAAATCCGGCCCCTGCCCTGGTTTTCGATCACGGGACAGTACCTGATCACGAGCGGCGGCGTCGACTCCCTGGACGATCTCTCGCGTCCCTCCCACGAGATCACGGCCGGCTTCAAGTGGAAGCTCGGGAGGGCTTATGTGCTCGAGACGGCGGTGCTCGAGAACATCATCAATCCGTACAACACGCCCGACTTCGGCGTGCACTTCAGCCTGGTCATCCGCTGGTAGGCTCCGGAGACGCCGGAGGCCGGCGGGCACATTTCCGAACCCGCCGGCCGTCCGGCCGCGCAAGATTTCCACACGGGCTCTTGTTGAAGAGCCCGTGAGGATCAAGGAGGGAATAGGGGATTTTTCACTCCGGAAGGATCCTGGGGCTTCCGGAGAAGTTGGTCCATCAGGTACAGGTCCGTGTCTTTGATTTCCTGGTCTCCCCGGTCCACGGAGATCTTCAGCACGCTGCCGGCTTCCGGCGACGTGACATAGACCTCGTCCCCCAGAGGGCTCCAGAGCACCTCTCCGACCTCGCGGCCGAGCTCGAGGCGATCCAGAAGATCCCCCTGCGTCGGGCCGGGGGAGCCGGCGTCGAGGAGCGCGAGGCAGCCTTCCCCGGTCTCGGGGACCACCGCCAGCCGTCCCTCGGGGCTGAAGGCGACGCGCCGGGCCCCGGCAATCAGGCCGGAAAGCTGGGTGCGGCGCACAACCATCAGGTTGTCGGGATCGACGAAGGCCAGATGACCCAGCCGCTCGCAGAGCGTCCAGATCCGGCGGCCCGCAGGATCGCAGACGACGGCATAAGGCTCCCCCGCGAGGAGAACCTGTTCGATCGCGCGCTCCTCGCGCACGT
>Ga0137410_10003161_pt1 | contig 11160 bp, 8 predicted proteins | sample CZODoug1_16funga_FD_108878 | JGI IMG/M metagenome (GOLD analysis project Ga0137410, IMG submission 108878) | Vadose zone soil fungal communities from Angelo Coast Range Reserve, California, USA - CZODoug1_16fungal (Illumina Assembly) | ecosystem: Environmental > Terrestrial > Soil > Vadose zone... | reverse complement strand
GCGATGTCCCGCCGCGAGGATATTGTGAGCTGCATTGACGTTACGATCATGGATCGCTCCGCACACAGTGCACTGCCATCCCCTTATTCCAAGATCTTTCCGGCCTTTAGGGCCGGCGCGGCTTTTACACACGCTGCAGGTCTGGGTGGAAAACGCTTCATCGACTTCCGCAAACCACACGCCTGCGTCAGCGCATTTGTACAGCAGCATGGTTCGGAATGCGCTCCAGCCCGCATCGAGCACCGACTTGGCTTGTCGGGTCTTTGCGAGCGCGGAGGCATTCACGTTGCCGACAAAGAGAGCCCCGTTGGCCTTGACCAAGCGGGTACTCAGTTTGTGCAAGAAATCTTTTCGCCGATTCGCGATCTTCGCGTGAATCGCTCGGGATCGCTGTCGATGGCGCGCCCGCTGTGTGCGAGCAAGGACGGGTTCCAAGTCGCGGTAAAAGCGCTCGGCCTCGATCGGCGGTATCGCCTCATCACTGAACGCGGCAAAAGTCTTCAACCCCAGATCGATGCCCAGGCTCAGCACCGAGCGATCGAGGATCGATCCGACAGAGGGTCTATTTCTCTCATCCCCGGGCTGCTCGCGAGGCACACAGACATTCAGATACCAGCGTCCGCGGCTGTCTTCGCTGAAATTCCCCGCACGCAGTTCGACGCTTCCCAGACCGTAGCTGTCCCACAGGGACAACCAACGTCGCGCGAAGTAGATCTGTCCCCCTCGATAACGAATCGTTCTGACCTTAAAGGGAATCCAGCCGAGGGACCGGCGTGCACCGCCACTCTTGCGCCAGGCCAGTCGGACTTTTCGATGCTGGCGGCGCCGCCGCGCGTATTCTTCCGCGATCTCCTGCACCGCTTGGATGGGCAAATGCAAGGCGCAGTCGCCGCGCGTGACCCCTTTGAGGAACGGCCAGAAATCAAATCCCGACAGAAACCGCCGCTCGCGCTCGAACACTTTCACCGACAGTTCGTTGCAGTAATTGAAGACCGTGTTGACCTCGCGCGCCAAGCCCGAGAGCCACGCGGCGTGCTTGTCCTTCACCCGCAGGCGCAGAACCCGAACAGCGGTAGGTCGAGAGCTGGACATCCATACAGTATACCAAAAAGGCCATCCCGTCACACGTCGGCGAACATCGAGAAATGCGGGTGGGTTGCACGCCGTACTTCGCACGTCGCTATCCCTCGCCGGCCTAAAGATCAGTATTTCTCGCGGGGAAATAGGATGAATCGCGCGGTGCGACCTATTGTTTCTGTCAGACCTTCCATTGTAAGAAGACCTGTCATTGCAGGCAGACGCGTAGTTCCCGGCAGACCTATATTTAGGGCCGCGGCGTGAGCAGCCCGGCTGAGGGACTGCGGTCTCCCCCGGCGCAACACGCTTTCGACACGGCGCGGCTCGCTGACTGGATGCAGGCACACATCGAGGGCTTCAGAGGTCCCATCGACGTGCGGCAATTCGCCGGCGGACAGTCCAATCCCACGTATCTGGTGCAGTCGGCCGATCATCGCTATGTGCTCCGGCGTAAGCCACCGGGCAAGCTGCTGCCGTCGGCGCACGCCGTCGACCGCGAATATCGGGTGGTCGTGGCCCTGGCGAATACGGCCGTGCCCGTGGCGAAGGCCTACGCTCTATGCGAGGACCCGGCGGTGATCGGCACCGCGTTCTATGTGGTGGACTATGTCGAGGGGCGCCTGTTTTGGGATGCAGCACTGCCCGAGGTTGCCAAGCCTGATCGCCGTGCGATTTACGATGAGATGACACGCGTGATCGCCGCGCTGCACTCGGTGGACTACACCGCCGTGGGTTTGGGCGACTACGGCAAGCCCGGCCGCTACATCGAACGTCAGGTGGCCCGTTGGACGCAGCAGTATCGTGCCTCGGAAACCGAAACCATCGACGCCGTGGAGCGGCTCATCGAGTGGCTGCCGCAGCACATTCCCGCGGATGAGGAAACCGCGGTCGTGCACGGCGATTTCCGGCTCGACAACGCGATATTTCACCCGGACGAGCCGCGAATTCTGGCGGTACTGGACTGGGAACTATCAACCTTAGGCCATCCCCTCGTCGATTTGGCGTATCTCTGCATGCGCTATCACCTCTCCGCCGTCGAGTTCCGCGGTCTCGGCGGATTGGATCCGGCGGCGCTGCAGATTCCGAACGAAGCCGAGTGCGTGGCAGACTACTGCCGCCGCCGCGGCCGCGCGCCCGTCGCGCCGCAGGATTGGACCTATTATTTGGCGTTCAATATGTTCCGGCTGGCGGGGATTCTGCAAGGCGTGCTGGCGCGCGCCATACAAGGCAATGCCTCGAGCGCGACCGCGCTGGAGGCGGGCCGCAGGGCACGGCCGCTGGCCGAACAGGCATGGGGATTGGTGCGGCAATCATTCGGCGTCTAGCCGACAAAGGATCAAGCATGGATTTCTCGCACAGCGAAAAAGTTCGTCTCCTGCAGGAGCAGCTGGAGCGTTTCATGAACGCTCACATCTACCCGGCGGAGCGGCGCTTCGACGAAGAAATGGAGAAAAACCGCCGCGACGGCAATCCCTGGCGGCCCTCCGAGGTGGTGGAGGACCTGAAGCGCAAGGCAAGGGCGGAGAATCTGTGGAATCTCTTCCTGCCGCACTCCGAGCACGGCGCCGGTCTCACCAACCTCGAGTACGCGCCGCTGTGCGAGATCATGGGACGCTCGCATCTCGCACCCGAGGCCTTCAATTGCTCGGCCCCCGACACGGGCAACATGGAAGTGCTGGCCCGCTACGCCACCCCCGAGCAGCAAGAGCGCTGGCTCAAGCCCCTGCTCGACGGGCGAATCCGCTCGGCCTTCGCCATGACCGAGCCCGACGTCGCGTCGAGCGATGCCACGAATATCCAGTCTTCCATCGTGCGCGACGGCGATCACTACGTGATCAACGGCCGCAAGTGGTGGACCTCCGGCGCGGGTGATCCGCGCTGCGAAATCCTGATTTTCATGGGCAAGACCGATCCGAGCGCGGCGCTGCACAGCCAGCAGTCGATGATCCTGGTGCCCATAGCCACGCCCGGCGTGAGGCGGCTGCGCCAGCTCCACGTGTTCGGCTACGATCACGCGCCCCATGGCCACTCGCAGATCGACTTCGTCGACGTGCGCGTACCCGTGCAGAATCTCCTGCTGGGCGAGGGACGCGGCTTCGAAATTGCGCAGGGCCGCCTGGGACCCGGGCGCATCCACCATTGCATGCGTTTGATCGGTCTGGCCGAACGGGCGCTCGAAATGATGTGCAAGCGCGCCCAGCAGCGCGTCGCATTCGGCCGGCGCGTATCGGAACAGGGCGTTACGCTCGAGCGCATCGCGGAATCGCGGATCTTGATCGATCAGGCTCGATGGCTGGTCCTGAATGCCGCCTATTTGATGGATACCGTGGGCAACCGCGCCGCCAAGAAGGAAATCGCCATGATCAAGGTCGCCGCGCCCAACATGGCCTGCCAGGTCATCGATTGGGCCATCCAGGTCCACGGTGCCGGCGGCGTCAGCGACGACTTCCCGCTGGCGGCGGCCTACGCCGGCGCGCGCACGCTGCGGTTTGCCGATGGCCCGGACGAAGTGCATCGCGAGCAGATCGGCAAGCTGGAATTGTCTCGTCATCGGATCTGAAGGACCGCCGCATGTCGGATCGACATTTCAAATTCTGGCCGGCTCATGCGATGCACACGCTGGCCGCGCCGGCCACCAATCTCTTCTACAACGCCGAGGTGTCGGCGCGCCGCTATCCGGACAAGCCTTTCCTGGTGTTCTACGACACGGCGGTGACCTTCGGCGAATTCTTGGATGAGGCGGAGCGCGTCGCGGGCTTCCTCGAACGGCAGTGTGGGGTACGCAAGGGCGACCGCGTGCTGCTCCTCATGCAGAACAGTCCGCAGTTCGTCATCGGCTACTACGGCATCCTGCGAGCCAACGCCGTCGTGGTGCCGCTCAATCCCATGAATCTGACCCAGGAGCTGCTGCGGTTCACGGAGGACTCGGGTGCGCGCACGGCTCTCGTGTCGCAGGAACTGTATTCGCGGATCGAGCCGCTGCTCCGAAACTCGACTCTCAAATCGGTGATCGTCGCCGCCTACTCGGATTATTTGAAGCAGCCGACCACGCTCGCGGTGCCCGACTTCATCGCCGCCCCGCGCTCAGACCTTGCCGGACCGAACATCACTCTGTGGCGGGACGTGCTGGCGAGCGGCCTCAAGCCCGGCCCTCTCACGGCCGGCCCGGACGATCTATGCGTGATGCCCTACACGTCCGGCACCACGGGGACGCCCAAGGGTTGCATGCACACTCACCGCACCGCCATGCACACGACCGTCGCCGGCATGCGCTGGTTCGCGATGCAACCCGAAGTGACGCTGATGGCGGTGGCTCCGATGTTTCACGTCACGGGCATGCAGGGCGGCATGAATGGTCCGTTGTATGTCGGTAATACGCTGGTGATGCTGTCGCGCTGGGACCGCTCCGCCGCCGCGGAGTGTGTGCAGCGCTACCGGGTGTCGAGCTGGACCGCCGTTCCGACGATGATTCAGGATTTCTTCGCCAACCCCGATATCGCCAAGTACGACCTGAGCTCGATACGCCGCTTGACCGGCGGCGGCGCCGCCATGCCCGCGGCGGTGGCACAGCGTCTGGAAGGCATGGGCGTCACTTACTACGAGGGGTATGGGCTGTCGGAAACCATGGCGGCCACCCATATCAACCCCCCTGATCGGGCGAAGAAGCAGTGCTTGGGAATCCCCATCTACAACGTCGACTCGAGAGTGGTCGACCCGGTCACCTTGAACGAATTGCCGGCCGGCGAGGTCGGTGAGATCGTGACGCACGGACCCCAAGTGTTTCTGGGTTACTGGAATAAACCCGAGGACACCGCCCAAGCCCTGGTCGACATCGACGGCAAGCGCTTCTTGCGCACCGGCGATCTCGGCAGAGTCGACGAGGATGGTTACTTCTTCATGGTCGATCGGCTGAAGCGCATGATCAATGCGTCCGGATTCAAGGTCTGGCCGACCGAAGTCGAGTCCCTGATGTATCAGCATCCCGCGATTCTGGAAGCCTGCGTCATCGGCACCCAGGATCCGCACCGCGGCGAGACCGTCAAGGCCGTGGTGGTGCTCCGGCCCGAATGGCGCGGCCGGATCCAGGCCCAAGCCATCATCGACTGGTGCCGGGAGAACATGGCGGCCTATAAAATCCCTCGAATCGTCGAATTCGTCGACGCCCTGCCCAAATCCGGTGCCGGCAAGATCATGTGGCGCGAGCTGCAGGAACGAGAAGCCGCCGCGGCCAAACAACGAGCGACTCCGTCTTGATTTAGCGTGCCTCCTCCCCAGCATCAATGTCGGCGTATCCGGCATGGAGAATTCCGATGAAAGCGCTGCTCAGCAAGCACCCTGGCGGTCCCGAAACCCTGGCGCTCGATGAGGTTCCGGAACCCGTCCCTGGCTCGAAGGAAGTCCGCGTCGCGGTGCGCGCCTGCGGAGTCAACTATCCCGATCTCTTGATCATTCAGGATCTCTACCAATACAAGCCGCCGCGTCCGTTTGCACCCGGCGCTGAGATTGCGGGTGTGTAGACGCGGTAGGGGAGGGAGTCGAACACCTTCATACCGGCGACCGGGTGCTCCTGTCCCCGGTACGCAACGGCATGGCGGAGAAGGCCGTGGGACTCGCGAGCAATTGCTGGAAAATCCCGGATGCCATGCCCTTCGATCAAGCGGCCGCTCTCATCATGACTTATGGCACTTCGCAGCACGCGCTCAAGGACCGTGCGCAGCTGCTCGCCGGAGAGACGCTGTTGGTGCTGGGCGCGGCGGGCGGCGTCGGTCTCGCAGCGGTCGAGCTGGGCAAGGCCATGGGTGCGCGCGTCATCGCGGCTGCGTCGAGCGCGGAGAAGCTCGCGCTGGCGCGCGAGCACGGTGCCGACGAGGGCGTGCAATACCCAGCCGGGCCTCTCGACAAGGCTCAAGCCCGCGCGCTCACCGATCGCTTCAAGGCTGTCTGCGGCGCCGACGGCGCCCAGGTCATCTACGACGGGGTGGGCGGCGACTACACGGAGGCGGCGCTGCGCGCCATCGGCTGGCAGGGCCGGCACCTGGTGGTCGGTTTTCCCGCCGGAATTCCCAAACTGCCGTTGAACCTGCCGCTGCTCAAGAGCTGCCAGATCGTCGGTGTGTTCTGGGGCGAGTTCACCGCACGCTATCCTGCGCTGCACGCCGCCAATGTCGCGGCGCTGATGACGATGTATCTCGAGGGCCGCATCAAACCGGCGGTTACCGAGCGCTTCCCGCTCGCGCGCGGCGGAGAAGCAATCGCAAGACTCGGTGCACGCGAGGCGCGCGGCAAAGTGGTGGTGATGATCGGCGGCTGAGTAACGCCGGGAGCAATTTGTCGCCTGCGGTCAATAAGTTGTCGTCAAAAGCACGGCAGCCCGGGCCGCCCGATGCCATAAGGATGGCATGGGAAATCTCGCGTGGACTTGAAATACACCCCCGAAGAGGAAGCATTTCGCGCTAAAGTGCGCGCCTTTTTCGAGGCCGAGCTGCCCGCCGACATCCGCGACAGGATGCGCCTGGGCAAGCGCACCCGGAAAGATGACTTGGTGCGCTGGCAGCGCATTCTTCACGGTCACGGCTGGGGCGCCGTGATGTGGCCGACGCGCTTCGGCGGCACGGGCTGGAATGTCATACAGCAACATATCTTCGAGGAGGAGCGGGCGGACATCGGCGCGCCGCCGCAGAACGCGTTTTCCTTGAGAATGCTGGCGCCGGTGTTGATGGCGTTCGCGAATTCGGCGCAAGCTGAATACTTTTTGCCGCGAATCATCGCCGGCGAAGATTGGTGGTGCCAGGGGTATTCCGAACCGGGTTCCGGTTCCGACCTTGCATCGCTGCGGACCAGCGCGGTGCGTCACGGCGATCACTATCTCGTCAATGGCCAGAAAACCTGGAACACCTGGGGCCAGTATGCCGACTGGATATTCTGTCTGGTGCGCACCGGCACCGAAGGGCGGCCGCAACAGGGTATTTCGTTTCTGCTGATCGACATGAAATCCCCCGGCATAACGCTGAAGCCCATCACCATGCTCGACGGCGAGCATGAAATCAACGAAATCTGGTTCGACAATGTACGAGTGCCGGCGCAGAACTTGGTCGGCGACGAAAACAAGGGCTGGACCTACGCGAAATTCCTGCTGACGCACGAACGCACCAACAATGCCGGTATCGGCAGCTGCAAACGCGCCTTGAAGAACCTCAAGCAAATTGCCGCCGCGCAAGTTGCCCACGGCCGCCCGCTGATCGAAGACTCGCGCTTTCGCGACCGCATCGCCCAGGTGGAGCTCGAGCTGATGGCGCTCGAAATCACCAATCTGCGGGTACTGTCGGCCACCGCGACGGAGTCTCGCGCACTTGGACCGGAGGTGTCGGTGCTCAAGATCAAGGGTTCGGAGATTCAGCAGACGCTCGCCGAGCTGCAAATGCAGGCTCTGGGACCCGACGCGCTGCCATACCTGCGTGAAGCGCTCGAGATGGACTGGGTTGCCGATCCGTCGTTCGCGGAGCACTACCGGCCCTACGCGCCGCCGCTCTCCGGGCAATATTTCAACCTGCGCAAGACCACGATTTACGCGGGCTCCACCGAAATCCAGAAAAACATCATCTCGCAGATGATCCTGGGTCTCTAGCGCCGCCATGGACTTCAATTACAGCAACGAGCAACTTGCGCTGCAGGAAACTTTGCAGCGTTTCATCGGCCGCGACTACGGATTCGAACGGCGGCGCGAGCTCGCCCGATCGCCGCTGGGATTCTCCGCCGAGGCGTGGGCGCAGTATGCCGACCTCGGTCTCCTGTCACTGCCGTTCCCGGAAGAATTCGGCGGTCTCGGCGGCAACGCCGTCGATATCATGCTGGTGATGGAGTTGGTCGGGCGGGGCTTGCTGTTGGAGCCCTTCTCGAGCACCGTCGTGATGTGCGGCGGGTTGATCCGCGATGCCGCTTCCGAGCCGCTCAAGCGCAGCATGCTGCCGCGGATCGGTGCCGGGGAGATCAAGCTGGCGCTCGCCTGCTACGAGGCCGCGGGGCGCTACGAATTGTCGCGGGTCGCGTGCACCGCCGTGCGCGGCGCCGAAGGTTGGCGCATATCGGGCCGGAAGACCGTGGTGCTCGACGCCTCATCCGCCGATTATTTCCTGGTGTCGGCGCGCACGGGCGGCGATGTGGCCGACGACCACGGCGTTTCCTTGTTCTTGGTCGGACGCAAGGCGGCGGGCGTGACGACGTTTGCCTATCCCACGCAGTCGGGCGGCCGCGCCGCCGACCTGCATCTGGTCGACGTGGCCGTCGACGCGAGCGCCCTGATCGGCGCGCCGGGGGACGGACTCGCCGTCGTCGAACGTGCGGTGGACCGAGGCATCGCCGCGCTATGCGCCGAGGCCGTCGGCATCATCGTGGCGCTGAACGAGGCGACTTTGAATTATCTCAAGACCCGCAAACAGTTCGGAGTGCCCATCGGCAAGTTCCAGGCGCTGCAGCACCGGATGGCGGATATGTTCATCGCCGCCGAGCAGGCGCGCTCGATGGCCGTCATCGCGGCGGTGAACGCCGATTCCGCTGACGCGGCCGAGCGCCGACGCGCCATATCGGGGGCCAAGGCGTACATAGGTCAGGCCGCGCGCTTGGTCGGACAGCAAGCGGTGCAAATGCACGGCGCCATGGGTGTGGTCGACGATCTCATCGTGAGCCACTACTTCAAGCGGCTGACCATGATCGATTTGAGTCTGGGCGACGTCGATTATCACCTTGCTCGCTTCAGCGACATGCTGGCGTGACCTCGCTCACGTACGTGCCGGCGCCGGCAGCTACCCGAGCTGGGCGCCCAGCTCGCGCATCCGGCGATACTGCAAGCGCAGTCCGTGTTCCAGCTCCTCGAGATTCGACTGGATCGATTGCTCCCAACGCGTAATCATCGTGCGTTTGGTCTCGAGAAGCCACTTCTCGCGTAGACGGGTCCATGCGGTGACGGCGTTGCAGAAAACTTCATATTCTTCGGCCACTCGCCGCCGGAGTTGCTCAATCTGCGCACAGCCCGGCTGTATCGCCAGTTGTCGTTCTGCCCGCCGGAATTGCATATCGAGCAGGGCGCGTTGAATCTTGAACCAGGGAGTGCGTTTCAAGTTCGTGGCAAGGCCGAGCCAGCGCATGGTTGTGATGAACCACTTCGACGGATCCCATTGCCACCACCGCACACCGTTGCGGTAATCATGCGCAAACATGTGATGAAAGTTGTGGTAGCCCTCGCCGTAGGTCAGCAGCGCCACGACGCCGTTGTCCCGCGCGGTGATGTCATCCGTGTAGGGCCGCGAGCCCCAGATATGCGCGAGCGAATTGATGAAAAACGTAACATGATGACTGATCACGAGGCGCAGCACTCCGGCGAGCAGGAGCATGCCGAGTATATCGCCCTTGGCCCAGCCGAGCAGCAGCGGGAGGCCGACATTCATGGTCAGCGCCAGCGGCAGGTAATAGCGGTGCTGGTACCGCACCAGGGGATCGCGCTCCAAATCGCGCGCGGCGCTAAAATCCGGATCCCCACTCGAATAACTGCGCAGCATCCAGCCGATGTGCGAAAACCAAAATCCACGGCGTGCGCAGTACGGGTCGCGTTCCGGATCGTCGATATAGCGGTGATGGACCCGGTGGGTCGCGCCCCACACGAGCGCGCTATTTTGGAGCGCCATGGCGCCAAATAGCAGGTACGCCACTTTAAGCGCCGGATGGGCTTGGTAGGTCGCGTGGGCAAATAGCCGATGGTAGCCGCATGTGATCGCCATGCCGTTGGCGCCGAGGAGCAGGGTGAACGAAACCCAGGCGGCCACATGATAGCCGTGCGTGAATCCGTACCACGGCACAGCGGTGACCGCTACGCCGAACGTAACCGCAAACATGAGGGTCGTGGTCCAGTTGCGCGGCGCCGAATGCTCTTGAATTGCAGCCATAAAGCCCCCCGGTATTCAATATCCACAAGCAATATTGAATCATGAAGACGTAGCTTTGTTTGTCCGCTAGCGCACACAGCGCGAGCAGAGCGTAGATAAATTCGCACGCCGAGACAGCAGCTGTTGATTGGCTGTGATATTGAGTTCGAGCAGCGGACTCGGGGCCGTCATCCTGGATAGAAGCTTGAGTGGACTTTGCAACGACGCGGCACGGGCGTGGACATCACAAAGCGCAAGCGAGCCGAGATCGCGTTGCGCGAGAGCGAAGCGCGCTTGCGCGCCCTCGCCGGACTTTCGTCGGATTGATGTCGGCCACGACCTCGCGCGGCGCATCAGCTTTGTGCGCTAACAGACAGACAATTAAGGAACAAGGCGATCCAATAGCCCGGGATGCATGCGCAAGGATGGTGCGATGCCAGAAACTATACTTCTTTTGCAGGACAATGCCTCCAAGGCTGCGATTGTCCGAGAGATGCTTGTCAAGTCAAGTGACCCCCCTTTTGTCGTCGAATGGGTCAGAAGTTGCGCCGCCGCGCTCGATCGCTTACACGACCGGACGAGAGGTCACATAAGAGCCGTTTTAATTGATTTACTCCTGCCCGACGGGCAAGAACTCGAGATCTTCGATCAGATATTCCAGGCATCGCCCCACATTCCGATCTTGGTACTCAGCCATCCGGAGCACGAGGAGGTTGCCAGACAAGCCGTGCAGCGCGGAGCGCAAGACTACATCCTGGATAACCGCCTCGACAGCTATTCATTGCCGAAGGCTCTGCGCACCATGCTCGAACGCACGGCGAACGCCGAGGCTCTGTTCATGGAAAAGGAGCGTGCCCAAGTCACTCTGAACTCCATCGGTGATGGCGTCATCAGTACCGATGTCGCAGGCAATGTGACCTATCTCAATCCGGTGGCTGAAGCGATGACAGGCTGGACCAGCACCGAGGCATTAGGCCGGACGTTTGGCGAGGTGTTCCGAATTATCGACAGCACAAATCCCGAACACACCGTGAATCCGATGGCCATTGCCATGCGGCAAAATAAAACCGTGGGACTGAGCGGGAGCTGCGTCCTGATCCGGCGCGACGGTATTGAATCCGCCATCGAGGATTCCGCGGCGCCCATTCATGATCGCAGAGGGCAGGTG
>Ga0137410_10003158_pt1 | contig 11162 bp, 8 predicted proteins | sample CZODoug1_16funga_FD_108878 | JGI IMG/M metagenome (GOLD analysis project Ga0137410, IMG submission 108878) | Vadose zone soil fungal communities from Angelo Coast Range Reserve, California, USA - CZODoug1_16fungal (Illumina Assembly) | ecosystem: Environmental > Terrestrial > Soil > Vadose zone... | reverse complement strand
GGGAGCGGGAGGACCTGTCGCTGAACGCGCTGCTGCGGGACTCGAGCTACGAGTGGCACGGGGTGAAGCTGGGCGCGCCGGACTGGAGCGAGTCGTCGCACGCGCTGGCGTACACGGTGACCCTGCAGGGCGGCCGCGTCCGGATGCACGCGATGCTGAACGCGTACTGGGAGGCGCTGGACTTCGAGATGCCGCACGGCCGCTGGCGGGACTGGGTGAACACGGCGAAGCCGTCGCCGGACGACATCCTGGACTTCGCGGCGGCGGTCGAGGTCGCGTCGAAGACCTACCGGGTGGAGCCGCGGTCGGTGGTCTTGTTGATTTCGCGGGTGGGCTCGGGCTGAGGGTCGAGGAGCCGCTCGATGTGGTCGAGGAGTTCGACGGACTTGAAGGGCTTGGAGAGGAAGGCGTCGGCGCCGCAGAGGTCCTTCCAGTGGGCGTCGCTCTTGCCGGCGCCGTTGGTGACGGAGGTCAGGATGATGACGGGGATGTCGCGCGTGTCGGGGTCGGCCTTGACGGCGCGGCAGACGTCGAAGCCGAGGCGGCCGGGCATCATGACGTCGAGGATGGCGAGGTCGGGGTGGAAGAGGCGGATGCGTTCGAGGGCCTCGTTGCCGTCGCCGCATTCGAGGACTTCGAAGCCGCGGCCGCGGAGGAGGAAGGAGAGGATCGAGCGGATGGCCGCCGAGTCCTCGGCGATGAGGATGCTGCGCATGTCCGGAAGAGCCATGGGACGCCTCCTACCCACCTGGCCCGGTCGCTCTGCGCCCCACCCTCCGTCCGCCGTTAGTTATACACCATGGGTTGCGAAATGGGTGCAAATTCGAACCACAATCAAGCCCGTCATGATTGAGGTGCACCTTTGAACCACAAACAGGACCGTCATGTTTGGGGGTCAGGGGACGGCGGCCAGGCGCGCCAGGGAGGGCTCCAGCGCCATCCGCGTCTTGAAGCGCCGGAGCGCCTCCCGGACAGCCGCCCCGGGCAGCCCGAGCGCCCTCGCCATCGCCCGCGGGCTGATCCCGCACTGGCGCCCCCAGTAGATCGACACCGGCACCGGATCCTCCCCCGACAGCAGCGCGACGCTCTTCCGCGCGTGATCCAGCAGCCATTCGAACTGCTCCTGATGGACCTCGACCATCGTCGGCCGGCCGAAGCTCGGCTTCGGCGGACGCTTCGCCTCCCGCCGGATCGCCTCGCGGAAGCGCTGCCAGGCGCGGCGGGGCTGGACCTCGGCCCGGGCGATCAGCCCCGTGGGATCGATCGCGAGCGGGCTCCCGGACTCCCCGATGAAGCTCCGGTAGCCGGACCAGGGGTAGTCCTCCGGCGCGGCGCACAGGCCCGCCTTGACGGGATTCATGAAGACGTAGGCGGCGGTCGCGAGGGAGAGCAGCGGGGTGCGCTGGCGATAGGACTGGTAGGGGCCGTCGAAGACGTGGCCGCCCAACGAGTATCGCTCGTTGTGCTGCCGCGAGTATTTCCCGTTCAGCGCGTGCATGCACTTCTCGAGGGCCTTCGAGCCGCCCTCCAGCAGCAGGTGGTAGTGGTTGGTCATCAGGGCGTACGCCCAGAGGACGCAGCCGGAGGACTTCAACGCTCGGTCCAGGAGATCCAGGAATTTCAGGAAGTCCTGGTCGTCCCGGAACAGTTCCAGCCGGCGGCAGCCGCGGGCGAAGACATGCCAGATGGCCGAGTCGCAGTGCAGGCGCTTCATCGTCGACGCCGCCGGCTCCGGCGGCCCTCCGCCCGTGTAGTGGGGCGAAGCCCGCATTAGTCGGCACAAAAAATGCAGCGCCCACGGATTCCCAAACAGGACCGTCCTGTTTGTGGTTCACATGAGAACCATGAACAAGACGGGCTTGTTTGTGGGCTCAGGGGAGCCTGGTCTTGCCCAGGGGGTGGCAGCGGAAGCAGCTGAAGCCTTCGCGGGTCACCGGATTGTAGGGCTGCTCGCCGACCAAGGACGCCATGCCCGGCGCGACCTTCTCCCTCATGAAGGCGGTCACCTCGGGGTGCTTCTCCTGGAGCTTCTTGAATTCCGTCTCGTCGGCCGGCAGCGGCGGCAGCTTCGGGTTCGGCATCTTGAACGTGTGGTCCCTGGCCCCGTCGCCGTGACAGGTGACGCACTTCATGTCCCCGAAAGCCTTCGCATCGAAGGCGACGAATTCCGCCCTCATCTTCGGGAACACCACCTTCTCCATGTACTCATGGCGCTGCTCGTGGTTCATGTCCTTCCACGACCCGGCCCCGGGCGGCGAATGGCTGCAGGACGCCAGCAGGATCGCGGTGAGCATCGTCACGCGGTTCATATCGGCTACTCCGACGCCGCTCTACGTACGACATCTCCGCCCCGCGCGTTACGTCTGCGACCGACGCGCCCCGGGGTCGTAGATAGCCCCATGAACCGACCCCAAACCCCCAGCAGGAACCCTGATATGGAATCCCTCCCCGAATCCCCCCTGTCCGACGCCGAGCTCGACCATTTCCGCGCCTTGCTGGCCGCCCAGCGCTCGGCCATCCTGAACTGCTGTCGTCATCTGTCCGAGACGGTGCTGGAGTCGCCCGAGAAGTCCGACGGCGACGAGGCCTCGTCGGAGGATCCGGCCGACCGCGCCGCGGAGTTGCGCGAGCAGGACCTGTTCGTGAACATGCTGGACCGGGCCGACACGGACCTGCGCGAGGTCGCGCGGGCGCTGGACCGCATCGAGCAGCGGACCTACGGGATCTGCGAGGACTGCGAGCGTCCGATCCCCGTCGCGCGCCTCGAGGCGATCCCGACCGCCTCGCTCTGCCTCTCCTGCAAGGCCCGCCTCGAAGCCGCCTGAACCTCCCCAAACATGACGGTCTTGTTGATGGTTCTCTTGTGAACCACAAACAAGACCGTCATGTTTGGGGTCAGCGGGGGAGGGCGGAGCGGAGGTCGCGGGCTTCGGCGTCGTCGGGGTGCCGGCGGAGCCAGTCGTCGAGGAGGACCCCCGCGCTCGGGGCCAGGCCCTGGCCGGCCAGCGCCCGCGCCAGCCCCATCGCGAGGCGCCGGTCGCCCGGCCGCGATTTCAGCGCCGCCTCGAAGTCGTCCGCCGCCGAGGCGTACGTCCGGTCCGCCAGCTCCACCTCCGCCCGCCGCACGCGCCACTCCAGCTCCGCCGGCGCCAGCCCCAGCGCCTGCGTGTAGGCCTCCACCGCCGCCCGCCGGTCCCCCTTCGCCGCCAGGATCTCCGCCCGCAGCCCCGCCCATCCCGCGTTGACCGGGTCGATCCGCGACGCCGTCACCGCCCGTTCCAGCGCCCGCTCGTGCCAGCCGAGGTTCAGCCAGGCCCGCGACGCCGCCGCGTGCGCCCACGCGTCCGACCGCAGCGACAGCCGCTTCTCGCGGACCGACGCCTCCAGCCCCCACTGGCCCGCCGACTGCAGCCGCGACGCGAAGTAGTCGCAGCCGGCCGCGTCGACCGGACCGCGCTCGAACGCCAGACCCGCCTCCTTCCACAGCCCGCGGTCCGCCAGGGCCGACGCATACATGGCCCGCGCCGCCGGCACCGGCGGCAGCATCGCCTCGAACCCCTCGAGCCCCGTCTCCGCCATCACGCCGTCGACGGCCGAGGGCACCGTTTCAAACAGCCGTTTGAAACAGACGGCCGCCCGCGCGCGGTCGTCCATCTCCCAGGCGAGCAGCCCCGCCTCGCGCTGCACGTTCGGGTCGGCCGGCCAGAGGTCCGCCGCGACCGACACCTCGCCCGCCTCCCAGGCCGCCTCGTGATCGTAGGGCGAAAAGCCCAGCGAGCCGCCCGGCGGCACCCCCCACGCGCCCGCCGCCGCGACCAGCGCGATCAGCGCCACGGGCCACGTCGGCCGCGCATCCCCGTCGCGCACGGCCGCGCCCCCCAGCCCCAGCAGCGCGCCCCAGATCATGCCGATCGCCGGGATGCGCAGGTCGAAATCGACGAACGAGTGCAGCAGGACGACCGCCGCGGCCGCGAGCGTCGCCGTCACCGGCAGCCGGTCGGGCCCCGGCAGCGGCCGCTGCGCGCGCCAGACGCGGACGAACCAGAAGCCCATCGCGGCCAGGCAGACGGCGAGCCCGACGACGCCGGCCTCGAACAGGATGTTCACGTATTCGCTGTGCGCGTGGTGGATCTGGCCGAAGAGCCCCGGCGGCTGGAACGGGTGATACGCGCGCGGATGCGTCCCCCACCCGAACCCGAGCAGCGGCTGCTCCATCGCCGCGCGCGCCGTGGTCGTCGAAATCGTCCAGCGCAGGTCGGCGCCGAGGTCGAAGGGGTCGAGCTGGCCGAAGCGCTCGAGGAGGCCGGCGGGGTTGGAGGAGACGATGGCGACCGCGGCGACCGCGCCGAGCGCGGCGAGGCCGGCGACGGCGGCGCGGCCGCGGTGGAGCAGGGGGAGCAGCGCGACGCCGCCGAGCGCGGCGAGGGCGCCCCCGCGGGACTTCGAGGCGACGAGGGCGACGGCGAAAAGAAACGCCGCGAGCGCCCAGATCCAGCAGCCCTCGACGCGGCGGATCCAGCGCGGCTGGTCGCCGCCGCGCGGCGGCCACGCGAGGCGCCCCCACGCGCGCGCGACGGCGAGGACGAACGCGACCGCCATCAACCCCGCGAAGTTGTTGCGGCTGACGAGCGTGCCGCTGGCCGAGTCGGGCGACGGCCGGGGTCCGTAGAACGGGATCTCCTTCGCGCCGGCGAACTGCTGGACGAGCCCGGCGAGCGCTTCGACGGACGCCACGGCGACCAGGCCGCTGAGAAGGGTCGACGTCGACAGTCCCGCCTGGCGCAGCCGCATCACGAGGAGTCCGGAAAGGACATACGTCGCGGCCTGGGCAAGGACGCGGGCGGTGTAGTACGTGTCGGCGGACGCGGGCCACCAGGGGCCGAGTCCATGCTGCGCGCGGAGGGCGGCGGTCACGGGGAACAGGAAGGGGGGGCCGGGGAGGAGGTGGACGAGGAACGTGACGCCGACGGCGGCGAGACAGAGGAGGGCGCCGCGCGAGAGGCAGGCGGGCTCCTTCAGCGCCAGGAGGGAGACGAGATAGAGGGCGGCGACGGCGACGGCGACGGCGGGGGTGCCGTGGTGGCTGACGCCGCCGATCCAGGCCAGCGACGCGGCCCAGATCGCGAGAAACGCGGACCAGAGGACGAGCGGCGCATTGGCCATCAGGCAACCAGCATTCAACAAAGCGCCCCCCCCGCCAGGCCAGTCCTTTTTGCGGACCCCAAACATGACGGTCTTGTTTGTGGTTCCTTTGTGAACCATGAACAAGACCGTCATGTTTGGGGGTGTTAGGAATTCGCGAAGGGGGGCACGATTCGTCAAACTCGCGCTTGAGGCGCGCCGTCCAATCCTCTAGAATCCGCGCAACGGGACCTATGAGAATCACGACGTTCACCGCCGACGCCTTCGAGGGGCAGTTCGCCCTCCGGCTCCTCGACTCCTGCCGCGCCTTCGGCATCGAGGTCGACCACTTCGGCGTCTCCGGCGACGAGGGCCCGCGCCACTCCGTCCGCCTCCGCTGCCTCCTCCGCAGCCTCCGCGCCGGCAAGGCCGACGCCCTCTACGTCGACCCCGACGCGCAGCTCCTCCGCCGCCCCGAAATCGCGCTCGAGGAGAAGGACTTCGACGTCGGCGTCTACTACGACTCCAAGACCCTCGAGCTGAGCGGCCCGCTCTTCCTCCGCAACACCCCGCGGATCGCGCCGCTGCTCCGCGAATGGGGCGCCGTCAACAAGGCTTATCCCGACAACTCCGAGATGGCCAACCTCTCGCGCGCCCTCGCGGAGCCCGGCCACTCGCTGACCGTCCGCCGCCTCCCCGTCACCTACGCCTGGGTCGAGCGCCTGCACCGCACGACGTATCCCCAGGCGCAGCCGGTGATCGTGCACTTCAAGGGCGACGGGCTCGAAACCCTGCCCTTCCAGCGCCCGAAGACCGGCCGATTCTAGGCCTCCACCGCCGCCCTCCCGGCATCGTCCATGGACCGTCGCTCCGGCGACGGGAGGATCCATGGGACTCTTGCTGCGGGGGGTCCTGGTCGTGCTCGTCCTGATGCGGATGGGGCACATCCCGCACCGCTTCTGGACGGGCTCTAGAAAATCCCGCGCTCCGGGACCCAGACCACGTCGCCCGGCAGCAGCAGCACGTCCTTGTCGAGGCTGCCCGACAGCACCGCGTCCAGGTCCACCGAGATCTTCTTCACCTCGCCCCCCGGCGTGCGCCGGAGGACCTGGACGCTCCCGGTCGACGCGAACTTCGTATAGCTGCCCGCGGAGCTGACGGCCATCGAGACCGTGATCCGCGTGTCGTTGGGGACATCGATGTTGCCCGGCTTGTTGACCGCGCCCAGCACGTACGCGACGCGGACCGCCGACGGGATGACCAGCAGGTCGTCCGGCCAGAGCTCGAGGTCGGCCTCGGCCTGCCCCTTCGCGATCAGCTTTTCGACATCGACCAGCGAGAGGCGGATGACCTCGCGCTCGACGGGGCCGCGTCGCCGCACGATCTGGACGTACTCCTTATAGGCGCGGTCCGTGAAGCCGCCCGCGGCGGCGATCAGCTGCAGCACCGTGATGCGCGAGTTCGGCGGCACCTCGTAGCCGTCGGGCTTCGCGACGCCGCCGACCACGTAGACCTTCCGCTTCGCGTACTCGCGGACGGTGACGCTGACCGAGGCTTCGCGGATATAGTCCTTCTCGAGGCGGGTGCGGATCGTGGTCTCGAGGTCGGCCTGGGTGCGGCCGGCCGCGTCGACGGGGCCGATCAGCGGGAACGAGATGCGGCCGTCCTGCGGGATGCGCACCTCGAGCTGCAGATCGGGCTGCCGGAACACGGTGATCGCGAGCAGGTCGCCCGCCAGCAGGAGCGGATCGGGGCGGGGGAGCGACTTGATCGCGGTCATGGGCTCGCCGCCCGGCCCGGGCGGCACCAGGACCGGGATCGAGGCGGGGTCGGGGGGGCCGCTCATCGGCCGCGCGGGGGCGCCGTCGCTGCATCCGGCAGCGAGGAGGAGTATCGCGATGAGTCGACGCATGAACGATGTCATGCTAGGGGCGACCCGCGACGGTGTCAAGAGCGTATCATTGAACACCGTTCAAGGAGGACTGATGAACCGACGCGAGTTTCTGGCGACGTCGTCGATCGGGCTGGCGGGGCTGGCGGCCGGCGCCCCGCAGGACAAGGTCACGCACAAGGCCATGATCCTGGGGATGGTCAAGGGCGGCGCCGGCCCCGAGGAGAAGTTCGCGATCCTGAAGGCGGCCGGCTTCGACGGCGTCGAAGTTCCGCCGACCGACGCCGCGGGCCAGGAGAAGTTCAAGGCCGCGTCGGAGAAGACCGGGCTGCAGATCCACTCCGTCATCTTCGGCGGCTGGGGGAAGCCGCTCTCGTCGCCCGACCCCAAGGTCCGCGAGGAGGGCGTCGAGCAGCTGAAGAACGGCCTCCGCTGCGCGCATGCGGTCGGCGCCGACAACCTGCTGCTGGTCCCGGCGATCGTCGACGGCAGGACGCGCTACGCGGAGGCCTACGAGCGCTCGCAGGAGGGGATCCGCAAGGCGCTGCCCCTCGCCGAGGAGCTCAAGGTCGTCATCTCCGTCGAGGAGGTCTGGAACAACTTCCTCCTCAGCCCGCTGGAGTTCGCGCGCTACGTCGACGAGTTCCAGAGCCCGTGGCTGAAGGCCTACTTCGACATCGGCAACATCGTCAAGAACGGCTGGCCCGAGGACTGGATCCGGACGCTCGGCAAGCGCATCAACCGGGTGCACCTCAAGGACTATAAGAAGAAGACCGGCCAGTTCGTGAAGCTGACGGAAGGCGACGTGAACTGGAAAGAGGTGCGGAAAGCGTTCGTCGAGGTCGGCTGGCCGAAGTTCATGACGGTCGAGTTCAACGGCGACGACTTCCTGGAGCCCGACGAGCTCGCGAAGCGCATCGACCGCATCATCGCGGGGGAGTAGGCGGCGCGGCGTCCGCGGGCAGCGTGAAGGAGAAGGTCGCGCCCTTGCCGGGGGCCGCCTCGGCCCAGACGCGCAGGCCGGGGTCCCGGAGTCCACGATCACGGAGACGTACGAGCGCTTCGCGATCAACGGGGAAATCCCCGACGGCTCGTTCACGCTTCCGGACAAATAGGGCCACGAAGCGTCCGCGGAAACGTAGCATAGGGGAATCGACGCGGGATCTGCGCTCCAACCCCCGGGACGACGCCCATGCAGATTCTGCTCCTCGCCCTCTTCGCCTCCCTCGCCCCGCAGGACAGCCCGGAGCTGTTCCTCGGCACCTTCGACCGCCCCGAGGACGCCCGGCTCTGGGAAGGCGGCGGCAGCGCGAAGATGACCTTCGAGCCGCGGGATCCCACCGACGTCAACAAGATGTGCAAGATCGTCCTCGACGCCGGCTCGTTCGGCGGCATCAGCTCGTTCCGCCAGCCCAAGGACTGGTCCGCGTACGAGGTCCTCTCGTTCGTCGTCTGGTGCCCCGACCGCCGCGGCATGGGCATCCGCGTCGACGACGACAACAGCAAGAACTACGCGACCCGCTACAACGGCGACGCGACCCTCGAGGCCGGCCGCAACCTCGTCCAGATCCCCATCGCCGAGATGAAGCATGCCATCAACCCGGCCAAGGTGAAGTACCTCGTCCTCTTCTTCCTCGATCCGCCCAAAGGACTGACCGTCTATATCGACGACGTCCGCCTCGGCGCGCGGCAGACGGACAAGGTCGCGTTCATCCCCTACGAAAAGCGCCTCGAGTTCGTGCCGACCACCGACGTCGCCTCGCCCCACTATCCGCTGGCGAAGCCGCTGGCCGGAGGCCCGCTGAAGGCGCTGGTCGTCTATGACATCGAGGAGGGCCGCGATCTGGCCGAGCTCATGCAGCGCCTGGACCTGAAGGTCTCGCCCGTGTCCTGGTCGAACGAGGCCGGAGTCCACAAATGGGTCGGCTTCGCCTACGGCCAGCGCAGCTACGACCTCAGCCGGCGCTATCTTGCGAGCACCGCGCAGGGACCCGAGAAGTTCGACACGATGATCCTCGCGACGCCGACCGGATGGAGCCCGCTCGGGAAGGCCGCGACGGAGCCGATCGTCGACCGCGTCCGGAACCGCGGCGAGGGGTTGGTCCTCGTCTTCCCGTTCCCCGGCGACAGGCACGAGGCGCCGTGGCCGGAGGAGCTGCGGTCGGTGTCGGCGCTGATCGACAGCGAGACGGATTTCCAGCGCGAGAACGGCTATATGCGGCCGGCGCTGAGCGGCCACATCGTCGGGAAGAAATGGCGCGCGGTGAAGGAGCACCCGATCACGAAGGGCGTCCCGCTCGACGCGCTGCCGTTCGAGGCGCTGGAGGTGCAGGCCTATAAGGCCGCTCCCGGCGCCGAGGTCCTGATCGAGACGGAAGACGGGCACCCCGTGCTCGCCGTCCGCGAGGTGGGGAAGGCGCGCGTGGTCACATTCGCCGTCCGCTGCCGCAGCCTGACGCCTTACGTCGGCAACGCGGGGGCGCGCCGCCAGTGGCGCGACTACCGGTACTGGGAGGTCTTCCACGACCTGCTCGCGCGCGCGGCCCTGTGGTCGGCGCGGCGGGACATGGTCCGCGACGGCAAGGAGACGACGACCACCGGCGACCCGAACCTGTCGCTGCGGCAGTGGAAGAACGCGAAGGGGGAGGTCACGTCGTGGCAGCTCGACTTCGCCCCGTCGTCGCTGAAGCCGATCAAGGTGACGGCGCCGGCGCTGATCGCGCGCGGCGGGGAGATCGCGGTGAAGGTCGAGCCCGCCTCCCCCGCGACGGCCCGGCTGATCGATTATGCGGGAGGCCGGAAGCGGACGCTCCTGGAACGCCCGGTCGAGGGGGGCGCCGCCACGCTGTCCACGCGCGGGCTGGAAAGCCTGGCGCTTGTCGTGGAGATCCAGGCGGACGGGGCGAAGGGGGAGGCGACGGTCTACGTCACGCCCGACCCGGATTGGGACGACTACGAGGTCTACGGCTGGAGCGCCGGCGGCATCAGCTATCTGCGCGACCTGCAGATGGAGCAGCTGCGCGAGTTCGGGCTGACCACGGAGCAGGTGGGCGGCGTCGGCGACGCGCAGGAGAGCTTCCGTCGCGGCTTCCGCGTGCACGCGATGTTCTCCGCGACCGGCCTCCACTGCAAGGACTTCGACGGCGTCTACCGCGAGTTCAACAAGAACCCGGATCCGAAGCTGCTGGTGCGGAATCCGTCGTTCGCCGATCCCGCGTTCCTCGAGACGCAGCGGAAGACGATCTCGACGTGGACGAAGTCGATGGCCCCTTATGCCCCCCTGACGATGTCGCTCGGCGACGAGACGTCGCTGACGAGCTACGTCGCGGAGTTCGACTTCGATTTCCACCCGGAGAACGTGCGCGCGTTCCGGGAGCGGCTGAAGACGCTGTTCGGCGACGTCGCCCAAATGGGCGCGGCGCTGGGCGGCAGGTGGGAGTCGTTCGAGACGGTGACGCCCCCGACGACGGCGGAGGCCCGCAAGTCCGGGAACTGGGGGCTTTGGAGCGTGTGGCGCGACCACAACGACGAGCTCTGGACGGGCGCGTTCCGCTTCTACCGCGACGAGATGCGGAAGGACTATGCCGCGACGCGGCTGAGCGTGTCGGGCACGCAGACGTCGCACATCTTCAACGGCATCGACTGGGCCCGGCTCGCGCCGGTGATGGGGGCGACCGCGGACTATACGGGGCGCTACCAGCTGGTGCAGCGGATGAACTTCAATCCCGCGATCCGCAGCACGCCGTGGGCGGGGTACGGGCGGACGGGCCCGGCCGCGGCGCACCAGCTCTGGCAGAACCTCAGCTTCGGCGGATCGGGGACGGCGTTCTTCTGGTATCCGTCGCTGCTGAACGCGGATCTCACCCAGAGCCCGTCGGCGCGCGACTATTACCCGACCCTGAAGCTGCTGCGCGACGGCGTCGGCCGGCAGTTCATGGCCGCGCCGCGGCGCTATTCGCCGGTCGCGATCCTCTGGAGCCCGCGAAGCCAGCGCGCGGCGTGGACGCTGGGGAAGATGGGCGAGTTCGAGAAGACCGAGGCCGACGTCTATCACAAACTGGTCGCGGCGGGATTCGACCCGTCGTTCGTGACGGAGGCCGACTTGGAGAAGAACGGGGCCAAGGTCCTGATTCTCCCGATGTCGATCGCG
>Ga0137410_10003153_pt1 | contig 11180 bp, 2 predicted proteins | sample CZODoug1_16funga_FD_108878 | JGI IMG/M metagenome (GOLD analysis project Ga0137410, IMG submission 108878) | Vadose zone soil fungal communities from Angelo Coast Range Reserve, California, USA - CZODoug1_16fungal (Illumina Assembly) | ecosystem: Environmental > Terrestrial > Soil > Vadose zone... | reverse complement strand
TCGTTCCACGTCATGGTCGGCGACCGCTCGATTCTCGAGAAGATCCGCTACGTCATCACGCTGGACGCCGACACACGATTGCCCCGCGATGCCGCCGGCCAGCTGATCGGGATCATCGAGCATCCCTTGAACCGCCCGCGTTTCGATCCCCGGCTGCGCCGCGTGACGGCGGGATACGGGATTTTACAACCCCGCGTGAGCGTCACGCTTTCGAGCGCGGCCGGCTCGCTCTTCGCGCGCGTCTATGCGGGGCACACCGGCGTGGACCCGTACACGACCGCCGTCTCGGACACGTACCAGGATCTCTTCGGCGAGGGCATCTTCACGGGCAAGGGCCTCTACGACGTGGACGCGTTCACGGCCGCCCTGGAGGGGCGCGTGCCCGAGAACGCGCTCCTCTCGCACGACCTGTTCGAGGGCATCTACGCCCGGACCGCCCTGGTCTCCGACGTGGAAGTGGTCGACGATTTCCCTTCGAGCATCCTGGCCCACGCGAGGCGCCAGCGGCGCTGGGTTCGCGGGGACTGGCAGATCTTGACCTGGCTCCTCCCGTGGGTGCCCACGCGGCACGGCCTCGAGCGAAATCACCTTCCGCTGATCAGCCGCTGGAAGATCCTGGACAATCTGAGGCGGAGCCTCGTCGCGCCGGGCACGTTCGCCGTCCTCGCCTCGGCCTGGACGTGGCTGCCCGGCAACCCCTGGGCGTGGACCCTCGCCGTGATCCTGGGATTGGGGTTGCCGGTGTATCGACATCTCTGGCGCTGCCTGAAGGGGCCCGTGGAGCATCAACCCATCGGGGTGTTCCTGCGCGACCTGCGCGAGGAACTGGCCGCCGCGGCGGCGCAGGTCATTCTGGAAGTCACGCTTCTCGCCTACCACGCCTACGAGATGCTCCATGCCATCATCCTCACGCTGGTGCGGATGCTCGTCACGCAGCGGATGCTGCTCGAATGGGAGACCGCGGCGGCCGCGGCGGCCCGTTCGGCCCGCTTGACGGGCCGCCAGGGGCTGCGCGCGTTCGCGAACGGGATGTGGGCAAGCCCAGCGGCCGCGATCACGCTCTCGGCGATGACGCTCGCGGTTCGTCCCCATGCGATGCCGGCCGCCTCGCCCATCCTCTTACTCTGGCTTGCGGCTCCGATCGCCGCGTTCTGGCTGAGCCGCCCGGCGACGCCGCGAACGGTCGTCCTCGACGAGCGGGATCGCGAATACCTGCGTGAGATCGCGCACAAGACCTGGTCCTACTTCGAGGCCGCGATGGACGAAGCCGGGCACTGGCTCCCCGCGGACAACATCCAGGAGAAGCCCGCGCGCGTGGTGGCGGAACGGACGTCCCCCACGAACATCGGCATGGCCCTGCTGGCGACGCTGGCGGCGAACGATCTGGGTTTCCTGGAATGGAGCGAGATGCTGGACCGAATCGATCGCACCATGACGACGATCGAGGGCCTGGAGAAGCACGAAGGCCATTTGCTCAATTGGTACGACATCCGGAGCCTGGCCCCGCTCCAGCCGCGGTACGTCTCGACGGTGGACAGCGCGAATCTGGCCGGGGCTTTGCTGGCGCTCGCGGCGGGGCTGCGGCGTCCCGGAGCGAGGCTCTTGGAAGAGGAGGCTCTGGCCGATCGGGCGGAGCGGCTCGCGGACGCCATGAACTTCGCGTTCCTCTACGACCGGGATCGCCGGATTTTCTCCATCGGATACCGGCTGCCGGACATGGAGGGTCCGGGGCGGCTCGACGCCTCGTTCTACGATCTGCTCGCGTCGGAGGCCCGCCTCGCCAGCTTCATCGCGATCGCGAAAGGGGACATCCCCCAGGAACACTGGTTCCAGCTGGGTCGGGGTCTCGTGAGTGTCGACGGGATTCCAACGCTGGTCTCCTGGAGCGGCTCGATGTTCGAGTACCTCATGCCGCTCCTCCTGATGCGGAGCTACCCGGACACGCTGCTCCATCGCTCGTGCGGCGCGGCGGTCCGCGCGCAAATCGCCCATGGACGGAGCCAGGGCGTGCCCTGGGGGATCTCCGAGTCCGCGTTCGACGTCATGGATCGGCACGGGACCTACCAGTACAAGGCGTTCGGCGTCCCCGAGTTGGGATTGAAGCGGGGTCTCTCCGAGGATCTTGTGATCGCGCCGTACGCGACCGCCCTGGGCGCGCTGGTCGATCCCGCCGAGGCCGCCTCCAACCTCCGGCGCCTGGAGCGCGAAGGGGCGGGCGGCGCGTTCGGGTTCTACGAGGCGCTCGACTACACGCCGCGGGAGAAGGCGGCCGAGGGCGACTTCTCCGAGGGAAGGGCCCACCGCGCCGTCCCGGTGGAAGCGTTCTTCGCCCATCACCAGGGGATGACCCTGGTGGCGCTCGCCAACGCCCTCCTGAACGACCGGATGGTCGCGCGCTTCCATTCCGACGCGCGGATCCAGGCGACCGAGCTGCTCCTGCAAGAACGAGTGCCACGCTTCGTGCCGTTGACCCGGCCCCGTCCGGTCGAGGTGACGCGTGTCGCGCCCGTCGTTCCCGCGCTGCGCCCCAGGCGCTTCCGCACCTCGGACAGCCTGTACCCGCATGCCGCGTTCCTGTCCAACGGACGGTACGTCTCGGTGGTCACCAACGCGGGCGGCGGCGGCAGCGTCTGCCGCGGCCACTCGGTCGCGCGGCAAAGGTTTGACGCGGTCTCGGACCCGGGCAGCCAGTATCTGTACCTCCGCGACGTGCGGAGCGGGGCGGTCTGGTCCCCCACGTATCTGCCGATGCGCGCCGATCCGGACGGATACCGCTCGAACTTCCACCCCGACAAGGTGGTGGTCCGGCATCACGGCGAGGACATCGACTCGCTGCTCGAGATCGCCGTCTCCACGGAAGACGACGTGGAAGTGCGTCGGCTCTCGCTCACGAACCGGAGTCCCCACCAGCGCGAGATCGAGATCACCAGCTACGTCGACGTGGTGCTCGCGCCCCCGAACGAGGACCTGGCTCATCCCGCCTTCGGGAAGCTCTTCCTCGAAACCGAATGCCGTCCCGAGACAGCGTCGCTTCTCTGCGGGCGGCGCAAGCGGTCCCCCGAGGAGCCGGGGGCGTGGGCCATTCACGTCCTGAGCCTGGAGGGCCGTCCCCAGAGCGCGGTGGAATGGGAGACCGACCGTCTGAGGTTCCTGGGTCGCGGCCGCGGGGCCGGAGATCCGATCGCGCTCGACGGAAGAGCGCTCTCGGGGACGGTGGGCGCCACCCTGGATCCGATCCTGAGCCTGCGCCAGCGAATCCGGCTCGCGCCGGGGGGATTCGCCCGCCTGGCCTTCGCGACCGGGATGGCCCCCGATCGGGAAGCGGCCATCGGTCTCTGCATGAAATACGCGGATCCGACCTCCGCGCCGCGAACCTTCGCCCTCGCCGCGACCCAGCTCTCGATCTCGCTCCGGCACCTCGGCATCTCGATCGACGAGGCGCAGCTCTACGAGCGTCTGGCGTCGCGTGTCTTCTACACGGACCGATCGCTGGGCGCCCCGCCCGACGTCCTCCGGAAGAACACGCTCGGGCAATCGGGGCTCTGGAGTCACGGCATCTCGGGGGATCTCCCGATCCTGCTCCTCCGCGTGCTCGAGGATGACGACCTGTCCCTGGTGCGCCAGGCGCTCCGCGCCCAGGACTACTGGCGGCTCCGGGGACTGAGCGCCGACGTCGTGATCGTGAACGAGCATCCCGTGGGGTACCGGAACGAGATCCACGAGCAGCTCAACACCCTGCTTCAGGGCGGGCCCTGGGGCGCGTGGAAGGATCGCGCGGGCGGCGCGTTCCTCCTCACCGGGGATGGCATGGGCGAGGCCGATCGGTTGCTCCTCATGGCGGTCGCGCGCGCGATCCTGAGCGGAGATCAGGGCACATTACAAGAACAGCTCGATCGCCCCTACGCCATGCCCGAGTGGCCGGCGGCGCTCGAGGTAGAGAAGGCTCCCGAGGAGGCGGAGCCGGACCCCCACGAGGAGATCGAGATTCCCGAGCTCGAGCTGTGGAACGGTCGCGGCGGCTTCCGTCCGGACGGGAAGGAGTACGTGGTCGTCCTGAACGGCGCGGACGAGACTCCGCTTCCGTGGGCCAATGTGCTCGCCAATCCGCGATTCGGTTCCGTGGTCACCGTGGCGGGGCCCTCGTACACCTGGTCCGAGAACAGCAGGGAAAACCGGCTCACGCCGTTCGCGAACGATCCGGCGACCGAAGAAACCGGGGAAGCTATTTTCCTGCGTGACGAGGGCTCGGGCGCGTCCTGGGGTGCCACTCCGGGTCCGATGCGGCGGAGCGCCAAGAGCGGACGCTGGATCGTGCGCCATGGCGCCGGAGTCACGCGCTACGTGCACCGGGAGGGCGGCATTCGCCACGAGCTGGCGATCTTCGTGCATCCGGAGGACCGGGTCCGCTTCGCGCTCCTCACGCTGGCGAACCAGAGCGAAAGGCCGCGCCGGATCAGCGTCTTCGGGTACAGCGAGTGGAGGTTGGGCCCGCCGCGTCCCGGCGAGGAGCTCAACGTCTGGACCGAGCACGATCCCGATACCTCTTCGCTCCTCGCACAGAACCCGTACAACCATGCGTTCCGCGGCCGTGTGGCCTTCGCCCACGCGGGGCCGCTCGTCTCCTGGACGGGGGATCGAATGGAGTTCCTGGGACGGAACGGCACCCTCGCGCGACCCGCCGCCCTGAGCCGCGTGAGGCTCACGGGCGCCGTTGGCGCGGGGATGAATCCGTGCGCGGCGCTCCACGCCTCGCTCCACCTCGACGCGGGCGAGACGCGCCAGATCGTCTTTCTTCTGGGCCAGGGCGAGGATCGCGCGGACGCGCTGCGGCTGGTTCGCGCGCACGGCTCGGTTCCCTCCGCCATGGCCGCTCTGGGCGAGGTCGAACGATCCTGGGACAAGGTGCTCGGCGCCGTCGAGGTGCGCACTCCCGACGATTCCTTCGATTTCATGATGAACCGGTGGCTCTTGCACGAAAGCATCTCGAGCCGCATCTGGGCGCGCACGGCGTTCTACCAGCCGGGCGGCGCGTACGGATTCCGGGACCAGCTCCAGGACGTGATGGCGCTGACCTTCGCCGCCCCCGATCTCTACCGCGAGCACCTCGTGCGGGCCGCGGGGCGGCAGTTCCTCGAGGGGGACGTCCAGCACTGGTGGCACGAGCACTCCGGCGCGGGGGTGCGCACACGATGCTCCGACGATCGCCTCTGGCTACCGCTCGCGGTCGCCCGCTATCTCGCGTGCCTGGGAGACCGCGCCCTTCTCGAGGAGCGGGTGCCGTTTCTCGAGGCCCCGCCGCTCGAGTCCGGACAGACCGAGGCGTACGGGCTGCCCTCGCCCGCGGGGGAGGACGGCTCGATCTACGAGCATTGCATCCGCGCCATTGACGTCAGCCTGACCTCGGGCTCGCATGGTCTTCCTCTGATCGGGAGCGGCGATTGGAACGACGGGATGAACCGCGTCGGCCAGCATGGGCACGGGGAGAGCGTCTGGCTGGGGTGGCTTCTGTCCATCGTCCTCAAAGACTTCTCCGGTCTCGCGGAGGCGCGCGGGGACGGCGAACGCGCCGCACGGTATCGAGCCGAGGCAGGACGCCTGGCCGCGGTTCTCGAGCAGGCTTGGGACGGCCAGTGGTATAGGCGTGGGTATTTCGACGACGGAACGCCGCTCGGCTCGGCGCAGAGCGAGGAGTGCCGCATGGATTCCATCGCTCAGTCCTGGGCCGTGCTGTCCGGCTCGGCGACGCCTCAGCGCGCGGAGCGGGCCATGGACTCGGTGCGCACCCATCTCATCCGACGCGACGCCCGCGTGGTGCTGCTCCTGACGCCGCCCTTCGATTCCTCGCCTCTGGACCCCGGATACATCAAGGGATATCCGCCCGGAGTGAGGGAGAACGGCGGCCAGTACACGCACGCGGCCATCTGGGTGCTGATGGCGGCGGCGCGCCTGGGCGGCGGCGACGAATCCGTGGAGCTCTTTCACCTTCTCAATCCGATCAATCACGCGCGGACGCCCGCGGACGTCGCGCGGTACAAGGTGGAGCCCTACGTCGTCGCGGCGGACGTCTATGCCCATCCCGCGCACGTGGGGCGCGGCGGCTGGACCTGGTACACAGGGTCGGCGGCCTGGATGTATCGCGCGGGGCTGGAAAGCATTCTGGGCATCAAGCGTCGCGGGGACACGTTCTCCCTGGATCCCTGCGTTCCCTTCGCATGGCCCGGTTTCTCGGCCGTGCTCCGGGTCGGGCGCGCGCGCTACGAGATCACCGTGGAGAATCCCTGGCAGCGCTGCCGTGGGGTCGCCACGGTGGAGCTGGACGGCGAGACCGTGGACGCGGCGGCGATCCCCCTGCGCGATGACGGCCGCGTGCACACGGTCCGCGCCGTGATCGGTGATCCCGTCCCGAGCGCACCATCGTCCACTTCATCGCGGCCAGGCGTCCCGACTCCGTGACGATGGCCAGCCTGATCGGCAAGAAGATTTCCCACTACCGCATCCTCCGGAAGATCGGGGAAGGCGGAATGGGCGTCGTCTACCAGGCCCGCGACACGCGGCTCGAGCGCGAGGTGGCGCTCAAGGTCCTGGCCTCCGGGATGCTCGAGGGCCACGACTCCCGCCAGCGCTTCCGGCGCGAAGCCCTCGCCCTCTCGCACTTGAACCACCCCAACATCGCGACGGTCTACGACTTCGACGCCGATCAGGACGTGGACTTTCTGTCGATGGAGATGATCCACGGGTCCACGCTGGGGGAAAAGCTGGATCGGGGTCCCGTCGCCGGCGTGCAGGCGCTGGCGATCGGAGCGCAGATCGCGGAAGCGCTGGCGTTCGCGCATGCCAAGGGCGTGATCCACCGCGATCTCAAGCCCGGGAACATCATGATCACCGCGAACGGCCTCGTGAAGGTGCTGGATTTCGGCCTGGCCCGCCGCGGGAGGGCCAGGCGCTCTCGGCCGAAGACGGCCACCGCCAAGCCGCCGACCCGTGCCAGGACTCCGCGGCTTCCGGGCGTGAGCCAGGCGATGGGCACGCCGGGCTACATGAGTCCCGAGCAGGTCCGCGGCCTCACGCAGGACAGCCGGACCGATGCGTTCGCGTTCGGGTGCGTGCTGTTCGAGTGCCTCTCGGGCGTGCGCGCGTTCGAGGGCAAGACCGCGGAGGTCGTGATCGCGGCCGTGTTGAGAGATGAGCCGCGGTGGTCCGCCCTGCCGCGAGGCATCCCCCCCCGCGTCCGGCAGCTCCTCGCGCAGTGCCTCGAGAAGGATCCGGAGCAGCGTCTTTCCAGCATCGATACCGCGCGCGCGGAGCTGGAAGCGATCCTGGGTGGTCGCCGGGCGCTCGCGATCCGTCGCACCACCACGCTCGCGTCCTCGCCGCACAATCTCCCTCATCCGGGGACTTCCTTCATCGGGCGCGAGGCGGAGATCGCCACCTGTCGCCACCTCCTCGCGGAGTCGCGGCTGCTCACGCTCACCGGATCGGCCGGGTGCGGCAAGACGCGGCTGGCGCTCGAAGTCGCCGAGAGCGCGATGGTGGATTATCCCGACGGGGTGTGGTTCGTGGACTTGGCACCTCTGCGCGACGGCACGCGCGTGGCGCAGGCTCTGGCATCGGCGCTGGGCGTGCGCGAGGAGGCGGAGACACCGCTGGTCGAAACCCTGCAGCGGGCGCTCGGCGAGAAGCGGCTTCTCATCGTGCTGGACAACTGCGAGCACCAGCGGACTCCGTGTGCCGAGATCGCGCAAGCCATGCTCCGCTCCGGTCCGAACCTCACGATCCTGACCACGAGCCGCGAAGGGCTGCGCGTCGCGGGCGAGCACGTGTTCTCGGTTCCGCCGCTACGCACTCCATCCGCGGATGACGCCGCCACCGTCGTGTCGCTCACCGCGATCGAGTCCGTCCGGCTCTTCGCGGAGCGCGCCGAGCAGGCCAAGCCCGGGTTTACGCTCACGTCGAAGCACCTCGGCGCGGTCGCGGAGATCTGCCGCCGGCTGGACGGGATTCCGCTCGCGATCGAGCTGGCCGCGTCACGTCTGACGGTCCTCTCGCCCGAGGAGATCCGCTCCAAGCTGGACCAGCGGTTCCGTCTGCTCACGAGCGAGGGCCATGGCACGGAACGCCATCAGACCCTGCGGGCCGCCATCCAGTGGAGCCACGAGCAGCTCACCCGGGAGGAGCAGGAGCTCTTCGCAACGCTCTCCGTGTTCGCGGGCGGATGGACCTTCGAATCCGCGGCGGCGGTCTGCGGATCCGGGCAGGACGAGTTCCAGGTGCTCGATCGCTTCACCCACCTGGTGGACAAATCGCTCGTGGTCACCGAAACATCCGACGACGGACCCTCGCGGTATCGCTATCTGGAAACGATTCATGAGTTCGCGCTCGAATGCCTGGAGGAAATTGGGGAAGCGGCGCGCGTGCGGGAGCGCCATTTCGATCGCGTTCTCTCGCTGGCGGAGGAGGCCGCGCCCCAGCTGACCGGCCCGCAGCAGTCGTCCTGGCTCAAGCGGCTCGACGCCGAGCACGAGAACGTTCTGGCGGCGATCCGCTTCGGCGAGAGCGGCGTGGTTCCGGCTCAGAAGGTGCTCCGCCTGACGGCCGCGATCTGGCGGTTCTGGGTGGCGCGCGGTCTCTTCCGCATCGGCCTCCGCACCCTGGACCGGGTGCTGCGCCTGGACGGTGCGCGCGAGGCGTCGCCGGCGCGGGCGGAGACCCTGACCGGCGGCGGGGCGCTGGCGTTCCACGCCAACGACTGGCAGGCGGGCCCCGCCTACTGCGACGAGAGCCTCGCGATCTTTTCCGAGATGGGGAACGCGCGCGGCATGGCGGAAGCTCTCGTCGCGCGCGGGAATCTCGCGCTGGGGCAGGGAGACTACGCTTCCGCGCGCTCGTTCTACGATCGGGCCCTGACGAGATACGGTGAAGCCGGCCAGCGGCGCGGGATGGGCGTGGCGCTCAGCAACTCCGGCCGCGCTGCGGAGCTGCAGGGCGATCTCGAGGCCGCGGCGCGGCTCTACGGCGAGGGACTGGACGTTCTGCGCGAGGTGGGGGACCTGAGCTCCACGGCGCTCCGGCTGTCCTCGCTGGGGCAGCTCTCGCTGAAGCTCGGAAACTACGTCGCGGCGCGCCAGCAGCTCATGGAATGCGTCCTTCTGGTGGGCGAGCTGAAGGAGAAGCGGGCGGGACACTTCGCGCTGGAGCGGTCCGCGGCGTTGCTCGAGCGTCTGGACGCGCCGCGGGAGGCGACCGTGCTGGTCGCCGCCGCGGAAGTGCTGTCGGAGCAGGCCGGCTCCGCGCTGACGCCACGAGAAAGGAGCGAGCGGGACGATCTCGTCGGCCGGTTGCGTGAACGGCTGGGTCCTGACTTCGAGAAGGCCTCCGCGGAAGGGCGCACGCTTGTCTTCGAGTCGGCGCTCCAACGCGCGCATCGCAGCCTGAGCCGTGCTCGTCCCGGCGGGGGGAAGACCGGGGACGCAGACACGCCTGCCGTCGCGGCCGGAGGTGATCTGGATTCCACGGCCGATCTCCTGGCCGGGATCCGGAGCGGAGACGAGGCTGCGACGGCGCGACTGGTGAAGCGCTACCTCCCCATCCTTCGCCGCTGGGCGCACGGACGTTTACCGGGGAAGGCCCGGGACATGTCCGACACGGACGATCTGGTCCAGGTGGCGCTGATGCGCGGGCTCGGTCAGGTGGAGAGCTTCGACCATCGGCGGACCGGTGCCTTCCTCGCCTACATGCGGCAGATCGTACGGAACCAGATCCGCGACGAGATCCGCCGGCCCGCGCGCCGGGCGAAGAGGGTGGAGCTGCGCGACGATCTTCCCGACCGCGCTGTTTCGCCGCTGGAGGAGGCGATCGGGAAGCAGTCCCTGGAACGCTACGAATCCGCGCTCATGCTTCTTCCCAAGAAGCAGCGCGAGAGCGTCGTGATGCGGCTCGAGATGGGATTCAGCTACCGGGAGATCGCCGAGGCGCTGGACATTCCATCCGAGGAAGCGGCGCGCGTGTCGATCCGCCGCGCGCTGCAGCGGCTGAAGAAGAAGATGCCCGACCCGGAGAACTCCTCGCGATGATCAGTCCTTGAGGATGAACGTGATCTTCATGTTCACGCGGTACTCGGTGATCTTCCCGCCCTCGATCCGCAGCTTCTGCTCCTGGATCCAGGCGCCCTTCACGTTCTGAAGCGTCTTGTTCGCGCGCTCGATGCCGATCCGGGTCGCGTCCTCGAAACTCTTGGTGGAGGAAGCGGTGATCTCGGTGACTCTGGCGACAGCCATGGAAGGCTCCTTTCGGGTGAGTGAAGGTTCGTTACGCGGTGCGAAAGAGGTCCGTGCTCAAGTAACGTAGTCCGGAATCGACCAGGATCGTGCCCACGGTGGCGCCGGGGCCGAGCTGCTTCGCCACGCGGAGGGCCACGGCCACGTTGCCCCCGCTCGAAGTGCCGACAAAGATCCCTTCCTCGCGCGCCAGCCGGCGTGCCATCGCCGCGGCCTCCTCGCCGCTGACGGTCTGGAGATCGTCCACCTCGTCGGGACGCCAGAGCGGAGGGATGAATCCGATCCCGATTCCCTCGATGCGATTCGCGCCCGAGGGCTTTCCGGAGAGAACGGCCGACTCGGAGGGTTCCCACGCGACGACCCTCGCTTTGGGATTTCGTCCGCGCACGGCGCGCGCCGAGCCGTGGATCGAGTGGGCGGTGCCCACGCAGTGCACCAAGGCGTCGATTCCGCCGGATTGCCGGTGCATCTCCTCCCCGAGCGGCTCGTAGCCGCGCTCGCCGTCCCGATTCTCGAGCTGGTCCACCGCCCAGTGGCCTGGACGCCGGCCGATCCCGGCCGCCGTGGAGATCATGGTCTTGATGAGCTTCTCGGTGATCTTCTTCTGGTCGCTGGGTACGAGGGTCAGCTCGGCGCCGTAGGCCCGCATGGTGATCAGCTTTTCCTCGCTGAACGCGTCCGAGGAAACAAGGTGGGACCGGTATCCCATCGCCGTGGCGACCAGCGCGAGGGAGATCCCGGTGGTGCCCGCGGTGTACTCGACGACCGTGCCGCCGGGCCGAAGGCGCCCGTCCAAGGCCGCGGCCTCGATCATAGCCTTCGCCACCCGGTCTTTCATGCTTCCGGAGGGGTTGGACGACTCCAGCTTGGCCACGATGCGCGCGGAGCCTTGGGGCACGATCCGCC
>Ga0137410_10003152_pt1 | contig 11181 bp, 10 predicted proteins | sample CZODoug1_16funga_FD_108878 | JGI IMG/M metagenome (GOLD analysis project Ga0137410, IMG submission 108878) | Vadose zone soil fungal communities from Angelo Coast Range Reserve, California, USA - CZODoug1_16fungal (Illumina Assembly) | ecosystem: Environmental > Terrestrial > Soil > Vadose zone... | reverse complement strand
TTGCGCGACGCGGCGAACCATCTCGAGAACATTTTCGAAATCCTCGCCCTCTTTTACCTCGCGCCAAGCGGCGCCCATGCAGAAACGCGTCGCACCCTCAGTGCGAGCGCGTCCGGCAAATTCCGTTACTTCGTCTACGGGGAGCAGTCCGCCACGGGCTACCTCTGTCGAGTAATGCGCGCTCTGCGGGCAGTAGGCGCAATCTTCCGGACATCCGCCCGTCTTAATCGAGAGCAGGCGGCAGAATTGCACGCGCCTCGGGTCATGGAATTCCCGATGCAGCTGCTGCGCTTGGAACAGGAGATCGGGAAGCGCCTGCCCGTAAATCTGGCGAATCTCTTCGCGACTCCAGGTGTGACGCACTTTTGGATTGACTGCCGTGACGGCTGTTCGGCATTCCGGCAAGACCTTCCTCCTGAATCGCGAGAATTCCGCGCGCAACCTTACCGTTTCCACGGTTCGCGTGCGTGACTTCCCGGCGCAATCCGCGGACGGTGCATTTTAGCGCAGAACGGCTCCGATTTTCCGTGGATATGCATTAGCAGGCGGGTGGCCCCAGGGGGCAGTGCGGCGGGACGGTTGATTTACGGGAAGAAAACCCCAAATGCGAAGGGTGGGCCAGCGAAAGAGTCGGACTGCGAACCTACCGGCGAGCCTCTTCAGTGCGGTTCGTCTTGCGCGAGTGCGAGTTCGAATTTGAGTGCGAATCCTCCGACGCCGATTCCTTCGCAATGGAACTCTTCTTATGGCAGGAGGTCGCCCACCAGCGTTTCTCATATTGCGGCAAGTCGCACATCTTCCTGCATTGCTTCGCGCCTGCTCCGTGCTCGCAATGGCAGTAGCACATCGGCGTCCGTGGACCTGAAAACAGGGTTGGAGATTGGTTGGCCAGGGCGGCTGCGGAGGCCGTCCCCAGAAGAATCGCGATTCGAAAGGCATGGCGAATTCTGTGGGCTTGTAATTTCATGATTCATTTTGGAGCGGACAAGCGCGTGGGCCGATAGCGCGTAGGATGGATTTCGTTGGTATCGAGGTAGTAGGCGTACCGGTACCGTCACAGGATGGGCAGGCTTCCTGGAGTAGCGCAGCCGATGCTCTCTATAGGTATTTGAAAGGGAAGAGCTTATAGACAAGTTTGAAGGTTTTGGCCACCATGAGCGACAGGCTGGACCGCTGACGAGTTGTGTTTCCCTCATTGACTTGAATCAAGTTGCTGCAGAAAGCGAGAATTTGGACTTGGCTGAGTTTTCCTGCCCGCAGGGAAGAAGAACAGGCCTTGGACGATTTGGACCGCCGCGCACAATGGGCTTCAGACTGTGCTTAAAAGGGTCCCGCCGTGCCTACGATTGGGTTACGCAACTTTCCGCGAAATCCGCAAGTTCCAGTCGAAGATTGCCGGCGTTCGAGGCATAGCCAATCCCGACCTCGAGATCGATGACGCCGGCGCGGATCATGCGGTCCAGTTCACTGTCAAAGTGCTGCATACCTTCGGTGGCGCCGTCCCGCATCGCGTCCAGCAGTGTCTTGCCCTCGCCCTCGCCTTTCTCGACGTACTCGCGGGTGCGCATAGTGGACTTCAGAATTTCGATGGCCGCGACGCGGCCATTTCCATCCTTCCGAGGGATCAGGCGTTGCGAGACGATGTAGCGAAACGCCTTCGAAACGCGGCCACGGATGGCGTGTTGATCGGCGATGGGAAATACGCCGATGATGCGCTCGACGGTTTTTGAGGCATCGATCGTGTGCAGGGTGGAGAGGACGAGATGGCCGGTTTCCGCGGCCTCGAGCGCAATTTCGATGGTTTCCCTGTCGCGCATTTCTCCAACCAGGATTACCTTCGGCGCCTGTCGCAAAGCCGCCCGGAGCGCCAGAGCAAAGTTCGGGGTGTCGCTGTGGAGTTCCCGTTGATGAATCGTCGATTTCTTATGGCGGTGAAGGAATTCGATAGGGTCTTCTATCGTCAAGATATGGTATGCCTTTTCCTCGTTGATCTTGTTCAGGATCGCCGCGAGCGTCGAGGACTTGCCGGAGCCGGTCGGGCCGGTCACCAGCACGATGCCGTTCCGCAATTCCGCGATTTCACCGAGAGAAGGCGGCAGATTGAGCGATGCCAGATCGGGGATCGTCTGGGGGATCACGCGCATCACAATCGCGTAAGTGCCTCGCTGTCGAAAGACGTTCACCCGGAAGCGCGCGACTCCCGGCAGACTATATGACAAATCGGCCGACCCCTCTTTTTCTAGCTTGCCGGCCACAATTTCATGCCGCCCGATCAGGTCGTTGCCAATGCGGTAAGTCGCCTCCGGCAGGAGTTTGCCCACGCCGGCGATATTCACCTCCCTCAACTGGCCGTTGATTTCGACTTGCGGGGCCCGGCCGGGCGAAAAGATCAGGTCGCTCACTTGCTTCGAAGCCCGCAGCATCGTGGCGACAATCGCCGCCGTGGATACTTTCGGCTCAGCAGGCGCGGCGGAAGCAGCGTCTGGATTGGTACCAGGCGCTTGGGGAATCAGCGTGGAAACTTCGGAAGCCATGGAGATCTCCTGGGTAATGTGCTGGGTTCGGCGAAGATGTCTGCCGACACGCGCATGCCTCTCCATGGAGATTCGGCTACTTTTTCTTGGTGCGAGTCCGGTAGGAGGCCCTGATTTCTCTTTCGATTGCACGTATGGCTTCAGGCCGAATGCCCACAAACTCAACCCCAATTCCGATACCCGGAAGGCAATAACGAACTTCTCCACGAGTCTGCACTTCCGCGTTCGACTTCGTCAAGCGGAATCGCAGAATTACGATGGCGCCTTCGGGGAAATGTGTCGAAGTGTTTACGAACATTCCGTGCCGGCTGAGGTCGGGCGGGCGAAGTGGGATGTTTTCAACGCTTCCTTCGTAATTCATGCGAATTTCAAGAATGTGAGAGAGGCGCGGCTCGCGGCGGGGCGCGGCGAAATCCTTGGTCCTTTTCGATCGCTTCACGGCGAAAGTACCCCATGTGTGACATCGAACGATGATTCCGAGTGGGAGGTTGCCCCTTGCGTCTCGCGTTTGGTTCCGCAAAACGGGCAGTATTGGAATGTGGGGAGGAGCTCGCGTCCACACCTGGTGCATTCAACGGGCGTCAGGGTTTCAAATGGAACGACACGCTGAATTTCTTCCAGACTCGTAATCCCCAAGTGCAATTTCTCCAGCGCGTCTTCCTGCAGGCGCCGCATCCCATTGGCTCGCGCTGCATTTCGGACGAGGTCTGGTTTGAAGCCGCCTCGCAGGATCGAGCGAATGGACTCATCGATTTGAAGTAGTTCGTAAACCCCGATGCGCCCCTTGTACCCGGTGTGGTCACAGAGGTCGCACCCAGCGGGCCAAGCGATCTTGTCCGGCATTGTTGTCAAGCCGGCTTCGCCCAAACGCGCCGCGTATTCAGGCGTCATAGGTTCGATGGTGTGGCAAGAGCAGAGCTTTCGCACCAACCGCTGCGAGAGGATGCCGGTTACCGAGGACGCGATCAGGTAATCCTGGACTCCCAGATCCAGCAGCCGGACGACGGCTGAAATGCTGTCGTTGGTGTGAAGGGTCGAAAGTACAAGATGGCCGGTTTGCGCCGCTTTCATCGCAATTTCGGCGGTCTCGAGGTCTCGGATCTCGCCAACCATGATGACATTGGGATCTTGCCGCAGGATCGAGCGCAATGTACCGCCGAAGGTGAGGCCCGCGCGTGTGTTCACATGCACCTGATTGATTCCCGGCAACACGTATTCGACCGGATCCTCGACGGTAACGATATTCACCGCGGGCTTGCGCAGTAGATTGAGACACGAATAGAGCGACGAGCTTTTCCCAGAGCCGGTGGGCCCCGTTACTAGAAGCATTCCCTGCGGCAATGAAAGCATTTGCGAAATTCGACCGGCAATGTCCCGGGGGAAACCCAAGTCGGAAAAGCTGAGCAGCGGCGCACTCGCCTCGAGAAGCCGCATAACGACTTTTTCGCCGAACTGCGTCGGCAGGGTCGAAACGCGCATGTCCACCCGGCGCGAGCCGACAGCCACCATGAAACGGCCGTCCTGCGGAGCGCGCCGTTCGCCGATGTCCATGTCGGAGAGAATCTTGATGCGTGAAACCAGCGAGTTCTGCAACGTGCGGGGAACGTTTTCGAGTTCGCGCAGCACTCCATCCACACGGATGCGCACCACCGTCATCGTGGCCTGCGGCTCAATATGAATGTCACTGGCCTGTTTCGTCATTGCCATCTGAATGATTTCGGAGACCAAGCGCACGGCCGGCGTCTTCATTTGATAGAGTTCCGCTTGGACTTCCTCGATCGCCTCGCGATTGGCCTGGCGGCTGCTGGTGGAGATAAATTCAATTTCATGAAGGATTTCTTCGATAGCGTCCTCAACGGAGAGAGTCTCCGTCTCTGTCGGAGGTACTTTAAGGCTCAGCCCGTAGTTTTGGGCGATCGCGGCCAGAATTTCGGCGCGAAACGCAAGCCGTGGAGAAATCGTCTTCCCCGAAATAAACCGGAGTTCATCGATGACGGCCAGATTTTGTGGCTCGGCCATGGCCACGACCAGTTTTTTGTTTTCAATGCAGACCGGAAGAATGGCCAGGCGCTGAGCGACCGCGCCGGGTATCGCCTCCAACGCACCCTTCTCGCATTGAATCGTTGAACAATCCACATACGGAACGCGGGAGACCTCCACTAAGGCTTCAATCAAAGAGGCCTTGTCGACCAAGCCGCGCTCCAGGATCAATTCGCCCAAGCGAATGGCCTTGCCCTGCTGTTCTTGGAATAGCTTTTGAAGGTCCGCAGCGGATATCTTTCCCCGCTCTTGCAGAATCTCCCCAAGCCGCTTCCGCTTCATTCTATGTGCCTCTATGGGATTACGGCACGCCGGATTCCAAATCGCAGTCTCAAAAACCAACTAAGCGCCGTAGAATCAATGACTGTTGGAAATTTCGAATCGAACGAGAGGATGAGTTGTTCCAAAACGGTATTCAAGCGAGTTTCTTCGAGTTTGATGTCCTACAAATTTCTCAAGTGCGTATAGCCGGAAATCCATGACAATTGATTAAGGATCGACTGTTACGGAGGGTAGCTCTCACATTACGTAATTCGAGCGTTGCCGGTTCGCGTGTGCAGGCTCTACTTGTTTACCCTGAATCCAGAAGGGGAGCCCGCCGGAATCACCACGATTCAAGGCCGCGACCTTCTGAACGAAATCACAAAGGGGATCCTTCCCTTCGACTGCGAGGTAAATTCCCGAGGCGGGATTGCGCGCTCCCGAATCAGGATGCAAGCGTGTCATCATCCATGACTGGCGAGGTGCGGACCCTTGGAAAATCAACAAAAATAAGGGAAACTTGGCCGGATGAATAGAGCTCGGAACGGCTACAAACCTGCATGGTGATGGACCGTGGATGCATTCCGAATGACGACCTTCATAAAACTTTGAGCGAGGGGGAAGGGGCTTGCTCCGAGAATTGTGACGGTCGTTCCCACCTGCCTCTGAGAGGGAAGCTAGGATGGATGACCCCACGCCCCGGTCAAAAAAAGACCGGGAAACGGAATGCGTCTTTTGGGCTCTCGTTCCCAAGCGAGAGCCCCTTTCCTATTCTTTCAAAACACGAAGTTTATGGTCGCTCCGCCATATTTTTTCAATCAAGACAGCCAAGCCGTAGCCAGCTTTTCATCGCCTGTCGGTGTTGCTTTAAGGTATTGTGCCCACCTAGCCGTGACGTTGCTTCGAGTACGGTGTCCTCACCTGGGTGAACATGACGCGTCGACATGTGGATGGAACTGTGACCCGCAATTGGGGCTAGCGTCCAAGCATCCACTCCTGCTGTTCCGTGCCGCGTCAAAAAAATATGTCTGATACTGTGCAAAACAAAATGACGCACCTTGCTATAGGCGAACGCCGCGGGCGGCGTGAAATTGGATGAGAATTAAGCAAAGGCAAAGCCACGCAACTGAGCTAACCGTTCGAGTCTATCCTCATTCATCCGGCTCTTTACGTCCACCGAAGTGCGGCGATATTCCCACAACTCAAATCTTCGTAGCTGTCCACAATTGAACAGACAGCCTTCGCACCCGGGACCATTCTCCGCGTGTGTAAGAAGAAGATCACAAGAGATCGGCGGGAACAAGGAAAAGCAAGTTGTAGTGGAGGGAGCGATGACGCGGATATTGCTTGTTGACGATCACAATTTGATGCGTCAACAACTCCGTCAAACGATTCAAAAGCGAGAACAGTGGGAAGTGTGCGGAGAAGCTGCCGACGGTCTAGAGGCTGTTTATAAGCACTCTGTTCTTAAACCGCATCTGACCGTGATGGATTACAAAATGCCTCTGCTCGATGGGCTGCAAGCATCTCGCGTGATTCTCAAACAACATCCTTCTGCCGGCATCTTGATGATAACGGTTTCCGCGTCGCGGCAATTAATGGAGGAAGCAAAAAAGGCCGGGCTAAGGGGATTCTGCTCCAAAAGTGACGTGGATGCCTTATTCGAGGCTGTAGAAACCATTCTGCGTGGAGAAACGTACTTTAGCGAACAGCCGAACTGGATGGTCACAGCACCTGTCAGGCGCTTGTCCATTGCGCGATGAGTTCATCGCCGCTGTTTTTCCGCCCGGATTCACTTCGTCGGTCAAAGTTTCGTCATTGAACTCTTTGCGTGTTCCAGCGCGTCCGTAAGTCCATCGGTCAGTTTGTATTCTCCGCCCAAGGAATGCAGTTTGTCCCACAGTGCCGAATCCGCGGGTCTAACACGAACATTCCCTATCGCTTCGATTTGATTAAAGAGCTGTTGGTAGACTTCATTCAAACCTTGGAACGTTCCGAGGTTATCCGAACTCCGCGCAAGCACTGTCAGGTGTGCACCTACCGTTGCAAGGAAAATCTGCTTCTGTGGATTCGTAAGTCCTAGATACCAGCCTTTTATTTCCGCCATCGCACCCGCCATAATTTTCCCCTGATTTATTCCGCGCCCCGCATAGCAATTCACCGGCGCCATGTGCACGTAGCATTTCGTTGTTGTTCGACAAGCTGCGCCGACGCAAGCCAACTTTCAAGGTCAGGCGAGAACTGCGATGGATTCTACGGGAGTGGTCACAGTCCGCTGGCCATTGACGTTGATCTCCATCCGGAAGCCTGTGTAAATCCCGCGCATTTTGCAGAAGCTGCCTCCCAGGGTAGCTCCGGCCAAGCGGGCCGGAGTTAACTCCGGAAAGAACTGGCCGCCCCGAACCAGGATTTCACCGCCGCGGCCATCAATAATGATGATCTCGTAGAGGCTGTTCCGGGTCTTAACGACCAACTTCTCCATATCCTCCATGCGGTCAACCTGTACGCCGTTCGTCCACGGGTCCTCAGACCAATTGTCGAGCACCCCTCCTGCCGGGATAGATTCTTGCTCGTGCATTTGTTCTCCCCAGGTTTTTACTTAATTTGTAGGTTTAGACCTTTCCCTTTGAGGTTGAATTACGAAGCTACCTTTAGGGGGAACCGGAGGCTTTTGGAATCAGGGACTTACTCTAAATTGAGTCTGGAAAAGACCTGCCCCGTGATAACCCGACAAAAAGGCCACGGCGGCGCCAGCCAGCAGACCATGAACCGAAAAAAAAGCTTTGCTTTGCTCCGGGGGTTTATCCCCGGAAGGTCTGCACACACTTTTTTTTGCGTCCCTCTAAATCTGCGAGACATTTGCCACAGGTTCCACTCGCCGCAGCACTGGAATCCGCGCTTCCCTGAGCACGTGCTCGACTTCGGTTTCCTTTAGCCGCGAAGCATCATATTCAAATGTCAATCGGTTGGTTTCTTCATGCACGCGGAAACGGCGCAGCCCGTAGGTGTTGGCAAAGCTGCCCAGGGCCCGCAGCTGTTCCGGCTGTAGAGGCGACTGCAATTCGTACGTAATCTCCATAAGCGTCATGGACGCATTATAGCAGCAGAGAGCGGGCGTCGGTGGCGCGTCAGTTTGGTTCTAGTAAAAACGAACAGCTGCCCGTCCCAAAAGCGGGCGGTTCACCGTGAGCGTTCACCGTGAACGGCCTCTACAAAACCTACTCTCACCGGCGAGGACGGTTTTGTAGAGGCCTCTCCGTCCCGCGATCTTCGGGACGGAGAGGGCATCTCGGTTTTCAAATTAGAGCCCAGGCTGGAGGTCAGGGAACTTGACATAGGGGGAGGGGGTATATTATAAAACAAGTCAGAGAAATGAGGGGGTTGGACGTATGGCGGAAAAGAACCTCCGGAAGGCCCCCGGCGCGGCCGCATGCGGGTGCGCGGCGCATCCGAAGGCCCGCAAGGCGCTCGCTGTCGATCCCGAGATCAAATCATCGAATTTAAAACGCCTGCGGCGCATTGAAGGCCAGGTCCGCGGCCTGCAGCGTCTGGTCACGGAAGACCGCTACTGCGCCGATATTCTGGTGCAAATTTCCTCCGTGCAGGAAGCGTTGCGGTCCGTGGGACGCGCGCTGATGCGCAATCACTTGCGACACTGCGCTTCGGAGGCGATCCGGGATACTGCGCCGGGGCGCGCCGAAGCGATGTATGAAGAATTGTTGCATCTGATGGACATGCAATCGAGATGAGTGCCGCGTGAATACACAACCCAGTGCGATCGAAAAAGACCCCGTTTGCGGCATGACAGTTGATCCCGTCCGCGCGAAAGCGACGCACGAGCATGCGGGGAAGACGTATTACTTCTGCTGCCGCGGCTGCCAGGAAAAGTTCAGCGCCGAGCCTGCAAAATACTTGCTTCCTAAATCGCTCGTAGGCATCGATCCCGCGTCTTTGCACACCATTCAGATTGCGCCTGTCCCCGCTCCTTCTGGTCCCCCACAAGGGAAATCGGACGCTTCCACACTGCCTTCTGTTCCTCCTCGGAAGGTTGCCAGCGAATACACCTGCCCGATGGATCCGGAAGTGCGCCAGCAGGGGCGGGGCGATTGCCCGAAGTGCGGCATGGCGCTCGAGCCGGTTGTTGCCGCAGCGCCAGCGACAAAGACAGAATACACATGCCCCATGCATCCCCAAATCGTCCGGGACAAGCCTGGTTCGTGCCCGATTTGCGGAATGACTCTTGAGCCTAGGACGGTCACCGCAGAGGAAGAGAAGAACCCGGAATTAGTGAACATGACCAGGAGGTTCTGGATCTGCACTGCGCTTACCATTCCACTTCTGGTGGTCGCCATGTCAGATCTTGTTCCGGCCATGTCTCAATTCATGCGTTTGGCAGCGCCGAGAACCTGGCAGTGGCTCGAATGGATTTTGGCAACTCCGGTTGTGCTGTGGGGAGGCTGGCCATTTTTCGTTCGCGGGTGGCGATCCATTGTTACGCGCAACTTAAACATGTTCACACTGATCGGGCTGGGAGTGGGAGTTTCCTATGTCTTCAGCGTAGTGGGCACATTTCTGCCGGGCATATTTCCGGCGTCGTTTCGAGGACAGGGCGGCGAGGTCGCGGTGTATTTCGAGGCCGCCGCGGCCATCACCACACTGGTGCTTCTCGGGCAAGTGATGGAATTGCGCGCGAGAAGCCAAACCGGCGCCGCGATCAAGGCGCTTCTGGGTCTCGCCCCGAAAACCGCGCGTCTGATTCGTGACGATGGGTCAGAAGCGGACGCCCCGCTCGACCAAGTCAAGCCCGGCGACCGATTGAGGGTGCGTCCCGGCGAGAAAATCCCGGTGGACGGCGTGGTTCTGGAAGGCGCCAGTAGCGTGGATGAATCCATGATCAGCGGCGAGCCGATTCCTGTTGAAAAAATAAAAGGGGCTCGCGTCACCGGGGCGACCGTAAACGGCACGGGATCGCTGGTAATGCGGGCGGAGCGAGTCGGGTCAGAAACTCTGTTGGCGCAGATCGTCCGAATGGTCAGCGAGGCGCAGCGCAGCCGCGCGCCGGTCCAAAAGTTGGCCGATGTGGTGGCCGGATACTTCGTGCCCATCGTCGTCGGCATTGCTGCGCTGACATTTGCGATCTGGGCTATGTGGGGGCCGAATCCGCGCATGGCTCACGCCATAATCAACTCGGTTGCCGTGCTGATCATTGCCTGTCCGTGCGCGCTGGGACTGGCGACGCCTATGTCCATCATGGTGGCGACCGGGAAGGGCGCGACCCTGGGCGTGCTGTTCAAGAATGCCGAGGCCATCGAGCTGATGCGCAAGGTGGACACGCTGGTGGTGGACAAGACGGGCACGCTCACCGAAGGCAAGCCTAAGCTGGTTGCAGTCGAGCCTGCCGAAGGATTTGACGCGGACCGCCTGCTGCGGCTCGCGGCAACGCTCGAACGCGGCAGCGAGCATCCCCTGGCCGCGGCCATCGTTAAGGGCGCCGAAGATCGCGGCTTGAAACTCAGCACCACCGAAGCGTTCGAATCCCTGACGGGCCGAGGTGTTCGCGGGCGAGTGGAGAATTCCTCCGTCGCGCTCGGCAATGCAAAACTTCTAGTAGAGCTTGAAGTCGATCCCGGAGCGCTAGCCACGAAGGCAGAGACGATGCGGGCCGACGGTCAGACCGTCATGTTCGTGGTTGTTGGGAACAAAATCGCGGGACTGCTCGCCGTTGCCGACCCCATCAAGCCGACCACAGCGGAGGCCATTCGCCAGCTTCACGCGGACGGCATGCGCGTTGTCATGCTGACTGGCGATAGCCGCACAACAGCGCAAGCAGTCGCTGGAAAACTTCAGATTGACGAAGTGATCGCGGAAGTTCTGCCCCAGGACAAGGCCAGCATCGTGAAAAAGCTTCAAGGCGAAGGCCGCTTCGTGGCGATGGCGGGCGATGGAATCAATGACGCGCCGGCGCTGGCACAGGCGCAAGTGGGAATCGCCATGGGGACCGGGACGGATGTTGCGATGGAAAGCGCCGGCGTTACTTTGGTGAAGGGCGACCTGCGCGGAATCGTGCGCGCCCGATCGTTGAGCCGCGCCACGATGCGCAACATCAAGCAAAATCTGTTTTTCGCTTTTGTTTACAATTCGCTCGGAGTGCCCATCGCGGCGGGAATTCTCTATCCGTTTTTCGGCTTGCTGCTGAGCCCGATGATCGCGGCGGCGGCGATGAGCTTCAGTTCAGTTTCGGTCATCACCAACGCGCTGCGATTGCGCAAGTTCAATCCTTCGACCTAAACCCTCGGGTCTGAAGACCTGGGCTACAACATTAGCGCAGGCAGTGAATGTTTTTTTG
>Ga0137410_10003150_pt1 | contig 11183 bp, 9 predicted proteins | sample CZODoug1_16funga_FD_108878 | JGI IMG/M metagenome (GOLD analysis project Ga0137410, IMG submission 108878) | Vadose zone soil fungal communities from Angelo Coast Range Reserve, California, USA - CZODoug1_16fungal (Illumina Assembly) | ecosystem: Environmental > Terrestrial > Soil > Vadose zone... | reverse complement strand
GGCCTCGGCACTTCTCGAGGTGCTGGACCACGAGCAGAACGCGCATTTCGTGGACCACTACATCGAGATCCCCTTCGACCTTTCGGAAGTGCTCTTCATCACGACCGCCAACGTGCTCGACTTCATCCCCGCGCCGCTGCTGGACCGCATGGAAGTGATCCAGATCCCCGGTTACATGGACGCCGAGAAGATCGAGATCGCCAAGCGGCACCTGATCCCGCGCGCCGCCCGGGAGCACGGCCTGAACGAGGGGGACATCACCTTCGACGATCCCGCCATCGTGAAGATGATCCGCGAGTACTCGCGCGAGGCGGGCGTGCGCCAGCTGGAGCGCGCCATCGAGACCGTGTGCCGGAAGTGTGCGCGCCAGAGGACGACCGGGTACGCGGGCACCTGGTCCTTCGGCGAGGCCGACGTCGAGAAGCTCCTCGGGCCTCCCTACGTGCTGCCCGAGATGGCCGAGGGGCATGCCGAGGTGGGCGTGGCCACCGGGCTCGCGTGGACGACGACCGGCGGGGATCTGCTCCTCATCGAGTCCTTGAAGATGCGGGGCGCCGGGCGCGTGATCGTCACGGGGCAGCTGGGGGACGTCATGAAGGAATCGGTGCAGGCCGCGCACAGCTACGTGCGGGCCCGCGCCGAGCTCCTGGGGATCGACCCCGAGGTGTTCGACGATTACGACCTCCATATCCATTTCCCCGAAGGCGCCGTTCCCAAGGACGGGCCCTCCGCGGGGATCACCATCGTCATGGCCATCGCGTCCGCGCTGGCCGAGGCGCCGATCCGGAACGACGTCGCCATGACGGGAGAGGTGACGCTGCGGGGGAAGGTCATCGCCGTCGGAGGCTTGAAGGAAAAAATCATGGCCGCCTACCGCGCCGGCATCAAAACGGTGGTCTTTCCAGCGGATAACCAGAAGGACATCGTGGAAGTCCCCGAGTCGGTCCGATCCAACATGACCCTGGTTCCCGTGAGCGCGGTGGACGAGGTCTTCCGCTACGCCTTCGTCGGAGTCGCGGAGCGCATCGCCGAGCTGGAGGCCCGCAAGGCCGCCGCCGGGAAAGAGGCCCGGGCCAGGGGGAAGAAGAAAAAGGCCAAGCGGAACCATTCGAAGAAGAAGAATCGGCGCCCGGAGCCGGTCCTTCGCCAGAAGGCGGCGAGGGAGCGCTCCCCCCGGAACAACCGGGGAGGGCGCTAGCCCTCGCTTCACAGCCTCAGCGCCTCATACGACTCGCCGTCGAATCGGCAAGGCTCCACGATGCCAGGATGAGCACCGGCCACGTGATATCCCAGAAGCTTCGCCGGTCGAAGAACACGTACGCGATCGCGACCAGGATGATCAGGAACCGGAGCACGCGGTAGAGCACCCCCGCCATGATCCCGTGAGGGCCGAAGAGGGGCGGGATCAGCCCGGTGCCGGCGCGAGCCTGCGCGATCGCGGGCGGCAGCCCCACGAAGTACATCGCCATTCCCGCAAGGATTCCCTGCGAGAGATCGGGAGACCACCGCGGCGGAAAGAGCGCGAACACGCCGCACCCGATTCCGATCAGCGCCACGAAGAGCGGGATCCACGAAGGTCGCATCGTCTCAGCCCCACGCCATGATTCCGCAGTAGCCTGCGGCACCGGCGAGTCCAATGCCGTCCCCGATCGCCCTGCAGCCCGGCCAGTCCCCCATCGCGGAGCACCCTGCGTTCACCGCGCCGACCACCATGTCGCCGACCGTGGCAAAGCAGAGCCCGAACTTGGCCCAGTTGAATTTCTCGGGAGCCTGATGAGCCGATCCGGACTGTGGCTGCGCGTACGTCGAGCCGGGGCGGATCCACAACCCGTGCGCGGCGCCATTCACCGGAAGGAAGCCCTCCTCACCGGCACGCGGCCTCCGCCGAAGCAGATCGAAGGTCTCGGCCCTCGCCTGGCCGTTCAGCTCGTTGAGAACGAAATACCGCGCATGGTCGGGGTCGCTCCGGGACTGGTAGGGAATCATCGTGATCCGGATCCGATCTCCGCTTGTCGTGGAAGCCGTCGCCCCGACGACCCCGCTCGCATGCAATTCCAGATCAGGATCCGTTGCTTCCAGCTCAATCGCCCGGGCCATCAAGGGGCTCTTCCCGGCGCGCGCCGTGAGACCGCGAAGCTCTTCGCTCGAGGTGATCCAGCGAGCGTCGCGGATCATCGATGGATCCGGACCGGGCCGCTTTGGAGCGGTCGCTTGTCGGCCGGCTTCCTTCGAGCATCCGGACCCGAATGCGGCGAGAGCGAGCGCGGTTGCAACGAGGCACAACTTGAGACGATTCATTTGGGCACCCCCTTCGATTTGCGCGGCATGCCGCGCGGTGGGCGCCGAGGAGCGAGGGCGATGTGCCCTCGAGCACGATCCGTTCCAGGAGGACGCGATGCGTCGAGATCGAATCCGCGGAGGAAACGGCGGTGGAATCGAGAGATGAAGCGGGGCGCCTACGCGCGGCGTCGCGCGGGCGCGAGATCGTGGCGTCAGACGTTCGACGTCGACTACATCCCGCCGATGCTGAAGCGCTGTCCGATGGTGAGCTGGACTGACTCGTCGAGGCGGACCGTCGTGGTTTGCGTCTGCCGCAGGCGATCGATCCGCCCTTCCAGGGAAACCGCGTTCTCGCCCATGTGGGGGATGCGAAGGAACGCGATCTGGAGCCGTCCCGTGTAGTGCTCATCGCGGTATCCCTGGAGGTCGTAGCTTCGGGACGCGCCGGAGAAGAACGGCGTCACGAGCAGGCGCCCGGCAATCGCCTCCCACCGCGCCTCGAAGGATCCCTGAATCGTCATGTCGGTCAGGTTCACGACCCTCGAATGGTTCTGCTCAACGCCAAAGGTGGTGGTGCTGACCACCCGCCCGGGGTGGCGGCGCGAGGACACCACGGAGCCCGAGATCACCCGGCGCTTGGTTCCGCCCCGCATCGGGTCGTCGAGATACGTGATGTCGAAGCGGGCCGTCGTCCTTCCGCCCATCTCGGCCACGGTGTAGTCGGTGGCGAGACGGTGCTCGGTGAATTCGGTGTTCGCGCCTCGGTGCGTCACCCGCACCACGGACGGCGTGACCCAGCTGTCCTCGCTCATCTTGAGCCTCGCGCCAACCGTTCCCGTCTGCACGCGAACGACCGGGATCAATCCCTCCCGGGAGGCGGGCTCCTCGGAGCGGAAGCTCACGAACGGATTCCACTTCCAGATGGCGCGGTCCAGCCGGGCGAATCCGCCCCGGCGGTCGGAGAGCGCGTATGGATTGAGCGCGGTCTGAAGCGCGGGCTGGTAGGAGAAGGCCTGCGCCTGCGCCTGGAACCCGGCCGCCGCGCCCTGGAGCTCCCCGCGCCACGCGGTGCGGGAGCGCCCCTCCTCCACGCCGGCCGTGGCGCGATGCCGTACGGTGGCGCCGTCGGCGAGCAGGGTCCAGGTGCCCGGAAGGTCGAACCGGCCCGTGGCGCCGTACGTGACGCTCCGGTGCACCACGCCGCCGCTACCGAAGAGCGCCCCGAAATAGGACGGCCCGCTCTTCTCGTGCGTGTATCCCCCGTAGAACGTCGTGACCACCTTGTCTCGGAGCCAGGAGCGAACGAGTCGCGCCGCGTAGAGATCCGCTTCCGCGCGGGTCGGGCCCGCCGCCGAGATGGGGCGGGACGCCAGGGCCACGTATCCGTCGAGGCTTCCCAGCGGCGTACGTGGCAACGCGGCCTGGGCGCTCCTCCGAGGGACGGGGCTCATGAGGAGCGGCATCTCGTTAGCGCCCACGGGAGGCGCGTCGCTCCATTCCAGCGAGCCGTGCGGGTCGGTGTAGCGCAGCTTCAGATGCTGCGGCTTCCCGCTGCCGTTCCCCGTCTCGTCGAAGCGGAGCCGCATCGAAACGGAAGCCTGGAGCTGGCGCATGGGCCGCTGGCTCATCGGCCCGAGATCGTAGAAGCCTTCCCAGGATCCCCAGCCCACCGCGGATTTGTCCTCTCCCCGGAACCCCGGTCGTCCATCGGCGAGCCACGTCAGCGAGCCGCGGACCGGGCTGTAGGGGATGGTCACCGGTGTGGAGGTGGGAGGCTGCATGAAGGGCGCCTTCAATGGAGACACGCCGTTCGGGAGCGGCGCGCACACGAACGAAATGGGATTGGCGGAGAGGGGCTGCGGAGATTCCACCTGGAACTGGAGCCGGTGCTCGCCCAAGCGGCGCGTCGGCAGGGGACCGCGCATGGTGACGGTCACCGGGCGCCCCGCCTCCATGTAGCCCTCCTCGATCGAGATCAGGTCCCCATCCATGTAGAAGCCCGCGCGGAAGGGCCCGGTGCCGTTCCCCACCACGACCGCCCGCGGAACGATCGTGTCTCCGGCCGCGATCACGGCGCCGTGTAAGGGCCACTCGAGCGCGGCCGAGCGAATGAGCACGTCGGTCGCCATCGCGGGGAGAACCGTCGCCTGGTGGCACACCACGCTCGTAGGGTCCACGCGGTAGCAGGCGTCGATGACGATCGGGGTGGAAAGCTCGTCCTGTCCATAGAAGGTCAGCCGCACGCCCAGCATTCCCTGTGGAATCGTGCGCGCGACGGAAGCTGGAATGAGGACCGGTGCCGTGAGCGGGGTGGCGCCATATCGTGGAAGAAACGCGCCGATCGGGACCGTGTATTCGTAGAAAGGCGTGGCCGACGTGTCGAGCGGGATCGACCCCGAATTGGTGATGAACGGGGAGGACAGGAACTGCACCCGCGCCGTGGGGAAGGACACGTCCGTTCCGGCGGTCTCGCGCACGGGGATCGTGGCGGGCAGCGTGGCGTCGGGAGCCAGGGAAAGGCTCAGGTTGCCCGACTGCACGCGCTCCACGAACGCGCGCGAGATCACGGTGAACGTGTAGACGTCCTCGTAGTAGGCCGGATTGTTGTACTGGGCCCCGGTGGTGTCCTGAAGGGCGTTGAGCTTGTAGATGTAGGTGTGCCCGATCGCGAGCGGCTCGAACGGCGTGATGGTGAGCGTGTCCCCCCGCGCGGACCAGAGGTTGGGGAGCGTGGTGGTCGTTCCTCCCGTCGACGTATCGGGCGCGATCGAATAGGAAGCGACCTTCCTGGTGGGCCGGTCGAAGAAGAACTTGATCTGGGCGTTGGGCAGGACCCGCCTCGAGTTGTTCGCCGGAGAGGTCCCGAGGACCCGCGGAGCCTGCTGCGCGAACGCAGGATGCGCGAACAGAAGAAATGCCGCGAAGATGCCGAAGAAAAACCGTATCATGGGCGGCATATGCTAGCAAAATCGCGGGCCTCCGCAACGTCTTCTGCGCGTTCCACAACGACTTCCGGTCGTGCGAAGCGCTCTCCGTCGGCGTCGGGTCAGGCCAAGAAGGGTCCATCCTTGAACGGACGTTCCCCGACCCCGGTCGGAATCCTGGGGGCCACGGGCACGGTGGGGCAGCGCTTCATCCAGCTCCTCGAGAATCATCCCTGGTTCTACGTGGACGAGGTGATGGCCTCCGACCAGAGCGCCGGGAAGTCCTACGCTGACGCGGTCGGAGCTCGCTGGAAGCTGACCACGCGGATCCCCGAACGTGTCGCCCGACTCCGTGTAAGGGGACCCGGGGACAAGCTACGCTCGCCAGTCCTCTTCTCGGCTCTCGACGCCACCGTGGCGGGAGAGCTGGAGGAGCAGTACGCGCGCGCGGGGCACCTGGTCTCCTCGAACTCCAGGAATCACCGGCTGGACCCTCTCGTGCCGCTCGTGATCCCCGAGGTGAACCGCGACCACATCGAGCTTCTGGAGCGTCAGAAATTCTCGAACGGCCCGGGCCCGCGCGGCGGGATCCTCACGAATCCGAATTGCTCCGCTATCGTGCTGGTCATGGCGCTGGCGCCGCTCCATCGCGCGTTCGGCGTGGAATCGGTCATCGTGACCACGTTTCAAGCCACGAGCGGCGCCGGGTATCCGGGCGTCCCCTCGCTCGACATCCTGGGCAATGTGGTGCCCTACATTCCGGGCGAAGAGCCCAAGATGGAATCCGAGACGAACAAGATCCTGGGTACCCTGGGCGCGCGCGGAATCGAGTCCGCGGGAATCACGGTGAGCGCCTCGTGCCACCGCGTGCCCGTGCTGGATGGACATCTCATGGCGGTGAGCGTGAAGCTCAAGCGAAAGACGACGCTGAAGCAGATGCTCGCGGCGCTGACGGGCTTCCGCCCGCTCGATCGCATGGCCCTTCCCTCCGCGCCGTCGGAGCCGATCCAGGTGCGCGAGGAGGATGACCGGCCGCAGCCCCGCCTCGACGTGGACCGCTCCTCGGGAATGGGCGTGACCCTGGGAAGGCTTCGCCCTTGCCCTGTGCTCGACTGGAAATTCGACGCCCTCGGCCACAACACGATCCGCGGCGCCGCGGGAGCGGCGATCCTGAACGCGGAGCTGCTCGCGCATGCCGGCCGGATCTAGCCTGGTGTCGAACATTCGCACGCGCGATTTCGTCTTCGTGCGGCACGGCGAGACGGACTGGAATCGGGAGAAGCGCATCCAGGGCTCGAAGGGCCCGCCGATGAATCCCGCGGGGCACGAGCAGGCGAAGGGCCTGACCCGGGCACTCTGGGAAGTTCCGATCGCGGCCGTCTATTCCAGCGCGCTCCCGCGTGCGGTGGAGACCGCGTCCTACGTCGCGGGTCCGCATCGCGTGAACGTCACGATCGATCCTCGTCTGAACGAGATTCATCACGGAGACTGGGAAGGGCTCAGCGAATTGGAGCTCCCCGATCTCGATCTCTATCGGAAGTGGCGCGAGGATCCAACCGCGGTGACGTTGCCCGGAGCGGAGCCTCTCGCCGCCGTACACGAGCGCGCGGTCGCGGCGATGCGTGACATCGCCGCGAAGCATCCCGCGTCGGAAGGATTGGTCGCGGTGGTCTCGCACCAGATCGTGCTGGCCCTGCTCAAGTGCCACATCCTCGATCGCCCTTGGAGCCAGCTTCGTCGCTCCGCTCTCGGGGTCGCTTCGTACGAAGTTCTGACCACAGGCGAGGGATTTGCGCCTCGGCCGTAGCAAGGGCTGCCCTCCGTCGCATCGCCCGGAACCGCTTGGGGCATCGTGCCCAGCGGAACTCCGCCGGCTCACCCTGGGTTTAGAGGATTGCTCATGAGAACGCGCCTTTTCGGGAAATTTCCATGGCTGATCTCGACCGCCATCTTCATGGGGTGCGGCTCGTTCCCCGCCCGTGGCGCTTCCGCGACGACCTTCCAGGAGATCCTCGCCGACACGACGCGCGAGACCGATCCCACCCCATCTCCGGATGGAAAGTGGCTCGCCTTCACCTCCGATCGCGGCGGACACGGCGCGACCCAGATCTACATCATCCCCGCCGAGGGTGGCGAGCCGCGGCAGCTCACGAACGAGCCGGACAGCGTGCGCGCAGGAACTCCCAGCTGGGCGCCCGACGGAAAATCGATCCTCTATGTCTCCACGCGAGGCAAGCGCTACAACGTCTACTCGATTCCCTTCGAGGGGGGCGAGGCGAAACAGCTGACGCACGCTCCGGGCAGCCATCGCTTCGGGACCTATTCGGCGGACGGGAAGCGGATCGCGTTCTACTCGAATCGCGTTCGCCCCGGCGAGCTCTACGGATTCAACATCTACGTGATGGATGCCGATGGAGAGCACGAGGACGACATGGCGAGGCAGGTGACGAACAGCCAGGGCAGCCCCGGCCATCCCACCTGGTCCCCGGACGGAACGTGGATCGCCTTCGTCGCCAAGGAATACGACTCCACCCGGCAGCAGACGATGGAAGGAAACATCCTGTTCACGAAATATCAGCTCTACAAAGTCCCCGCGAACGGCGGAACGGAAATCCGCCTCACGAAGGGTAAGATCGATGGCCAGCCCTTCGAGGACACGTGGCCTTCCTGGTCGCCGAATGGAAAGTGGATCGCGTTCGGACGCCAGGTCGGCCCGAAGCGCGACGTGTGGGTGATGGAGGTGTCTACGGGCAAGACCTTCCCCGTCACGACGACCGGCAACTGCATCAAGCCGACCTGGGCGTGGGACTCGAAGTCGATCTACTACTCGCTGGTGAACGACAAGAGCGAGGACATCTGGGTCGCCAACGATTTGACGCTGAAGCCTCCACCCGAGCCCCCGCGATCAAAGAAATCGCGGGCGGGCTCGTCCGTTCGAAAATCCGCGGCGCGTAGAACACAACGATAACGTGGCCGCCACGTCGCGCGTCGGCACCGTGCTCCTGAGTTCGGTCCTGATCGCGGGACTCGCCGCGGGGGAAGCCTTCGCGGCCGCGACCCCGGATGTGGGCAGGCCCGTGCCTCCCGGCGCGCGCCGGCTCGTGGTGAAGCCGGCCCAGGCCACACAGGACGCTCCCTCCAGATCAGCGGTCACTCCGCAGCTGGTGTTCGACGGCCTGGGGCCGCTCGCGTGGAACGCCACCGTGAATCGAAACAAGTCCACGGGCGTGGGGCTGCCCAGCTGGGCCGCGCTCCGGGTGCTCGGCCCCACCTCGGAATCGCTCTTCGTGTTCCCAGCGCGCTCTCCCGCATACCTCGTCGCCTCGTGGCCGAGGCAGGATCTGGCCTCCCACACGGTGCGGATCTTCCCCGGCTATCGGTGGATCGTGGTCGAGACGCCCGCCGAATCCGCGGCGGTCATGACCGCCGCGCTTATGAAGGATCCAGGCGCCAGGGCTCAGCGGCGCTCCGTCTTCTACGGTCCGGACGGAGAGGTCGAGTGGGAAACGAAGGACCTCCTGTCGCCCGCGCCTCTGGGCAGAGACTTCGTGCTCGCGCGCCGTGCCGCGAGCAAGGACTCCGTGCCGCGGTTGAGCGTTTTACAAGTACCCGGGGGCAAGCAGATCGCGACCTGGCCGGGAGCGATGGGCTGGGGCGCATCCTCGCCGCTGGGGAATTTCCTCGCGGTGAACTCGATCGGGGTCTTCGATTCCACGCTGGGCATGAGGCAGGACGAGCTGCGGCTGATCGATCTCGAGGGGACGATCGTCTGGGCGCGCCCGCTCACGGCCGACTCGCGCGAGTTCGCCGTGAGCAACTTCGGAGACGTGGCGATCGCGCGCGACGGGGAGCTTCTGGTGCTGGACCGCTCGGGGATCGAGAAGATGCGGACGCCGCTTCCGCGAAACTCGGTGGGCCGGACGGCGATGACCCCGGACGGCCGATTCGTCCTGGTCGCGACCAGCTCGCCCTTGGCGAGGCGAAAGGGAACCAGTCCCTGGATCGCCCTCTACGACGTCCGGCGCAACGCGCCGATCTGGTCGCGAAAGACGCTCAATCTGGATGCGGCCAAGGGGGCGGAGGTGACGGAGCTTTCCGTGGCGGATGACGCCAGCCGGGCTCTCTTGCGTCTCTCGACGGGCGCGGTGGTTCTATTGGGCGGAGATGGCCGGAGGCTCATGGCCTGGAATCTGGAGCGGGTCTCACGGGGTGAGTACGAACCGGGCGCCGTCCCGCGGCGCACGTGGCTCTCAGCGGATGGAACGCTGGTCGCCGTCATGATGCCGGTCGCGCCGTCGCTCGGAGAAGCCCGCGGCTGGCTGTATCGCGTCGCTCGGTAGCTGTAGCGACTCGACACTTCGTTCGGTGATGGTAGTGTGGTCGCATGGCAAGGCGACCGGGAACCAGCAGCGCCCGCCCCAAGATCTTCCAGTTCCTCGCGACATTTCTGGCTACGTGGTTCCTGGCGCTGGCCGCGCTCGCCGCCATCCCTGCTGTGGATCAGTGGGCCGTGCGTGCAACCGTCGCGAGTCTCACAGCGGTCGCCCATCTCCTTCGCTTGGAGTACATCGCCGCCGGGTCTTACGTGACTCTGGCGGGCGCAACTCTAGACATCGTGAGCGACTGCACCCCGCTCATGCCGACGCTGGCGCTCTGGTGCGCGATCTTCGCGTTTCCGGCTCCGTGGTTATGGAAGGTGCTTGGGATGATCGGCGGAGCGCTTCTTCTCTGGATCTACAACCTCGCACGCGTGATTGCCATCGCGTTCGTGCTCCAGCATCGCCCCACCTGGTTCGAATTCGTGCACGCCTACCTCTGGCAGACGGTCACGCTGTGTATCGTGCTGCTCCTGTTCATCGGCTGGATCCGCGCCCGCATGCCGATGCGCGCGCCGCCATGATCTGGCTCGCCCGATTCCTCGCCTGGGCGACCCTCCTTTCCATTCCCTGCTTCCTTCTGATGAAGCCTTATCAGAGCGCGCTCGCCCAGGTTGCGATGGGCTTTCTATCGGCTCTTCGATTGCCGGTTGCGCTGGAGCTGAGGCTGCAAGAGCCGTTCAATCTCGGGATCTATGCGGCGATGTGTCTGGCGAGCGTGAGATCATCGATGCGCGAACGAATGCGCGCGCTCGTCGTCGGTGTGCCGGCACTGGCGCTGTTCGGGCTGTTCACGGTCGTGGCCGTGATCGGAGGATACCGGGTCGTCACAGGATCGCACGGCGCGGATGCGGACAATGCCACGACTCGGTGGATCTTGTCCGCGATCGAGACGATTCCGTGGGTGAGCGCGCCTGCGCTGTGGCTGGCGCTCCTGGGCAGAAGGGAGCTACCCGGGCCGTTCCTTCGCTGGGCCGCCGGCTAGCCTCTCCACTTCAGCGCCGCCGCTCCTGCCGCTCCCAGGAGCCCCAGCAGTAGGCTGAGGCGGATCGGGTCGATTCCCGGTGCACCGGGAGCAGGTGGGTTGACGCGGGTGCCGAGGTCACAGCACATCGGCGACTGCCCCGTCACATTGTACGCCGCGATGCAATACTGGAACGTGACGCCGACGGGAACCGTATTATCGAAGAAGGAAACTACGTTCGCACTCACCGTCCCGATCTGGGAGGAGTTCCTGAAAATCCTGTAGCCATCCTCCCCGCTCACGTCTGCCCATGAGAGGATCACGCCGGTCGCACTGTTGTCGCTCGCGTTGCAAGTAGAGGGAGCTGGCGGGGGCGGAGGCAGCCGCCTCCCCGAGTCGCAGCACTGGCTGCCCTGACCTGCCGAATTGACCCCGAGCACACAGTACGTGTAGGTCCCGGGCGCGGGAAAGTCGACGAACGTCGTTGTGTTCGCCGGGACGCTTCCGACCGAGAACCCGTCGCGCAAGATGATGTATCCGGTTTCGTCCAGGACATCGGTCCACGTGATCGTCACGTTGTTGGGCGTGTTGTCGCTGGCGGAACAGGGAGAGGGAGCGTGCGGTGGCGCGAGCAGCTTC
>Ga0137410_10003148_pt1 | contig 11188 bp, 10 predicted proteins | sample CZODoug1_16funga_FD_108878 | JGI IMG/M metagenome (GOLD analysis project Ga0137410, IMG submission 108878) | Vadose zone soil fungal communities from Angelo Coast Range Reserve, California, USA - CZODoug1_16fungal (Illumina Assembly) | ecosystem: Environmental > Terrestrial > Soil > Vadose zone... | reverse complement strand
TCGGCCGCTGACGCTCACCGTGGACGACTTGAAGCGCTTCCCGTCGGTCACCCGGCTGCACTTCCTCGAGTGTGCGGGCAACCGGCACGATGGGCAGCAAAAAACCGTGCAAGAGACGCACGGGATGACAAGTTGCTCCGAATGGACGGGCGTGCTCCTGTCCACGCTGCTCAAGGAATGCGGCCTGAAAGGCAGCGCGAAATGGTTCGTCGCTGAAGGCGCCGAGGAAGTGAAGGGCGCATCGAGCATACCCATCGCCAAAGGCATGGACGACTGCCTGATCGCCTACGGCCAGAACGGCGAGCCCTTGCGGCCACAGCAAGGGTTTCCCGTGCGCATCATGGTTCCCGGATTCGAGGGGATCTACCACACCAAGTTTCTGCGGCGCATCAAGGTCGTCGACCGGTTCTACATGAACTACAACGAATTCGGGCATCTGCGGCCGGAGGCCAAAGAGCTCGCGCTGGGCGAACAGATCGGGCCCAAGTCGGTCATCACGTACCCGTCCGGCTCGCAGCAGCTGTCGGGCCCCGGATTCTACGAGATCAGCGGGCTCGCCTGGTCCGGTGGCGGCGCCGTCAAGACCGTGGAAGTTTCCACCGATGGCGGGAAGAAGTGGAACCGCACCCAATTCAAGAACACTCCACAGCGCATGGCGCACGTCCGGTTCGGCTACGAGTGGCGATGGGACGGAAGCGAGACCGAAATTCTCTCGCGCTGCACCGACGAGATCGGGCAGAGGCAGCCAATGCGGGAGGAGATCGCCAATTGGTGGAAAGTACCGTTCGATCGCAACTACCGGGTACCCGGGCTGGACAACAGCGTGATGCCTTGGAAAATCGCGAGGGACGGGAGCGTGACCAATGGGCTTGCGTAAGATGCTCGAGGTGCGCAACCCGCTCAAGGTTGTGACGATTCTGCTGCTGGGGAGCGTCGTGGGGAGCCCCGCAATCGCGCAGTCACCCACCTACGGCGTAGGACGCACGCCGACCGCCGAAGAACTCGGCCGCATGGACATCGCGATCGGTGCTACCGGAGAGGAGCTCCCGTCCGGCACCGGCACCGCCAAGGAAGGGGCACAGCTTTACTTGACGAAGGGCTGCATCGGCTGCCACGGCGCAGAGGGCCTTGGGGGATTGGCGCCCGCGTTGCAATCGAAACAAGGTGCGGATGTTCCCGTTTGGAAAAAGGAGCGCATCCTGCCGCTGCGCTCGCCGTATGCGACCGTGGTGTGGGATTTCATCCATCGCGGTATGCCACTTGGGCTCGAGGGGACTCTGACTCCAAATGAGGTCTACTCGTTGACGGCCTACCTGCTCTTCCTCAATCACGTGATTCCGGAGGACCAGGTACTGGACAAGCAGAATCTGCCGACGATCAAGATGCCGATTGGCGATGAATTCGGCAAACCGCATGAGTTCAAGCTCAACGCGCCAAGGCTAAAGGGTTACCCCTACTGACTCGGCGGACGAATAACCCAACCGCTGCGCTCGCCTCCGCGCTGCTTGGGGCTGCGGCTGCCGTGTTGCCGGCGCAAGTGCTCGCGTTCGGTGGGCTCGGCCATCGCACCGCGGGCCTGCTCGCCGAACAAAAGCTCTGCCCGGCTGCGCGAAGCGAGGTGGCCGACCCGAAGGCGACGTGCTCACTGCCATCGCGCATTTCACGGCGACGCTCGCAGCCGCACGAGCAGCGCAGCGAGGCGCTGCGCTTCGTCGTTCACTTCGTCGTCGACGTGCATCAACCGGTGCATGTCAGTCGCGCAGCCGATGGCGGTGGAACCGAGGTGGATGTGAAGATCGGCGATGACGTCAGAAGCCTGCATGGGTTTTGGGACGTGAGCGTGTTCAATCGCCGGGGCGTCGCGCCGGAGCGGTTTGCGGAGGAGCTCGAAGCTTCTTTCGAGGCCGTGCCCGCCGCTCGCGCGCACGATCCACAGGCGGAGTGGGCCGCCGAAAGCCTCGTGCTGCGGCCGACCGTGTACAGCTACGCGCCGGCCTCGCTGAAGTCCGTCGGTCAATAGGCCGACGAAGCGAAATCAGGCAAATCGCCGCTCCCTCGTTACCGATTCCTCGGACAGGCGTAAGTGTGCTGAATGCCGCGGTGAATCAACGACGAGAGTGCAAACGCCGCTCAGCCTACGAAGCCGGGGGTCGGGAGTTCGAATCTCTCCGGGCGCGCCATCTCGTTTTGGTCCCGTTCCGGGCGCCTTCGCCTAGCGAAGCGGGTCGGAAGACGGCCAGTAGCGCGGCGTCGCCAGCGGCATCGTCCGAAAGAACGCATTGATGGAATGGATCTCGTTGCCCCACACCTTGAAGGCCTCGAAGGTGACGAGGGCGTTGCCCGGGCCGTATGAATCGGTGAAGCCGAAATTCATCCACAGGACGACGACGCCGTTCTCCTCGTCGACCGCGGCCACGCTGGCGACGACGCCCGGGTGCAGTATCACCCTTTGCTCGTACATGCCGCAGCCCGGGCGCCCGCATCCTTCGCCGGCCGTGATCACGCCGTTCTCGACCCGGTAAGTCTCCGGGGCGAAGGGCGTGGCGTCCCTGAAGCTGCCGATCCGCAAGCCCTCCGGATAGGTGAGGGCGGTCTTGATCAGCGCTTCGCGCGACTGTTTCTTGCCGGGCGGCACCGGGTCGTTGAAGCCTCGTATCGGTTTGCCGAGCTCCGTCGGCTGGAAGCGAGAGGTCGGCGTGATGCGCTGGACCAGCGTCTCGATGCCCGCGATCTTCCTATCCCGCACGTAGAGCAGCACCGAATAGAGGATCCGGTTCGCGTCCTCTTGCAATACCAAATGGGAGGCCGCGATCTGCTTGCTCGTGTCGAGATAGTCCTGGCGGAAGTCACCCTTGCCCGTGACCGATTTCCAGATGCCCTCGCCAAGCGCGAGCTCCGCGGAGTCCTCGGTGAAACGCGCTTTGTCGGCCAGCGGTAGTCTCGAGGGATCGCGAGCGACGAGCGCGTCGACGTATTGGCCCATCACCCCGCCGAGGCACGCCCGGTCGCATTTCTGCGCCGCCGCGGCCGCAGGCGCTAGGCTCGAAAGGGCGAGCAAGACGAGCACTCCGACCGATCTGACCAACGAGCCGCGTTGCAAAGGTTCCATAGTCGTTCCGCCTTCCCGTCCCCACCGCGCGCGCGGCAGCGCGGGGAGATTGAACGAGGTCGCGCCGCTGCGTCAAGGCGGTGCGGTGTTACGATCCGGCGGGAAAGGCATCGTTTCGGAGGCGCACGATGAGACCGATCGCACTTCTGGCAGCGTGCTTCCTCGGCGCGCTCGCGGCGCTGCCCGCGTTCGCGCAGCGCGCGACGCTGCCGCCGCCCGGGCCCATCGAGCACATCAACGGCAATCTGTACAAGATCTTCGGCGGCGGCGGGAACACGCTCGTGTTCGTGCAGAAGGACGGCGTCGTGCTCGTCGACACCAAGCTGCCCGGGAACGGCCAGGCGATCTTCGAGCAGGTCAGAACGGTCACCGACAAGCCGATCACCACGATCATCAACACTCACAACCACCCGGATCACGTCGGCAGCACCGATTTCTTCCGAGAGAAGTTCCCCAACGTCCAGGTGATCGCGCAGGAAAACACGAAGAAGTGGGTGGAGAGCAACCCGCAATACAAACCGGACGTGGTGCCGAACGTCACCTACCAGGATCGAATGACGATCGGGAAGGGCGACGACCGCGTCGAGCTCTACTACTTCGGCGTTGCGCACACCGACGGCGATGCGTTCGTAGTGATCCCCGCGGCGCACGCACTGTTCCTCGGCGACGTGATGGCGTGGAACATGGCGCCGCTGATCGACCCGCCGACGGGCGGCAGCGTGATCGCGCTGCCCGACGCCCTCGAGAAGGCCGCCGCGACCGTGAACGGCGTCGACACGGTGATCGAGGGCCACGGCAACGTGAACACCTGGGAAGGCTACCTGCGCTTCACGAGGTTCAACCGCGCGTTGCTGAGCGCCGCGCGGGCTGCTTACGAGCGCGGCGATCCGCCGGGCGCGGCGGTCACGGAGCTACGGCGCGTGCCCGAGTTCGCCCCGCTGCTCGGCACGAGCTTGCTGCCGGGTCTCGAGTACGGCAACACGCCGTTGTCCCGGGCGCACATGAACGTGAACGTCGCGTACCAGCAGCTGAGCGGCGAGACGGTCACCACCAACTTCGGCGCGCCGCTGCCGGCCACCGCCAAGCATCAAGGCTCGGACGCCAAGGACACCGCGGCTCCGGGGCTGGTGCGCCTGGTTCCACTAACGGAAAACTAACGGTCGTCTCGCAACAGCGGAAAACGCCTGTAGCTCGGGGGAATCGACGTGATCGGCTCGTCGATGGCGACGTCCAGGCGCCGCGCGACCGTGCGCTCGTAGGTGAGGTTTTCGCCGCGATCCCTTTCGAGCGCTTCGATCTCCGCGCGATTGTCGGGCGCGGTGACGCGCTGCCATTCCAGCCACAGTTGCCAACCGTCCGGCATCGCCTCGGAGTGGGTGACCTCGAGAACGCCGCTGCGTTGCCAGTGCCGCCGCCACCATGCGTGCGAATGCAGGCAGGTCATCGTGGGATCCCACCAGCCGCGCAGGGCTGCGGGCACCTCGTCGAGCTCCCGAGTCACAGCCGCGCCCGCGATGGCAAGCACGCCGCCGGGTTTGAGCAGCCGCGCGAGGTAGGGCACGTACGTGTCATCCGTGCCGTAGTACGGGAACGAATCGATCGACACGACGGCATCGAAGAACGCGGCCGCGAACGGCAGGGCGCGCGCGTCGGCGTGAATCGGGTGCACGCCTTGCGAGACTCCGGCGTCGCGCACGCATTCCAGGTTGTCCTCGGCGCTGAACCATAGATCGACGGCCCACACCTCGACGCCGAGCTCGCGGTGCAAGAAGATCGACGACATCGCGCGACCGCAGCCCAAGTCGAGGACCCGCATCCCGGGCGCGAGATCCAACCGCTCGCAGAGCCACTCCGTGAGCCACAGAGCGTTGGCCCCGCCGCTGGCGCGCGCGATGACCCAGTCGGGGTGATAGCGATTCGACCGTGGGAACCGCTCGTTTAGAAGTCGACTCATCGGCGCATGTTACTGCCGCGCGACGCCGACGCGTGAATGTGGCTACCCGCCGAGCATGAGCCGCGGCAGCGCGAGCGACAGCGCGGGCACGTAGGTCACGACGATCAGAAACCCGAGCAGCAGCGCGAGCCACGGCAGGCTCGCGCGAATGACCGACGTTAACGGCAGCCCAGACACGGCGCTCGCGACGAACAGGTTCAAGCCCATAGGCGGATGGACGAGCCCGATCTCCATGTTCACCACGATCACTATCCCGAGGTGTACGGGATCGATGCCGAGCCGCGTGGCGATCGGAAAGAGGATCGGCGCGAGGATCAGCACCACCGATGTCGGGTCCATCAGCGTGCCGGCCGCGAGCAGGATGACGTTCACGAGCAGCAGGAACCCCCACGGCGGCAGATCCGCCGCGAGCACGCTCGCGACGATGCTCTGCGGGATTTGCTCGGTGGTGAGCACGAACGCGAACAGATACGCGTTCGCGACGATGAACATCAGCATCGTCGTGACGCGCACGCTCTCGACGAGCACCTTCGGCACGTCGCGTACCCGGACGTCGCGATGCACGAGCACCGCCACGATGGCGGCGTAGACGGCCGACACCGCGGCGGCCTCCGTCGGCGTGAATACGCCGCCGTAAATGCCGCCGAGGACGATCACGATCAGCAATAGTCCCCAGAATGCGTCGCGTGCGGCGCGTCCCACCTCGCCGCTGGTCGCCGAGCTCTGCCGCGGCAACGCGGCGCGGCCAGCGGTGAGATAGATCGCGGCCATCATCAGTAGTGTGAGGATCATGCCGGGCACGATCCCGGCAATGAACAGCGCGCCCACCGAAGTCTCGGTGATCGCGCCGTACACGACCATCACGATCGACGGCGGGATCAGGATCGCGAGCGTGCCCGCGCTCGTGACCACGCCGGTCGCGTACTCGCGCCGGTAGCCGGCGCCGACCATGCCGGCGATCGTGATCGAACCGACGGCCACCACCGTCGCCGGCGACGAGCCCGAGATCGCCGCGAACAGCGCGCAGGCGAGCACCGATGCCATCGCGAGCCCGCCGCGCACGCGACCCGTGATCGCGATCGCGAACCCGATGAGCCGCTTCGCCACGCCGCCCGTCGTCAAGAACGTGCCGGCCAAGATGAAGAACGGCACCGCGAGCAACGGATAGACCTCCATCGCGTGGAAGAACTGCTGCGCGAGCGACAAGAGCGACTGATGGCCGAACAGCGACAACGTGAGCACGCTCGAAAGGCCGAGCGCGATCGCTACCGGCACGCGAAGCGCGAGGAGCAAGAGCAAGGAGCCGAGCAGGAATGCGACCGTCACTCGCCGCGCTCCGCGGCCACCAGCCGCGACGGCTCGTCGCCGGCGCCGTGCCCGGCCGGCGGCACGGTGCCGCGCGCGATGCCGACGGCCGCCTGCACGATCCTTAAGCCCAACAGCGCGAACCCGATCGGCAACGACGACAACAAGATCCAGCGTGGCAACGGAATGTCGTGCGCGAGGTTGCCGAACGCGTAGAGCCGCTGCACGAGCGTCCAGCCGCCGACGAGCATCAGCGCCACGTACAGCAGCGACAGCGCCGCCGCGGCGAGCGCCACGATCTTCTGTGCCCGCGGCGACAGGTGCTTGGTGATCACGTCGACGGCGAGGTGGCTGCCGGTGCGCACGCCGTTCGAGATGCCGAGCAGCACGAGCCAACCGAACAGATACACCGTGGCCTCGAGCGCCCAAACGAGGCCCGAGTTGAACACGTACCGCAGCACGACCTGGAGGAAAGTGAGCAGCGTCATCGCGGCGAGGAGGCCGCCCAAGAGGAGCTCTTCGACGCGGTCGAGCGCGCGCAGCGTCATGCGAGCACGAGGCTCAAAGATGGGATCAAGGAGCCCGCGCGCCGGCCGCGTCCAGCAGCTCGGCGCCGATGTCCTTCGCGAACTGGTCCCACACGGGCCGCATCGCCGCCCGCCACTGCGCGCGCTGCGTGTCGTCGAGCTCGACGAGCTTCATGCGGCCGCTCGCGAGCACGGCGGTGCGCGCCTCGTCGTTGACCGTGCGGGCGGTGGAGTTCACGTATTGCGTGGCGTCGGCCACGGCGGACTCGAGCCCCGCGCGCACGTCGGCCGGCAGCTTGCGCCACGCATCGGGATTCACGGCCACGAGGTAGCCGATGTAGCCGTGATCGCTCTCGGTGACGTAGTCCTGCACTTCGTAGAACTTGCTCGCGTAGATGTTCGACCAGCTGTTCTCCTGCGCGTCGATCGCGCCGAGCTGGAGCGCCTGATACACCTCGCCGTAAGGCATCTTCTGTGCGTTGCCGCCGATTGCGCGGATCTGCGCGAGCAGCACGTCGGAGTCCTGGATTCTGAACTTGAGGCCCTTCGCGTCGGCGGGTACGCGCAGCGGCTTGTGCGCGGTGAGCTCCTTGGTGCCGTTGTGCCAGTACGCGAGGCCGTGGATGCCCTTGCCGTCGAGCTCGCCGAGCAGCTTCTGGCCCGCGGGGCCGGCCTGGAACGCCTCGACCTTGCCGATGTCGGCGAACAGGAAAGGGAGGTCGAAGAGTTGGAAGCGCTTCGTGAGCCGGTCGAGCTTCGACAGCGAGATGGCGATCATCTGAATCTCGCCGAACGCGAGCGCCTCGAGCGACGTCTGGTCGTCCATCAAGCTGCCGGACGGGTAGACCTCGACGCGCACGCGGCCCGGCAGCCGCTCCTCGGCGAGCTTCTTGAAGCGCTCGGCGCCGAGGCCCTTCGGCGTCGTCGGGGCGAGGTCGTGCGGAAACTTGATGACGATCGGCGCCTGCGCGAGCGCGGCGCCCGTCGACAGCGCCGCCGCGAGCACCAACGCCGCCGCGCCCCGAAGCCATTTACTCGTCGTCATCGCCGCCCCTCGCTGCCAGGAATTGGGGACATGCCTGCTTTTTCGCGTGGACGCGGAGCGCGCTCCGGCGTCAGTTCAACGCGTTGGCCCCGGCCTCGGCGCAGACTTCGTCCTCGGCGCTCGATCCGCCCGAGATGCCGAGCGCGCCGACGAGCGCGCCGGCGACGAGTAGCGGCACGCCGCCTTCCACCGGGATCGCGCCCTGCAGGCGCAGCACGCGCAAGCCGTCGCCGCCGCGCGCGAGCACGTCTTGGAGCATCTTGGTCGGCCGCTTGAAGATCGCGGCCGAGCGCGCCTTCTGCTCCGCGACCTCGACGCTGCCGACCTGCGTGTCGTCGAGCTTCTCCAGATATACAAGGTGTCCGCCCGGGTCGACGATCGCGGCGACCACGGTCCAGCCGTTCTCTTTGGCCGGTGCGAGCGCGGCCGCGGCGGCTTTCTTCGCCTCGGTGAGCGTGATCGACCGGCCGTACGGCGGCAGCTTGGGGCCGGGTGCGGGTTTCGCAGCGCTCACGACTGTCCTCCGAGCCGCCGGTACACCTGGTGCGCTACGACGAAGTCGTTGCCGTCGAGGCCGAGGCCGCGGCAGGCGTTCATCATCTCGTTGGCGGCTGCCGCGAGCGGCGCGGGGCTGCCGAATTTTCGCGCCATGTCGAGCACGAGCAGCATGTCCTTCTGCTGGAGCGTGACGTCGGCGAGCGGCACCTTCGGCATCTTGCCCTCGAGGATGAATGGGCCGCGGTAGCCGAGCACGGGCGCCGCGGTCACGCTCTTCAACACCGCCTCGAGCGCGATCTCGCGGGCCACGCCGCCTTTCTCCGCGAGCGCCACGGCCTCGCCGAACGCGATGACCTCGACCATGAGCAGCAGGTTCACCGCGAGCTTCATCGTGGTGGCTTGGCCGCTCGCGCCGATGTACGTGACCTTTGGGCCGATCGCTTTCAACACCGCCTCGACGCGCTCGAACGTGGCCTTGTCGCCGCCGACCATCAGCGACGCGTTGCCTTGCTGCACCGTCACCGGGCTGCCGGAGAGCGGCGCGTCGAGCATCTCGAAGCCGCGCTTCTTGATCTCGGCCGCGACGAAGCGCGTGACGTCGGGGGCGATGGTGCCCATGTCGATGTAGACACCGCCGGGCCGGAGGCCGGACGCGACGCCGTCGGTGCCGAGCGCCACCTCTTTGACGGCCGCGCCGTCGGTGACGATCGAGAACGTGATGTCCGACGCGGCCGCGACCGCGGCCGGTGTGTCGGCTTGGCGCATGCCCATCGTCAACAGCGGCCCCGCGCGCTCCGGCGAGCGATTCCAACCCGTGACCGCGTGCCCGGCGGCGAGCAGCCGCGGCACGATCACCTGACCCATGGCTCCGAGGCCGACAAAACCGATATCCACGAGACTCCCGTTGTGCGAGTAAGTGCGAGGTCGCCGGAGCTTATGCGGCCGGCGCGGAAACGACAACCCCGGAGCGGCGCGCAGTTGGACCCAACCCGGTGTGCATACCATGCACGGCGAGCCCTCGCGGAACCCCGGAACGTCCAGCGTCTATCGTCCAAACCGGCCTGGATCGCTTCGCCGCCTCGCCGGCGGTGTGGGTTGCCGTGTTCTTCGCGGTCACGGCAGAGAACCGCACGGACATGACGCGCGTGCTCCTGCTGTGCGACATCGAGCGGCCGTTGTCGAATCGGTTCGTGCGCGGGCTCAATCGCGTGATCGCGGCGCGACAGCCGCGCCCGCGGCTTCTCAAACGCTCGTAGTGTCGTCGAACGACGACACCGCGCGGTCGCGCAAGTCTCCTTTCTGCGCATTCTTTGCAGAAATAGCTGAGTGCCGCGTCCTGCGGCTCAGTGTACTTTTTATTGCAGCTGCTTAGTTCTGTCAGTTTGTTGACAGTCGCAGTAACTGGCTGCGTGGTACAAGCATCTCGGCCCGTCCTCTGCCGGCGGAATGGGATGCCGAATCGCAACAATCGTGCTCGGAGCTGCTTCATGTCGTACCGATCATTGCGCCGCATCTGGGCCAGGGTCCTGCGATCGAAAGTGATCGGAGTCGTCGCGCTGGCCACGGGCCTGCTCGGCATTGCGCACGCGGGCACGCAATACCTCTACGACGATCTCGGGCGGCTGATACTCGCCGTCAACTCCGACGGCTCGGCGGCGCTGTACGAGCACGACCCCAACGGCAACCTGACGGCGATCCACCAGTGGGCGGGATCGGCTCCGATAGTCGCCGCGTTCAGCCCGTCCTCTGGCCCCGTCGGCAGCCAGGTGACGATTTCCGGCGCCGGATTCGATCCGAGCACCGGCGGAAACACGGTCACGATCGGCGGTGCAGCGGCCACGGTGGGCACAGCGACGAGCTCCACCCTCGTGGTCACGGTGCCGTCCACGGCAGTCTCCGGACCAATCGCTGTGTCGGTCAGCGGCGTGACTGGGACGAGTGCAGCGACCTTCGTGGTTCGGCGCCCCTCGATCGCGGGCTTCTCGCCGTCGGTAGTGAATCCTGGCAACGCAGTGACGGTCACCGGTACGAACCTGAATCTGGTGCCGGGATCGACGTCGGTAAGCGTCGGAGGCACCGTTGCGACCCTCACGTCGCTCACCAACAGTCAGGTCGTGTTCAACGCGCCCGCCACGTCGGGTCCAATCGTCATCAACACCTCGTATGGGCAAGCGCAGAGCGCAACTGCCTTGTTCGTCGTGCCGAGCGCCATAGCCGCGGCGAATGTCGTCGGGATCACGCATGTCGAGCCCGGCGGCCTCGCCCAGAACGTGAGCATCAATCAACAGAACAAGTACGGCCTATTCGAATTCGACGCCGGTGTCGGGCAATGGCTCAGCGTCCAAACGTCCGCGCTGACTACGACGCCTGCCGGAGCGAACGTGGGCTACCAGGTATTTTCGCCTTCGGGCGGGCTGATCGCGTCCGGCTCGATATCGGGCTCGAGGAATTCGATTCACTTGCCGGTGATTGCATCGCCGGGCAAATACCTCGTCGCGTTTGCGTCCGGCAGTAGCAGTTCGGTTCAGGTGAGCGCACTCGTCGAGGTGAACGCGACGTTGGGCGGGGGAGCAACGGTCTCCAGCTCGACCGTTACTTCCGGGGTTAGCAAGCGATTCATTTTCTCCGCGACTGCGGGGGACGACCTCGGGCTGGCAGTGACGAGCGTGTCGTTCACGCCGACCGCATCCTCCGGCGTGCAGGTCTACGTCGACCGGCCGAACGGCAGCAACTGGCAATACACGTGGTGC
>Ga0137410_10003145_pt1 | contig 11193 bp, 9 predicted proteins | sample CZODoug1_16funga_FD_108878 | JGI IMG/M metagenome (GOLD analysis project Ga0137410, IMG submission 108878) | Vadose zone soil fungal communities from Angelo Coast Range Reserve, California, USA - CZODoug1_16fungal (Illumina Assembly) | ecosystem: Environmental > Terrestrial > Soil > Vadose zone... | reverse complement strand
TCGGTGCCGAACGGCTTTTCCATCACGATCCTGGATCGGTCGACGAGGCCCGCTTCTCCAAGGATGCGTACCACCGACAGCGCCGCACTGGGGGGCACGCTCAGGTAGTGCAACCGACGACTCTCGCCCTCGAACGTTTTCTCGGCCTTTTGTACCGCTGCGTTGACGGCCTGAGCACCAGCATCGAGCGGCACGTAGTCCAAGGACCTGGAGAAGGATTCCCAGTCTCGCTCGGCTATCTTGCGGCTGGAAAACTCATCGAGCGCCCCTCGTGCGAATCTGCGAAAGCCATCGACATCGAGGTCATCCAGCGAGACGCCTACGATCCGGCAGCCAGGAATGAACCCGGCGGTCGACAAGTGGAACAGGCCCGGCAATAGCTTCCGTCGAGCAAGATCGCCCGTGGAGCCCACCAGGATCACGACCTGGGGAAACCGCGGACCAACGCCTGGTGGGATCTTTGGCACCGTGCAATCCCTATTTGTGGGCGGCCGACCGTCTCACGAGGTGAAGATAGCCCACCAAGGTGCCTTCATGCGATACCGCCCCCGGGGAAGCGCCTCGACGTCGTCGAGAAGAGCGTCTGGCTAGTATTCGCCGTAACGTCCTTTGACGGAGTCGAGCAGCCTCTTGGGGTCGTAGCCGGCGCCGTCCTTGAAGACGATCTCGACATTCTCGACCTCCGCGATCCTCGCGGCTGGATCGCCTTTCACGACGACGAGGTCGGCTTGCTTGCCCACCGCGATCGAGCCGATGCGATCTTGTACACCGAGAAAGTTCGCGCCGTTCAACGTCGCAATCCGGATGGCTTCAAGGGGCGCAAAGCCGGCCTCGACCAGCAGTTCGAGCTGGCGTTGATCGCCAAACCCCGGAAGGTTGCCGCCGATGCCCACCGGATCCGGCCCGGCGAGCAGCAGCCCGCCCGCCGCCACGAACGCGCGCTCCAACTCCATCTCCCTGCGCAGAAGCGCGCCAGTGGCCGGCGAGACGGGCCGGCCGCGCCAGACGTCGTATGCTTCGCGCAGGTGCGGAGCCATCGCCTCCAGCACCGCGGCCCGCAACGGCGTTCGACGGTCCGCCACCGACGCCGCGGTGCTCACCAGCGTCGACGTGATCGCGACGCGATGGCGGATCAGCGTCGAGATGAGCTGTTCGGCCTGCGGACTGCCGGGCGCCATGTGCTCGAGCGTGAAGTCGCCGCCGCTGGAACTGCAGGCGTCCGGCTTCTTGTCGGGGTCGAGCGCGGTGTTGACGAAGAAGCCGTGCTCCAGGTTGTCGATGCCGATCGCGGAGGCTTCCTCGTACGTCACCGAGCAGAGATGCCCGGTCACCTTGAGGCCGCGCTTGTGCGCCTCCTCCACCGCGGCGCGCAGCTCCTCGCGGGTGATGTTTTTGTAAGCCTTGAATGACGTCACGCCGCGGTCGGCCCAGTACGCGACCGTCTGCCGCGCGTCCTCGGGGCCGCTCAGCCGTGGATTCGAATGATTGCCGCCGTCCAGGTACGGGCCCGTGACGTGCAGGTGCGGGCCGGGAACTACGCCCCTCTCGATGTCGTCCCGGATCTTCAGATCCGTCTCGGGCTCCACTGCTCCGGCGGTTCGGATGGTGGTAACGCCGTTCGCGAGATACAGCCGCGGCGCGGAGAACCGCATCTCGACGAAGAAGGTGGGCCGCTCGAGGCTGCCATCGGGCCGCAGATCCGGCTGGGCCAGGTAGAACAGGTGGTCGTGCATGCCGACGATGCCGGGCAGGACGGAGCGACCGCGCAGGTCGAGGATGGTCGCGCCGTCGCGCGGCAACTCGTCCGCGCCGGGCAGGATCGCTGCGATCTTTCCGGCGGAGATCCGGACGTTGCGATCGGCGAGAGGGGCAGCGCCGGTGCCGTCGATGACCTCCACGTGCTCGAGAATCACTTCCGGCGTGTCGACGCGCAGGTACTTGCGAACTTGCGGCCCGAGCCGATCGACGCGCTGCGCAGCTGCAGGGCCGGACCACGCCGATGCCGCTGCGCATAGAAGTGACAGGATTCGTGCGTTCATCCGGCTCCGGACGGTCGAACACCGCGACAGCCCCGGCATTCCCCTGCGACTTCGTACGAGAATTGGGCTCCTCGGTCCCCGCCGTCGAACGCGCCGAGGCGGGAACCGCTGCCTTCATCGCCCTGGCCGTGACCGTCGAATCGAGGTGACGGTGGTTACCAAGGCGAAGGCCCGTTGACGTTAGACGCGCCAGGCAGGTAGTCGTCACGGTAGCTTTCCCGCACTTGTATTCAAATGTGAACCACTGGCTCGTGCGGTGGTCATCATCGAGCGCGAGCTCACCTCGTTTGCGTCGGCAGGCATTTGCCGGAGGTCAATCCAAATGAAGCGCACCTTTGCAACGATCTTGTTCGCGATGGCGCTCGTCGCGTTCGCGATCCCGGGCGTCGCCCGCGAAGACGACGACGGCGACGACGATGAGTCGAGGGGACCTGATCGCGAGATCGCCAAGATCGTCAACCGGGTCGAGGCGGAGCGGATCCAGGAGACCGTCGAGCGCTTGGAGGCCTTCGGGACGCGGAACTCGTGCTCTGACACGCAAGCTTCGGGACGCGGCGTCACGCCAGCGCGCGACTTCATCGTCGAGCGCTTCCGCCACATCAAGGGCCTGAGCGTGGCGCTCGATCCGTTCGTACACGGCAACTGCCCCAATACGCCTACGTTCAACGTGCTGGCATGGCTGCCCGGCACCACGCACCCCGAGCGGCTGGTGATCATCGGCGGCCACTACGACTCGCGCACCATCGGCGTGCTGGACGTCGTCAGCGACGCGCCGGGCGCCAACGACTCGGGAACGCAGTCCGCGGTGGTGCTCGAGTTGGCCAAGGTCCTCTCGCACGCGCGGCATCCCAACACGATCGTCTTCATCACCTTCTCGGGGGAGGAGCAGGGCCTCTTCGGTTCTGGGTCCATCGCGGCCAAGTTCGCTTCCGCGTCCAACGCCGGCCTGCCGGCGTTCTTCCAGGGCACGCAGGCCATCGCCATGCTCAACAACGATATCGTCGGCGGCGACAACTTCGTGAACGGCCCCGCGCAGCTCCAGAAATTCCGCCTCTACTCGGGCGGCACACCGCGTGAAATCGGCTCGAGAGCTCCAGATGGCAGCACCGACAACACGTCCCCTTCGCGCGGCCTGATGCGATACGTCGGGACTTGGGGCGTGCCCTACGTTCCCGGCTTCGAGATGCTCGCGAAGATGCGCCAGGATCGACCCGGACGCAGCAGCGATCAGCGGTCGTTCACGAACAACGCCATCCCGGCCGTGCGCTTCATGGAGACCCTGGAGTGCTCACCGTCGGCGATCGACAACAGCGGCTGCGTCCTGGACCCCGCCACCGGCCTCTGCACGGCTTCGAATCTCTCGCCGTTCGCCTCACTGCCTGAAAGCGACCCCCGTCGCGGCTGCATCCTGGGCTTCAATCCGGGAGAGCCCACGTCGGGCAATATCGCTCACCAGCACTCGCCGGAGGACCGATCGTCGTTCGTCACCGCCGAGTACTCGGCGCGCATCGCGAAAGTGATGGCCGCCACGGCCGCCACCCTGGCCCGGGCTCCGCTCGCGCCGAACTGGCCCAGGGACGCGGCCCGAGTCCCGGTGGTTCCCACCGCCGACGCGGCGGGCGCCGTCACGCTAACCTGGAACGCCACCGCCGGCGATGCCATCGACCACTTCGTGATCGCGGCGCGCGCCACTACCGAGAATTTCTACCGGCAGCGCGTGACGGTCAGCGGCAACGCGACGAGCCGCACGGTGACGCCGGCAGAGCTCGGACTGACCATCGGGCAGGCCTTCTTGATCTCCGTCGCGGCCGTCGACGCCAAGGGGCACGAGTCGCTCTTCGGGTACCCCGAGTTCCGCTGCGAGGGGTCGTCGTGCGCTCTCCCCGCCGGCGCGCTCAACGTAACGGCGGCGAGATAGACGCCACGGCGCGCGGCGGTGCGTGTTGACCAGCCGGCGCCCGGTGCTAGCGCACCCGGGCGCCGGTTTTTCTTCTCGCCACCAGGAGGATCCTTGGCCTCCGTCATCATCCTCGCCGCCGCCGTCGTCAAGGCCTGCGCGCTGCTCACCGCCGCCGACATCGCCAGGGTCCAGGGCGAAAGGCCTGCCAAGGTTCGCGAATCGACGCCGCAGTCCGACACGTCGCACTGCCTCATTGCCTTGCCTACGGCAGCGAAGTCCGTCCTAGTCGAGGTGACGCGAGGCCCGCGGGTAGCGCAGCTCGCGGACCGATTGCGCGAAGCCGCCGAGGTCGAGAGCGAAGAGGCCGGCGAACACGAGGCGCACGCTATCGAGCGCGTGCCGGGCATGGGCGACGAAGCCTTCTGGGCCGAAGGCGCTCGCCTGGGAGGGCTCTATGTCCGGCGCGGCGAGACGCTGCTGCGGATGGTTGTGGGTGGCGACGAGAGCAAGGAGGCGAAACTGAACAAGCTTCGCCTTCTCGTCCGCAAAGCGTTGTCGCGCCTCCCCAAGTGACGGCCTGGGCGTCCATTGAGTCCCTCACCTTCGTGCTCCGCCGTTCCGTTGACCGCGGTGTGCACGGCCGTCGATGCTCACCTTCGCCGCCGCCTCGATGCGATCCTCGAGATCAGCACGACCGCCGCGAGAGTCGAGCACCTCCTCGGCAGCCGGCTTCAGCGGCGCGGCCGTCGTCCTGAGCCTGAGGTCGCGCGAGGATGCACCGACAGCGATCTCGCGATTCCCCCATGCCGTCCTCCACGCGTGGTCGGCGACACTCCAGAACTGGAACGCGCGCCGCGCGACAGGGATGGTCACGTGCTTCGTCTGGCCCGGATGGAGCGAGACTCGCTCGAACCCGGCAAGGGCGCGGACGGCCATCGGCACCGCCGACGAGGCAGGAGAGCCAACGTAGACTTGCGGCACCTCCTCGCCCTTCACGGAGCCTGAGTTCGTAACCTTGAACGACACGGTCATCGCCCGCACGTGCGGCGTCACGGTCAGATTCGAGTAGGTGAACTGTGTGTATGAGAGTCCGTGGCCGAAGGGGAACAACGGCGCCCTTCCGTGAGCGTCGTACCAGCGGTAGCCCTGGAAGATGCCGTTCGCCTGCATGTCCACCGTCCGATGGGTGTGCTGGCCCTGCGTCGGGTTGCTCATGAACACGCCTGGGTAGAGCGGGCAGTTGCCGTCGTTCGCACCGGTGCCTGTGCTGTTGTTGGGGATGACGATTGCGGCCGGATTGCATCCGGGATCGTCCGTCGGGAAGCGTGGGCGTGCGGCCGAGCCGTCCGGGAACGTGATCGGCAGCTTGCCGCTCGGCGTCACATTGCCGACGAGCACGTCTGCGGTGGCAACTCCGCCGGCCACGCCCGGATACCACATCTCGAGCACCGACGTGACGCTCGCCAGCCACGGCATGTAGACGGCGTCGCCGGTATTCAGGACGACGACGACGTTCGGATTCACGGCTGCGACGGCCGAGATGAGCGCGTCCTGCCACCCCGGAAGCAGGAGGCCTGCGTTCTGGTCGTTGCCGCCGCGGTCGCTGCCCTCTGTGCCGTCGTCGTAGGCGAAGATGACGACCTTGTTTGCGTTCTGCGCCGCGGCCACCGCGGCCGCGATTGAGCGCGACTGCCAGTCTGGCGGCACCCATTCGAAACGTACCGAGAGCGGAGCGGTGGCGTTCGCATACGCGCGCAGGTCAAGGTCGTGCGTGTCCCCTGCCGAGAACGTCGCCGTATAGGAGGCCTGCTGGAGCTCGAGGCCATCGTGCGATTTAGCGGTTTGAGCGAGCCCGTCCCAGGCGGCAATCGACGAGCCGCCGATGCCGCCGGCCGCGACGCCGTAGGCACCGATGTTGATCCGTCGCTGCGCGGTGCCGATGCCGTCGACGAAGAGCTGCGCGCTGCTCTGGTTCTTCACGAAGATCTTCAGCTGCCATGTGCCGGGCCCAGGCGCAGTGAAGTGCGTGGTCCAGCGCCAGGCTGTCCCAGCTGGCAGCGTCGTCGTCCGATTCGTGTAGTCGACCGTCTGATCGACTTGGTCCGGTGCGCAGGGCGCCATGCACGGGTCGGGCGCTGAGCCGGAGGGCGGGAGGGTCGTCGAGATCTGCTGGCGCAGCCAACCGCTCTGGCCCCCAGTCGACGTCGCCGACGACGGCACGACCTCCCCGTCGAGGTCGAAGCCCTGGACGTACCTCACGGTGCCGCCCCTTGCCGCGGCCCGTAGCGCGGTGAGCGAGTTCGCGATCGGCTCGAACGGGGTTACGTGAGCGCTGCCGCCGCCGCCAACGTACGTGGCCGTCGCCGTCGGCCCCATCACGACGACGCCGTTCCCCGCAAAGTCCGAGATTCGCAGCGGCAGCGCGCGGTCGTCGTTCTTCAGCAGCGTCGCGCTCTTCTCGGCTACGTCCTTCGCAATCGCGAAGTCGGGCGCCATCAGTGCCTGCAGGTCGGGACGCGCCGGGACGAACGGCGTGCAGTTCGCCGCCGCGGCCGTACAACCGTTGCTGTCCGAGCCGTAGGGCGTTCCCTCGAGGAGCCGCGCGCGGTTCATCGACGTGAGGATGTGGAAGACGGTCCGGTCGAGTGCCGCCGCCCACTCGGTGCCGCTCACGGCCGGGATCGCCGGATAGTTCCCATTGACCAGGATTGCGTTCGTTCCGTTCAGGACCGCCTGCGTCAGCGTCTTGCCGCTGCCGGGCGCACCCCCTGGGAAGCCGGCGCCGTTGGCGAAGACGTTGGCATTGAAGGGCGGGTCGGCAAGGTTGCCTGGGTCGGGTTCGTCGCGGATGCCGGCGACGTTGCCGTTCGGCATCGCCGAGTCGGTGCCGTAGAGGAGGTCGCTCAGGCGGTGGATGGCGCCGAAGTCGGTGAGCACCCAGCCGGTGAAGCCGAGCTGTCCGCGCGCGATCGTGTTGAGCAGGAGGTCGTTGCCGCACGAGTATGTGTCGAAGCCCGTGTCCGACTGGCTGATGCGGCTGTACGCGCACATGATCGCCCCGGCATGCCCGTCCTCGATGCCCTTCTCGAACGCCTGCAGCTCGAGCTCGTGGAGCATCCGCTCGTCCAGCTTGACCGCAGTGTTCGTGCGCGCGTTCTCGAAGTCGTTCATCGCCAGGTGCTTGAGCGTCACGATCAGCCCTTGGCTCTGGACGCCGCGCGTCTCGTGAGCGACGAGCTCGCCCGCGAGGAACGGGTCCTCGCCGACGGTCTCGAAGTTGCGTCCCGCGGTGACGAACGCGACCTGGTTGATCATCGGCGCATAGAGAACGTCCTGATTCGTCGCACGACCCTCGCGGCCGATCACGACGCCGTAGGCTTTCGCCGCGGAGCGGTCGAAGGTGGCGGTCAAGCCCACCGGCGCGGGCAGGCCCGTCTCCTGGTGGCTGAGCCGCACGCCGGCAGGGCCGTCCGTCTGCCGAAGCGGCGGGATGCCCAGACTCTTCACGCCATTGTTGATTCCGGCCTGGCCGACGCAACCGGCGACGAGCGCGGCGCCCGTCGCGCCCGGGTTGATCACCGGGAACGCGTTCGGCTGACCCGTGTTCCCACAGCCGAACTGCGGATCCGTCGTCTCGGCTTGACCATGCACCAGCCCAACCTTCTGCGCCAGCGTCAGGTGCGCGACCAGACTGCGGAGGCTCGCCTCCGTAAGCGTTCCGCAGGTACGGCCAATCGGTGGTCCACCGAAGCAGTCGTCGTTCTCTTTCTGGTCCTCTTGCGACGGTGCCGCTCCCGCTGACCTGAGGACGATCGCGACGGTGGCCGCCGCGGCGAGCAAAGCACGGCTACGAACGAATCGGGACATCGCAATCCCCCTTTTGACGAGAGGGCGATGTGTGCCGTGGGTGCGGTACCCACCGCTCGAGCTCGCATCTTCGCCCGTGCGAGCATGCTGTCAATCAGGTCGATGGACCTAGGTCTTCAGACCGTCAATTCTTCGGTCTCGTCCTTCTCGCTGACCGTGAGTGAGCGCGCATCGACGCGTCACGCAGCTTCTGCCCGACGTCGCTTTCGATAGGCGGCCACCTTGTGGCGGTTTCCGCACAGCACTGTACTGCACCAACGGCGGTGGTGCGATTTGGTCTGATCGGAGAACCACAATACGCAGCTCTCGTCTTCACAGCGTTTCACAAGAGTAAAGTCGTACGTCGCCAGTAGGTCAGCAGCAGCTTCTGCGACGGGTGCCAAAATCCCCGCCGGCGTGTCCTGTCGCCTCACTCGCTCAATCGTCAGCGAGCGCGGCTTGGTCCAGATCAGTCGGGGATGGCTCTGCGCCTCAGCCAGGAAACCATTGAGGACCGACGGATCTCCTCGCTGCCCCGCCTTTCGTTTCTCCACTAGCGACCGGATGTTCTCCCGCAGCGTTCGCGCGGCATCCACGAGGGAAATTGGAGCTGTGTACCGGCGGATCTTTGCGACAGGCAATCCGGCTTGTTTGAGCCAATGCGACACGTCCTCGTCGCTCTGCAAAAAGTCCACCAACTCGCGATTCACCCGCATCCGCGTGTTCAGAAAATCGAGCGCAGGATGACCTGCCAGGAGTAGGGCGCGCGATTCTGCGGGCGGTCTCAAGCGGGACCGTCTCATGGGCACGGGGTCAGAGAGCATTGAGCAAGGCCCGTGTAACCTGAAATGTGGAGCTTGACAAGTTACACCTCGCGGTTCTAACGTGGCTCTGTAACCTGAGACTTGCCAGTTCTCAGGTGTCTACGGCCAGACACGACCTCTGGTCGCTATTGGAATGACGAGGAAAGGAGAAGGCGATGGGTTTGGCATGGCAGCAAGGGCCGTTGGCGACCAGGTCTGTGGGGCAGTTCCTCGTGGCTGATCCGCTGCCGGAGCGGCAGTGGGTGGTCGAAAGCGAGGACGTCGTTCTGCTACGCGACCATGTTGCGGGACCGGGTCGCCTTCGCCTGGCGATCGATGGACAGACGTTCTGCCCGTACAAGGGCCTGGCCAGCTACTCCGACATCGGGCAGAACAACCGTCCCGCCTGGTGCTACGTCGAGGCATGGCCCGAGGTGGCCCGCGTGTCCCGTATCGCCACCTGGTCGGTGAGAACCAATGGCACCTGAAACCGCAAAGGTCCTCTCAGTCAACGTCGGTGGCGTGCGCAAGTTCGATTACCACGGCCGGCCCGCTCAGAGCGCGATCTGGAAGTCGCCGGTCAGTGGACGGATCGCGGCTCGGGGCGTCAATCTCGCGGGCGATCGCCAAGCGGATCTCGAGGCACACGGCGGCTTCGACAAGGCCGCCTATGCCTATTCGGTGGAAGACCAACGCTGGTGGGAACGGGAGATCGGCCGCCCGCTCTCTAACGGCGAGTTCGGAGAGAATCTGACCACGGAAGGGATCGAGCTCAACGACGCGCTCGTCGGCGAGCGTTGGCAAATCGGGAGCGCGGTTTTCGAGGTTTCCGAGCCGCGAATCCCTTGTTGGCGGCTCGGAGTCCGGATGAACGACGAAACGTTTCCACGCCGCTTCAGCAAGGCGTTGCGACCCGGCGCCTATCTCAGGATCGTCGTCGAGGGCGATGTGGGCGCCGGAGACGAGATCCGGGTCATGGAGAAGCCCGATCACGACCTCACCATCCGAGATGTCTTTCGCATCTATACGCGCGATCGTGATGAGGTGCCGCGGCTGCTTGCGATTCCGCAGTTGTCCCAGAGTTGGAGAGGATGGGCAGAGCATCTGGCAACACGGCAGCCCAGATCCGATCCGTGACGCCGCGGCTGCCGAGTCGGGGGCAGCGCACAGTAAAGGAGACAGCCATCCTTCGCGCGGCGACCCCGGAGCGGCTGTGCGCATTCTCAGACGGGGTCTTTGCCGTCCTGATCACCTCGTTCGCCTCTTTTCTCGCCCCCTTCCCGTGGACGATGACTTCGCCGCAGCGCCAGTTCATGTCCGCGAGTGCGAGCGCGCACACTTCGCTCGCCCGAAGGTGGAAGGGAGTATTCCGAAGCTCAGGTCAGCTTTTCTTTCAAGGCGTCAGTGATCTCGGTGAACGTCACTCCGATACTACCGCGGACGTTCATGCGCGGCTCGCTGGCGCGGGCCCAGGCGACCGTGCCGCTGAACGCGTACGCGTTTACGCCGATCACGATCGACCCCCTCACCTGCGCGCCCGGCGATGGCACCCGCATCAACTCGGCGCAGAAACCGCCTGCCGAAACGTCCTTGGTGAAAGCGGTGGAACGGACCCCCGCGTCTCCAGCCTTCAAATCGATCCTCCAGCGCCGGCGAAGCCTTGGGTTCGATCTTTGCTTTCTTTGCAGGGTGACTTCCATAGCCAAGGTATCCTCCACGTCTCCGGGCCCGCGGCGCCGTTCGCCTCGCGTTTCTGTGCCGCGGGCTTCCTTTCGTCTCCCGATCCTCGCCCGAGTTGTAGCGAACCGCGGCAGTCGGGTGTCAAGCGAAGCGGGTGAGGAGCGCAGCGCACTGGAAAGGAGGGGAGAGCGGTCCTAGGACCCTGTGAGGTCGGCGCTTCCTACAATTTTGCAAGACCTGGCAACTTCCCCAGCGAAGAGCGCCGTTGGCGCTCGGCGCGGACACGCTCCTCGTGTCCGGTGGCGCTGCCGCGCAGCCTTCCGCTTCGAACGCCACCTGACGCGCACGCGGTTCTTCACTTTCCGCGAAGCACTCGGTCCGCCTGCACCGCCAGCACTCACGTCGCTGACCTCACAGGTCCGAGGTGCGCCGACATGTCGCGAGGCGCCGTGGGTCCGCGCCCTCGCGAGAGGGAGCACTGTTCGCGGAAACGCGCTCCAGCGATCAGGTCGTGGTCCAGCTGAGATCCAAATCGCCGACTGCGCGGTGGGAGCGACTTTTGCGCTTCCGAATTCCCGCGCAATTCCGCCGAGATATGTAGCGGAAACCGGATATGTTGAGGGGCCGTGGTGCGCCGGTGGTGCGCGACGTGCTGGCGGATCCCGGTCCTCACGAGCGGCTCATGACGGTTCGCGAAGTCGCAGCCCGTCTCGGCGTCTGCACGGCCTTGGTTTACAAGTTGTGCCAGCGGAATGAGCTTCTGGCGCTGCGGATCGGCGGCGCGCTCCGGTTCCACCGGGAGACGGTCGCGTCGTTCGTCGCCCGGCCTTCTGGTGACTGCCCCCCGAAAAACTGGACCGCTTGACGCGTGAGTCCGCCGATGATTTCGGGTACGAGCTCGAATCTCAGCGGCGATTGATTCGGG
>Ga0137410_10003143_pt1 | contig 11196 bp, 10 predicted proteins | sample CZODoug1_16funga_FD_108878 | JGI IMG/M metagenome (GOLD analysis project Ga0137410, IMG submission 108878) | Vadose zone soil fungal communities from Angelo Coast Range Reserve, California, USA - CZODoug1_16fungal (Illumina Assembly) | ecosystem: Environmental > Terrestrial > Soil > Vadose zone... | reverse complement strand
TCGATAAGAGCGAAGGCTCTGTCAAGGACATACTTATCCTGAGCGGTGCGTGAGCACCCGTTTGGTTTGCCAGAGAGGTTGAGGACCAAGACTCTGGAAATCTCACGCTGAATCATCTCTCGGTGGAAAGATCGTTCCACCAACCATCGATTCGGTCTAAACATCAACCATGATTCTTCTATGCGAACATCCCGCCCGTGCGGGATGCGAGAGCGCCCAATCAACACAGCGGTCTAGCTCGCGCCGACCAGGGGCACCCGCGGGCTGCTCTCGTGCGAACGATCTCTGGATACGGCTTTTGCGTGCGCAGCATCCAGTAGAGTCGTACGGCTAACTTGCGCGCCGCTGCCACTTTCGCCACCGCTTTCGGCTTCTGATGACAGCGATGCAGATACTGTTTGCGAAATCCTATGATTCTGAAAGACCAGGGGAGGAGGGGGGTACCCGGTACTAGATGGGGTGATTATTTACTTGACTCGCCCGGTAAATGGGCGAGTCAAGTCAATAATTACCCTAGATGGTAAACGGCCGGCTCGCGGCGCCTTTCAGCCCCATCACGATCGGGCAATACCCGCGTCCAGTTCCGACCCGTCGTCGACGAGAGCGCGCAGGGGCCCCAGCCAGGGTTCGTAGCGTCGCCAGCGCGCGACGGAGGTGCGATAGATCGGCTGCCGGGTCTGCCACTTGCTGGGAGTCTTCACTGCCCGCGGATTGGATTCGGGGCGCAGGCATCCGTCATGCCACGCCAGGCCGCAGGCCGCGATGATCCGCCGGATGACTGGTTCAGGCGCGCTGGTCAGGTTCTCGTAGTCGACCTCGATGAAACGATCCGCCGGCAGCACGCTCCGCCAATGATCGGTGAGGCGCTGGTAGTCGCGGAAATACGTGACCAGTTCGGCGCCTCCGGTCGGAAACGCTAGGCCCGGATGGAAATGAGTCTGATGGATCGACAGCGCCGTGTCGACTGCGGCGCGGCGGCAATGGATGATGATTGCGCGCGGGAATGCCAGGTGGATCAGCCCGGCCCAGATGAAGTTGAACGGCATCTTGTCGGTCACTCGCGCCGCCTTCGGCGCGATCGCGCGCAGCACGCCGAGATAGTCTGCCGCCGCCTCGGCCAGGAAGTCCTTGGCCAGGAACTCCGTGGCGACGAACGGTATCTCGTTCCCGTCTGCGGCGTTCCCATGAGCATCGGAGCGGTGCCACGCCGCGCCGCGCTCGTTCCAGAAATTCAACTCGCCGCCGGCCCCGACCTCGGGATGCATGGAAACGATCTGCTCGACCAGAGTTGTGCCGGACCGCGGCATGCCGAGGATCAGCACCGGCGTTGCATCGCGGCTGCCGAGTTCGGGCGCCAGCGCGATCAATTCGGGCGTGCAGCGGGCGATCAGGCGGTCGATCTCGATGGAGAACGCGGCCGAGTCGAACGCCACAGAGCCCCGTCGCACTGCGTCCGCGGCGTCGAAATGCTGCATGGCTAAGGCGTAGTCGCCAAGATCGTCCGCCGCCTTGCCGATCGCGAGGTGAAGCCGCAGGCGTTGCGCCGCTTCCAGCCCCGGCGTGGCCAGGGCGACTTCCATCCGTTGAACCAGACTGTCGTCATCGCGCGTGACGCGGCGGCTGCGGACCAGATCGTAGTAGCTTCCCGCCAGCAGCGGCGCGATCGCGATCGCGCTTTCGAAGCATTCGCGGGCCTCGTCGAAACGGCCGAACTCGGAGAGCAGACTGCCCAGCAGATCATGCGCCATGGCGTTGTTCGGATCGAGCGCCAGCGTCTTTTGCAGCACCAGTTCGGCTTCCTGATTGCGATCCTCGGTCAGCAGTGCCCGCGCTTTGCCCAGGCGGCCGAAGCTGCTCTTGCCTCCGGTTGCTGCCGCGCGGCGGAAACAGTCGATCGCCTCGTCGCGATGGCCCAGTGTGTGGACCAGAGCGCCGGCGCGGAACCACGCCTCGGTCAAGGATGGGAGCAGCTCAGTCGCGCGGTCGTACGCAACGATTGCCCCACGGATGTCGCCCAGCTTCTCCAGGGCGATTCCCAGGCGGAAATGTGCGTCGGTGTAGCGCGGGTTGATGGCGACGGCCCGTTGCAATGCCGCGATGGCATCCGGTACGCGGCCGATCTCGAGGCAGGCGAGGCCGAGGTCATGCTGGATGATGGGATCGGACGGCTCCAGCAGCGCTGCATCGCGCAACGGCGCGATCGCATCGGCTGGTCGCCGGGCCCGGAGCGACTCAGTGGCCAATGCAAGCAGAGGCGCCACCTGCTGCGCCGTGGCTGGGTTGGGAGACTGGGACATGGCGCGAACTTAACCTGGAAAACCTGGCGTGGAAACTGTAGCGTGGCGATAGCAAGCGCCAGCGCAATTATCACCCGACCATGATCTGTCAACCAGGAGAATTTTGCGATAGCCATTCTGCACGCGATCGAACGGGCGGCCGTCAGCGGCCCTCCAGGGCTGAAGTAATCCGGGCACCTCACAGTGCTCCCACTTGTGCGCTAGAAACGGGCTTGTGGGAAGTTGGCCGAATTGGTACCGGGGAATCCGCTTGTAGGGAGGCTGGCTTCCAGCAGCATCCGCCTGTCCGCGGATGAACGGTTCGACGGCTGGAGAGGTCTGCCGTTGATTGCCGCTTATGAGGGGCATCCCGCCTTGCGCTTGCTTGTTATAATCAAATCTCTGCGGTGGGAATAGCTCAACTGGCAGAGCACCGGACTGTGGCTCCGGCGGTTGCGGGTTCGATTCCCGTTTCCCACCCCATCTCCCCTTTGAAGATGGCGCGGATTGACGTCGGCTCTTACACCAAAGCGCCGTTATTCCTGAAGAACTCCTTCATTGCTTTTGAGTCTCGGAACGCTTCCGTTCCGCCGCAGGCGGTCGTCGAAAACGCACCGCACAGATTCCCAGACGCGAGGCAAGTTTGGAGATCGGCGCCGCGCAGGAACTGGTCGAGGAAGCCCGCGTCGAAGCTATCGCCCGCGCCGACCGGGTCCACGATCTGCACATTCACCGCGGAGGCGCTGAAGCGCTGCCCTTCCTGGACCGCCATCGCTCCGCGCGCGCCCAGCTTTACGACGAGCGTCTTTACGCGTTCGGAGAGGCGGGCCACCGCGGTCTCCAGGTCGTCCGCGCGCGCCATCTTCATTGCTTCGCGCTCATTCGGCAGAAGAATATCTACATAAGGAAGAGTCGCGTCCAGCGCACCGTCCCAGCGATCGTCGGGATCGTCATTAGTGTCGAGCGACGTGGTCAAGCCGGCGTTCTGCATTCGCTGGAACAATTCCGGCACGCGGGCTGACAATGCGCGCTGCAAGAACAGCGACGACACATGAAAATGCCGCGCCGAAGCCAGATATTCGAGGTCGAGATCTTCGAACCGCAATTTGGATATCGTTCCGAGATACGTCAGGATGTGGCGATCGCGCTCGTGCGGAAGAATCACTGTTACGCCGGAGCCAGCGTCCTTGGCCCGCACCGTTCTTGTGAGATCGACTCCCGCTGCGCCCAGACGTCGAAGCGCCAACTGCCCCAGTTCGTCGTCACCTACCTTGGTGATAAACCCAACCCTGCTCCCGAGCGCGGCCAAATTGTGCGCGAGGATTGCGGACGAACTCCCCAGCGTCATGCTGAACCGGCTGGCGAGTAACTCGCGCTCCGTGGGCATCTGTTCCGGCAAACCGTAGAGGATCAGGTCAAGATTGATTTCCCCGGCGATAGCGATGTCAAAATTGGACAAGAGGCAGGCCTTTACTTCTCTCCATCAGTATTCAGTATCCCGCTTTGTTTGTTGCTCGATTCTAATTGCTGATTTTCTACTCCAGCACGACGACCCGAGTCAGATTCTTGGGCGAGTCGGGATTGAGTCCCTTTTTCAGTCCGTTGTACACGCCGTACAGTTGTCCCCAAATGGTATAGGCGGCGGGCCTCGCGTATTCAGGCACTGTCAAACCGAGTTCAATTGCAAGATCGGCGGCATTGCGGGCGCGATCGTCCACCTGGTTCGCTATGACTAGCGTGGCTGCGCCAAGCTTGTTCATTTCTTCCAACAAATCCACTTCGGCGTCGTACGAAGATTCGGACATCAGAAACACGATCAGCGTCTCCGGCCCCGCGATCGATTTCGGTCCGTGCCTAAATTCTAGCGAGTGGAATACCTGAGAGTACGTGCACGACGATTCGGTAACTTTCAACATACATTCAGAGGCGATTCCAAACAGCGGGCCCTGTGCCAGAAACACACAATCTTCGAAGCTGCGCGCTTCGACAAACAAGCGCAGGCGCTGCGGAATGGCTTCGAGCAGCGGCGCGGTTTCTTCCGGAAGCTTCATCAGGGCATGACTGAGATCTTCTTTACCTGTGATTTTCGCGGTCAGGTATTGGAGACCCAACAGCATCGATGTAAACGACCGCGTCATCACGGTGCTTTGCTCGTCGGCGTCGAGCAGCTTGAGAGTTAGGCTGCATTCCGCCTCGAGGGGTTGGCTCTCGGCACATGTGATTGCGATCGTCCGCAGGTCGCGTTCTTGTTCGAGCAGGTGAGCGGCCCGCACCACTTCCGAGGTACGACCGGAGCGCGAAATCATGATCGGGATGTAATCACGACCGGCAGGAAGAGCCAACGCGGGATAAAGAAGTATCTCGGAAGCTGGTATCGCGCGGGCGGAGAGTCCAACATGATTGAAAGCCGAGGCCGCTGCAATTGCCAGGTAGTAGCTGGTTCCGCAGCCCGCGAGAATCCACTCGGCGCCCGGCCGCGCCATCTTTGCCGCCGCCTGTAACTCGGTGCTGGACGCCAGTTTCCGCAGAACTGTGCTCCAGCACTGGGGCTGTGAAAGAATTTCGCTGAGGGTGTGCGCGCCCGACTCTGTCGAAATGTCAGTTGGATTCATTGCCTGTCCGGATGTCGTTAAACCACCGTTACCTTTACTCCCGCTTCCTTGAGGGCGCGCAGATCGGGCTTCGGAATCAGCTTGTCGGTTATCACTTCATGCACTGATGTTACCGGCATGATGTTGCACAGACTGCGCCGTCCAAACTTGCTTGAGTCGCACACTGCGACGGTGCGGCGGGCGATCTCGACCATCGCGCGATTGACTTGTGCTTCCAGCAAATTCGGCGTGAACAATCCAGCCCGTGTGTCGAAGCCATCTACGCCCAGGAACAAAATGTCGGCGCTCAGTTGCCGCAGAGTTTGCTCCGCCAGCGGACCGACCAGCGAAAACGAATTTTTGCGTAATGTGCCGCCGGTCAGGATCACTTCAATGTGCGTGCCTGCAAGCTCGGCTGCGATGTTGATCGCGTTGGTGATCACAGTAAGACGCGACATATCTTTCAGTGCGCGGGCGATGGCCGTGGTGGTCGTTCCGGAATCGAGCAGTACCGATTGGCCTTCTTCCACCAGTTTGACGGCGGCTTCGGCGATGCGCGCCTTTTCCCGGCGGTGGAGTTTTTCTTTTTCACGGAGGGTCGGATCGAGTAGCGCGCCGGCCTGTATCGGCAACGCGCCTCCGTGCGTGCGCTGGACCACTCCCTGGGTGTCGAGAATCTCCAGATCCTTGCGGATGGTGATCTGCGAAATCTTGAAATGCCGCGCTAGATCCTTGACCAGCACGCGACCGTCGCGGTGCAGCGTGGCCAGGATTTCGCGCCTGCGTTCTTCGTTAAATAAGCCGTCGGAGGGCATAAAAAAGTGATCTTTCGATTTGTTTCGTTTAGTAACTTTCGTCGATGGCTGCGGGTGTTGTCAAGCGCCTTCTTTCTATACAGAAGCTTTGGTAGAGACGCGGCTAGCCGCGTCTCCGGTGGCGATGGAGACGAGGCAAGCCTCGTCTCTACTATTGGTTTCGGGCGATTGCGTTCGGTTCGAACTGGCTAAACAGCCGCTCCGCATTCTTGTGATAGACCTTCTCCAGCACATCGTCCGGCAGTCCCAGACCGTAAATCATCCAGCGGCCTTGCGCGGGATACTGTGCGTACGGGAAATACTCGTCTTCGGTTTCGAGCCAACGGAAGTAGTTGTGATACATCTCTTCGGACGCGCCTTCGTCGGTGCCGAACATGATGCGGTCGGGATATTTCAGGAACAGGCTGCGCACGCGCCGCGGCTGCCTTCCTAATTCTCCTTCGCGGGCGCCGGTTTCGATCATCACGTTGGGAAACTTCTCCAGCGTCTGATCGACGAAGTCGATGTTCTCGGGCCAGCTTCCGAAATGCAGCGCTGCGAACGTAGTATGCGGATGCTTGGCAAACATGCGATCGCGTTGCGCCATCAGTTCGGGCAGGGTAGGGAATTGAGGTCCGTAGAAACTCCAGTCGGGATGCTCGATCAGTTCTTCGTAACGCTCGTTGCTGGCATCGATGGGATGAAAGAAGGCTTCGGGGTCGGCGACGTGGATGAAGACGGGAATGCCGAGGCGGCCGCACTCGTCCCAGACCGGATCGAGGCGCGGGTCGTCGACGGGGATAAGTTTGCCGCTCTTGTCGCGCACACCCAGTCCGAGTTCTTTCAGGATCTTCAGCCCGCGGGCTCCACGTCTTACAGAATCGTCAAGTTGTTGGACCATGAGCTGGCTGAAATTGTGGTCGTCGATCTTGCTCCAGTCGATCTGTGTCATCACGATGAAGCGGCCGGGATAGGGCTTGACCATGGTGTCGACGAGTTTTTGCAGATCGCCGCCCCAGCCGCCGGTGAGGATGACGACCGTCTTCACATTGAGGCGGTCCATGCGCTCGACCATTTCCTTCGGGTCGACGCGGTCGCCGATGCCTCGGGCGTCATTGGTGTGGGTGTGGACATCGATGACGGGGAACTTCGCGCGATTGACTTGGTGGGTCGCGGCGTGGAGAGCGGGTTCGGGATGGAAGTCCTTGAGGAGGATTGTTTTCTTGCTGTCGGCGTCGGGGGCGGGTTTGTAGCCGATGGGGGTTTGCTGGGCGACAACAAGGGCAGCGGCCAAGAGTGTTAGACAGAGCACGGGAGTCTGGATATTCTTCGCCATTCGAATGGCAGAATACTACATCTCGAAAGAAAGCGAAAGAAGTCGAAACAAAGTGTGGTTCTTGCAGTACGGCAAGGATGGACGGCTTGCAGAGGTGGGGTTAGAGGAGCACAATCTTGACCGTGGTAATTCCCCCAATGAGTTCGAAAACTGCATCACCTGCGATCGCCATCCTGCTCATCCTCGGGGGCACGGTGTTCGGTGTGCTCGGCGGGTTGCATGCCATTTACACGCTGCTGGATTTGCGCAACCCGCGACGGCTTGTCCCGGCCGACCCTTCGGTTGCACAAGCGATGGCCAATTCGGCTCTCGGGCTGTCGGGTGGTGCCACGGATATGTGGCGGGCATGGATTGGCTTTAACTTCAGCCACAGTCTTGGTGTCCTGCTAGTGGCCGGGTTGGCGATCTGGGCCGGGGCCAGAATCAGACCGCTTCCCGTCGGCATCGTGGCGGCACTGACCCTGATCGGCTGCGTCTATCTGACTCTCGCCCTGCGTTACTGGTTTCGTACGCCAGCCATCGGCGTTGCCATTGGTACCGGCTGTTTCGCAGCGGCGTGGGTCCTATCGCTGCGCTGACTCGTCACTAGGAGAAACTCCCCGGTTTATCTTCCAAGTAATAAGGAGTGAACGTCCGCCTGTCCCCGGTTTATTAGGACCGATGCGCAAGGGAAGGTGGGAAACCAGGTCGGGACTGGCGTCGAACAAGGAAGTATGCTCCCATCAGTTCAACCAGCGAGGTTGATACCGACTGAAGCGAGTTGGCGACCATGAATAACAGTCTCCTCGTGATCGTCATAGGACTTGCGATGAATGCCTGTACGTCCGGGCATGCGCCGATGACAGCGCCCGTAGAGTTGAAGGACTTCCCCCTGGAAATTCCGGATTACTTGTCTGCGTTTCAATCACGAGGAGGCAGCTTCCGTGAAAAATTGTGCTGAGTCTGCCTTCTCCCTGACCGCGATACTGCTGGCTATTTCTTTAACAATTTTATCCCCGGCCGGCATGGCGCAAACGCAGATGGTGCTGGTTGCCACCGGATCGACCATGCCGGCGCCGCTGTACGTGTTGTGGGGCGACGAGTATCACAAGTTGCACCCGGAAACGCAGCTTCGTTATCTCGCGGTGGGAACCAGCGAAAGTGCCAACCGTGTTCTTTCCGGATCCGGAGGAGATCTTGGCGGCGGTGATGCGCCGATTCCCGAAAAGCAATTGAAAGAGGCGGCGCACGCGGTCGTGGAATTGCCCACGGTGCTGGTTGGCATTGCACTCTTCTACAATCTGCCTGGCAACGCGACGAGCATTCGCCTTTCGGGACCTGTGCTTGCAGACATCTACCTTGGAAAAACCACCTCGTGGAGCGACCCGGAGATTGCCAGGCTGAATCCTGACGTCAAGCTTCCTGATTTGCCGATCAAGGTGCTGCACCGCACGGACGGAAAAGGGTCGAACTACATTTTTTCCGATTTCCTTTCTAAAGTCAGCCCAGAATTTCGCGCCAAGGTCGGAAAGAGTGTTTCGCCAAAATGGCCGGTGGGTGCCGCTTTCAGCCTGTGTCCGGATATGCTGGCCAAAGCCGCCAAGACGCCGGGGGCCATCGCGTATGCGGAACTCCGTTGTGGGGAGAAATCCGGGTTATCGATCGCGGGAATTCGCAACGCTGCCGGAGAGTTTGTGAAGCCATCGACGAAGAGCATCAGTGATACGGCCTTAGCGATGGAATCCAAAATCACGGACGACTTTCGCGTTTCGCTGACGAACGCGCCCGGCAAGGAAAGTTATCCAATTGTGAGTTTCACCTGGTTCTACGTGCCCGCCCATCCGCAAGATTTGCAGCGGAGCCATGCCGTCAACGAATACTTAAATTGGGTATACGGATACGGTCAGGAAATCGCGCAAGCGCAAGGCTACGACACGCTGCCGCCGGCCGTTCTGCAAAAGGTGCGCGCGAAAGTGGCCGCGCTGCACTAGACTCCGGTGACTACACAATCGGCCTAGATCGAGATCACGGTCTAACCCGATCCTTGTACGTACTCTGACTGGATACCAAGATCGGTTGTTCGTCTACATACGATCGACGACACAAGCCATACGCAGCGCCCACTCATCGCAAAAGGCGCGATGAGTGGGGGCCAGCTGTTCCTCAACTACATCGCATTGCACTTGAAGCCAGCGCTCGGGGGATTGCCCGAGGGAGGCGAGTAGCGTCCGACTTGACGAAGGTGATCGTTGAGTCCGTCGGCGCGCGTAGTGTTGATGCCTTTTGGGTCGTCGAATTGGGTGAAGGTGCCAGCGTGGAAGAGCACGCCGTGGCGGTTACTGTTCGAGTCGAAGATCGTGTAGTTGATGTCACCATTGTTGTTGATGCCATGAATCACACTAGACACCGCACCGGGAACGTCGGCCAGGGTGAGAGTGGTTCCGTCGTACGTGTAGCCATCGAAAGCGCCGTTGGAATTGGTGGTGTTCACGGTCATGAGGTTGGAATCGTTAATGGCCCAGACGTTGGTCGAAGTGCCTCCTGGGACATCTACCCGGTGATATCTCTTGCCATCAAAGTAGAAGCCGTGTCCGACGCCGGATGCATCGACGAACGATCCGACAACATAGCCGTTATCGTTCGTGCCGTTGGCTTGAGTCGAGATCGCTAACGGAAACTTCACCTTGGTCATCACGCCATTGGCAAACACGAAAGCATGACTGCTGCCGTTGGAGTCGTTATACCAGCCTGCAACCACGCCTACACTGTTGATGCCGTACGCAGCGATCAGGCTGCTGCCGGGAGGACCGTCAAAAGAGGTCAGGGTTTTGCCGGCAAGAACCATCCCGTGTTGCACGGCGGAACTATCGATGTAGTCGCCGGTGATCACGCCTTTGTTGTTGACCGCATAAGAATCGGTTTCGAGGACCCCAGGGACCGGGGCCTTGACGTTGAAACATGTGATGGTGAGCTGGGGCGCCTGGGCAGTGGCCGTCACTGCGAGCAGGCTGCAAAGAAGGAGAAAGCAAAACACACAGCGTCGGTTGTTCATTGAAGATTCTCCTGGAAGATTTCCCCTCTAAACATTCAAAGCCGTCATGCAGAATGCACTTGCTACCGGTGATCCGAAGGCTCGGGCCCGATAGCAGGAAGAGGGGGAGCACTGAACCGTAGCCCTCGGTCGCATAGTTTCCCCCAGCAGGTAAAGGGTGTCAATAAGCAATGATTTGCACATGAGGAGCGGGCTTCGAGACAGGCGATTGCCGGGCCCCGCCTTTGCCCAAGAATTTGCGAAACGAGAGGTAGAATGCCGACATTGAAGGCCGTCCCTTTGCGGGTACAGCTGATTCTGGTAGCCGCAGGCTACGTCGCAGTGCTGGCGATTGCGGCGGTGCTGGTTTTTGTGCGCCACATGCAGTATGTCAACCACCCGGAAGAGGTCGCGGCGGCGAGCGGAATGTATGCCGGCGGCGACTTGATTCTGGAGATATTCATCGGCTGCATGTTGCTTGTCGTCACTTTTTTTCTGGTGCTGGTGATCCGCAATTCCGAAGCCTTTTACAACCGGTATTCCCTGATCCTGCTAGGCTTGAGCCTCACCGCGCCGCTTTGCCTGGCGGTATTGAGTATTCCCGCCGTCGGCCAAGGGACGGTAAACCAGGGGACGATGCTTCTGGGATGGATTTGCCTGGACCGACTCTTTGCCTCGCCCTTGGTGGTAGTCGGATTGGTGTTCAGCCGTCTGCTGGCCCGCTTTGACCGTGCAAAACGCCTGACTCTCTATGCGCTGCTCGTCGAGGTCCTCACGTTGGTTTTCATGACAGCGCTGTTTCTATTCTCGGCGAGAGCCCATCGGGGCTAGCCACCCTGCATTTGGTCCGCTGCTAGCACCCACGTTTCAAAGAACGAAACGTGGGCACCCACCTTGCCTGGGCCGCCCGCCCGAAAGAGGGGGACAAGCAGCACTTTCGGGGCAGAGACAGCTACGCGTTTGCAGGTTAACGTTTATGAGTAGTACCTGCGGTTATATGCCCTTCAACTACACGAAGTTCGCAGCCGGTCAGGAGCCCTCGGTTCTGACCTCCGTCTCTGACGAATGCTCGGATGGGCGCTGCGAGGATTGCACCGGCATCTATGACCGCGACGGTGATCCCGGACAATTGATATTCTGCATTCACGCGTGTCACAAGACGCCGAATCAAGTGATGTGAATAGCGGCT
>Ga0137410_10003142_pt1 | contig 11200 bp, 7 predicted proteins | sample CZODoug1_16funga_FD_108878 | JGI IMG/M metagenome (GOLD analysis project Ga0137410, IMG submission 108878) | Vadose zone soil fungal communities from Angelo Coast Range Reserve, California, USA - CZODoug1_16fungal (Illumina Assembly) | ecosystem: Environmental > Terrestrial > Soil > Vadose zone... | reverse complement strand
TCGCCCAACATGAACGCGGCCAGGTGCCGGACTCCTACGCGATAGCGCTGCGAAGCCTGGCTCGCTCCCACCCGCTCGGCTTGGTCGCGAACATTTTGTCCAGGAAGGACCTCTGGCTGCGGGAGTTTAAGCGCGCCGGCGTGCTGGACCTCTTCGCCATCACGGTCTTCTCGTCCGATGGCTCCAGCATCAAACCGTCGCGCCGGCTGTTTGACCAAGCGGTGAGTGCACTCCCGGTGCCGCGCTCCGAGATCGTGTTCGTCGGCGATAATCTGCGGTGCGACATAGGTGGTGCGGCCGGGGCGGGGCTCGCGACGGTGTGGCTCGATCCCGCCGGCGCCGGTCGGCTAGCCGGAGATCCCCAGCCCGACTTCGTGGTGCGCGACCTGTTGGAGCTGGTGCAACGCTAGGCCGGCGGCCTAGGCGGTTTGTTCGCGGGTAAACCCGCGGCTCGGCAGTGCCCGTAAACGGGCGCGCCCGAGTCGAGTTATGGCGGCTCTCAGCCGCGGACCCGCACCGTGACCTGGCCTTCCCCGGCTCGTATCGGCCAGCGCGGTGTGTAGGAAAAGCCCTGCACCGTTTCCTCGAAGCCGCGCTCCGAGCGGGACACGGTCGCGATCGGAAACTTCCACACCTCGGCCGCCGGCGTGAGATCGAGCTCCACCTCGGGCGAGACGGAGATCTCGGGACAGAAGAAAGCATCGGGTGGGAACGCCGCGGGATCCCAGCGGTAGCGCACCGTCAGCTCCCCCGCCTGGTCGAGCCTGATGCGCTTCTCGATGAGCCCCGCCGGCGAAGGATCGGGGTGCAGCACCACTTCCACCGCCTGCGCCGATTGCTCCAGGCGCGCCTGAAACGTGGTGGCCGCCCAGCAGGCGACCGAGTCGAAGGCCCCACCCACATAGGCATCGAAAGACGCGTTGCCCGCGAGCACGCGATCCACGAATAGGGCGCGGTCGCACGGGTCGATCGGAGGCAGGCGTTGCAGGCGGGCGGCCGCCTCGATGTCGTGGATGCTGGGCGCGCCGTCCGTCGCGTGACTCGCCTCCGCGTGGCCCGGCTGACCGGATGGCGGCTCGTGGTACACCTCGCGCCGGCGGGTCAGCACGTCCGCATAGTTGGCGCCCCGCTCGAACACCGTGTATTCCTCGACCACCCCGCCGCGCTGCGGGCTGACGAGCGCCGAGCAGACGCCCGAGTGCACCCAGATCTCCTCGGCTCCATCGCCGTCGAGATCGAGCTTTTCCACGCTGAGCACTTCGCCGCGGCGCAACTCGCCCTCGGCGAGCGCCAGGTTGCGCCAGATGGCAGCTCGCAGGTGGGGCAGGTACAATCCGCCGAACACGCCATGCCAGTAGGCGTCGTTGCACTGGGCGCGGCCGATGGCACGCCGGGCGGCCGGCGGGTCGCCGCGCTCGCGGCACAGCGCCGACAGCGCGAGCATCTTCTTGTGCATGCGGTTCGCCTCGGGGTACTTCACGAGGAAGTTCCGCCAGTGCGCGCCTCGGATGAGCGTCCCCTCCGGCCCCGCCAGGCGGGCCTCGCCGAGCTCTTGCTCGAGACGGGTCAGCCGGAGCGCGGCGGCCGGTGGCAGGGACCAGGCCTCCATCTCGCGGTACGACGCCGTGGGGAGGTAGGCGAGCCCCCCGCTCCGCACGGTGTCGAGCGCCGCGCCGGGCGTCGTGAGGTGGACTTCTCCCGCGGCGACGAGCCCCCCGATGGCGTCAAGGAACTGCGCCAACCAGCCGCGCGTGTACACCCAGTCCTTGGTGCCGGGCCAGCCGCCGAACTTCTCTCCGTCGTCCACGAACACCGCGAGCGGCCGACCGGCGCCGCGCAAGTCGCGGAGGTAGGCGCTGATTTCGGCGGGCGGCCTGAAGGGAATGAGATAGCGCAGGCGTTCGTCGATGGGGAACAGGGCCACCCGCTTGCCGCCACTTTCGGTCCAGAAGGGAGCATGCAGCTGGTCCCGCTCGAAGCCGCTCACCAGGAAGTGGCGGTCGTCGAGGACTACGTAGCGCACGCCCGCCTCGGCCAGGTGCGCCGCCAGGTCCGGCTCCCACACCCGCTCGGTGAGCCACAGCCCCGTGGCCGCGACGCCGAAGCGGCGCCGGATCGCCTCGCGCATCCACGCCACCTGCTCGACCCGATCGGCGGGGACGAGCGACGCCAGCACCGGCTCGTAGAACCCCGCGAGCAGCAGCTCGATGTGACCGTCCGCCGCCAGGCGGCCGATCACATCGAGATACGCCGCGTCATGGGCTTCGAGCCACTCGAGCAGCGGTCCCGAGATGTGCAGCGTGAAGGGGAAGAAGCGTCGCTCCGCCAGTCGCTCGACGAGGGGCCGGTACACGTCGCGCAGATGGTCCGCGAAGACGTGATCGAAATTCCCCACGGGCTGATGGAGGTGCACGCCGAACACGAAGCCGACGGAATTCATGGCTTGACCTGCTTCAAGTAGAGCTCCCGCCCCGACCCCACCGAGGGATCGTTGCTCGGCGCCAACGCGAGGCGCTCGAGCAGGCCGGCTTCGAGACGCGGCGCCTCCGCGCCCGCCAGCTCGATGGCCCGCGCAGCCGAGCGCAACACGATCACCGACTCGATTCCGGCGATGTCGTCGAAAAACCAGCCGCACGAGGTGAACATGCGGAGCGCGTGGCGCTCGAGCTCGGGAGGCAGCGGCCTCCCGTCGCGCTCGAACACGGCGTGCAGCTCCCCAGACAGCCACTCGAGCGCGGCGCGCAACGGCGCGCGCCAGCGCTGGTGGAGCCCGCGCTCGGGGGCCGCGCGACAGCCGCACTCGGCGCGCCAGCGCTCCACCCCGTGCGGGCAGCTCCACGAGCTGGGGGCCACGAGCCGCACCTCCTCCGCCGGCGGGTGCCGGGCAAGGAAGGAAGAGAAGTTCTCGATGCGCACGTCACCGCGGCGCTTCAAGCTTTCCAGCACGCGGGCCAGGACGACGTCGCCGCCCTTGTGATGGTGACCGTAGGTTTCCCCGTCGGTCGCCACCGCCACCAGCTGGTTCGTCCCCGCGGTCAGCCGCGCGACCCACGCATCCGCATCGCGGACCAACGGGCCGAAGGCGACGTCGTGCGAGATCGCGCCATCATAGATGAAGATGGCGATCCGGCGGCCACCGCCGGTGCGATACCACCCGGGGAGCCCGCCCGCCGGGGCGCGCTCCACCTGATGCGGGGCGAGGATCGTGAAGCGGATGCCCTCCCCGGCCAGCACGTCGAGGGTCTCGTCGTCCACGGCCGTTTCCGGCAGCCACATCCCGTCGGGCTCCCGCCCGAACCGACGCTTGAAGTCGGCGATGCCCCACCGCACCTCGGTCACTTTGTCGCGGCGGGGGGTGAGGGGCAGGATCAGGTGATGGTACGGCATGGCGACCGCGCCACCGCTGCGATCGGCGGCGATCACGGCGGCGTACGTCCCGGGCGCGTCGCGCTGCATCCACTCGAGCAGCGTCGGCCCGAAATCGAAGCTCATCGAGGCGAGCGACGGGGCCACGGGGCCGTAGGATTCCCGCTCTATCCGCTCGTTCCAGTCATGGAACGGCGCCGCGTTCAGCTCGACGGGAATGGTGCCGGTCCACGGGTCGTCCCGGGGTGGCTGGTAGAAATGCCCGTGGATCACGACAGACCGCATCAACCGCCGAGGGCCTCTGCCACCTGGGCCAGCACGTTGGGGAACAGGTCGTCGCGGCGTGCGAGCTCGTCGGCCAAGCGACCCGCACCTTCGAGGTCTGCGCCGGAGAGCGCCTTGATCAGCCGCTCCGCGTCGTCACAGTGCAGGGTGAAGCGACGCTCGGCATAGTCGACGACCGCACCGGTCGAGATGATGAACTGCCAGTCGGAGGCCTGCGCCAGCAGCAGCTCGCGAGCCGCCTGCGCGAGTACGGGGCGTGCGGCGGCGGAGGCGAGCGCGTCAGGGGCCGCGTCCCAGAACGCGTCTTCCAGACGCCAGAGTCGCTCCCAGGTCCACGCCGTCTGGTCGTTCAGCCACATGCTGTGGTCGCCATTCGCTCCCCAGGAGCCCTCCGCCAGCTGCAACGCCGTACCGGGGGGATGGGCCTCGAGGTGCTGCGACGCGGTCACCGCACGGACGCCTTCCTTGGCGGAGCCGCGCAGCGCGCGATACGTCGCCGCCAGGAAGTCCGCCCCTTCGAACCACCAGTGCCCGAACAGCTCGGTATCGAACGGCGCCACGATGATGCCGCTCTCGTCGGCCTGCTGCTGCGCGAGGCCCTTGAGCAGATGAACGAAGTGGGAGGCATGCCCTACCGCCCGCTCGTGCGCCACCGACGGCTCGTAGGCGCGTTTCCCACCCAGGTCGACGTTCGCGCCGCTGACGCGCCACAGCTTGAGGCCGCCCGGCCACCGGATCTTGTGGAACTCGAGGTACCATTCGTCGCCCGGGTAGCCCTGGTGTCGACTCCAGATCTGCATGGAGGAGCGGGGATCGCGCACCAGCGCCGCCACTGGCGAGCGCACGCCGCGACCGGAGACCCGGTACGCCCGGTAGGGCGAGCGCGCCGCGCGCACCGGCGCTCCCGCCGGGGATCCCGGATCGTGTCGCTCGGCGTCGAACCGCTCCGCGCCCAGCGGGATCTCGCCGTAGGCGCCGAGCGGGCTGCCGGCGCGCGCGAGATGCGCGTCGGTGAAGAAGTAGCGAAACCCCGCGTCCGCGAGGTGCTGCTCGATGCCGCGGCGCACCTTCTTCCCCCGCCACTTGCCGCGCGGGCGATAGGCGCATTCCGGCAGCCAGCAGCCCACCGGCGCGACGCCGAACAGGCGCCGGTGCTCCTGCTGGCCTACGGCCAGCTGCAGCCGGATGCTTTCGTCCCGACCGAGCAGCGGCAGGTAGCCGTGCGTGGCCGCGGATCCGATGATCTCGAGCCGACCCTGCTCCTGGAGCCGACGAAACGCGGAGACGAGATTGGCGTCGATTTTCCGGAACAGCGCACGGAGCCGGTTGAGGCGCGAGCGCCAGTAGTCCACCAGCGGCACGAGCGCGGCATCGCCGGATGCCGTGAGGGCAGCCGGGGCCTCGTCGCAAGCGGCCAGGCGTTGGGTGAAGAACGTTTCCATTTCGCGGGCGAAGGTCGGGCTCGCCAGCTGGTTGGCCAGCACCGGCGTGAATCCGATCGTCACCGGGGTCGGGGTCCCCTCGGCGGCCAGCTCCTCGAGCCGCTCCAGGAGAGGGAGGTACGTGTCCAGCGCGGCCTCGCACAGCCAGTCGCTGCCGTGGGGCCAGCGGCCGTGATTGAGGACGTACGGGAGATGACTGTGGAGCGCGAGAACGAACTCCATCGCGTTCCCGATCAGCTGGAAAGGGAGGCCGACCGCACCGCGACGGCGCGGCCGTACAGCGCGAAATACTGCTCCCCGGAGCGATGCCAGCCGAACTGCTGCGCCATCGCTCCCCGGACCATCTTGCGCCATGCGTTCCGGTCGCCGTAGGCGTCTATCGCCCGGCGTATCACCTGGGCGAGCGCCGCCGGCGAGTACTCATCGAACAGGAACCCGCTCACACCGTCGATGATGCTGTCCTTCAAGCCACCCACCCGGCGCGCCACGGGGACCGCGCCGTAATGCTGCGCGCGCATCTGCGTGAGGCCGCATGGCTCGTACAGTGACGGCATGAGCAGCGCGTCGGCGCCGGCGAGCAGACGGTGCTCGACGCGATCGGTGAACATGAACTCGACCGCGACGCGATCCGGGGCCGCGGCGGCGATGTTGCCAAGCGCCTCGTGGTAGCGGTGCTCCCCGGCGCCCAGGAAAATGAACTGCGCCTCCGTCGTCCCGAGCAGATCGGCGCCGAGCACCAGATCCAGTCCCTTCTGGGACACCATCCGCGCACTCATGCCGAAGAGTGGCGTTTGCGCCCGCTGGGCGAGGCCGTACGCCCGCTGCAGCGCCGCCTTGCAGCGCCGCTTTCCGGAGAGATCCTCGCTCGAGTAATTCCCAGTGAGCTCCGGATCGGTCTCAGGGTTCCACAGATCCGGATCGATGCCGTTCAGGATCCCTACCAACCGGTCGCCGAGCCCGGTGAACCGGTCGTGCAGCCCGAACCCGCCTTCCGCCGTGCGCAGCTCCTCCGCATGAGAGGGGCTCACGGTCACGACGACGTCGGAGTGCGCTATCCCGCCTTTGAGCGCATTCATCCGGCCGTACCACTCGAACACGTCGGGGTTGTAGAGCTCGACGGGCAGACCCAACGCCGCCAGCGTCTCCGGCGGGAAATGCCCCTGGAACCCGGCGTTGTGCACCGACATCACCACCGCGAGCCGCCGGTGGAACGGCTCACCCGCGAACGCGGTGCGGAGGTATACCGGCGCCAACGCGGTGTGCCAGTCGTGCGCGTGCAGCACCTGCGTCTCCGGAGCGATCTCGGGAAGGGCCGTGAGCGCGGCCAGACAGAAGAACGCAAACCGCTGGGCGTTGTCCGGATAGTCCCCGCCGTTGTCACCGTAGATGCCCGCCCGGTCGAAGAAGTCGGGATGCTCGATGAAGAAGACCTGCGGGCCCCCTCCCGACGGGGCCGGCGTGCGGTACAGCCACGCGCGCTCGGTGTGTCCGCCGAGCGTGATCGCCAGCGGCGAACCCGTCCGCTCCAGCGACGGTGTGGTCTCGCGCACGATCTGGTACAGCGGCATGATGACCGTCGTCGGCAGGCCGGCGGCCGCCTGACACGTGGCCAGGCCGCTCACCGCCTCGCCCAGCCCGCCGGTGCGGGCGAACGGCCAGTACTCGGCCGTCAGGTGCGTGACGCCGATGCGCTCGGCGGGGGCGATCTGGGCCCGTGGCGCCGCGCTGGTCGCCGCCCGGCGCGGCTGGGCGGGGCTCCGCCGCCGGGACTTCGGGGCTGGGGTCGACGCGCCCATGTTCGCCTCCACTGGCTCCTTCCTCAGGCCGTCGGCGGATCGTCCGCCGGCTGGTCACCCCGCATCGCGGGGAGGTAGTACTCGGTGACGTATTCCCGCACCATACGCTGGGCGGTGAACCGCGCGCCCGCCGTGCGCAGCGCGTGCCTCATCCGCTCCACCCAGCCGCGCGGGACGCCTTGCGGATCACGGTCGTAGAACAGCGGCACCACCTCGGTTTCGAGCAGCCGATACAGCTGCTCGGCGTCGGCCGCATCGGCGTCCTGACCCGCCGGCGCCGGGGGAATGGCCCACCCGTTCGGCCCATCGTAACCCTCAGCCCACCACCCGTCCAGCGTGCTGAGCTGTGGCACGCCGTTCAAGGCCGCCTTCATGCCGCTCGTGCCGCACGCTTCGAGCGGTGGGCGCGGCACGTTGAGCCAGAGGTCCACCCCCTGCACCAGGCTGTGGGCCAGATGCATGTCGTAGTCCTCGATGAACGCGATGCGGCCCTCGAACCGCGCCTCGCGGGTGTGGGCGTACACGCGCTGCAAGACCTGCTTGCCCGGCTCGTCGCCCGGATGCGACTTGCCGGAGAATACGATCTGCACCGGGCGCCAGGGATTCACCAGCAGTCGCTGCAGCCGGTCGGGATCGCGGAAGATCAGGTCCGCCCGCTTGTAGGTGGCAAAGCGGCGGCCGAAGCCGATCGTCAGGGTTTCCGGGTCGAGCAAGGTCCCGGCGCCCACGAGGTGCAGGGCCTCCTTCCACTGGTCCGCCCACCGCCGTCGCGCCTGCTCCCGGATGCTCCGCATCAGATGGGACTTGAGCTGGCAGTGCACCCACCATAGCGCGGCGCTGTCCAGCTCGAGGACCTTGTCCCAGAACTTGGGGTCGTCCATCTGCGCGAGCCAATCCGGCCCGAAATGTGAGTCGAACAAGGTCAGGATGCGGTTCGCCATCCAGGTGGCGACGTGGACGCCGTTGGTGACGTGGCCGATCGGCACGCGCGCGACGTCGCGGTCGGGCCAGAGCGGAGCCCAAATGCGGCGCGACTCCTCGCCGTGACGGCGCGACACCCCGTTGACGCGCGCCGAGAGGCGGATGGCCGCGACGGGCATGTGAAAGCGATCGTGATCGGCCACCGGATGATGGCCCAGGCGGATGAAGGCCTCGCGGCCGACGCCCATCTCCTGCCACACCGGACCGACGCACTGCTCCACCTGCTCGATCGAGAAGGTATCGTGCCCGGCGGGCACCGGCGTGTGAGTCGTGAACACGCTCGTGGCGCGTACCCGGCGCACTGCGTCGTCGAACGGGGTGCCCCGCGCCACGAGCTCGCGCACGCGCTCGACCAGCATGAACGCGGCGTGTCCTTCGTTCGCGTGCCAGACGGCCGGGTCGTATCCCAGGGTTCGCAGCACCCGCACGCCCCCGACGCCCAGGATCCATTCCTGCCGCAGTCGCAGATCGGGTCCGCCGGCGTACAGCCGATGGGACAGCCCGCGGTCCGCCGGGTCGTTCTGTGCGAGATCCGTGTCCAACAGAAAGATCGGCACGCGGCCCACCATCACGCGCCAGGCGCCCACGCTGACCTGTCGCCCCGACAGCCGCACCGTGGCGAGGCAAGGATCGCCCTTCGGACCGCGCACCGGCTGGAGCGGCGTCGCGGCCACGTCGAACCGCTCCTCGGCATCCTCCTGCCATCCGTCGAGCCGCAATCGCTGGTCCGAGTATCCCTTGGTATAGAACAGACCGACGCCGACCAGCGGGACGCCCAGGTCCGAAGCCCCCTTGCACTGGTCCCCGGCGAGGACTCCGAGGCCCCCGGAATAGATGGGCACCGAGGCGTGCAACCCGAATTCGGCGCAGAAGTACGCGACCGGACGCTTGACTGACTCGGGATGCGTGGTGGCGAACCAGGTGCCGGCCGAGCTCGCGTCTTGCGCGACCGCGGCGGCGACGACGTCGTAGATACGCAGGAATTCCGGGTCCGCCGCGCAGGCGGCGAGCCGCTCCGGCGCCACCCGTCGCAGCAGCTCGATGGGATTGTGCTGGGTGCGGCGCCACAGCGCGGGATCGAGCATGCGAAACAGCGCACGCGCGTTGCGGTTCCAGCTCCAGGACAGGTTGGCGGCCACGGCCGCCAGTCCGGTGATCCGTTCGGGAACGGCTGGGCGGCTCGGTTTAGGCTGGTTCATCGCGCCTGCAAACTAAGTACGGGCGGGTGGGCCTGGGAAGACTGTTGGACGTTCGTGAGAATCCGCTCATCACCCCTTACGCGAGAGCCCCTTCGTCCGTAGCGTGAATCATGACGCAGCCAATCATGACCGGCCAGCAGAGCCCGCGGCCGCTCGTGCGCCGCCACCACTGGATCGTCCGGCTCACCCATTGGGCCACCGCGGTCGTCCTCGCCGGCATGATCGCAAGCGGGCTCCAGATCTATGAGGCCTACGCCCGGTTCGGAAACCGCGGCGGGCCGTACTTCGTGAGCCCGTTCGACGGCGCGCAGTTCCCCCACTGGAGCAGGCTGGGCGGCTGGCTCGCCGGCGCGCTCAACTGGCACTTCGCGCTGGCGTGGCCGCTCGTCACCTTCGGTCTGCTGTATCTCGGATACCTGGTGCGGAGCGGCGAGTGGCGCGCCTTGCTGTTCCGGCCGCGCGACGTTCCGGGCGCGCTCGAGATGGGTAAGTACTACCTCCATCTCCGCAAGGAGCATCCGCCGCAGGGCAAGCACAACCCGCTCCAGAAGCTCGCGTACACGAGCGTGATCGGGTTGGGCGCGCTGGCGGTGCTCACCGGCTTCGCGGTCTACAAGCCGACGCAGCTGAGCTGGCTGACGGCGCTGTTCGGCGGATTTCAGGCGGCGCGCTACTGGCACTTCTGGATCGTGTGGCTGTTCGTCGGGTTCACGATCATGCACGTCATCCTGGTGTTCGTCGTGGATCCCGCCTCGCTGCGCGCCATGCTCACCGGCTGGTACCGGGGGAGGTTCCCGAGCCATGACTGAGCGGCCGACGCGACGAGTCGATCGGCGCGCCTTCCTGAAGCTGGGCGTCGCGGCCGGCGCTGGGACCCTCGCCGCGGCGTGTGGTTGGGACGGCGGGCGCCTCGTGCGGCCCGGGCTGCTGGACATCAGTCGCGTGAATGACTGGGTGGGCGAGAACATCCTGTACTCGCCCACGCGGCTCGCACGCACGTACGACGCGAGCGAGCGGAGCGTCTCGCTTCCCAGCTATTTCATCTCGCAAACCATGCCGATGCTCGGTGATCCCGCCGCGTGGCGCCTGCGAGTGGACGGCCTGGTGGCGCAACCGCTCGACCTGTCGCTCGACGACCTGATGCGAATGCCGCGCGTGTCGTACACGGTGAAGCACCACTGCGTGGAGGGCTGGTCGGCGATCGCGAGCTGGCACGGCGTCCCGGTGTCGGCCATCGTGGAGCGCTGCCGCCCGGCGAAGGAAGCCCGCTACATCCGGTTCGTGTCGTTCGACGCCGACTACTCGAACGGTTGGGACATGGCGAGCGCGATGCATCCCCAGACTATTCTCGCGTACGGAATGAACGACAATCCGTTGCTCGCGGCGCACGGCGCGCCGCTGCGGCTCTATTCTCCCACGAAGCTGGGCTACAAGATGACGAAGTATTTGGTCTCGATGACGTTCACGGACACGAGACCGGGGGGATACTGGGAGGATCAGGGGTATCCGTGGTTCGGAGGGGTCTAACCGATAGCCGCCAGCGCATCGTGCATCTGCGCCGCGGTCTGGTAGCGGTCTGCCGGCTCCTTCGCCATCGCCTTGAGGACCGCCTGAGCCAGCGATTCGGGCACGTCGGGGTTGAGCGTCCGCGGATCGGGCGCCGTCTGCTCGAGGTGCTTCGCGATCAGCCCGTAGGTCGTGTCCGCCTCGAACGGCAGCCGGCGGGTGAGACACTCGAACAGCACCACGCCTGCGGAGTAGAGGTCGCTGCGCGCGTCGACCTCCTTTGCGGAGAGCTGCTCCGGCGACATGTAGTCGGGCGTGCCGATCGACATTCCATCCTTGGTCAACCCTGCATCCTTTGACCGGTTCGCGAGCCGGGCGATGCCGAAGTCCATCACCTTGAGCACGCCGCTCGGCTCGACCACCATGTTCTGAGGCTTGATGTCGCGGTGGATCACCCCCTGCTCGTGCGCGACTTCGAGCGCGCGGCACAGCTGTTTGCCGATCGTGAGGGTGACGGGCACCGGCAGCGGGCCGCGAGTCCTGATGAGCTGCTTCAGCGACGTCCCCTCCACGTATTCCATCGTCAGGTAGTACATCCCGCTCACCTCGCCCAGATCGTAGGTCC
>Ga0137410_10003141_pt1 | contig 11204 bp, 10 predicted proteins | sample CZODoug1_16funga_FD_108878 | JGI IMG/M metagenome (GOLD analysis project Ga0137410, IMG submission 108878) | Vadose zone soil fungal communities from Angelo Coast Range Reserve, California, USA - CZODoug1_16fungal (Illumina Assembly) | ecosystem: Environmental > Terrestrial > Soil > Vadose zone... | reverse complement strand
GTCGTCGAACTCTTTGAGCGAGCCACAAAGAAGAGCGAAGATGTGAAGCTGAGCGAGATAGTTTTGCATGTTCAGAGGCTCGCGCTCGCTGGTTTATAAAGGGTCGCACTATAGCTCGACCAAAGAAATATGAACAATAGTGACGTAGACGCGATTATTCTTGTAGTAGTTCTGATCGCGCTGCTGGCGGTCGTCTTCATTCCGGTTGCACTTTTTCTCGGCTATGCCTTCTTCCTAAAGTGGAAACGAGATCAGACTCGAGCAGCCATAGTCCGAGATCGTCAGCAACTAATTGGCAACCACCGTTGGTTTCCCGTCCGTTATGCTTCTGAACAACGCTTCAAGTCGCTTTTCAAGATCTTCCCCTGGGAAGGTCCCGGAATTCTGGTAATTGTCCCGGGAAGCGCGCTCTTCCTGAGTCAAACGAATTCAGGATCTCCATTGATGCTGCAATTCGCGCCAGGCAATTCGACGCTTAACTGGTTGGGAAAGGCTCCCTGGCCAAATGGTGCAGTTTCCTGGTTTTACTTCACTACAACCATCGAAAAGCACTACTTCAGCTCCGAGACGGGAGTCCTGATATTTGGCTCACACAAGTCGACCAAAGCGATGTACGATGAAGTTAACAACAGCTTTCTGGCTCATTCTTCGTCCTGAGATTGAAACTGATAGGATACTGAGCGAAGCCATGAAGGCAATTAGAAACTCACCACAAACTAGAGATCGAAGCGCCTCAATTCTCTGCGCCATTGCTTTCCTTCTCATTCTTGCTCCCAATGCTAAGTCTCAGGACTTGCTGCCCGAGCTCGTTCGTCGTATTAAACCGTCTGCCGTCGCCATTGAAACTTTTGATGCTCGCGGGGAGAAACTGTCGCGCGGCAGTGGTTTTTTCGTTGCTTCCGATCGCGTCGTCACCAACCGCCACGTAATCGATAACGCCTACCGCGCCGAAGTTCATTCCTACAACGGCAGCGTTTATCCCGTGAAGGGCGTGATCGCCGTGGATGCTGAGGGCGATCTGGCTTTGCTGCGAGTTGATGCCCCGCCCAATCAGGTGCGTTTTTTGTTGCTTGACCGAACGTCGCCGCAGGAAGGCGAAAGCATAGTGGTCATCGGAAATCCTTTTGGGCTGGAAGGCAGCGTCACGAACGGAATCGTCTCGGCGGTGCGAGACATACCAACTTTCGGAAGAATAATTCAGATTACTGCGCCAATCTCTCCCGGCTCGAGCGGTAGCCCCGTGGTCAACATGAAGGGACAGGTTATCGGCGTTGCAACACTGCAGATAACCGGCGGCCAAAGCGTTAACTTTGCAATTCCCTCCGAACGAATTTCACAATTGCAAGGCGGCGCGCTTTTATCCTTGTCCGATCTGGTCGCAGCCAGCAGTAGAAACAAGCGCGCCAAAGCGGTCCAGTCTTTTCGCGACGGACTCAGTTTCCTTTCTAAGGACGACTGCGAAAATGCACTGCCTTATTTCGAAAAAGCGGTTGAGTCAGACAGCAACTATGCCGAAGCCTGGGCGCAGTCCGGCTTCTGCAAGGAGAAGCTGGGCCGACATGCCGAAGCGATCGAGGCTTCAAAAAGAGCGGTCATATTACGACCATCCTCTGAGTCGTTTTTCAATCTCGGCCTCGCAAACTATTATCTGAAACAGTATCGCGAGGCCGTTGAGAACTACCGTCAGGCAATACGCATTGATCCCTACAACGCTGCAGACGCCTACTATGGGCTCGGTTTGGTTTACCGGGACTGGGGACGAGCCGACGATGAGATTCAAGCTTACAAACAAGCCATTCGCTTGCGCCCTGATTACACGAGCGCCTATGAACGACTCGGCTCAAGGTATTTGAAATCGAAAAAATATCTGGAGGCGATCGAGACTTTCAAGCAGCTTTCGGTTTTGAAACCTGGCGACGCTAGTGCTCCAAACAGCATGGGCGAAGCGTATCTTGAGTTGGGACGTTTTGCCGAAGCGCTGGAAGCATTCCGGCAGGCGATTCGATTGAAACCCGATTTCGGGCGGGCATATTACAACCTCGGCAAATCTCACCTGGCGATGGGCAATCGCGATGCGGCGCTAGAGCAGTACAACATTTTGCAGAACCTGGACCAGGACTGGGCGGAGCGGCTCAACAATCTTATCAACCCGTAAATCAGCAGCAGTCGCCAAGACCGTGTGGTTGAAACACACGCCGCTTTTCTGGGACCGCGGGCGACTCGCCCGCCAAGCGCCGCCAGGCGCTCCGACGTTCGCAAGAAATCGATTTCGAATTTACTTTTGCGCTTAGGCTTATTGCGGGCGAGGCGCCCGCGGTCCCAGTATTCATTTGTTCTTTTCGTCACTGAGAAGGCTCCTGCCACTTGCGGTTTATTAGACTTGCTACGAAGCCCGCGCCGAATCCGTTATCAATGTTCACCACCGTTACATTAGAGGCGCAAGAGTTGAGCATCCCCAGAAGCGCGGCGACACCGCCAAACGAAGCGCCGTAGCCGATACTGGTGGGTACGGCAATTACAGGCACACTCACCAGCCCACCTACCACTGAAGGAAGCGCGCCCTCCATTCCCGCCGCGACGATCGCGACGCGCGCGCGTTGCAGCAGCGAACGTTCGGCAAGCACGCGATGGATTCCGGCGACACCCACGTCCCACACCCGTTTCACCCGATTCCCCATCGCTTCAGCTGTTAAGGCCGCCTCTTCAGCAACCGGAATGTCGCTCGTGCCGGCCGTCACGACGGCAATTTCTCCGACGCCCAGTTCCGTGTTATCTCTTTGGATTCTGATCAAGCGCGCCGTCTCATGCCACTCTGCTTGAGTGACAATATTTCGCACTTCGCCAAACGTTCCTTCATCTGTATGTGTGACGAGGACATTCGGAGAGCTTTGAACTAATCGTTCAACTATACCCACCACCTGTTCGCGCGTTTTGCCTGCGCCAAAGACAACTTCAGGAAAACCCTGCCGAGTTGAACGTGAATGGTCCACTCGCGCGTAGCCGATGTCTTCGTAATGAAGTTGGCTTATCCGACGCGCCGCTTCCGATGACTCAAGCTTATTGTCCTTGTAAGCTGTTAATAGTTGTTCGAGTTTTTTCAGGTCCATATTGGTTCCCTTACTCTAACGCAAACTGGAGGCTAACGTGCAAGGATCGCTGGTGCGAAGGTTCGTGCCCAGCTCACCGGGCGACAGCCTCTGCTCCACGTTCATTCCTCTTGGCGAAGCGGCTCTGCCGCCTTCCGCGCGGAAAGGCTCAGCCTTTCCGAAGCGATTGGAAATCATTCGAGGCTACGCTTCCAGCAGTTGCTCCAGCATCCGGCGCTGCGCGCTCGCTTCTATGCGGCGATATTTCGCTAACTCCAAGCTGACCGACTACAAAAATGCGCTCGCTTGCGCCGAAACCGGTGGCCAAGTAAGATTCCATAACGGCCAAACATGGAATTTACAGTAGCAATCACTGGGGCTTCAGGTTCAATTTACGCGCAGCGAACGCTCATGCACATGGCGGCAAGCGGAGTGGTCGAGCGCGTCAATCTGATCATGTCTGAAGCGGCTAAAACGGTAGCGCGGGTTGAGTTGGGAGTTGACCTCGGGCGTGCCGAAAGGAGCAATATTAATCAGTGGCTCGGTTTGCCGTTAGATTCGCGGCTGATTCATTTGCATCGTCTTGATAACGTGGCCGCCAGGCCCTCATCCGGTTCTCATCCGCAGGAAGGAATGGTCATCGTTCCTTGCTCGATGGGCACGCTTGGGGCAGTTGCCTCGGGAGCAGGAACGAACCTGATCCATCGTGCAGCCGACGTCACGTTGAAAGAGAGCCGCCGTCTTGTGCTTGTGCCGCGCGAGACGCCATACAATGCCATTCACCTGGAAAACATGCTTCGCTTGTCCCGAGCCGGAGCCCACATCGTTCCCGCAAGCCCGGGTTTTTATCATCGTCCGCAAACCATTGAGGCCCTGGTCGATCATTTGGTATTTCGCATACTTGATCACTTAGGTGTCCCACATTCGCAGACTACCCAATGGAAGGGTTTGAAAGAACTAACTAGCGAACTTGCGATAGCCGGAGAAGAATAGAACCCCCATGGCAGCCCTGGTCAGTAATGTTCGCACCACGTTCGAGATGATCAAGATCGAGCACACGCTTTTTGCGCTGCCGTTCGCTTTTCTAGGAGCGGTGCTTGCGGCAAATGGATTACCGTCCGTCAGGCAGGCTCTCTGGATCACCGTCGCGATGGTTGGCGCGCGTTCTACGGCGATGGCTTTCAACCGAATTGCAGATCGCGAATACGATGCGCGTAATCCGCGGACTGCAAATCGCGCGCTGCCCGCAGGACTTTTGTCCGTCGGCTTTGTGTGGGCATTTACTCTGGTTTCCGCGACGCTCTTTTTCGTGGCTGCGGCAATGCTAAACCGCTTGACGCTGATGCTGGCGCCCGTAGCCCTCGCCAGTGTGTTGTTATACTCATTTTCCAAGCGTTGGACGCTACTCTCTCATCTGCTGCTTGGATGGTGTCTCTCGATTGCGCCGACGGGAGCCTGGATTGCAGTGCGCGGCGCTTTGGATAGTCCGGTCCCTCTCTTACTCTCGCTTGTAGTAATGTTCTGGACCGCTGGGTTCGACGTCTTGTATGCCTGCCAGGATTACGACTTTGACGTAAGAGCGGGACTGCATTCAATCCCCAGGCGTTTTGGAATCGCGCGATCACTCCTGATCGCTCGCCTTTTCCATGTCGCCGCGTTTGCTGCGCTCCTTGGTTTATACTGGATTACGCATCTTGGCGTCTTCGCGCTGGTCGGGGTCGTTGCAACCGCCGTATTGCTTTTTTATCAACACCGGCTGGTGAAGGCGGACGATTTGAGTAAACTTAACGCGGCGTTTTTTACCACCAACGCTTTTGTGAGCGTGATCTTGTTTGTAACGTTTGGCGGGGCGGCTCTCCTAAGGACTCTTTCATGAATTTCTCCCACGATCGCATATTGGCTGCGCTAGCCGAAAAAGTTGAAGGCACCGAGCGGCTCTCTTTTGAAGATGGACTGGCGCTGTTTGCAACCGATGATCTGCCTGCGCTGGGGAAACTGGCCGACCGTGTACGTCGCCGGAAACACGGGCGCACCACCTTTTTCAATGTCAACCGACACCTGAATCCGACTAACGTCTGCTACGCTGATTGCAAGTTTTGCGGCTTCTATCGTACGCCACGCCAGCCGGACGCTTACACACATACCATCGATGATAGTTTGCGGGTTGCCGGCGAGGCAGTGAAGGAAGGCGCTACTGAAATTCACATCACCGGTGGACTCAACACGAAGCTGCCGTTTAGTTACTTCACCGATCTGCTCTCGACCTTAAAACAGTATTATCCTCAACTTCACCTCAAGGCCTTTACCATGGTGGAACTTGATCACTTTGCACAGTTTTATAAGATGAGCGACGAGGAAGTAATCGAGAAGTTGATCGAAGCCGGACTGGACTCATGTCCTGGCGGCGGCGCGGAGATCTTCCGTGAGCCGACGCGGTCCATGATCTGCGCCCACAAATGCGACGGCGATCGCTGGCTTGAACTGTCAGGGAAAGTGCATGCAGCCGGACTCAAGACCAACGCCACGATGCTCTACGGTCACATTGAGTCGATAGAGGATCGAGTCGACCATCTCCTGCGGTTGCGTGCGCAGCAGGATCAGTCACACGGTTTTCAGTGCCTCATTCCGCTGGCTTTTTATCCTGAGAAGACACAACTGGCTCACTTGCCGGGACCTTCCGGCGTAGATTCGTTAAAGACGATGGCGGTTTCGCGATTGCTCCTCGACAATTTCGATCACCTGAAAGCTTATTGGGTAATGCTGGGAAAACGGCTTGCTCAAGTTGCTCTACACTACGGCGCCAACGACATCGACGGAACCATAACCGAGGGTGGCGAGCTCTCCGAGAGTTATTCCATTGAAACCAACAACGAGGTCAGAATGTCGCGAAGCGAGTTGGTCACTCTGATCGAAGACGCGGGCTTCGACGCAGTCGAGCGCGATACCGTCTATAACCCGATTCGGAGTAATGTGAGTCTCGTCTAATTTTATCTCCCAACCCCTTGAGCACTCCGCTGAAGTAAATCCGTATGTCAACAATAACTGAAACACGCACCATCACCGTTGCTCATTCGCCGGATTCGGATGACGCCTTCATGTTCTATGGATTGGCCACGAACAAGCTCGACACCGGCGCTCTTAGCTTCACTCACGTTCTCAAAGATATTCAGACGTTAAATGAAGAAGCGTTTTGCGGAACTTACGACGTGACTGCGATTAGCTTCCATGCCTACGCCTACATCGCCGACAAATACCTGTTGCTGCCTCACGGGGCGTCGATAGGAGATAACTACGGTCCGGTCCTGGTTTCGCGCCAGCCTGCCATTGCCGCAGACATCTCCAAACTCAAAATTGCGGTGCCGGGAACTTTAACCAGTGCGTTTTTGGCTTTGCGAATCTTTAACCCTGACTTTGAATACGTGGTCGTACCCTTCGACAAGATAATTCAAGCTGTACAGAGTGGGCAGTGTGACGCCGGCCTCTTGATTCATGAAGGACAGCTGTTCTATGAATCGATTGGATTACACAAGATTCTGGATCTTGGTGAATGGTGGCACGAGAAGACAGGCTTGCCCCTACCTATGGGCGGAAATGTTATTAGACGTGAATTGGGTCCAGACATCATTAACCAGGTTTCACATTGGCTCAGAGAGAGCATTCGCTACTCACTCGCAAATCGGGAAGCTGCACTGGAATATGCGATGCAGTTTGCCCGGGACATGGACACTGACCTGGCTGATCGGTTTGTGGCAATGTGGGTTAACGATCTCACCCTGGACTACACTGATCGAGGTCGAGAAGCTGTCCAACGTCTGCTGACAGAAGGTTTCGAACGAGGAATTATTCCAAACCGACCGGTTGTGGAATTCGCAATCTAAACTTACAAACAAAATCACCGCTGCTTGTTTGATGCTACAATCCACAGCTTGATAGGGGATTCGTCGCAAGGCGCGGATACTCCGAATAACGCTGGGGTGCGCGCGGCGGTGTAATTGCTACTCCGCCCAGAAAGGAGTAGCTACCGCCGCGCACATCATCGGTTACGAGCTTCTGATCAGGCTCCTCCCAAAGCTTGACCCTACGTCTTTCCCGTGTAGCAACGCGGCCGCTCAGCGTTGCCGTTGCGCTTTCGCGCTTTGAGATCCACAGGAAATTCGGACGTTGCCGGTTACCGACGTGAGGACCTTACTCATCCCGTTTGCGTTACTGTCGATGCGCCCAACGGAGCAACTCAATGACTTCCCACGATTCAAACGGTGCGCGCTTCAAGATAACAAACTGAGGCTAAATGTTTCTGCGGGGAGCACCTTACATCAACTGCATGGAATTGTGCAATAGCAAAATTACCGGGAAAGGAGTCAGTTCGTCACCGCGAATTGGCAGGGCGTGGACTGGCAACATCAACCCTATTTTGGGGCATCTGACGGCCGACTATTATTCTTAAGGATCCTGTGGGTTTAACAATCTTCGTTATAGAGATGAGCCAATGAGCGAAAAAAAACCGGTAAAAGGCCGAATCTTCCCGGCCGCGTTCTTATTGCTGTTTTTGTTAGCGGCTCCTCATGTTTTGGCTCAAAGCCCAAGCGCTAACTCCGGAGCCCTGCCGCCGGCCGAGGTTGAACGTATCGTCAAAACTTTCACGGCCAAGGAAGGTCAGTTTCGTCACGCCCTAAACCAATATTCTTTTAAACGGGACGCAGTGCTCCAAAGCTTGGGGATGGGCGGGCAGATTACCGGCGAGTATCATCGCGTGTCTCTATTCACTTTCGACGACCAGGGCAACCGTTACGAGAAAATTAGTTATTTCCCCATGCCTTCGTTCGGCGCGGTCACGCAGGAAGATTTGGAAGACCTGGGTGGAATTCAACCCTTCGCGCTGGAACCCTCGAAGATATCTCAGTACGATTTCAAATATGTCGGCAAAGAAAAGATCGACGAACTGAACCTTTATGTTTTTGACGTTACACCTAAGGTGATTCCGGATCCGAAGAAGAGTAAAGAGCGTTTCTTTACGGGTCGCGTTTGGGTTGAAGATCAGGACTTGCAGATCGTTAAGACAAAAGGCAAAGGCGTCCCTGAGACGAAGAAGAACAAGTTTCCGACGGTTGAGACTTATCGGGAACAGATCGACGGCCGCTACTGGTTTCCGACCTATTCATACGCGGACGAGGAATTGGTTTTCGACAGCGGCGATATATTACATATTCGCATGAAAGTTCGTTATACCGATTTCGAGCTCGCGCGCGCCAAAGTTAAGATTATTGAAATCGACAACCCTGATGCTCCGAAAACGGAAACAAAACCGCCGGCAACGAGTCCGCGCAAACCCTAGCTGCGCTCGCTATTGATTGGGAGCACTAAGTTCCTGGCGGATTATTTCCTGGACGCGGTTGACCAATCGTTTGACGTCCTCATCCGTTGAGCACCCGGTGGTTGGAATAGGTGGACGCATTACCATCTCGATGATTCCTGCCCTGGCTTCGCCAGTTCCCTTTCCCATCAACGAGTCGGTATTTTTGATCGCCACCGGCACGACAGGCACGCCGGCTTGGGCGGCCATGTAGAAGGCCCCTTTCTTGAAGGGAAGAAACTCCCCTGGCTTCGCTCGGGTGCCTTCTGCAAACACACCAAACGAAATGCCAGAACGAATACGTTCGGTGGCGGCCTCAACCGTTTGACGGGCTCTCTCGCTGTTTGACCGATCAATCGCCATGACGTTCACAAAGCCCATCCCATATCCCAGGATAGGAACACCAAGCAACTCCTTCTTCGCCAACAGACCCAGCCTGCGTCCTGTATAAACAAAGAGCGTCGCCGTATCCAGGTATGATCGATGATTCGAAATAAAGACATAAGTTTGATTAGCGTCGAGATGCTCACTGCCGCTTACATGAACTTTGACACCGCTTAGGCGCAACCAGTTGCGGGCACCAAAAAGCGCCCAGGGGTAAACCAGGTGGTGCTTGCCTGTTAGCCAGGCAACCAGCAACACGGGCGGACCGAAAATGAGCAATAGCATCGCCGCGACAAAGAGCGACCACCAGTAGTGTAAACGTCTGAAAAGGTGCATAGGGCTCTAATCTAGCGGCCAGAGATAATCGCATAATTCACGACTGGCGGCGACGGAACGGGCAGGTGCTTGCCTTGCTACATTCGCTCCGACGCGGTATCTTGCGTGAGTACACTCTCTCCTCCGGCTTGAGTTCAGGCATTAAGCATCTAAACCAGCATCTCCGCATCCAACTTACGTTGGGATTTACCTTGTGACCTGATTACCCAGGAGCTTAGTCAATGAGAAGAATTACATGCCGCTTAGCGCTCGTCGCTCTGTTAGCGCTTTTTGCTGTTTCCCTGAGCGCTCAGACACGTCAGCGCCGGGTTGGACAAAACCCGACTGTTTCCGCTCCGAGCTCTTCAAATGCTTCTCGTCCGCCAGTCCTGGGAGGCGCGAACCGTACGCCTGGCGCGCAACCGAAGGGTGGATCGCCTAGAGTTGACGGGCCTGAGGAGGTCGATGCCGGCGACGTCATACGCGTTGACACCACCCTGGTCACGATACCGGTGAGCGTTACAGACCGCGACGGTCGGTACATTCCAAATCTACGCAAGGAAGATTTTCGACTTTGGGAAGATGGCGTCGAACAAAACGTCGCTTTTTTCTCTTCAGTCGACAAGCCTTTCTCGCTGGTACTGATGATTGATACCAGTGGATCGACTCGTTTTCGCCTGGAGGACATCCAGGACGCTGCGATTGCGTTTGTAAATCAATTGCGGCAAGACGATCGCGTCATGGTGGTTTCGTTTGATGATCAGGTGAGAGTGCTTACGGAGTTTACCAGCGATCGTTATCGCTTGCGCGACGCGATTCGACGAACACAAACCGGAAACGGCACCAAGCTATACGACGCAGTAGATCTGGTTATGAACCAAAGGTTGAACAGCGTCTCGGGTCGCAAAGCAATTGTACTTTTCACTGACGGCGTCGATACAACCAGCAGACACGCTTCGTACGCTAGTAACGTTCGCGACGCCGAAGAGCTCGACGCTCTCATCTATCCCGTGCAATACGATACTTATGCCGATCAGGGTAGTGGTGGCGGCTGGCCGGGCTCCGGCGGCCGTTGGCCAAACTCAACCGGGAACGTTCTCGGCGACATCCTCGGCGGAGTATTCGGCAGGGGCGGTGGTGGCAGGTCCCGGGGGGGCGGCGGCGGAGCTGGAAACACCAGACGTGAATACGAAATAGCGAATCGGTATCTGCACGAACTGGCCGACCGCACCGGCGCCAGGAGCTATGAAGCAGACTCCACCCAGAATCTTTCATCTGCTTTCGCCAAGATCGCCGAAGAGTTGCGTCGACAATATAGTTTGGGCTATTACCCGAAGACTCAATCGCAGGCAGGGCAACGACGGCAAATCCGGGTGCGTGTAAACCAGCCAAACCTGGCGGTACGCACGCGCGACAGTTATGTCTTCAATCCTTCAGGCCCTACGGACGATACTGCCGCGCGAACGTCTGCCCCGGTGCTCCAGAAGAAGCTGGTTGAAACAAACGTATCTGCCGATGACCGCCGAGTGTGGAAGGACTAGAGGGCTAGCGCGTTAAAGCGTAGGAGCACTGGTTGCAGCAGCGGTAGGCATTGCGGGCCATATCATCCTGAGAAGTCTGCCGAGGATCCACAAGCAAATGCCCACGAGCACAGTCAACACAAACCAGAACCTTGCGTAACTACTGAACGTTTGCTCCCAGCCGGTTTGAATGTTATGTGAAAGGTTTACGTTCATTGCGGGTGGCGTCACGATGCGTGACAGCAACTGCACTACAAAATACCAACCGAAAGCAAACAACCAGGCGCGGGCATCCATTCCAATTCGCCGCAATATTACTAAACCGACCGCAAACCCTCCCAGATGCGCCAGTGAGGAAGAAAGAACTCCGAACAATTCCGTGTAGCTAAATCTTCCGGTCAGAAGCATTCCCCAGGTCGGCACAACATACAGGAACCAAACTGCTATTCCCGGAACCATCCAGATCACCGCAACCCGGATTAATATCGCCTGTTCAAAAAACAGGCCGAGAGCTAATAACAGGTTTCCGATGTTGCACATCCAGAGCAT
>Ga0137410_10003140_pt1 | contig 11205 bp, 9 predicted proteins | sample CZODoug1_16funga_FD_108878 | JGI IMG/M metagenome (GOLD analysis project Ga0137410, IMG submission 108878) | Vadose zone soil fungal communities from Angelo Coast Range Reserve, California, USA - CZODoug1_16fungal (Illumina Assembly) | ecosystem: Environmental > Terrestrial > Soil > Vadose zone... | reverse complement strand
GATCGCGGACGCCTGCGGCCGCGTCGGCTTCTTCTACGTCAAGAACCACGGGCTCACGGACGCCGATATCGCGGCGATCTTTGCGACCGCGGCCGACTTCCACAACCTTCCGCTAGACGCCAAGATGGAAGTCTCGCTGACCAAGAACAATCATGCGCAGGGCTACCTGCATGGCATGACCAAGGGCAACGAGAAGAGCATCTCGGAAAATCTGCAGGAGGCATTTCAGATTAAGCGTCCGCTGGCAGACGATGATCCCGATCTCATCTCCGGCAAGCCGCTGCACGGCAAGATCCCGTGGCCGAGCGCGATGCCGGATCTCAAGCCGCGCATGATGGCGTATTACGACAAGGTCAATGGGCTAGGCTACGAGCTGCTCAAGCTGTTCGAGCTGGCGCTCGGCTTGCGCGCCGACGAGCTCAAAGCGTTTTTCCAGAAGGACATGAACTCGCTGCGGCTCTTGCACTACCCGCCGCAGAAGCCCGACGAGGACGGCGTGCATCTCGGCGCGCGCGCCCACACCGACACCAATGCGTTCACGATCCTGGCGCAGGACGCAAACGGCGGCCTCGAGATCCGCAACCGCGACAACGAATGGGTGGCAGTGCCGCCAATCGCCGGCACGCTGGTGGTCAATGTGGGCGAGGTGCTGAAGGTCTGGAGCGACAGCATCTTCTCCTCGACGCTCCATCGAGTCATCAATCGCTCGGGGCGGCGGCGCTTCTCGATCCCGTTCTTCATGTATCCGAGCTATGACGCGCTCATTCAACCGCTGCTGCGCAATCCTGATCCGGCGAACGTGGCGCCCGAGAACCTGCACACCTCGATGCCGCGCGACAAGCCATTCGTCTACGGCGAGTTCAAGTCGCGCCACACCGCCAAGATCATGCCGGGCCAACAAACCAAAGCGACCGCATGATGCTCTCGAGGCGTCGCTTCCTCACCGGCCTTGCGCCCGCGATGCTTGCGTTGCCTGCCCTCGCGCAGGAACGCTATCCGAGCCGGCCGATCAAGCTCGTGGTCGCGTTCGCGCCCGGCGGCGTCGCCGACATCATGGGCCGCCTGGTCGCGCAGCTTTTGCAGCACAGGCTCGGCGCCACCGTCATCGTCGAGAACAAGCCGGGCGGCGATGGCCTCATCGGCATGGGCGAGGTCGTGCGCGCGGCGCCGGATGGCTACACGCTGCTGGTCGGCGGCTTCGGCGGGCAGATCGTGCCGCCGCTGATGAAGGACGACTTTCCGTTCGACGTGCGGCGCGACATCGTCAAGATCGCGATGACGGCGGAGTTCGCCAATGTGGTGGTGGTCAACAAGGATCTGCCGGTCAACTCGATCGCCGAGCTGATCGCCTACGTGAAAGCGCGGCCGGGGCAGTTGAACTTCGGCTCGTCCGGCCGCGCCACGTCGGATCGGCTGGCGGCCGAGCTGTTCATGCTCGAGACCGGCACCAAGATGCAGAACGTGCCCTATCGCGGCGGCGGCGTGGCGCTCAATGACCTGATGGCCGGCACCACGCATATGATGTTCCCGCAGCTGCCAGCCGTGCTGGGCATGGCGGCGTCTGGGGCGGTGAAGCCGCTCGCAGTCACCTCGAGCTATCGGCTCGAGCAGCTTCCCGATCTGCCGACCTTGAGCGAAACAGTGCTGCCCAATTTCCATGTCGCGAGCTGGAACATGCTGTTTGGCCCGCGCGGCCTGCCGGATGCAATCCGAAATATCTTGAGCGACGCGCTGGTCGAAGCAGTCACCGCCCCGCAATTCCGCGACCGCATGCGCGCGATTGGCGTCGCGCCGGTCGGCAAGCCCGCCGCGGAAGCAGAAGCCTTCTTCGATCAGGAGCTCATCCGCTGGAAGCGCGTGATCGACGTTTCCGGTGTCAAGCTCGAGCGCTAGGTTATCAACGCGCAGGCGCTTTTCATCGAATCTTCATCGCGGCGTCACGGCGGCGGGCCAGACTACCATTCATTGATCGAAGCGCGGATTGACGTGACCAAGTCGTTATCGTCGAGGTGAAACGGGCCTGCTGGATTTGTCTCGAGTTCTGGCAGGCCCGTCCGCGTCGCTTGCTTTATGCCGACAAAGATGAGCCCGCGCTCGCATGACCGGCAAATATGAGCAGCCCGTTTATGGTTTTTCTGTCGAGACGTCGATCGCCGGCGTTGCGGTTTTGAGCAGGCGCTCGAGCGTCTCGCGCGAAAGCATGCCGAAAACGATGGCATAGCCCGCCATGACGGTCACGTCGAACGCCAGGTTTTCGGGCTTGAGCACCAACATTTCGAACGCGCTACGAGCATAGATGCTCATGGTCACAAGTCCGACCGGGATAGCGGCCACGACTTGCTTCTTGAGTGGCAGATCGCCTTTCGATGGAAAGACATACGAGCGCGACCAGACCCCAAAGAAGTAGAGCATCACCAGCGCAAGAATTCCAGCCAGTGTCATCGCGTGATAGACCCAGTCGGGCGATGGTGGTGATGGTCCGTTCATGGTCTGCCTCTCACGGAAGATTCTTGACGTTGGCGTCGCCGGAGCCCTCTCGGCGGGCAAAAATCCAGCCATCGATCGACGAACTGCCGCGGACGATCCGAATTCTGAGCCACACTTCCGAACTAGTGAACGCGGGGACCGTCCGGCGCTCCAGCACCTCGCAGCGCTCGTTCGGGTGTGCCGTTTCAAACGGAACACCCTTGCCTTGGAAAAAAGCGCCAGGTGGAGTTCTGAAGATCGGGATTGGTGCCAGGGGCGTAACGAACTCAAGCTTCGCCATTTGACCAAGGCTGGGCACTACGAGGCTGGGCACCCCAAGGCCGAGCATCAGGAGCCCGATCGCGAGAGTTCGTCGCATGGCACGCCCCGCAATATGTTTTTGACAATGCACGCTCCGCAATATGTTCTGACAATTATAGCGCGAATTCGTATATTTGTTCAAGCTGAACGATATTCGGAGCATGTGGCCAGCAAGAGGCAGCCACAAGATATTGCGGTCCGGAGGGCCGGTTACGATCGCCGCGTTGCCGCAGCCCTGCTGGATTTGTCTCGAGTTCTGGCAGGCCCGTCCGTGTCGCTCGCTTTTTGAGTCGTCGCTTGCTTGCCGCTCGCTGGCTTGCGCCGTCGGCGGCCGGCGCGCCTGTCCTCGATCCGGTCCCAGATCATCGCGGCCACATCGGGCCCGCCGAGATTCTTGATCGCCCGGATGCCGGTCGGCGAGGTCACGTTGATCTCGGTGAGGAAACCATCGATCACATCGATGCCGACGAAGATGAGCCCGCGCTGGCGCAGCGCCGGCCCGATCGCGGCGCAGATCTCGCGCTCGCGCGCGGTGAGCTCGGTGTCCTTCGGGGTGCCGCCGCGCACCATGTTGGAGCGCAGGTCATCCGGCGCCGGCACGCGGTTGACCGCGGCCGCGAATTCGCCGTCGACCAGGATGATGCGCTTGTCGCCGTGCTTCACGGCGGGGAGGAATTTCTGCACCACCCATTGCTCGCGGAAGGTCGCCGCGAACAGGTCGTAGAGCGAACCGAAATTGAGGTCCTCGCGCGCAAGCCGGAACACTGCCTCGCCCCCCTTGCCATAGAGCGGCTTCATCACGATGTCGTTGTGCTCGGCGCGGAACGCCTTGATCTCGGTGAGGTCGCGGGTGATCAGCGTGGGCGGCATCAGCTCTGGAAACGCCATCACGAACATCTTCTCGGGCGCGTTGCGCACATGCGCGGGGTCGTTGACCACCAGCGTCTTCGGGTGGATGCGCTCGAGCAGATGCGTCGTGGTGATGTATTGCAGGTCGAACGGCGGGTCCTGGCGCAGCAGCACCACGTCAAAGCGCGCAAGGTCGGTGCGCTCGGCGCTCCCGAGGGTGACATGGTCGCCCACCTGGTCGCGGACCTGCAGCGGCTGCACTGCGGCGTGTACGCGGCCATCGCGCATCGCCAGCCGGTCGGGTGTGTAATAGGCGAGCGCGTGACCGCGCCGCTGCCCTTCCAGCAGGAGAGCGAAGGTCGAATCGCCGCGGATGTTGATCCGCTCGATCGGGTCCATCTGCACCGCGACGTTCAGTGTCATCAAGGCCTCCAGGTTGCGCTTTTTGGTGCGCCCTGTGGGTACGACCCGGTATCACAAACGGGACGTTAATATTTAGCTTTGATTATACACAGTTGACCCGGGAAAGCGTTGGCGAGGACCTGACGTGCGGCTTTCGCATCTGTCGATTGCGACCAAGCTCTACGCGATCTGCGCGTTGCTGGCCACATTGACGGTCGCACTGGCCGCGATCGTGGCGTGGAACGGGCATCGTCACGCGGCGCTGATCTCCGAGTTCGAGAGCGCTTTCCGTGCCGGCCAGCAGGTCTCGCGCATCAACGGCCTGATCTATGCCGTGCTGATGGAGACCCGCGGCATTTACCTGGCGGCCGATGACGCCGCCGGCAAGGACCATGCGGCAGGGCTTGCCGGCTTCACCAGCCAGTTCGAGGAGGTCATGCAGGAGTGGGAGCGCCATGTGCGCTCCGACGATGCCGAGCGCTTTCAGGACCTGTCCGGGCGGGTGCGCATTTTTCGCGACTATCGTGGCAAGCTCGCCTCCCAGGTTTCCCAGGATGGGCTCAAGGCCGCGCGCCAGTGGGCCCAGTTCGACGACCATGTCACCGCCCATGATGTCCTGAGCCGGGACCTGCACGTGCTGTCCGCGATCTACGATCGCAGGGCCGACCAGACCTACAAGGACGTGGGGCGGCTGACGCAGCAGTCGGCGTGGCTGATGACGGTGCTTGGGCTGCTCGCGGTATTGCTGGCGGTGGCCGGCATCTACACCGTCCGGCGGTTCGTGGCACGGCCGCTTGGCCGCATCGCGCGATTGACCGAGCGCGTCGCCGCCGGCCAATTGCAGCAGACGGTGCCGTATGTCCGCCGCCAGGACGAGGTCGGCGCGCTCGCGCGCTCGATCGAGGTCTTCCAGGAAACCATGCGTCGCAACGAGACGCTGGGTCTCACCGTGCGCGAGGAGGCCGAGGGTCGGGCACGGCGCCAGGAGGTGATGGCGGCCGAGATCACACGGTTTGGCGCCGAGATCGAGACCACGTTGGCCGAGCTCCTGGCCCTCTCGAATCGGATGGGGTCGGCCTCCGGCGCGCTTACGATGGCTGCCGACAAGGCCGCGGATCGCACCGCGGGCGCGGCCGCCGCCTCCGGCGATGCCTCGGCCCATGTGCGCGACATCGCGTCGGCGGCCGATGAGCTGGCTGTGTCGGTCAGTGAGATCGAGCGCCAGATTGCACAGTCGCACACCATTACAGCAAAAGCGGTGGACGAGGCCGAATCGACCAACGCGGCCGTCAAGGCGCTCAACGAGGCCGCCGGCCGTATCGGCGACGTGGTGAGCCTGATCACCGACATCGCCGAGCAGACCAATCTCCTGGCGCTCAACGCCACCATTGAGGCGGCCCGCGCGGGTGAAGCCGGCCGCGGCTTTGCGATCGTGGCGAGCGAGGTGAAGGCGCTGGCGGGCCAGACCGCCAAGGCAACGGAAGATATCGCGGCGCAGATCACCGGCATGCAGAAGGCCACCACACGCTCGATCACAGCGCTCGGTGCCATCGAGCGGACCATCCGCGACATCGGTGCGATCTCCAATACGATCGCGGCGGCGGTCACCCAGCAGGGAGCCGCCACGCAGGAGATCGCGCGCAGCGTCGAAGTCGCTGCGCGGCGTACGACCGACACCGCCGGTGAGGTCGGACGCGTTGGAGAGGCCACCGACGCCACGCGCACCAATGCCGCATCGGTGAAATCGGTCGCCGAGGATCTCGGCACCGTGGCGGCGCGGGTCCGCGCCCAGGTCGATCAGTTCTTTGCGACCTTGCGCGCGGCCTGATCATCGGAAAGGCAATCGAGCAGGACAGCGCGACCGCAAGGTCGCATCAACGTCACATCCGGCAAACGGGACGTTAAGAATTTCCCCGCATGCTGGCGCGCAATCAAGAATTGCACGCGGGCACGAGAGCGATAAGTGCGACAGTCGTCAATCACCACCACGCTTTATGGGATCCTGTCATCGCTAGCGCTTGCGGCGGTGGGGCTTGCGGCAGCCGGTGCCTTGGGCGCTCCTACCTGGCTGATGAGCCTCATGGCCGGCGCGTCAATGCTGGCGGCGGCCGTCGGCATTGCCAGCGTCCGGCGGACCCAGGCTCGTATCGTCGATCTGACCGGGACGGTTGCGGCCGCACCGCGCGGCGCGATGCCCAGTCAGGACGCGGGTGACGAGATCGGCGTGCTGGCGCGCGCGATCGCAAGCTTTGTTGACGCCGCACGGCGAACCGACGAGGAGGCCCGCACGGCTGCCGCAAGCGTGCACACGCGGCGTCAGGACGCAATTGTTGCCGAGACGGCGAATTTCGGCGCCGATATCGAGAAGACGCTGACCGAGCTCGCCGCCATCTCCACCCAGATGCGCGCCGCCTCTGGCGCGCTGGCGGCGGCCGCCGATCAGGCATCGGAGCGCACCACCGGCGCCGCCACCGCCTCCGATGATGCCTCGGTGAATGTGCGCGACATTGCATCTGCTGCCGAGGAGCTTGCGATGTCCGTGAAGGAGATCGACCGCCAAGTGTTGCAGTCGAACGCGATTTCCAGCAAGGCGGTCAGCGAGGCGGAATCCACCAACGCGGCCGTCAAGGAGCTGAACGAAGCGGCTGGCCGCATTGGCGATGTGGTGAGCCTGATCACCGACATTGCCGAGCAGACCAATCTGCTGGCGCTCAATGCCACCATCGAGGCGGCGCGCGCCGGTGAAGCGGGCCGCGGCTTTGCGATCGTGGCGAGCGAGGTGAAGGCGCTGGCCGGCCAGACCGCGAAGGCAACCGAGGACATCGCGGCGCAGATCGGCGGCATGCAGAGCGCCACCACGCGCGCGATTGCGGCCATCAGCGCAATCGAACGGACGATCCGCGACATCGGCGCCATATCGAGCACGATCGCGGCAGCGGTGACGCAGCAAGGTGCCGCGACGCAGGAGATTGCGCGCAGCGTCGAAGTTGCGGCGCGCCGCACGACCGACACGGCCGCGGAAGTCGAGCGCGTGGGTGAAGCGACTGACGCCACACGCACGAATGCGGCGACGGTCAAGACCGTCGCCGGCAATCTCGGGGCGGTGGCCGCGCGCATCCGCGGTCAGGTCGACCATTTTCTGCAGGCGTTGCGCGCGGCCTGAGCTAGCCTACTGCAAAAAGACGCGGTCACTAGGGCGCGCACTCATGAATCGCTTTGTTCGGGCGATCGTTGGCTCATGGCCGCTTTGCCTCCATTGGCGACTGGAAAGCGGCCATTCCGGATTAGCAGCTACGGGCCAGAAGAGACTTGACGGGCCATCCAATCAATCTGTCGGAATCAGGAGTGAACGCCGAAACCTCCCCAGTCCTCGGCGGCACCACGCCCTTAGGCCCGCCTGTCGATCTTGGAAAGCTCATCGCGGACGAACCGAAAAGTGGGGCAAGGTAATTCCGGGCAGCTAACATCAAGAGGGACTCTACCGGCTGCCTGTTCCATAACGTCCTATCGATGTTTGAGCGCTCTTGTATTTGGCCGTGCCTTTCGGAAAGGCGCGTTAGTAATGCGGTGCTGCATGGAACACCTGCAGCCCGTCACTTGCCTAGAATGCTCCCCGACATCGCGCGGGGGTCACGTTGTGGCCAGCGGCCCGCGTCCACGGTCTGGAAGAAGCGATCCAGACAGGCATTGAAGGCGGCTGGTTCCTCAAGATTAAGCGTATGACCGGTATTCGGCATGACTACGAGTGCAGCGCTCATTATTGTGCGTTTCATCAGCAGCGCCGGCTCAAGGCAGGGCCAGTCCTCGTCACCGGTCATCACCAAAGTCGGTACCGTCATCGCTTTCATGGGATCAACCAAGTCGAACAGCGACGGTCGGCGCTTCTGCACGCCGCGCATCGTCAAAGCGGCTCCGCGGGCGGAGTGCTGCGCGAGCTGGTCGGCAAATTCGCGCCAACCTCGCGGATCTTTGTTTTGGAATTGGACGCGCGACGGACCGAGGGCATAGCCGATCGCGGCCTTCGGCATGCCTAGCTCCTCAAAGCGCTGCGCGGCAGCCTCTGTCTCGGCGGCAAATTCTGCCCGCTTATCGGGCGAAGCACCGTAGCCGCAACCCGCCACCACCAGCGAGCGTGCGCGATCGGGATAGGTGAAGCCGAAATGTAGCGCAGCGAAACCACCCATGGATAGGCCGACCACATGCGCCCTGTCGATCTGTAGCTCGTCCATTACCGCCTTGATGTCTTCACATGCGCGGTCCTGCGAGTATTTTTCGGCGTCCTCAGGCACTTCGGAGGGAGGATAGCCGCGTGCATTGAAAGTGATGCAGCGATACCTGCGGGCAAAATGGCGCACCTGCGATTCCCAGGACCCGCTGTCGCCTGCAAACTCGTGTACGAACACGATCGGAACATTCGATCCGACTTCCTCGTAAAAGAGTTTGACGCCGTCGTTGGTGGTGAGAAGGGACATGATTTGGCTCCGCAAGATCGGATCGGCCCCGCGCCATCGTAATGGCGGCGCCGGAGGTCATAAAGCTAACCTAGTTTGATTGAACTTGCCTGACGCAAGGAACGCAACGGTCGTCACTATCCTGCCCGGCTCGTTGGCGCGGAGCCATCGCCAGTCGCCGATACGACAACCAGAGGCGCGCCCTTCCGCGAAACCATCGGCTGATGTACAGTTTTTTAGAGCGCTGCCAAGTGAACATATTAAAATGACAGCAACTAGGCCGGCAGCGCGTGAGTACTCCGACAAGCAACCCGTTTGGAGGTGACGTCCTTCAACGCCTTCGTGATCTGCGCCGATCAAGGCAAGCGCCGTGTCGATGGACTGACCACTGTGATTCGGATCAAACTTGCTGAAAATTTTCGTGCTGTGTTTTATGCGCCATTCTACGCCACCCACGCGCTCGGATTTTATCTCAGACAAGGTGTCGAGGTCGAACTGCTGAGGTCATCCGCTCCAGGCTACGGCGTGTCCGCTCTCCTCGATGGCACGGTCGACATCACCTGGGGCGGACCGATGCGCGTCATTAAGGCTTGCGAACAACAGCCAACTTCCCCGCTGGTCTGCTTTTGCGAAGTCGTGGCACGCGACCCGTTCTATTTGATTGGCGGAAATATTGGCCCCGACTTCAAGCTGGCGGCGTTGCCATCACTGAGATTTGCCGCCGTTTCTGAGGTTCCCACGCCTTGGATGTGTCTTCAACACGACCTGCGCGAGAAAGGAGTCGATCCGACTAGGCTGAACCGCATGGCCGATCAATCGATGGCCGAGAACTTTAGAGCGCTGTGCAATAACCAACTCGATGTGGTGCAGGTGCTCGAACCATACCCATCCATGGCCATGCAGGTGGGCGCAGGTAACATCCTCTATGCTGCCAGCACGCGAGGTCCCACCGTCTACACTACATTCATAGCTACCCGTGACGGCATCGAGCGCCACCGAACCGGCTTTCGTAGAATGGTACAAGCCATTCAGCAAACGCAAGCTTGGTTGGAAGAACATTCCGCTGAGGAACTTGCCGAAATCACGGCGTCTTTCTTTCCAAATATTGCGCGTGACATTCTGGTGAGTTCGCTTCGACGCTACCTTCAGGCCAAAGTCTGGGCTCGCGCTCCTGATGTTTCTCAGGAAGGCTTCGCGCGGCTTGCCGAAAGCCTGTCCTCAGGGGGCTTCATTGCTCGGATGCCGAAATACGAATTCTGCGTGGATCAAAGCCTTTGTTGATACCGCGATGTTTGCTTTCTGTCCGCGTATGCTCTGAGAGCAACGGTTCTGCGGACCGTCGTGGCTCTTCTGACGCGGGCCTAAATGGAAGTCATCGTGAGCAAATCTATTCCGGTCCTCAAGCGAGCTGCCGGGGTCGGTTTAGCGATGTCGCAGAAGGCCAACAAGAGACACTCGCGCGCCTCTTGGAAAGACGAATTTCTCGGGTAGAATGGAACCGTTTTGCACGCTATCGGGAGGGCTCCATGAAACTTCCCCGTAGACAATTTCTGCATCTGGCCGCGGGCGCTGCCGCGCTGCCGTTTGCGCCGCATGTTGCGCGGGCGCAAGCCTATCCGACGCGGCCGGTGCGCATCATCGTCGGGTTCGCCGCTGGTGGTGGGGCAGACATTACCGCGCGCCTGATGGCGCAAGCGCTTTCGGAGCGACTTGGACAGCAGTTCATCGTCGAGAACCGGCCGGGCGCGAGCACGAATATCGCTACCGAGGTGGTCGTGCGCGCGACGGCGGACGGATATAGCCTGCTTCTGGCTGATGCGTCTGCCGCGATTAACGCGACGCTTTACGACAATCTCGGCTTCCGTTTCATTCGCGACATTGCGCCGGTGTCGGGCATCACTCGCGTGACCAACGTAATGGTCGTGCACCCATCGTTTCCGGCCAAGACAGTTCCCGAATTCATTGCCTATGCGAAGGCCAACCCCGGCAAGCTCAACACGGCGTCGGGTGGCAAGGGAGACCCTCCCCACGTGTCCGGCGAATTGTTCAAAATGATGAGCGGAGTCGATATGGTTTACGTGCCATATCGCGGTCTATCGCCTGCACTTACAGATTTGATCGGCGGACGTGTGCAGGTAATTTTTGCCACGATGCCTTCCTGTATTGAGTATGTCAGGGCCGGTACTCTGCAAGCACTAGCCATTACTACGAAGACTCGCTCGGAACAGTTGCCTGATATTCCAACCATGAACGAGTATTTGCCGGAGTACGATGCGAGCCAATGGTATGGGATCGGAGTCCCCAAGAATACTCCTGTGGAAATCATCGAAAAGCTTAATAGGGAAATCAATGCCGTTCTCGCTGATCCCAAGATCAAACTTCGAATCTCTGAATTAGGAGGCACGGCGCTCGCTGGCTCCCCCGCAGATTTTGAAAAACACATTGCACAGGAAACCGAGAAATGGGCCAAGGTCATCAAATTCTCTGGCGCAAAGGCAGATTGAATCTCTCACACATTCCATAGATCCCGATAAGCGAATCCTCTCGCTCATGTCTGCAAGGGGTCGTGTGTCACGAGCGCCGTCATGAGTATCGGCGGTGCGCAACTGTACGAGAGATGAAGGAAGGTCCTTCGAGATCGGCAGTCAGGTGTTGGTCTCAAACCACTGCAAGCTGCTGTCGTCAAAAGCGATGGTGGTGAGCGTTGCAGCTAACG
>Ga0137410_10003132_pt1 | contig 11214 bp, 10 predicted proteins | sample CZODoug1_16funga_FD_108878 | JGI IMG/M metagenome (GOLD analysis project Ga0137410, IMG submission 108878) | Vadose zone soil fungal communities from Angelo Coast Range Reserve, California, USA - CZODoug1_16fungal (Illumina Assembly) | ecosystem: Environmental > Terrestrial > Soil > Vadose zone... | reverse complement strand
GTCGCGTTGATTCCGCCGACCGGCCTTCTCGCCGTGCTCGCTTACGCGAAAGCCGACTATGTCCATTGGCTAACTGGCGTCCTTCTGATTCCAGGACTCTTCCTCGGCGGCATCCTCGGAGCGAAAATCGCAAGGCGAATCGAACCGCGGCGCATGCGCCAGGTATTTTCCGTGCTTCTTTTCCTGCTCGGCGCATGGCAAGCGTTCGGAACATGGAGGCGCTGAACTCGCACCCACATGGTTGACCTGCACTGCCACATTCTTCCCGGGCTCGACGATGGCGCAAAAACCATAGAAGAGTCGCTTGCCATGGCCGAAACCGCCATTGCCGACGGCATTACGCACGTGGTGGCCACCCCCCACGCCAGCAGTGAATACAGTTTTGATTTCGCTCGCGTTCGCGCCGCCCGGGATGACTTGCAATTCCGCGTCGGTGACCGCCTCCAAATCGCCACGGGGTGCGACTTTCATCTCAATCCCGAAAACGTGGCGGCGCTGAAAACCGCCCCTGCGCAGTTCTGTCTCAACCAGAAGGATTATCTGCTCGTTGAGTTCAACGAGTTCTCCATCCCACCCGCAATGGACCAAATGCTCCATCATTTACATCTGGCTGGATTGCGGCCGATAGTCACTCATCCTGAGCGCAACGGAATCTTGCGCGCGCAGCCGGAGCGGCTCGCGCGTTGGGTTCGCGTTGGATGCTATGCGCAGGTCACCGCGGGTTCGCTACTCGGCGTCTTCGGCCCCGGAGCAAAGAGCGATTCGCTCGCCTGGATCGCTCAAGGCCTCATTCACTTTGTTTCCAGCGACGCGCACAACACGAAGTCGCGGCCGCTCGCGCTTCGCCCGGCCTTTGATGTGGTGGCGTCACAATTCGGGGCAGAGACGGCGCAGGCGATGTTCGTAGATAATCCGCTCGCTGCGTTCGAAGGCCATAACTTGCCCTATGTTCCGGAAGTGGCCGACGAGCGGCCGGCGAAACCCCGCAAACGCTTTTTCTTTTTTTAAGAAATTTGTGTGTGACCGGCAGGCGTCGGCGAGTCTTCGGCGGCCGGTGTCGCGCGGAATCCCATGCCGCTCCACAGCGCCGCTCCGCTGGCCCAACTTCCTGCAAGAATCATCACAACGAAGCCCAGGTAAGGAATCAGTTCCAGCATCACGAGCAGAATTCCGCCCGCAAAGATCGCCGCGATTACTCGGCCTTGGAAAAGCCGGTCGCCTATTGCGAGACTGATTCCGGCCACTCCCATCGCGAAGATTGCGAGAAACAATGTGACGAGGATTGCTGAAATCGTGTCGCCCGAGCGTACGTGGTCGTCAATCCATCCAAGAAGATACGACAGCGCCACTGTAAAGCCCGCTCCGAGCAAGCCTGTCACGAGCCATCTGCGCGAGGCGACCGCGACATTCCTGACGCGTCTGGGCCGGAGCGTCGCCAGCGGCAAGAGAATGCAGACGGCGTGAAATGCAAGAAGACTCGCAGCTCCACGCCAGCCAATGCTGAGCTGCCCGGGAAAGTGCATCCACGGAAGCGCAACGAATCCTTCTCGCTTCGGTGCCAGAATCACTCCTTCCGTCGTGATCCCGCCTCCGATAGCAACTGCATCTTCGTCAATCTCTGCACCGCTCTTTAGTCGAATCGTTCCGCCCACAGCGACGACGTCTCGTCGAACTCGCCCGTACACGGTCACATCTCCGCCGATCGTGACGATCTCGCCGTCCAGATCTCCTTTAACGACGACGCTGCAGCCAAAGCAATTGATCGAGCCTCGCGCTACGCCAGCTTCAATAGTCACTCGGCGAAGATACGAGTTCCTCTCCTGCGCGGAAGCCGCCGCTGCGCCCAGCATCATCGCGAAAAAGCACGTAAGGACAATCCCGGCCAGGCATCCCAACCGGCCGGCGCGCTGTTTGAATCAACTTTCAGTTGGCGTGGCGAAAATTCAGCGCCCATCCTTCTACCTCGTCGGCTTCAGCGGAAGGCCCGCCCAAACGTTCAGCAGTCCCAGCAATTCGCGAACCACGTCCAACGCGTCATGGGTCGTTCGCCACCAGTGGCTTGGGTCGAACGAATCTGTGCGCGCCGCCCGAACGATAATCTGCCCCCGCCCCGCCTCCAAGCGATTCCAAAGCCCATGTACTCGGCGCGTATGCGCTTTGGAAGTCACCACGATTACCGAAAGGCCGTGTGCGTTCTGTAAAGTTCCGGCGATCGCATTCATCTCATCCGCCGTATTCACAATCGGTGGTTGCAAAATCCGGATGGCCCGCTCCGGCACGCCATGTTTCATCAGGACACGCCGGCTGTATTCCTCTTCTCCGTCGAACGGAATTCCGAGTGTCGCCATCGTGTATTTCGGTTCGTTGGGCTGGGTAATCCAGATTTCCGGTGCGATGCCCTGGTGATACAGCTCCGCCGCTTCTAATGCTCGCTCCGGCATGGCTCCGGATAGCACGGCGATCGCGTTGCTCGGTCGCAGCGAGTCCTCTCTAACCAGCCAGATGCCCACCCGCAGGAAACACAGTACGCACACACACACCAAAAGTACGGATGCTACGAGCCATGTTCTCGCTCTGCCGCGGTCTTGCAAGTGTCTCGCTTGATTTCGATTCATGAGCCTGCGCATCGTATCCCGCGCTCCTTCGGTGGTCAATCCGCCGCGCCAACGCTAAACTGAAAGGCGATTTCTCCGGAGGCTTCATGCGCGCGGTGGTTACTGGTGCGGCGGGATTTCTTGGTTCGCATGTTTGCGATCGGTTGCTGGCGGAAGGATGGGAAGTTCTCGCGCTCGATAATCTCATCACCGGGGTTGCAGAGAATCTGCGCCATCTCGAAGGCAATTCGAAATTCACATTTCAGCAGGCTGATGTAAGCGACGCATTAAGCGTCAACGGTCCCGTCAGCTATGTCCTCCATTTCGCTTCGCCCGCCAGCCCGCCTGACTATCTGAAGCATCCGATCGAAACGATGCGCGTCGGCTCGGCAGGCACTCTGAATGCTCTCGAACTCGCCCGCTCCAAGGGAGCGAAGTTTTTTCTCTCGTCCACCAGCGAATGTTACGGCGATCCGGAAATTTCGCCGCAGCATGAGGACTATTGGGGCAACGTCAATCCCGTTGGTCCGCGCAGCGTCTACGACGAAGCAAAACGCTTTTCCGAAGCCCTCACTATGGGCTTTCATCGCCACTATGGCCTCGACACGCACATCGTTCGTATCTTCAATACGTATGGCCCGCGCATGCGGCTCAACGACGGTCGCGCCCTACCGAATTTCGTCTACCAGGCTCTCAGCGGCCAGCCGATCACCATTTACGGTGATGGCAAGCAAACCCGGAGTTTTTGTTATGTGGCGGACTTAGTTGAAGGAATGTACCGCTTGATGATTTCCGACGAGCACTATCCCGTTAACGTTGGCAATCCCACCGAAATCACGATTCTCGAATTCGCCGAGCGTGTGCGCTCGCACTTTCCGAACGCGCCGAAACTCGTCTTCGAACCGCTTCCGCAAGATGACCCGAAGCGTCGCTGCCCGGACATCACGAAAGCCAAACGTCTTCTGAAATGGGAACCGAAAGTGAGCCTTGAAGAAGGGCTGAAGCCTACGATCACTTCCTTCAAGGCAGCGTACGCGAAAAGGGTGGCGCGCTGAAACTAAGCGCGCCCAAACGAGAAGTATTCAAAACCCAGATCCGCCATCTTTTTGGGCGAATAGAGATTCCTGCCGTCGACAACTAATTTCCGCGCCATCAATTTTCCCGCGCGTTCCCAATCCATGTTCTTAAACACGCTCCACTCGGTGCAGACCAGCGCTGCGTGCGCGTCCCGCACCGCTTCGTAAGGATCCGAATGCAGAGTCACCCCGGGCAGGATTTTTTTTACCTTCTCCAGCGCTTCCGGGTCGGTCGCGTGCACTTGTGCGCCCTCCTCCAGCAACCTCCGAATCACGTCAATCGCCGGTGCAAAACGAATATCATCCGTGTTTGCTTTGAACGCCAGCCCCAGTACGGCGATTCGTTTGCCCTTTACCACCCACAACGCCTTGTTCACTTTTTCGAGGAAGCGCTCGATGCGCTCTTTGTTCACGCGTTCGGCTGCCTTGAGAATCTCAAAATCCACTCCGACCGACGATGCGAGTTGAATGAACGCCTGAATGTCTTTCGGAAAGCAGAAACCGCCGAATCCCAGCCCCGCCTTCAAAAATTGTGTCCCGATCCGCGGGTCCAGACCCATCGCATGCGTCACTTGCTCCACATTGCCATCAAGCTTTTCGCAGAGATCGGCAATCACGTTTGCATAGCTGATCTTCAACGCCAAAAACGAATTCGACGCGTGCTTAATCAATTCCGCGCTGTTGATGGTCGTAACCAGAAATTCCGCTTTAGGTTCGGTCGGGCAGGCGCCGTTGTGCACCGGACAACGAAACTCGTGCTCCAGAATCGGCCGGTAAATCTCGCGCATCAGATTGCCAGCAGCCGCATCGTCCACGCCCACGACAATCCGGTCTGGATGGAAGAAATCAAGTACCGCTGTCCCTTCCCGCAGAAATTCGGGATTCGAAACAACGTCAAATCGCACGCTACCGCCCCGCGCGTATGCTTCAAGTGCGCGCTTCAATTCCTGGCCCGTTTTTGCCGGTACCGTGCTTTTCTCCACCACTAATTTCGAAGTGCGCGCTTCCGCAGCGATCTGCTGCGCCACGTGGTCGATCGCGGACAGATCCGCGCTTCCGTCTTCACGAGGCGGCGTACCCACACAAATAAAGATCGCTTCGCCAAACCGGATCGCTTCTCCGGCATCGCCCGTATAGGAAATCCGCCCGGCCTTTTTGGCGGAAGCCAGCACTGCATCGAGATGCTCTTCGTAAATCGGCACTCCGCCTGCGTTCAACTGCGCGATGCGCCCGGCGTCAATGTCCGTGCACATCACGTCGTGGCCGGCCTCGGCGAGGCATGCTCCCGTTACGAGTCCCACATAGCCGCATCCGATCACCGATAAGCGCAAGCGAAGCTCTCCGTTGGTATCAGTTTTGGAAACTTAAATAGTTTACCGAAGGCCGCGATTTCGCTGGATATTTCCCAACTGGCTGTTCTTATTGCGCACGCTTTCCCATTAATAGGCCGCGCAGCCCCATCAGCACCAACCGCGGCTGGCGCCGTATCACGTTCCACAAAAGCTTCGTCGATTCATCACGGTTGATTTCGCCCAGCGATTCGCGCGTCGATTCGTTCAACAAATCCACCAGCTGCGAATAATCTTTCTGCTGAAAATAATGCAGAGCTCGTCGAATTAACCAGTGCGTCCCCAACTCCCGCCGGAGTGAACGCAGTTCCGTGCTGCCGGCATCTTCCAGCAGTGCATCGGCAACGCCTTGCGCCCCGCGGAACCCCGTCACGATGCCACCGACGGTCGAAACCTTCACCTGTGCCGCGGCATCGCCCACCAGAAAAACTTCTCCGTTACCGATCTTTCGCCGTACGGGCACCCATTTTCGATAGACCGGAATCCGCGCGCCCTGCCATTCCAGCGCCGTCATTTTTTTCTTCTCGAGGAACTTCTCAATTCTGCGCTTCGTTTCCTGACCGCTGCCTTCGCCGATAATTCCCAGCGCGCCTCGGCTCTCGTTCTCCGGGATCAGCCAGTAAAAATAAGGCGTGTCGTCCGGCACGAACCACACACGCGTCGTGTCGGGCGGGCAATCTTTCGGAAGATTCACAATGGCTTGCACCAAGGGGACCGTTTCCACCGGCGGCCAGCCCGCTGCACGCGCCACGCGGCTTGTTGCGCCATCCGCGCCGATCACGTGATCCGCATGCAATTCCTCTTTTTGTCCGCCGCTCTCTACTTCCAATCGCAACGCGCGAGCATTCGGCCCCAAGCTCAGAAATCGGGTATCGAAATTAAATTTCGCTCCGTGATTTTGTCCTTCCGCCGCCAGCGCAGGGATCAGCTTCGCTCGCTCGATGATCAAGTCCGGGTCGCGCAACGCAATCTGCGCGGATCGCCCATCCGTAAACAATTCGAATCTTCGTATTTCGTTTCGAACGCTCGCCGCCGCGGCAGGGCCCAGCAGCTTGCGGAAATGGTGAGTCACAATAAGCGACCGCGGCGCCGGGTCCAGCTCCGGTTTCGAATCCAGCACGCGCACTGCGCGGCCCCCGCGCGCCAGCTTCACGGCCGTATACAATCCCGCCGCCGATCCGCCCACAACAATAATTTCCTGTTTCTCTCGCTTGGAACGAGAGGTTTCCTTCGGTTCGCCCACGCTTTTCAATCTTTCTCGGAATCGCCTGGTCAACTTGCCGACTCGCCCGCCCCGGGCATCGTTTCGCCACGACAAAAAACCCGCCCGGATCGCTCGCGCGCAGGTCGGCGCTGGCAATCGGACGGTTTCTCAGTATAGCGAATCCAGTGTCCTCGGCAAACGCTTCGGCGAGAAAAACCCAGACGAACGGGAATCCGCCAGTCCGCGTTTACGTTGTCGTTGCGGCTTTCTTCGCTTGCTTTTCGTACGGCGCCCGCTCCAGCAATGCCACGCCGATCAGGATCGTCACAAGGACGCCAACCGCCAGCAAAATCGCCCGTGTCGTGGATAGGTAGCTGGCCAGGATGGCAAGCGACCCGGAGATCGCTCCAATCAGGTACATGACGAGCACTGCGCCGCGTTGCCCGAGTTTCACATTCGCCAGCCGGTGCGCAGCATGATCTTTGCCCGGCGTCGCAAAGGGTAGCAGCCCTCGCCGGATTCGCGAAATCGTCACAAGGGTCGTGTCAAAAATCGTCGCGCCCAGCAGCAGCACTGGCGCGAGCCAGGAAGCAAAGTGATTTGAATGTTCCAGCCGGAGCTTCAACCCAAGCGTCGCCATCAGGAATCCCAGCAGCATCGCGCCGCCGTCGCCCATGAAGATCTTCGCCGGTTTAAAGTTCCACCGCAGAAATCCAGCCGCCGCCCCTAATACTGCCGCGGCCAGCACCGATACCAGCGTTTGGCCATTCAGATACGCAAGCATCGCGAAAAACATCGAAGCCATTGCGGCAATTCCGGCGCACAAGCCATCCATGTGATCCAGAATGCTGAACGACGCCGTAATTCCCACAACCCACACCACCGACAGCACGGCGTCCATCACATTTCCGACCCGGCCGCCGACCAGCACGCTGAACACTTGCGCGTGGATTCCGCTCAACAACAAAATCCCTGCCGCCAACGGCATGCCGATAAAAAGTTTCACCTGATGATGAAGCCAGCCGCGATCGTCAAGAATTCCCACCGCCGCGATCAGCGTCGCTCCCGCCAGGATTCCGCCGATTTGCGCGCGCGCCTCGCCCTGGAAAAGGGAATAGACGCCCAACAACACGCCGCCGTAAATCGCTAGTCCGCCTAGCAGGGGAATCGGTTGCAAATGCACTTTGCGTGGGCCCGGCAGGTCCACCATGCCGACGCGCAGCGCCAATGCACGCACAGGCACCGCAAGCAGCAGCGATGCAAACAACGCTACAAAAAATGCGAGCAAACTTGCAGACATCAAGCCTCTTCGTTTCAGCTACTCCATTGGCATGGGGACGCGTTCGCCGATTTTGTAACACATCTGCCGGGCAGGGGTCACGCTCCCAGGCAGCGCCCATACGAACTACACTTTGATTCCGGTAATCCTATACGCTAGCGCGGAATCCCGTACTGTTCCATCGGAAAACGAAGGCGGGCGGGCTGCACCTTCGATGAGTAAACACAGCCGCGCAGAGCTTGTTGCGGCTATCTTTCCGTCAACATACGGGCAAAGATTTTCTTCACTTCTTCCTTATTTTTCGTCGCGAAATACCAATCTATCGTCCGCTTCAAGCCGTCCTTGAAGAGAACCTTTGGTTCCCATCCCAGAAGCTTCTTCGCCAGTGCGTTGTCTGCCACGCGGTTCAGCGGCCCGGTGGGCATATCTGGCCGCAGCTTGACGTCCACTTTATGTCCAGTCATGTCGCAAACCATTTTCACTGCATCGAGTACGCGAATCCGCTCCATCGTACCCAGATTGATCGCTGTGCCGTCGTTGATCTTCTCGCCTGCCAGCATCGTTCCTTCCACGATGTCGTCAATGTACGTCCAGTTGCGGATTTGCGTTCCGTCTCCCCAAACTTCAAATGGCGATTGACCGATGAACGCGCGCGCAATCATGGCGATCACCGCGTGATTTTCCACCCCGCGTGGGCCGTACACCGTGAAATACCGGCAAGACGCTGTGCCAATCCCGTACTCTTTGTGGTACGCGCTCAGCGTGAATTCCGCCATCAGCTTGGCCCAACCGTACGTGTTGTCCGCGTCGTTGTGGCCCTTCGTCAGGTCTTCGGTCAGAAACAGTTCCTTCTTCACATCCGACTGCAGGAAGTTCGGATAAACGCATCCGGACGAAGCGAACACAATCTTCTTTGCTTTCGCGCGTACCGCTTCCCAGAAAATAATTCCGTCCAGAAAAAAGTTGGATGCCGGCCCCGCCTGATGCAAATCCACATAACCGCGGCCGCCGTGATCCGCCGCCAAATGGAACACCGTATCCACGCCATTCATCGCCGTGCGCGTCACGCCCGGTTCCCGCAAATCCGCTTTGACGAATTCCACCAGCCCCTTTGCCATCGGCTCCTTCAAATTGTCCAGGTGCCCGCTCGTCAAATCGTCCACCACGCGCACCTTTGCTCCGCGCGCCAGAAGCTGATCTGTCAGCGTCGATCCAATGAACGACGCGCCGCCCGTTACCAGCACTTGTTTTCCGGTCCAGAACGTTTCCGCAGGCTTCACGTATTCTTGCCCCCTCGGTTTTTCGCTTGAGCCGCGACTCGGCCCGTAATCTCTACAAATTTTTGCAATTCTTTGACTCTATCATAGCCACCCGCCGCGGCCAGCGCCGCTTTGCCCATCCGCTTTAAACGGGCGCTATCCGTGGCCAGCGTTCGAACTTGCTCGACAAGCTCTTGCGGATTGTCCGGGTCGGTCGCAATTCCAAATCCCTGTTTTGCTCCGAGGCTCGCTACGTCCGTTTCCTGCGGCGCGACCGCCACAATCGGCTTCCCCGCCGCCAGGATTCCGTACATCTTGCTTGGCACTACCACGCCTTCCAGTCCGCGCTTTACCGTAATCAAATGTGCGTCGGCGGCCGCCAGCACCGATGGAATGTTGCTGCCGGCGAAAAACGGCAAAAATTTCACGTTTGAAATATTCTTCGCCTCCGCCGCCAGCGCATCTCGCTGTGCCCCCTCGCCCACGAACACAAAGCCGACTGCGTCTGCCGCCAGTTCCTTCGCCGCCGCAAGCAATGTCCCCCAAGCGCCGTAAAAGCCAATATTGCCCGCGTGAAGCAGCACGAAACGAAAATCCCCCCGAATCGCTTGAACTACTTGCTCATCTATCTGAGGCGAATCTACGCCTGCGATCTCCGTTCCGTCCCGCACGACCTCCAGTTTTTCGGCAGCAATTCCCTTGGCAAGGATGCGATTTTTCATGTCGTCGCCGAGTACGACCACGCATGCCGCTCGCCGCAGCGCCCACCGGTGCATTCTCTCCCAGACTCGCGCCATCATTCCTGGCTCGACAATCGATCCGCCCACCGCCATGTCCGGATACATGTCGCGAATGTTGTAGAGATATGGCTTGCCCTTCAACATTGCGACGAATGCGCCAACAATTCCCTCAAATGGCGGGTCGGTCATGGCCAACACCGCATCGCACGGTGCGAATAGCGCGCGCGGCACCGCCAGCGCCACGTAACTCAGATAGTTCAGCACCCTTTGCTTCATGTTGAACCGTGGGAACGCCGTCGAGCCGACGCGCACAATCCTCAATTTGCCGCGTTTCTCCGTTTGCCAGAGTCGCCAGCTCCGCCGTTCCGTCGGGTCGTACGACGGTCGCCCGCACACCACGGTCACGTCGTGTTGCGTGCATAGCGCGTCCACTACCGTCTGCGCCATTTTTGCCGTCGCGGAGGTGTCGGGTGGAAAATACAAGTTGAGCAGCAGGATCTTCATGCCGCTCGTCCAACTGGTCTTTGTTTGAGCCCGTGGTTCACGATTTCGTGATCAGGAAATCCCCAAGCACCAGTGCATCCATCTGTGTCCGCAGAAAACAATCAATCGCCTCCTGCGGCTTGCACACAATCGGCTCGTTGTCATTGAACGAAGTGTTCAGCACTACCGGCACTCCTGTTTGTCGCTCCACTTCCTTGATCAATTTCCAGTAGCGCGGATTCGCCGTCTTCGTAACAGTTTGCAGCCGTCCCGTTCCGTCCACGTGAGTTGGCGCCGGAATCTTGTCCCGTTTGCCTGGCTTCACCGCGTACGCCATGGTCATGAACGGCGACGGATGCGCTTTCTCAAACCATTCGCCGCTCGCTTCCGCCAAAATCGATGGCGCGAACGGACGGAAAATCTCTCGATGCTTGATCCGCTTGTTCAAGATCTCTTTCATCTCGGCCCGTCGCGGATCGGCCACGATGCTCCGGTTGCCCAATGCGCGTGGCCCCCACTCCGCGCGCCCCTGGAACCATCCAAGAATCTTTCCCTGACCAATAATTTTCGCGGTTCGCTCCAGAAGTTTCTCTTCCTCCAGTTCGGTCACCGCATATCCGCCTTCGGTGAACTTTGGGTTTCAATCGCCTTCCGTGTTTCATCAAGCGAAAATCCCGGTCCCCAGTAGGCGTGTTCCATGACGAACGATCGTGGTTTCCCGAAGACTTGATGCCATACATAAAACGCTGCGCCAACCGCCAATCCTGCGTCTCCCGCCGCCGGGTGCACGTACACATTCTCAAACGGCGTCTCGCCCAATATCTTTCCATTCGCCACGCAATTGAACGCCACGCCGCCCGCCAGGCACACCGACTTCATCTGTGTCTCCCGCGCCAGATGCCGCAGCATCCCCAAATACACTTCCTCGAGCCGCGCCTGCAGCGAGCAAGCCAGATTTTTATGCCGCTGCTCAATCGTCTCTTCTGGCCCCCGCGCTGGCCCCAAGTGCTTCGCTAGCTCGTCCGAAAACAATTTCCCAAGCACCGGCGTCTTGTCCGCTTCGGCCCAGCTCATCTCCGGTCCGGTTCGGTGATGCGTAAAATATTTCAGCGCCAATTCAAATCCGCCGCCGTTTGATTTCACAATTTCCCGAAACTCTTCCAGAAACTCCGGTTCGCCATAGGCGCCAAGCCCCATCACCTTGTATTCATCGCCGAACTTCAGAAATCC
>Ga0137410_10003128_pt1 | contig 11224 bp, 9 predicted proteins | sample CZODoug1_16funga_FD_108878 | JGI IMG/M metagenome (GOLD analysis project Ga0137410, IMG submission 108878) | Vadose zone soil fungal communities from Angelo Coast Range Reserve, California, USA - CZODoug1_16fungal (Illumina Assembly) | ecosystem: Environmental > Terrestrial > Soil > Vadose zone... | reverse complement strand
GGGATTCCAGTCGAGCGTGCAGCTCGGCCGCTCGCTGACAGGCCTGGGCTCGACGCAGGAACTTTGGCTCTACACCCTCAATGCGAGCGACGGATACCGGACAACCGGAGGCGGTATCCTGCTCACCTCGATCTCCACCGCCGGTCAGACCGGGTACGGCCCCCTCGACAAGCAGGCGACCGGCGGATCGATCAAATACTACAGCCGTCCGGACAGCCGCACGCTGATTTTTTCCTCTCTCTCCGCCGATGTATTGAGAGACGCCACGTCGTCGACGCAGCTGCTCCTGGGAGGCGACACCGGCATGCGGGGCTATCCCCGCAACTATCAGAGCGGGGACAATCGCGTGATCCTGAACGTCGAGAACCGCGTGTATACGGACTGGTATCCCCTCCAGCTCTTTCGGGTAGGAGGCGCGGTGTTCTACGATTTCGGCCGGGCCTGGGGCGGGCCGGGCAGCAACACTCAGAATGCCGGCTGGCTCAACGACGTTGGCTTCGGCCTGCGCATCCTGAGCGCGCGTTCGGCCTTCGGGAACGTGCTCCACATGGATCTCGCCTTTCCGCTGAACCGCAACCCGGACATCAAGTCGGTCCAGTTCCTCGTGCAAACCCAGGCCACGTTTTGATGCGATAGAATCTTCAGCGCCTTTTCCCAGTCGTTTCGATGACGAGGAGTGAACGATTGTTCCGTTTGTTCGCAGTGGTGCTGCTCGCAACCGCCTTGCCCCTTCATGCCCAGGACTATCCCAAGGGCGCAGTCACGCTGGTCATCCCGCTCGCCCCCGGCGACGCGACCGATACATCGGCGCGCGCGATCGCCGACGAGCTCTCGCGGGAGCTCAAGGTGTCCATCATCCCGGTGAACCGGCCCGGCGCGGGCGGCGCAGTCGGCACCGAGGCCGTAGTGAGGGCCAAACCCGACGGCAACACCATCATCCTGACGAACAACGCATCGCTCGTTTTCAGGTCGATCCTCGACCCCAAGACCGCGAGCTACAACCCGCTGACCGATCTCACGCCTTTGGGCCTCGCGATGCGCTCACCGAGCATCCTCGCGGTGCGTCGCGACGCACCTTACAAGACGTTTGCCGAGCTGGTGGAATACGCAAAAAAGAACCCGGGAGGTGTGCGCATCGGCACCGCGGGCGCCGGTTCGGTGGGTGAATTCTGTATTCACACCATCAATTCGCTCACCGGCGCCGGCCTCGTTCCCGTGCCATTTACCGGAGCCTCACCCGGAGTCACGGCCCTGCTTGGCGGTCACCTAGAGGGCGTAGTGCTTGCCCTGGGCACGATGACCGGCCATCTGAGAAGCGGCACGCTGCGCGGCATCGTCATCTCGACCCGATACCCGGATTTCCCGGATATCCCGACTCTGTCCGATCTGGGATATTCGGAAGAGCTTTTCGGAATCTGGGTCGCGTTCTTCGCACCCGCCGGAATTACCGCGGAGGTCACGCGCGCGCTGGTGCCCGCGCTCGAGCGTGCCATCAAGTCCCCGGCCATCGGCGCGAAGCTCAAGCCGCTCGGAATGGTGATGGACTATGCTCCGCCGGAGAATCTGCTCGCCGAGATTCGCGAGGAGCACCGGCGGGTCTCAGAGATCGCCGTGAAATCGGGGCTGGTCAAATAGCCCGCGCGACGACTGAAATCAAGGCAGCTGTATCTTCCCGCCACCGCCGCCGAGCGGACCCTGCGGAACCACGATCGAAGAGCTTGCCTGACGGCGCAGTTCCTGCAGCTCCCGCACGGTGCGGTCGATAGCGTCCTTCGCGAGCGTTCCGAACTTCTCCGCGGCCTCCCCGAGCGATACCGCTTCGATCTCGAACGCGATGGGAATCGATCCGGCGGGCGTGAGTATCTGCGTCTCGCCCACGTAAACGACGGCACGCGTCGCGTCTGGAGTTCCGTCTCTGGTGACTGGAGTCAGCCTGCGCAGCGTCCCGATGCGGCGGTCGGTCAGTACCTCCTCGAGGTAGAGCTTGCTCGGATCGAGCTTCAACTCGGGCGATTTGGGATCGGAGGTCGCCATTCGTAGGATTTCTCAGTCAGGGCTCGTAGCTTGCGGCCCTCGTCCGCCTGCGTCAAGGGGCGAGACTATTTCTTCCCGAGCTCGGTTCCCGCGAGACTTTCCCAGTAGCGCACCACAGCCGTGTGGTCATGGCCGGGACCGAGCGCAGCCTGCGCCTCGCTCCAGGCCTCGACGCAGGCCTCGGCAAAGGGTGCGGGCGACCCCGTCGATCGCGCGACCTCGAGCGCGGTCTTCAGGTCCTTGACCATCAGGTCGAGCGAGAATCCCGAGTCGAACGTGCGCGGCAGAATGAATCGATGGAACTTGTTGAGGGTCGAGTTGTTCATCCCGGTCGACGCGTTGAGAATGTCGACGACCTTTGCTTCATCGAGACCGAAGCGTCCGGCCGCGAGCACTGCTTCCACGGCAGCGACGAGCCCCGCCGCCGATACGTAGTTGTTGAGCGCCTTCATCGCGTGCCCCGAGCCGAGAGGACCGGTGAGGAAAATCTGCTTTCCCATCCCTTCGAGCAACGGCCTACAGTGCGCGATGGTCCGCTCGTCGCCGCCCGCCATGATCGAGAGCGTCGCGTCCGCGGCCTTTTTCACTCCACCCGACACCGGCGCGTCGATCATTTCAACGCTGCGCTCGGCCAGGCGCGCGCCGAGCTCCCGCGTGCCCACCGGCGAAGACGAGCTCATGTCGATGAGCACGCTGCCGGAAGCGAGCCCTGCGAGCAAGCTGTCGGACCCATCACGGCCCAGGACCGCCGCGCGCACCGCGTTCCCGTCGGGGAGCATCGTGACCACCGCCTGGCAGCGCTCCCCGATCTCTCTCAACGAGCCCGGCGCTTCCGCGCCGCTGGCTTCGCGCGCGCGCCGCAGGGCCTCCGGGTCGAGGTCATGCGCGAGGATACGATACCCGGCGCGGGACAGATGGAGGACCATCGGGTACCCCATCTTTCCCAGTCCAATGAAACCGACGCGTGCCGGCGGGAGGATTGCGGATGAGCTCACGTGCGTGTTCACCTTCGAGCCTGGCGAGATTGAGCGCTCAACGGCCCTCGTCGGCGAACTTGTAGCGGCCCTTCCCCGCGCGCTTTGCCTCGTACATGGCGCGATCGGCCTGTATCAGCAATTCGTCGGCGACCCGCTCACGGTTGGCCACGCCTCCGCTGCACGCGATACCGACGCTCGCTCCGACGCGGAGCCCCTGCTCCGCGAACAACGCGATCTCGGCGATCGTCACCACGACCGTCTCGGCTACCGGGATCGCGTCGGACTTGTCGTGAGCGATGTCCATGAGAATCACGAACTCGTCGCCGCCGACTCGCGCGAAGGTGTCCGCCTGGCGAACCCGGCGCCCGACTAGCTCGGCGATCTCGCGCAGGAGCCTATCCCCTGCCTCGTGTCCCAGCGTGTCGTTTACCGCCTTGAAGCCGTCGATGTCGAAGAGAAGCAGCGCGACCTGGCGCCCGCTTCGTGCTGCCGTTGCGAGCATCTGCCCTAGGCGGTCACGGAAATACGGCCGGTTTGGAAGCTTGGTCAGCTGATCCTGCCACGCCAGGCGCGAGATCTCTTCGATCTTCTCGGCGAGCTGCCGATTTCCCCCGGCGATCCTTCCCAGGAGGATGGACGCGTTGACCGTATTGGCGATCAACCCGAAGATGATGGTACCGCCGAAGAGCAGGTTGTCGTGCCAATACGGGCTCACTGCCAGATTGCCGACCATGCCGACGGTCGCGATGGCGGTCGCGAGAAACAGGTAGTGGCGCCCGAAACGCAGCCCCCACCCGATGGTCACCAGGAACAAGAAGCCCACGTAGGCGGCGAACGCGCCGCCGAAGTACGCGATATAGATGAGCGCCAGGTTGTCCATCACGACCGCAAACCCGCGCCTCCCGTGCGTCGGCACCGGATGCCTGTGCAACAGAATCAGGTACACCGCGGCGTACAACGGGAACACTATCCCGGTGCCGATGATGCCGGAAGGAAGGCTGGTGAAATAACCGATGACTCCGAAACCGCACAGGCCCACGAAGGTACACATCAGGCGCGTCTTGGCCTGCCCCAGCTCGATGCCCCCCGCCGCGTCCGCGCCGAGCCAGTGCCTGAGCGGCAGGAGCCGCTCCAAAAATCCCTGCCGCCGACCCGAGGTTTCCTCGGAAACTGCTTCCATCATCTCTCCTGTCCCTCGTAGGGCGCGCTATCGGCGCCGCCGAAAATCTGCGGCAGGGCTTCGCCGATCGCGCCGCGGAGCACCGCATCGGCAATACCGTCGAACGGTGTCGGCTGCGCGTTGACGATGATAATGCGCGCGCCCGCCCTTTTGGCGGCGAGAACGGCCCCGGCGATCGGATAGACCTGCAAGCTGGTGCCGACCGAGATGAACAAGTCCGACTCGGCCGCCGCATTCATCGCGCGATCGATCACCGCCGGCACCAGCGCTTGCCCAAACGAGATGGTATCGCTTTTCAGGATCCCGCCGCAGCGCGTGCAGGGAGGATCGGCTTCTCCGCGGCGAACGCGCTCGAGCGCGTCCTGCATCGGCCCCCTCCAAGCGCACGACAGGCACACCGCGGCGTGGACCGTCCCGTGGACTTCGATCACGCGTTCAGCCGAATTGCCCGCCTTCTGGTGCAACCCGTCGATGTTCTGGGTGATGAGGGCGTGGAGTTTGCCGCGCCGCTCGAGCTCTGCGATCGCGGCGTGGCCCGCGTTGGGACGCGCGGTCCAGGCCGCGTGGTCGAGGCGCGACTGCCAAGACTTCCGGCGTATCTCGGGGTCAGCGACATAGTAGCGGATATCGGAGAGTTTCTCAGCCTGCGGGTCCCTGGTCCACACCCCCTGGGGCCCGCGAAAATCGGGAATTCCCGATTCGGTGGAGATCCCCGCGCCCGTCAGGACAACGATGCGCTTCGCCTCCCCCACCCATGAGCGGATCTGGCCGATCAAGAGAACCTCACCTCCGCCTTGATCCTTCGCAGCTTCTCCGGCACCTCTTTACCCCTGGACTCCACAGATGAATGTCGGGCGCGCCCTCAGGCGCGCAACTTGAATCTCTGTATTTTTCCCGTCGCCGTCTTCGGTAGTTCGGGGAGAAACTCTATCCAGCGTGGGTACTTGTACGGGGCAAGCTTGTCCTTCACGTACTGCTGCAACGCCGCCTTGAGCGCGTCGTTTCCCGAGTTGCCCGGCTTGAGCACCACAAACGCCTTGGGCTTGATGAGCTTGTTCTCGTCCTCGGCGCCGACCACGGCCGCTTCGAGGACGGCTTCATGGCCGATGAGCGCTGCCTCGACTTCCGCCGGCGACACGTAGATCCCCGACACCTTCAGCATGTCGTCCGAGCGGCCTCCGTAGACGTAGTAGCCATCCTTGTCCCGGATGTACTTGTCGCCGCTTTTGGTCCAGCCGCCGTGGAAGGTGCTGCGGCTTTTGTCGCGGTTGTTCCAGTAGTAGGCCGCGCTGGTGGGTCCGCTGATCTGCAGCTCGCCCATCTCGCCCGGGCTGACCGGTTCGCCGTGCTCGCCGACCACGCGTAGCTCGTATCCGGGTACGGGCTTTCCGGTGGTGCCATAGCGCAGGTCGTCTGGCCGGTTGGAGAGAAAGATGTGCAGCATTTCGGTCGACCCGATCCCGTCGAGAATCTCGACTCCGGTTTTCTCCTTCCAGGTCCTCGCGATCTGCGCCGGCAGGGCTTCACCCGCGGAAATGCATTGGCGCAACGCCAGCGCTTCCCTCCCGGGAAATTCGGGACTCGCCAGCATCGCCGCGTAAAGGGTCGGCACACCGAAGAAGAGCGTGGGCTTCTTCTCCTTCAGCCGCTTGAATACGGCCGCGGGCGTCGGCCGCTCGGCCATCAGCACCGCGGTGGCGCCGGCCGCGAGCGTGAAGGAGAGCGCGTTGCCGAGGCCGTACGCGAAGAAGAGTTTCGCGGCCGAGAACACCACGTCGCTTTCCTTGTAGCCGAGCACGCCGCGCGCATAGAGCTCCGCAGTCAGGATCATGCTCGAATGCACGTGCACCGTGCCCTTCGGCATCCCGGTCGAGCCCGAGGAATACAGCCAGAAGCAGGCATCATCGCAGGTGGTCGGCGCGGGTGCGAGCTCGGGCGAGGCCTTGGCGAGCACGTCGTTGAGCGCGATGTGTCCCGAAGCGTTGCCGGAAACGATGACGTGCTTCAGGAAAGGCAGCTTCCCGATCACGGATGCGAACTGCGGCAGCAGCGGCTCGGAAACGACTAGTGCCTTCGCGCGACTGTCTGCGAGCATGTACTCGTAGTCCTTCGGCGTGAGCAGCGTGTTCACGGCAACCGGGACGATCCCCGCCTTGATGGCGCCGAGAAACGCCGTGGGAAAGTCGATCGTGTCGGTGAGCGCGAGGAGCACCCGGTGCTCCATCTCGATACCCATCGCCCGGAGTCCCGAGCCGAAACGGTTGACCCGCTCGGCGAGCTGCCCGAACGTGTACTGCCCGGCATCGTCGATGTACGCGATCCTCGCAGCGCGACCCGCGGCGAGGTTGCGCTCGATCAGGTCGTAGGCGGCGTTGTAGTCGCGGGGAATGCGGACACTCGGCGGACTGACCGAATGGTCGGCGCTGCTTCGGGACGGCACGGCGCTCCTCCTCTGTTCGCGCTGCCCCGGCATTGTTCGCTCCCCTGCCCGGAGCGTCAAGGAGCGCGGCCGGGCGGCCGATCCCTAGCAACCCAAGGCAGCGCCGTCGCTCCTCGGATCGGCCCCGCCGATGCGGACGCCCGACAGCGGGTCGATCGTGATGCCGTGTGCGTGCCCCGCAAGCTCGCACCATTCCGGCCAGCGGTTCACCGCATGCCCGCGGCGACCGAGCTCCCTGACGGTCGCCTCCGGGAATCGCCCTTCCATATTGAGCAGGTCGCGCGGATCGCCGATGTTGAAGCGCCCAGACAGCCAGCGCGGCATTTCCAGCGCCTGCTGGATATCGAGTCCGAAATCGACGAGCCCAATGTAGCTCTGCAGATGGATCTGCGGCTGCCCGTCCGCTCCCATGCAGCCGAGCACCTGCCGAAGGCGGCCTTCCTTCAAGGCCATAGACGCGATCAGCGTGTGCAGGGGCCGCTTGCCCGGCTCGAGGCGGTTGGGATGCTGCGGGTCGAGCGAGAAGTACGCCGAGCGGTTCTGCAGCACGATACCCGTGTCGCCGGCGACCACGCCCGAGCCGAAGGTGAAATACAGGCTCTGGATCAGGGCCGCGGCGTTGCCCTCGGCGTCGACGGCACTGACGAATACGGTGTCGCCGGCGAGAGTGCCGTAGGAAGGAACCAGGTCCCAGGGGAGCACCCGGTCGGCACGCAACAGCCGCCTGCGCTCCTCGGCGTAGTCCTTCGAGATCAGCTTCTCCACAGGCACCGGCTGGAATTCAGGGTCGGCGAGCAGGCGGTCGCGGTCGTGATAGGCGATCTGCTTCGCCTGCACCAGCAAGTGCGCCAGCTCGGGCCCAAGCGGGTCCATTCTGCCGATCTCGGTTGTCTCCACCAGATTCAGCATCTCGATCACGGTAAACCCTTGCGTCGGCGGCGGGGTCTCGAGAATCTGGATGCCGCGGTACGTCCCGCAGAGCGGCTCGCCCCAGCTCGCATGCTGGGCTCCCAGATCCGTCTCGTCGAAGAACCCCCCTCCCGCGCGGGAGAAGGCCGCGAGCGCTCGCGCCGTCTCGCCGCCATAAAAACCCTCGCGGCCGCTTCGCGCGATCCGCTCCAGCACCAGCGCGAGCCCGCCGTTCATGAGCTTGTCGCCGGCGCGCGGCACCGTGCCTCCCGGGGCAAAGATCGCAAGAGCGCCGGCGTTCAGCGAGCCGTCCGAGGCGTGCAGCTCGATCGCGCGCGCCAAGCGCCCGGTGACCGGAAACCCCTCGCGCGCGTAGCCGATCGCCGCGGTGAGGTCGCGGGAGAGCGGCAGCCTACCGTGCTCCTCATGCGCGGCGCACCAGCTGGCGACCGCGCCAGGCGTTGTCAGTGTGGCAGGGAGAAAGCCGCGCAATGGAACGTCTTTCATGCCACGCGCACGGAACCAGTCGATGCGCGCGCTGCGTGCCGCGCATCCGCCGCCGTTCAGGTACCGGACGCGACGCGTGCGCGCGTCGTAGACGAGCCAGAATGCGTCGCCGCCGACACTGGTCATGTGCGGATAGAGCACCGACAAGGCAGCACCCGCCGCGATAGCCGCGTCCACCGCCGAGCCTCCGGCGCGCAGGGCGTCGACACCCGCCGCCGAGGCGAGCGAATGGGGCGAGGCGACCATGCCGTTCGGTGCCATGGTCGCCGGTCGGCCGGTGGTAATGGGGAACATACGCACTGCACTTTAGTGCATCTTCATGCAGGCCGCAGCTGTTCAAGACTGCTCGTGCTTCGGCTATCCTAGCGACAGCCGAAAGAACACCGGAGTCCTGTATGAAAACGCTGCGCAGTTACCTGAGCGGCCGCTGGAGCGAAGGATCGGGCGCGCCGCAGACGCTCGTCAACCCGGCGACCGAGGAGCCGCTCGCGCAGGTCTCGAGCGACGGCCTTGACCTCACCGCAGCGCTCGAGCACGCGCGCAAGGAAGGCGGTCCGGCCTTGCGCGCGCTGTCCTTCGCCGAGCGCGGCACGCTGCTGAAGGACATGGCTAAGGCGATCCAGGCACACCGCGACGAGCTGCTCGACCTCGCAATCGCAAACGGCGGCAACACGCGCTCCGACGCGAAGTTCGACGTCGACGGCGCGATCTTCACGCTCCAGACTTACGCCGAGCTGGGCGAGAAGCTCGGCGCGACGAAGTTCCTGCTGGACGGCGAAGGGATCCAGCTGGGGCGCTCGCCGCGGTTCCACGGACAGCATGTGTGCGTGCCCCGGCACGGCGTCGCCGTGCATATCAACGCATTCAACTTCCCTGCCTGGGGGCTGGCGGAGAAAGCCGCATCGGCTCTTCTCGCGGGAATGCCCGTGCTCTCCAAACCGGCGACCAGCTCTGCGATGGTCGCGCACCGCGTCATGGAAATCCTTGTCGAGAAGAAAGTCCTGCCCGAGGGGGCGCTCTCGCTCCTGGTCGGCGCGCCGCGCGACTTGCCCGACCTACTCGGCAGCCAAGACGTGCTCGCGTTCACCGGCTCGGGCGACACCGGCGTGCGCATCCGCGCGCTCCCCAACATCGTCAGGGAATCGGTGCGAATCAACGTCGAGGCGGACAGCCTGAACGCGGCGGTGCTCGGGCCCGACGCCGAGCCCGGCGGCGACATGTACGAGACCTTCCTCAAGGACGTGCTGCGCGACATGACGCAGAAGGCCGGGCAGAAGTGCACCGCGATCCGGCGCGTGCTCGTCGCCGAGGGTCATGCGGCTACGGTGCGCGACGACCTCGCCGAAGGCCTGAAAGGCGTGCGCGTCGGCAACCCCGCGCAGGAGGAAACGCGCATGGGACCACTGGCTACGGGCAGTCAGCTCGCCGACGTGCGCGAGGGCGTCGCCAAGCTCGCTACCGAAGGAAAGGCGGCCTTCGGCAGCGCGGCAGCGCTCGCGGGCAAGGGCTTCTTCATCTCTCCGGTGCTGATGGAATTCACGAAAGACGCGCTGGCCGCTCCAGTGCACGCCCGCGAAGTGTTCGGCCCCGTTGCCTCACTGCTGCCCTACTCGGGGAAAGGCGCAGACGCGGCAGCGATCGTCGCCCGCGGCAACGGAGGCCTGGTGTCCTCCGTGTACTCGGAGGACACGGACTTCCTGGAGGAGATCCTCGCGGGCATCGCGCCCTATCACGGGCGAATCTTTCTGGGGCACCCCAAGATCGAGATGTCGCCGGGGCCGGGCACCGTGCTGCCGCAGCTCGCGCACGGCGGCCCGGGGCGCGCCGGCGGTGGCGAAGAGCTGGGTGGAACGCGCGGTCTGGCGTTCTACATGCAGCGGGTGGCGCTCGAAGGCTCGCGGCCGGTGATCCAAAAGCTGATCGGAGTGGCGCTGCCCTAGAGCGCGTGACGCGTGATCCGCAGTCGCGTCGCGCTCATGTCGTCACCTCTGAGCTCGCGCAGCGCGTAGCCCACGAACTCCGTGACTACGCCTTTCCTCCAATAGATATCCAGGTCGGTATTGTCCATCGGCTTCGCCGCCGATGCGACCTTGGCGCCGGCTTCTGCGATGGCGTCGTCGCTGAGCTTCCTGCCGATCAGAAGCTCACCGCCCTTCGTGAGGAAAGGCCGCGAGGATACTGCGCCGAGCGCGATCCGCGCTTCCTCCACGGTGCCATCGCGCGCGGTCTTCAGCGCCGCGGCCACGCCCAGCACCGGAAAATCGAACGCCCCGCGGCGGCGCAGCTTCCAGTAGCTGCTCTTCCAGCCCACGGACGAAGGCAGGTTCACCTCGGTGAGGATCTCCTCGGGCCGGCGCGTGAGATAGTCGATGCCGTCGTTCCGGTACAGGTCGGCGAGCGCGACGTCGCGCTCGCCATTGGCGGAAACCAGGCGCACGCTCGCGCCCAGCGATATCAATGCGGGTGCACAATCGGTCGAAGATGTCGCGACACAGCGCTTGCTCGCCGTCGCGACCCAGCAGATCTCGCCGTCCCTCTTGAGGCAGAAATCGATCGCTTTGCGCCACTCGTAGTTCTGGTTGTAGTAGTTGCAGCGGGTGTCCAGGCACAGGTTCCCGCCGAGCGTGCCCATGTTGCGCAAGTGCACGGTCGCGACCTGCGCCGCCGCCTGCCACAAGCCTGCGTATTTTTCTCGGACCACGGGGTTGGCGACAACTTGGTTCAGCGTGAGGCCGGCGCCCAGGACGGCGCCGGAGCCGTTCGCGACTTTCTTCAGTGTTTCGATGCGCTTGAGGGAGACGAGCGTCGCCGGCGTCTGGTGGCGCCGCTTCATGTTGGGGAGCAGGTCGGTGCCGCCGGCGATCAGCATCGCCTGGGGGCCTTCCGCGGCGAGAATTTTCGCCGCTTCGCCGATACTCGTCGGCGACCGAAACCCGAACCAGGGCAGCCGCATCATGACGCGACCTTCTCTTTCGGCGCGGACCTGCGCGGCGCGTTGATCGCGTTGCCGTCACCGCCTTCCCAGGGCGGCAGCACCAGCATGGGCTCGGGATAGGGAACGTCGGGAAAGCACTCCGGCCCGACGCGCGGATTCTCGCCCTTGGCCTTTTTTTCCAGCGCTGCGAGCACCTTGTCCGGCGTGATCGGCAGCTCGTCGATCCTCACGCCGACTGCGTC